>Ga0209541_10000057_pt1 | contig 177986 bp, 159 predicted proteins | sample RifCSPlowO2_01_FD_184027 | JGI IMG/M metagenome (GOLD analysis project Ga0209541, IMG submission 184027) | Groundwater microbial communities from Rifle, Colorado - Rifle CSP2_plank lowO2_0.1 (SPAdes) (version 2) | ecosystem: Environmental > Aquatic > Deep subsurface > Groundwater | place...
TAAGAAAATTTTAAACATACTTGGTAAAGATGAAAGCGTTATTGAATACGTTAAAGACAGGCCGGGCCATGATAGGAAATACTCTATTGATTGGTCAAAAATAAAAAATGAACTTGGATGGAGTCCCCTTCATAGTTTTGACGAATGGCTTGCCTATACAATAAATTGGTACAAAGAAAATCAGGATTGGTGGAAGAGAGTGAAAAACAAGGAATATATCAAGTATTACAAAAAACAATATGGAAGCATATGAAAATTTTGGGAACTGGCTTGTCTGGTCTTGTTGGATCAAGAATCGAGGAGCTTTTAAGAGATAAATATCAATTTGAAGATCTAAGTCTTGCAACGGGTGTTGACATTACCGATTCTGAGAAAATTATTTCTTTAGTAACTTCATCAAATGCTTCTTTGGTTTTACACTTGGCTGCAAAAACGGACGTTGATGGTTGCGAGAAAGATAAAGAGCAGGGTACAAATGGAGATGCATGGAAGATAAATGTTGAGGGGACGAGAAACATAGTTGATGCTTGTTGTAAGAGTGGAAAAAAAATAATCTATATTTCAACAGATTATGTTTTTAATGGAGACAGTCAAAAAGCCTACGAAGAAGAAGATAAGCCCGCTCCGGTAAACTGGTACGCCAGAACAAAACTTGAAGGAGAAAAAATAGTCAAAAACTGCACAACTTCCTATATAATTGCAAGAATAGCATATCCCTACAGGGCAATTTTTGAGAAGAAGCCAGATTTCGCTAGAACAATTTTACAAAGATTAATGAGTAGGCAACCTATCATTGCGGTTTCTGATCGCATAATGACCCCTACGTTTATTGATGATATTGCAAAAGCGCTGGATGTTCTTATGAAAAATGAAGCATTGGGAATATTTCATGTTGTTGGAAGTCAATACATAAGTCCATTCGATACAGCCTTATCCATTGCAGATACTTTTGGCTTTGATAAATCATTAGTTCAAAAAACCACCAGAGAAGAATATTTCAGAAACAGGGCACCTAGACCTTTTTATCTGGCTCTTAAAAATGATAAAATACAAAAATTAGGACTTAAGATGAAGACCTTTGAGGAAGGCATTTTAGAAATTAAAAAACAACTTAACTTATGACAATTACTTTTATAGGACATGGATATGTAGGACTTGTTAGCGCATCTGTATTTGCTGATTTAGGGAACACTGTTTGGGTAATAGGACATACAAAAGAGAAGATAGAAAATTTAAAAAAGGGGATTATTCCGATTTACGAGCCGGGACTTGAGGAGATCGTAAGGAAAAATGTTAAAGCGAAAAGAATATTTTTTACCTTGGATTATAAAGATGCGATACCGGAATCCTCAGTGGTTTTTATAGCAGTTGGTACTCCTCCGAAAGACAACGGAGAAGCAGATCTTTCTGCTGTTTTTGAAGTTGCAAAAAAAATTGCGCCATATTTAACAGGATATACAGTAGTTGCTACAAAAAGCACTGTTCCTGTTGGCACAAACAGGAAAATAAAGGAGATTATAAATCAGCTAAAACCTCAAAAAGCAGAATTTGATATTGCATCTGTTCCGGAATTTTTACGAGAGGGACAGGCAATTTCAGATACTTTTCATCCGGATAGAATTGTTATTGGCACAGAATCTAAACAAGCAGAAAATTTATTAGTTGAACTGCATAAACCCATTGATGGAAATTATGTCCTAACCAATATTGAAACAGCTGAGATGATTAAATATGCCGCAAATGCATTTTTAGCTACAAAAATATCATTTGCAAATTCCATAGCTTACTTAAGCGGACTAATTGGAGCAGATGGACTTAAGGTTTTGGAAGCAGTCGGCCTTGATAAAAGAATTGGGAGCTACTTTCTTTCTCCGGGAGCGGGATTTGGAGGAAGCTGTCTTCCTAAGGATATAAAAGCTTTACTTAATATTGCAAAAACAAAGGGTTACGATTTCGGTCTATTGAAAGAAGTAGATAAGGTAAATAATCAGGCAATGAAGGAAATCGTTAGTAAATCAAAACGCCTTCTTAAAGGAAGTTTAGACAATAAGACTATTGCAGTTTTAGGGCTATCGTTTAAACCAAACACAGATGATATGAGAGATGCGCCCTCAATTGAAATAATAGGCGGTCTTAAAAAAGGAGGAGCCAAGATAAAAGTATATGATCCGGTGGCAATGGAAAATGCAAAAAAAATATTAAAAGGAATAACTTTTTCTAAAGATTGCTATCAAGTTGTGGAGGATGCCGATTTGTTGATAGTACTTACAGAATGGAATGAATTCAGGCAACTCGATCTTAAAAAAATAAAAAAACTTATGAGAAAACCAAACATTGTTGACGGAAGAAATATCTATGATCCCAAGGAAACGAGAAAATTGGGATTTGTTTACTTAGGAGTTGGAAGATGAATCCTCCTTCATTAAAATTTCGGATGGATTCATGCTTCCGTAGTCCTTGGCCTGATTTTCACACAAAGTTTCTCTTTTTTAAAAATACTAGAGAACAAGGAGACGAAGGGGCATGAAGAATATTTTAATAACAGGGATCTCGGGTTTTGCAGGGAGTTTTCTTGCCGAATATTTAGTTTTACAGAATAAAGGAAAAATTTCGGGAACTTATCTTGAAGAGCAGAGTTTAAAAAATGTAGAAAAAATAAAAACAAAAATTGATTTGTTTAAACTTAATCTAATTGATGAAAAAAAAGTTTTGGATATCGTAAGAGAAACTAAGCCAGACTTCATCTTCCACTTAGCGGCATTGACTTCTCCTAAGGCGAGTTTTGATAATCCATTTGAAACTATTAAAAATAATGTTAGGGCGCAGCTTAATCTTTTGGAAGCAGTAAGAAAACTTAAGTACTTAAATACTCGTATTCTTATTGTCTCATCAGCTGAAGTTTATGGAATTGTCGAAAAAAAAGACCTGCCTATAGATGAGGATACAAAATTAATGCCTGCTAGTCCTTATGCGGTCTCAAAAATAACACAAGATTTCTTGGGGCTTCAGTATTTTTTATCTCATAGTCTTAAAATAATAAGAGTCCGGCCATTTAATCATATAGGACCGAGGCAATCTTCACATTTTGTAGTAGCGTCTTTTGCTAAAAAGATAGCAGAGATTGAAAAGAAGAAGACAGAACCCATCCTATTGACTGGCAATTTGGAAAGTAAGCGCGACTTTACCGATGTAAGAGATATGATGCAGGCATATGTACTTGCCATAGAAAAAGGTAAGAAGGGAGATGTTTATAACATCGGCTCTGGAAAATCTTACACAATCTTCGGGATTCTTAATAAGATTCTGTCGTTGTCGAAAACAAAAATAAAAGTCAAATTGGATAAATCGCTGCTTCGCCCAAGCGATAACCCCGATCTTCTTTGCAACAGAACAAAATTTACTAATCTTACCGGCTGGGAACCCAAGATACCCATAGATAAAACATTAAAAGATACCCTAGACTATTGGAGAAATATAATTTAAAATCTAAAATATGGCAAAAAAAGCGCTTATAACCGGAATTACCGGACAAGACGGATCATATCTTGCAGAGTTCCTGCTTAAAAAAGGATACAACGTATACGGATTAACCAGAAGAACCAGCACTATCAATTTTGAAAGAATAAAAGAGATCGAAGATAAAGTTAATCTTATTCAGGGAGATCTTTTAGATCAGAGTTCTCTTGCCTCAGCTCTTTTGGAAGCACAGCCTGATGAGGTTTATAACTTAGCAGCGCAATCTTATGTAAAAACTTCATGGAATCAGCCCGTCCTAACGGGTGAGTTTACCGCCTTGGGAGTTACCAGAGTACTAGAAGCGATAAGAACAGTAAATCCAAAAATTAAGTTTTACCAAGCGTCATCATCTGAGATGTTTGGTAAAGTTACGGAAACGCCGCAAAAGGAAACGACCAGGTTTCATCCAAGAAGCCCTTACGGAGTTGCCAAAGTTTACGGTCACTACATTACTGTAAACTATAGAGAAAGTTACGGAATTTTTGCATGCTCCGGAATGCTTTTTAACCATGAGTCTCCAAGAAGAGGACTCGAGTTTGTTACACGTAAGATAAGTCATGCGGTTGCTCGAATTAGCCTTGGAAAACAGAAAAAATTAGAACTTGGTTCTCTTGAGCCCAAGAGAGATTGGGGATATGCAGGAGATTATGTTGAGGCAATTTGGTTAATGCTTGCGCAGAATAAACCAGACGATTATGTAATAGCAACAGGAGAAAATCATAGCGTTAAGGACTTTGTGGAGCTTGCATTCAACTACGTTGGAATTAAAGATTGGCAAAAGTACGTCGTCTCAAATATGGAAGCTCATATGCGACCGGCAGAGGTTGATTATTTAATTGGAGATGCGAGTAAAGCTAAAAAAATATTAGGTTGGAAACCTAAGACAAGTTTTAAGCAGCTGGTGGAATTGATGGTTGAAACAGACTTAAAGAGAGAAAAGAAAGCTAAATAGTTTATGCAGACAATACTTGTTGCAGGAGGAGCAGGATTTATTGGGTCAAATCTTTGCGAGAGACTGCTTGACAAGAATTATAGACTAATTTGTATAGACAATTTAATTACCGGAAATAAAAAGAACATAGAGGATTTTATCAAAAACAAGAACTTTACTTTTTTAAGTGCAGATCTTATTGATCCTTCTTTTCGAAATATAAAACTGCCTAAAATAGATTACATTTTTCACCTTGCTTCTCCTGCCTCGCCAAATAAAAAGAGTCCGATAAGCTACATAAATTTTCCAACAGAAACTCTTCTTGTTAACTCAGTCGGTACCTATAATCTTTTAAAAATTGCTAGAAAATTTAATTCTAAATTTCTTTACGCCTCATCCTCTGAGGTCTATGGAGATCCTAAAGTTTCACCGCAGAGAGAAGATTATTTTGGGAATGTAAATTCTGTCGGAATACGATCAGTTTATGATGAAGGAAAACGGTTCGGAGAGGCAATTACAATGGCTTATTTTAGAAAATTTAATACAGATACCCGGATTATAAGAATATTTAATACTTATGGATCCAATATGAGGGCAGATGACGGAAGAGTAATTTCAAATTTTATAAATCAGGCAATTTCAAACAAGCCTTTAACAGTTTATGGAAACGGTAGTCAAACAAGAAGTATATGTTATATTGATGATTTGCTAGATGGATTAATTAGGGCGATTTTCTCCGATAGGACAAAAGGGGAAGTGTTAAATTTAGGAAATCCAAACGAGAAAACAATATTAGATCTTGCAAATATTATAAAAAAAATGACCAACTCTTCATCAGAGATAATATTTGAACCTTTGCCGGAAGATGATCCAAAAGTAAGAAGACCCGATATAAACAAAGCGAAAAATCTTATCGGATGGACTCCTAAAGTGAGTATTGACCAAGGTCTTGCAAAAACCATACAATACTTTAAGAGCTTATAAATAATGAAGGTAGTTATTATTACCCCTACTTACAATGAGAAGGGAAATATAGATAGACTAATTCCCATTTTAGAAAACGAAATTTTCCCCAAGATTAAAAATCACGATATGAATATTTTGGTTGCAGATGATAATTCCCCAGACGGAACGGCAAATGAAGTAAAAAAACTTATGCAGGAATGGAAAAATCTTGATGTCAGCTCGGGAGAAAGACATGGACTAGGCGCAGCATATGTTAGGGCAATGACATATGCAGTAGAAAAACTGAAGGCAGATGTAATGTTTGAAATGGATGCTGACTTTCAGCATGATCCTGAGAAAATTCCGGAATTTATAAAAAAAATAGACGAAGGATACGATATGGTAATCGGAAATAGATATAGCAACGGAGGATCAATTCCTAAAAACTGGCCTTTACTTAGAAAATTATTTTCAATTGTTGCAAATCTTTTTGTGAGAACTATATTTATGAAGTTTTCAATTCACGACTGGACTGGGGGCTTTAGAGCGCTTAAAAAAGAAGTGTTTCTAAAAGAGAGAGAAGAGCTTACAAATTATAAAGGATATATTTTTCAAATATCCTTTTTGCAAAAAGCAATTAGGGACGGATTTAAGATTGGGGAAGTTCCATTCCACTTCTCAGACAGAGCTTTAGGAAGATCAAAGATCGCACCTATTGGCTATATTCTTGAAGTGTTTAAATTTGTAATTATTACTCGTATTCAAGAAATACTTTTCGGAAAATTTGGTAAGTTCCTGGTTGTAGGAGGGACCGGATTTATTATAAACTGGGCAGTGCTTAATTTATTGTTTACAAAATTTAATTTTCGTCCTGAAATTGCAAATCTTGCAGGAGCCGCTCTTGCTATTTTTTCAAATTATAATCTTAACAATCTTTGGACATTCGAAGAAAGAAAAGCTAATAATCTAGGATCTTATCTTCTTAAGATGCTTCAGTTCTATGCAACTTCATCATTTGGGGTTATCTTTATTCAGACCGGCACTATTTTTATTTTAGGGAGTATATTTGGTCGCGAAAATAGACTTTTAATTAATCTTTATTTTATTATTGGAACTGGTCTTCTTTTAATTTGGAATTTCACCGTTTATAATAAGATCATCTGGCGCAAAGAACCTCAGGGATGAAATCTCAAATCTCAAATCTCAAATCTCAAATATTGAGACCAAAGTTACTGCTTTTGGGTATTTTGGTTTTTGCTGCTTTCTTGAGGTTATATAGAATCCAGGACTATATGACTTTCTTAGGAGACGAGGGAAGAGATGTTTTGGTGGTCTATAATATCTTACACGGAAAATTAACTCTTCTTGGTCCTACAGCATCTGTCGGAGGATTCTTTTTAGGCCCTATTTACTACTACTTTATGGCGCCCTTTCTATTGATATTCAATTATAACCCGGTTGGCCCGGCAGTCATGGTTGCTCTTTTTGGGATTGCCACGGTTTGGTTGGTTTATAAATTTGCCAAAGAAATTTTTAACCAAAGGGTTGCATTAATTTCCTCCTTGCTTTATGCAATCTCTCCACTTGTTATTGCACACTCAAGATCTTCCTGGAATCCAAATATCTTTCCCTTTTTCTCTCTTCTAACCCTCTATGTTATTTATAGAGCTTTAATAAAAAACAACGTAAAACTATTTATTTTAGGCGGGGTACTTCTTGGAATATCGATGCAGCTTCATTATTTAGCATTATTCTTAGGTTTTATAATTGCAATTTATGTTTTATCGACTTTTGTAATTAGGTATCTTTTTGAATCTTCAAGAAATATTTTAATTTTAATAAAAAACTACCTGGCTATTTTTTTAGGCTTTATAATCGGACTTTCTCCGTTTTTAGCTTTTGAAGTAAGACATGAATTCCCCAATGTAATAAGTATCTTTAATTTCATTCTTCACTCAGGAGATACAGGTGTTGGGATAAGATTTTTCGATAATATCTCAAATGTCTTTTTCCGGCTTTTCGGAAGACTAATTACAAATTTCCCGCCTCCCGAGCAAGTTGCCATAAGAGCACATCTTGATATGGCAGTCTGGTATTATTTGACTTTGCTTCTTACTATTGTTTGCGTTTCTGTACTTTTGTATAAGTTTGTCCAGGCTTTTCCAAGTTTGAGACAAAAAACTAAGGAAAGTCCGGAATTCTTAAGGCTATTGCTTTTGGTTATCTGGCTGGTTGTGGGGATCGGCCTTTTTGGTTTTTACAAAAAACCCATATACGATTACTATTTGGGATTTATGTTTCCTCTGCCTTTTATTCTTACAGGAGTTGCTTTTGATTTTTTTATTTTTAATAAAAAGAACATTTTTAAAATTGCCGGAGTAGCAGGTCTTATAGCTGTTGTTTATATAAACTTAACTGGAGTTCCTTTTAGACATGAACCAAATAGACAACTTGCGCAGGTTAAGAAGATCTCAAAGTTTGTTTTGGAAAAAGCAGATGATAAACCCTTTAATTTTGCCCTCATAACAGGCGGTAACTCTGACCATGCTTACAGATATTTCTTTACACTTGAAACTAAATCTCCAATGATAATTCAAAATTCCCAAGTTGACCCGGAAAGAAAATCCGTTACCGATCAACTTCTTGTAGTATGTGAGCAAAACCCCTGTCATCCGCTTGGTAATTCTCTTTGGGAAGTTGCAGGATTCGGCAGAGCAGAAATTGCCGGTGAGTGGCCCGTCTCCGTTGTCAAAGTCTACAAACTCGTTCATTATAAGTGAATAAAAAGTGCCGTTAGGTGTATAATTCAAATATGAAAAAAGCACTTATAGTTATTGATGTACAAAAATATTTTCTTAATGAAGAAACAAAACCTATTGTTGGGAGAATACAAAAGTTTCTTAAAGGAAAAGCAGATCAATACTCAGTCATATACTTTACCGTATTCAAGAATGATCCTTCCTCTCCTTTATGGCGAATTTCCGAATGGGAAGATTGCACAGATTTCCCAGCAGCAGATGTATGTGATGAAATAAAAGAGTTTACAAATGATAAGAGTTTATTTTATAAAAACATCCTTTCTGCTTATAAAGTGCCTGAAATAGAAAAAGGTTTAAAGGAGCATGACGTTTCAGAGGTTGATTTATGCGGTTTTGACACTGATTGTTGTGTACTGGCTACGGCCTATGATTTATTTGATGCGGGTATAAAACCAGTGGTGCTAGAAAATCTTACTCGGTCAACATCGCAAGAAAAGCTTCATAAATCAGCTCCCCAAATGCTTAAGAGAAATATCGGTTTTGTAAAAAAGATTTAAGGTTAATTTTAAAATAGAAAAACCCCGAGAAGAATCAAGGGGTTTTCTATTGTTTTCTTGAGTGCGCATTAAATCTTGAAGTTTCTTGACAAGATGGTATAATAAGTTCATGAAACAGAATAAGATTGATTTTATTAAATTACTTAAGGGTTATAAGAGTGGATGGATAGCTATTTCTCACGATTTTAATCATGTACTTTTTCATGGTAAAAATCTAAAAGAGGCAATGAAAAAAGCAAAAAATACGAAAGAAAAAGTTTATTATTTTCCCGCAGGCGAATCCTATTCTAATTTTGTTGGTTAAATCTAATGATATTCCCATGTAGTCCTCTGCCAGATTTTAAGGATAAAATTATACTTGCTCCGCTAATTCCAGTAACCTTCAGAAATAAAAATTTTGAATTTTCTACATTTGCGCTTGTTGATTCTGGTGCTTCTGGAGCAGTTATTTCAACAGTTATCGCAGAAGCCCTCAATATAAAATGGGAAAAAATCCCTGTAACTCAAGGGTTTTCTGTAGGAGGATCATTTCGCTTTTACCGGTTTACTGATCTAAAAGCAATTATTTACGATACTAAGCTTATGGCAGATCATGAATTTGCCCTAAGCGTGAGCATAATTGAAGCAATCTCTCTATACAAATGTATTCTTGGGCAAAAAGATTTATTCCAGCGAGCAAAAATTACCTTCGAAGGATACAAAAGTCAACTTGAAGTTAATTTTAGGGAATACAATTAGTTTTAGAATAACGGGACGTCTCCGTCGTCAAAGTCTACAAACTCGTACATTATAAAGATTGATTCTAAAGCCTCAATAGAATAGAAAAACCCCTAGAAGAATCGAGGGGTTTTCTATTGTTTCTTGAAGATTAAAATTATTCCTATCGATAGGACCTTCAAGAAAGATTAACCGCCTATTCTGTACATTCCAGTACCACAGACCGGGCATTTGCCCTTAAGAGCTGGCTTACCGTTTTTCATGGTAACTTTTTGAGCATTTGGATCATCTCTTTTTGCTCTGCATTTTACGCAGTACATTGATGCCATATTTATAATTCACCCCCTTTCATCAGTAATTTAGTCCTGGGATTTTTACTAGATGATTTTTTAGTAAAAAGAAAAAAATAAACTGACCAATGATTATTGCTGTCGTAACAACCGCAGTTTTTGAAATATCTTTTATTAAGTAGCTATATACTTTTGTATCCGCAGAGGATATTGAGGGAATCTCCTGCCTCTTTGGAGCTTCTTCTGACTTAAGAGAGGAAGCTTCCCGACTCTTTAGCGTATAGAGCTGGCGATGAAGATCTGCGATTATTTTTTGTTTCCGCGTTTTCCTCATTGAGATAGAGCCTAGATTACACTATTGACAGGGAGCCTGTCAAGAGGCTAATATAGATGAATATATATGGTACCCAATTTAACCCTGGTTATAGCTGGTGTATTTTTTATTTGGCTTTTGATCCTCACAATATTTTTTTGGCAGATGTTTTCCCATTACTCAAGGCTAACAAAAGGCGCAAATAATAAAAACTTAAAAGCAATTCTTGAAGATACTCTTTCTAAAATTGATCTTCATAGTAAAGAGATCAAGATTATTAAGGAATACTGTGATAATCTAGAAAAAGAAGGACTTTTACATATTCAAAAAATTGGACTTCATAGATTTAATCCATTTAAAGATACGGGAGGAGACCAGAGCTTTGTTCTTTCTCTGGTTGATGCCAATGATACAGGCATAATTATTTCTGCTCTTTACTCACGTTCGGGAACCAGATGGTATGCAAAAAGAGTAGTAAACGGAAAAGGAGCAGAGTATGAACTTACGGATGAAGAGAAAAAAGTTTTAAGAGCAGCTAAAAAAGAGGACTGATGAAAAAAAGAAAATTATTAACCATAATTTTAATTGTTTTAGTTTATATTGTATCAACTGGAATTTCTTACATTCTATTTTCAAAGTCTGCCTCTTCGCAATCTGTAATCTCCCCCGTAGGTCTTCCAGTTAAGGGATCGGAAGGCAAATTAGTTTTTGATCCTAATCTTCCCAAAACAGAAAGCTGCCCTTTAAACGGTGCTTTCTATTCAAAACAACAGCGTAAGTGGTGGGAACAGCATAGGCCATTAGGGGTTATGGTAGAAAATCATAAAGAGGCAATGCCTCAATCGGGTCTTTCATCCGCAGATGTTATTTATGAGGCTGTTGCAGAAGGCGGAATTACAAGATTTCTTGCAATTTTTTACTGTCAGGACGCAGGACAAATAGGGCCTATTCGTTCGGCAAGGACATATTTTATCGATTTTCTTTCGGAATACGGAAACTACCCTTTGTATGCGCACGTTGGGGGAGCAAATCAGCCCGGACCGGCAGATGCTCTCTCGCAACTTGATGATTACGGATGGACTGCTTATAACGACTTGAATCAATTTTCGATAGGATTCCCGGTTTTCTGGAGGGACTATGACAGGCTTGGCCGCCCTGTTTCAACAGAGCATACCATGTATTCAACAGCAGATAAGTTATGGGAGTATGCAAGATCATCCCGCTCCCTATCCGATGTTGATAAAAAAGGTGCTCTTTGGAGCAAAGATTTTCTTCCCTATTCCTTTAAAGAAGATGCGGTCTCTTCCAACAGAGGAACAGCTCAATCTATTCATCTTAAGTTTTGGGCCACAATGCCTGAGTATTTCGTGGATTGGATTTATGATCCTACAACAAATCTTTATAATAGAAATAGCGGAAAAGAAACTTATCTTGATAAAAATACAAACAAACAATTGACTTCGAAAAATATTGTAGTATTATTTATGCAGGAATTAAGTGCTAACGACGGATACGAAGATAATATACATCTTTTGTACAGAACAAAAGGGATCGGAAAGGCGACAATTTTCATGGATGGCAAACAAATAAAAGGCACATGGAAAAAAGATAGCAAAACGGGCAGAACGCAAATATCTGACTTAGCCGGAGCGCCTATCGAGTTTAACAGAGGACTTATTTGGTTTGAAATCCTGCCCACGGATGGAGTGGTCAATGTTCGCTGATTTAATTACATCAAAATCTCGGGTAAAACTTCTTAATATATTTTTTGGAAATTCATCGGAAATGTTCCATGTTAGAGAGCTTGTAAGAAGAACAGGAGATGAAATAAACGCTGTTAGAAGAGAGCTCTCATTTCTTGAGAAAAAAGGTATTTTAGGAAAAGAACCGCGAGCAAACAGAATCTATTACTCGCTTTCTAAAAATTATCCTTTTTACTTTGATCTTTTAAGAATTGGAGTAAAAACCGTGGGGCTTGGAGCAGATATTCTAAGAAATAAAGCAAAACTTGGGAAAATAAAATATGCAATGTTTTCTGGCAAATTTGCAAGAAAAATGAAAGTTGAGCCGGATGAGATAAATCTGCTTTTAGTTGGGACCGTGGTTTTACCAGAACTTACTCTTTTAATAAGAGCAGAAGAAAAAAGATTAAATACCGAGATAAATTATACGGTTATGTCGGAGGAGGAGTTTGATTTTAGAAAAAAGAGAAGAGATCCTTTTATCCTTTCCATCCTTTCGGGTTCTAGGATCATGCTAATCGGCGATGAGGAGAGTATGCTGGAATGAGAGGGAACCCCCGTTATTTATTTTGGTTTATAATTTTATTGACTCTGGTTTCTGTGTTTATAAATTTGCCAAATCTTCAGAAAGTTTCTATTGGACCAATAAGGAATTTAGATATTAATCCGTCTTCGGTTTTAAAGACATTTAAAGTTGCGAAAAATTTAGAATTTAGAAGAGGTCTTGATTTGGAAGGCGGAACATCTATAACTTTTAAGGCAGATATGTCAAATGTTCCCGATAATCAAAAATCCGATGCATTAAATTCTGCCCAAACTGTAATTGAAAGAAGAATAAATCTTTTTGGAGTATCCGAGCCGGTTATTCAAACAGCAGCTGTTAATGGAGATTCAAGAATTATCGTAGAGTTACCAGGAGTAACAGATATAAGTCAGGCAATAAATTTGATTGGTACAACCGCACAACTTTCTTTTTGGGAACAGGGAGCAAGTGAGGCAGCAAGACAAGCATCGCCATCAGCGTATCCGTTGGGAATAGTTGAAGTTTTAGGACAAAATGCCAAAAAAACAGATCTGTCAGGTGGTGACCTTCAGCGTTCAAGTGTTACTTTTGACCAAAATACCGGAAAACCTCAAGTCCAGCTAGCTTTTACAACTAAAGGAAGTGAGAAATTTGCAGATATTACAAAAAGAAACGTTAACAAAATCGTAGCGATTGTTTTGGATAATCAGGTCATTGAGGCGCCAAGGGTTAATCAGCCGATCCTAACAGGAAATGCAGTTATTACAGGGGGCTTTACGCTTGCGCAGGCAAAGATTTTAAGTACCGAGCTTAATGCAGGAGTGCTGCCCGTGCCACTGTCTGTTCTGGAGCAGCGGGTAATCGGCCCAACGCTTGGGATAGAGTCCCTTAAAAAAAGCCTTCTAGCTGGAGTTATCGGCTTTGTGATAATAGTAGCTTTTATGAGTATTCTTTATGGGAGATTGGGTATTATCGCAAGCATTGCACTGGTTGTTTATGCACTTCTGGTGCTTTCAATATTTAAAATTAGCAATGTCACTCCTTACGGAATTACTTTGACTCTGTCTGGAATAGCTGGTTTTATTCTCTCGATCGGAATGGCAGTTGATGCAAATATTCTGATTTTTGAAAGAGTGAAGGAAGAAAAGCGTATTGGCAGAAAGAAAGAAGAGTCAATGGAAATTGGTTTTTCAAGAGCGTGGCCGTCAATAAGAGATTCAAATATTTCAACTCTTATAACAAGTACTATTCTTTATCAATTCGGAACAGGAGTTGTTAAGGGATTTGCTTTGGTTTTGGCAATAGGAGTTTTGGTTTCGATGTTTTCTGCAATCGTCGTTACAAGGACATTTTTAAGATTCTTTTATGAAAGATAAAAGCCTAGATATTATCGGAAAAAAGAATTTGTATTTTGCTCTGTCTTTAATAGTTGTTATTCCGGGTTTGGTAGCTCTTTTGCTTTATGGACTTAATCTTTCTATTGATTTTACCGGTGGATCTAGGCTAACAATTAACTTTAAAAATAAAGTAGAAAAACAAGAGATAGATAAGATCAAGCAAATTTTTAATCAAGAAAACATAAGAGTTTACACTATAGAGCAATCAAAGAATCAGGTTTTGGTTAGGACAAGCCCGATTGATCAAAGCCAAAATAATAAATTTATAAGCGAACTTTCTAAAAACTTTAAAGATGCTAAGGAAACAGAGTTTGAAACCATAGGCCCCACAATTGGTAAAGAGACCACAGCAAATGCAGTAAAGGGAGTTTTGCTCGCGTCTCTGCTCGTCATTATTTATATAACTTGGTCGTTTAGAAAAGTTCCAAAACCCGCAAGCAGTCTTAGGTTTGGGGTTAGTGCGATAATTGCCTTGATTCATGACGTCCTGGTTGTTGTAGGAATTTTTGCGATCTTAGGGCATTTCTTTAAAGTTGAGGTTGACTCTCTTTTCGTGACAGCACTTCTTACTGTTATTGGTTTTTCTGTTCATGATACAATTGTTGTTTTTGACAGAATTAGAGAGAATTTAAGAAGATCTCAAGGGTCTTTTTCTCAAATTGTAAATGATTCTATTCTTCAGACTCTTGACAGATCGCTAAATACTTCTTTAACCGTTATTCTCGTTTTATTTGCTCTTCTTCTATTTGGAGGAGAAAGCATTAGGTGGTTTGTAGTGGCACTTCTTATTGGAATTGCAAGCGGAACTTATTCTTCAATTTTCAATGCCTCGCCGATTTTAGTTGTTTGGCACGAAATAGCTGCTAAAAAAGCAGCTAAACGTGCCTAGAATGTTTCCGCCTGTGGCGGATTACGTTCTGGCAAGAATGGAGTGATAAGAGGAAAAAAGCTTAAGAACTGAGTTCTTCTTTTACAATTTCACTTACTAAATTTCCGTCTGCTGCCCCTTTTAGTTTTGGCATTAAGACCCCCATAACTTTTCCCATATCTTGTATCGAAGATGCCCTGGTTTGAGAAATTGTTTGCTCAACAAGAGATTTTATTTCAGCTTCTCCCATTTGCTGCGGAAGGTAGTTCTTCAAAATTTCCAATTCTTTCGTTTCCTTATCCGTTAAATCCTGCCGTCCTGCTTTTTTAAACTGCTCAATGGAGTCATTATGCTGTTTTATCTCTTTTTGGATTACTGCCGTTACATCCTCGTCATTCGCCTCGTATCCTGCGCCGCCCACTTTGACTTGCGTACGGCGAGGCAGGCCCTTTTGTATTTCGTAATAATTAATCGCAGACAAAAGCATTCGCAAAACAGAAGTTTTCATTCTATCCTTTGCCAACATCGATTGCTTCAATTCCTCCTGTAAATCTTTCTTTTGCATATATGAATTATACTTTATCCTTCGTTTCTTGCAAACTGTCCTGTCTCTTTTGATTTGTTAAACATTATATTAAAGAACCAAATAGCAATAATAAAATAGAAAACATTTTGTGCAAGAGATATGAAGATGTAGTGCCAATTCGTGGAGGGATTAACAATATTTGCACGCGCAGCCTCAAATATAAATGTAGGAGGGAGGGCATATGCTATTTTCTGCATGAAATCAGGAAGTATGCGCACCGGAAAGAATACAGCGGTGAGCGGCTGAAATAAAAATATTATTCCCCATGCCAAGGCCTGAATTCTAGTTCCATAACGAAATATAATACCCAATATGATTATTCCTACTGACCAGGCAAAGACTGTTAAATTGATAAAAAACAAAAATAAATTTAGCATCCCAAGATTAAGAATGTTGAAATTAAAAATAAAATGAGAAATCGTACCGATTAAAACTAAAATAATGATAGTTTTTACAGCACCTGCAAGCATTTCAGCTGCCATATATTCCTTTAAATCTAATGGTGCAACAAACATATTGCTTAGATTTCGCGACCAGATGTTCCAAAGACTTCCGACAGAAATTGAATACTGAGTTACTCTTATGATTTCCCAAAGGATCATCCCAAGGAGAATGTAGTGTGCTGCTAGTGGGTTATTTGACCCTGCTAGATAAATCGAAACAAAACCAAACACTATAATATTAACAATTGAAAAATAAAAAAGATCCATAATAACTTCAAGAGAGTGTCTGGTGATATACAATTCCTGAAGTAAAATTGCTTTAATTCTTTGAATTGACATAGTTTTTTCCTCTGACAATATGCAGAAAGAAATCTTCAAGCGTTGGTTTTTGAACTTCTATGTCAGTTATCCATAGAGCAGTTTTGCTTATTCCAAAAATTACACTAGGTATTAGTTTTTCCTCAATAGCTATTTTTACAGTATATTCATTGAGGAATTCATATTTTAATTTTTGACTTTTTAAATATTTCTCCATTTCTTCTTTTTTGCCGTCAAACGTAAGTTTTAGAGTCGACGTTTTGATTTGTTTTGTAAGATTAAGGGGAGAATCTTGCGCTACAATTTTTCCGTGATCCAAAAAAATTATTTTATCGCAAACCCTAGTAATCTCATCCATATTGTGACTTGTATATAAAAGTGTAATTTTTCGTGATTTTTTAAGTTCTTCAATAAAAGACAATGTTTTATCAACTACATCAGGATCCAAAGATGCAGTAGGTTCATCCATAAGTATAATTTCAGGATCATTTATAAGAGATTTTATAAGATTAATTTTTGTTTTCTGTCCTGCCGATAAATCCCAATAACGTTGTTTAAGAAGTGCTTCGCCTTCAAAATAATTTATGAATTCCATTATTTTTTTCTTTGGATTTTTTACTTTATAAAGGTGAGCAAAAACTAATAAATTTTCCCACACAGTAATTCTTCCCTGAAGAGTATTAAATGCAGAGGCAAAGTTTATTCTTTGTAAGCATTCTTTCTTATGTTTATTAAAATCTTTGCCAAAAAATTTAATTGTGCCCGCCGTGGAAGAAGTAATCCCCAAAAGTATTTGAATAGTAGTAGTTTTTCCGGCTCCGTTTGGACCAAGAAAACCAACCGCTTCGCCTTCATTTACAAAAAAAGAAATATCATCCACGGCAGTAAAATGATCATATTTCTTTGTGAGGTTTTTTACTTCCAAAACTTTATTCATTTAGTTTCTTTACCCTTTTTGTTAAATATTCTTTAGTGTTTTTCGACAGATCTTCGTCGACTTCTTCAAAAAGTTTTTGGAGGATTTCCCCAACTTTGGGTCCAGGTTTAATTCCTAAAATTTTCATTACATCATTCCCATCAATTGCAAGATCATTAATTGAAAACGGGGCGGGCGAAAGCTGTTCTTCGACCCTTTTTTTAAAAAGCTTAAGTCTCCAGCTTTCTGCTTGCTGTGTGCCTCCCCCAAGCCTGTCTCCAATTCTAAGATCCATCATATCTTTAACATTTTCAACTCCAACCCGTCTTATAAATCTTCTAACAGCTGCATCAGTAATTTTTTCATCAACCGTAAACATATGCCATCTTATAAGATTTACAATCTTTTCCCTGTCTTTTTTTGAGAATTTTAATCTTTCGCAAATTTGATGAGCAATTTTTGCTCCCGAGATCTCATGATTATGAAAAATGACAAGCCCTTTCTCATCCTTTGACGCAACATAAGGTTTTCCGATATCGTGAAGAAGGGTTGCAAAACGAACAATCGGGTCCCTAGAAGGACAAAATTTTAAAGACAAAATGTTATGTGTAAAAACATCACTTTTATGATGTCTTCCCGGCCTCTCCTGCGAAATACCCTCGCCTTTTAAAAGTTCGGGCAGAATATGTTCCAGAAGGCCGCTGTTTTTAAGAAGCATTATCCCCTCATAAGGATAATCACTTTCAAGGATTCTTAAAAGCTCGTCCTTTATTCTTTCTTTTGATATTTTTTCGATGAGCCTTGAATCATTAACAATTTCTTCCCAGGTTTTATCCTCAATTGTAAATAAAAGTTCTGTAGCAAATCTAATCGCTCTTATTAATCTTAAGGCGTCCTCTTTAAATCTTTTTTTTGGATTACCGACTGCTTTAATAATTTTATTTTTAATATCCTCCTGCCCTTTGAACGGATCAACAATTTCGTGCGTCAACCCCTGGGGTTGAGCCTTGATTTTTAGGGCGATGGAATTAATAGTAAAATCCCGGCGCGATAAATCTTCTTCAATCGTTTTTCCCCAAGAAACTTTTTTAGGATGTCTTCTGTCTATATATCCATGCTCGGTTCTGTACGTTGTTATTTCAATTATCTGCTTGTTTTTCAGGGGCACACCGACGGTTCCAAATTGATTATCGTAAAAACCTGAAGGAAAATTTTTGAGAATTTGCTGCGGAGTTGCAGTGGTTGTTAGATCCCAGTCATTAACCCCTTTTTTAAGAAGAAGATTTCTTACACAGCCTCCAACCAAATACACTTCGAATCCAGAATTTTCGAGCTTTTTATATGTAGCAAGAACTTCATTTGGAATATTGAGCTTCATACCTTGTTCCGCTGTGGTGGGATTTGATATAGTATAGCAGAAACAATTTTTGCTATGAAGAAATGGAAAATTCAAAATAAATTCAGAATTCAGAATTCAGAATTCAGAATTGATAAGTTAATAAAAATATTGCTTGAGAACAGGGGAGTTAAGTCTAAAAAAGAAATTGAGGAATTCTTAAATCCAAAGCTTTCAGATGTAACAGCCAAAAGCGTAGGTATAAACAAAAATCAATTAGAAGAAGCAATTAAAAGAATAAACAAGGCAATCAGAAATAAAGAGGAAATAATAATTTTTGGAGACTATGATGTGGATGGGATTTGCGGGTCAGCAATTTTATGGGAAACTCTAACTTTTCTTGGAGCAGAAGTTCTACCCTACATTCCGCATAGATTAGATGAGGGATACGGCCTGTCGGAGACAGGAATTAAAAATTTAAAATTTAAAATTAAAAATTGTTCTTTGATAATAACAGTTGATAATGGAATAGTTGCGAATAAGGCAGTTAATTATGCAAACAAACAGGGGATTGATGTGGTTATAACCGACCATCATGTTCCTTCAAAAAATCTTCCTAAAGCTTACGCTATTGTTCATACGACCAAGCTTTGCGGAGCAGGAGTTGCCTGGCTCTTGAGCCAGGAAATCCTAAACTCGAAATTCGAAATCCTAAACAAATCACAAAATCAAAATACTAAATACAAAATACGAGATACACATCTAGAGCTAGTTGCGTTGGCAACTGTGGCTGATCTAGTTCCTCTAACAGAGGCAAATAGAACGCTTGTAAAATTTGGAATCGAAAAACTTAGAACTACTAAAAGACCCGGGCTTCTAGCTCTTATTAAAGAAGCAGGGATCGAAAAAGAATTAATAGATGTTTTTGAAATAGGACACATTATTGCGCCCCGTCTTAATGCAATGGGAAGACTTGAGTATGCTATGGATAGTCTAAGACTATTATGTACGAAAGATCCAAAAAAAGCTGAGGTTCTTTCGGAAAAACTCAGCAGTACAAATAAAAGGAGGCAGGAATTAACAATTGAGGCATTTGAACATGCTAAAGAAAAAGTCAAAAGTCAATCAATTCGGCAAGCTCAAGACAAGAAGTCAAAAGTCAAAAGTTTAATTTTCTTAGGAGATGAAACTTATCAGCAGGGAGTTATTGGTCTTGTTGCAGGAAGATTGGTTGAAGAATTTTATCGCCCGGCAATAGTTCTATCTATAGGAGAGAAATACAGTAAGGCATCGGCAAGATCGATTAAGGGTTTTAATATTATCGAGTTTATAAGGACAGCATCGGATCTTTTGGTTGATGCAGGAGGGCATCCAATGGCAGCGGGATTTACTGTTGAGACAGATAAAATTTCTGTTCTTGAGAAGAAATTCGAAGAGTTGGCAGTAAAACTTTTGGATACAGAAAAACTTAAGAGAATTTTAAATATTGATCTTGAAGTTCTGTTGTCTGATATAAATTTTGAATTTTATAAAAAGCTCCAAAAACTTGCTCCGTTTGGGATTGGGAATCCTACCCCAGTTTTTTTGTCAAAAAATCTAACGATTGATGATATGAGACTAGTTGGTAATGATGGACTGCACTTAAAATTAAGAGTTCAAAAAGATGGAAAATATTTTGATGCAATTGGGTTTGGTCTGGGAGATAGAGCAGATGAAATCAGAATCGGGGACAAGATCGATTTAGTTTATACGATCGAGGAGGACCGATGGAATGGAAATAACAGAATTCAGCTTAAGATAAAAGATTTTAAGATTAGTTCAAGTTCAGAAATTTAGATTTTCCTTATCTTCCTGTTGCTTGTTTTGATATTACGGCATCTCTTAGTATCCCCAAGGGATTGCCTGGTTTTACTATTATTTTTCGCCTGCCATTTTTCTCTGCAGTTTTTACAGTTGCTTCAACATAAGGTGTCGGATTCATTCCAAATCTCATAGCTTCTTGGACTACGTTTAACGCACCCCTTGACGGTGGGTGTCCTCCAAACATTTCTGCTGCTTCGACTCTCCTCAAGTTAATCACCTCCCTAAAAATAAAAACTCCCTTTTTCAATTGAAATTGGGAGAACTGTCTTTCTCTCCAACAAGCCCCCCTCTTATTTAATAGAGAGGATAGCGGGTTTTATAAGATTGAAAGAAAGACTCATATGTATATCAGTATATATCAAGTGTAAAACATCTTGTCAAGAGGGAAAAATTAAACTAAAATGATAAATGATAAATGATAAATGATAAATCAAAAAGAATTTTATCAAAAGAAACTCCAGAATTTATAGGTAAAAAAGTACTTCTTAAAGGCTGGGTTAAGGCACGCCGGGATCACGGAAAATTAATTTTTCTTGATTTAAGGGACCGCTCGGGCTTAGTCCAGTTAGTAGTAAATCCAAAGGTATCGGAAGATGGTTATAAAGTAGCGCAAGAGATTAGACCTGAATTTGTTGTTGAGGCAACAGGAGTTGTAAAAAATAGATCGGAGAGCACGATAAACAAAGATTTAGAAACAGGAGCTGTGGAAGTTGGGGTTAGCTCAATTATTGTTTTGTCAAAGGCGCAACCCTTACCCTTTGATATGGGAGTAGAAGAATTAAAGTTAGAATTACCTACGCTTCTTGATTACCGTGCGCTTACACTTCGTCATCCAAAAATCTCCTCAATCTTTGAAGTCCAAGAGGCATTAGTTGAGGGATTTAGAAATGCCAGTAAGAAATTAGGATGTAGGGAAATCGTTGTCCCTACCATAGTTGCCAGCGCCACCGAGGGAGGTTCCGGACTTTTTGAAATCGAATATTACGATCATAAAGCATTTTTGGCACAAAGTCCTCAATTGTACAAGCAAATGATGGTTACGGTATTTGAGCGAGTCTGGACGATTGCTCATGCATATAGAGCTGAACCATCGGTAACCACACGACATCTAACCGAGACAACCCAAATGGATTGCGAAATCGGGTTCGTTGATTTTAGAGAGCTTCTGGATATGTTTGAGGAAATTGCAGTATCAATGCTAAAACACGTTGAGGAAAGCTGCGGAAATATCTTAAAAAAGTTTAAAATGGAAAAGATTGCTTTTGGTAAAATTCCAAGACTTACCGTAAGAGAAACACAAGAAATTATCCTTAAAGAATTTGGACGAGACAATAGAAAAGAAAAGGACTTAGCCCCTCAAGATGAAGTTGATATTTGCAAGTGGGCCAAAGAAAAACACAAGAGTGATCTTGTTACGATTACTCATTTTCCGACAATGGCAAAACCATTTTACACCATGCCTGATCCTCGGAATCCTGAATATAGTTTAAGCTATGATATGTTGTTTAGAGGTATTGAGATTATGAGTGGTAGCCAAAGAATACATGATTACCAACAATTGATCGAGAGTCTCAAGAAGAGAAAATTAAATCTTAAAAAGTTTGAGATGTACCTTCAGGCTTTTAAATATGGTATGCCTCCGGAGGGTGGATTTTCTTTTGGCTTGGAGAGAGTTACGATGAAAACTCTGGATCTTAAAAATATTCGGGAAGCAAGTCTTTTTCCAAGAGATATGGAGCGAGTAGATGAAAGGTTTTCTTCGATCGGTTAAAAAACGTTTTTTAGAACCAGACCCGTTTTTACTGCCAGTAACCCTTGTTATCGTTCTGTTTATTTTAGCTGCTTTTGATATCTATCAAAAGGGAGAAATTATCCTAAGATCAACCTTAATTTCTCCATTTCCTAATTATCATAGTCTAAACTATCCCTTTTTAAAAAATAAAATCAACCCAGATATCTCGGCAAAAGCTGCAGTTGTAATAGATAAGGACTCAAGTGTTGTTATTTATGCAAAAAATGAGAATTTTCGGTTCTCTCCTGCCTCTACAACAAAAATTATGACAGCATTAACTGCGCTTGATTATTTCAAGCCTACGGATATTTTAGAAGTTAAGAAAGCAATAAATGAAGGATCTATTCTTGGGCTTGTTCTGGGTGAAAAAATAACGTTTTTAGATTTGCTTTATGCATTACTTTTGCCTTCGGCAAACGATGCTGCTTTTGCAGTTTCGCAAAACTATCCGGGGGGAACAGAAGGATTTGTAAAAAAAATGAATCAGAAGGCAAAACTTCTTAATTTTAATAATACTCATTTTCAGGATCCCGCAGGGCTCTTTGATAAGGATGACTATACAACACCTCTTGAGCTTGGAAGACTTGCTTCATACTCCTTGAACAATAAGATTTTTTCGCAAATCGTTTCCACAAAGTACAAATTTATTTCCGATATTTACGGCGAAAATACTTATTTGGTGTTTAACAGAAATAAACTGTTGGGAACAGATGGGATAAATGGAATAAAAACAGGTTTTACAGACGAGGCAGGGGAAGTGTTGGTAGTTTCAAAAGCAGAAAACGGCCACACTCTGATAATAGTTGTAATGAGAAGCGAGGATAGATTTGAAGACACACTCAAGATTATTAATCTTTTGTCGGACAACCTTACTTATTTATCCATTCATCCTTAACCGCAGAAACATAAGCAACAAAGCCGTTATCACCTTCAAGAACTATAATTGGCATTAAGAAGTCCTGTTTTTTATTTGCCATAAAATATCCAAGATAAATGTTTCTAACAGAAACATCTTCATCTTTTTGGCTTGATAGAATATAAGCTTCTCCCCTCCTTAGTTGTAGAAAAGCATCGGAAGCTGTTTTTATTGGGTAAGTAGAAGATTGACTGGAAATTGTTTGATGAAAAAACTCTGATTTTACAACTTGAGCTTGATTTTCTCCTCCTCCCACAAAAATATTCATAGTCGAACTGTTGTTTTTTGAATAGAGTATTGGCATTTTATCTACATCTTTTTGGAAAAAATCAACCTCTATTATTTGCGCAGTTGAAATACTTGTTGCAGGTTGTAAATTAGAGTTTTTTATAGAAAGTAAATTTGTTTTTGTTTTTTCCAAATTCAAGTCTTCATACAAAAATGACATATTCGAAAGAAAACTTTGGGCAACCCCCTTTGCGTTATCCGGGTTGGGTAAATTAGTTCCCAAGGTAACCGCCTGATTAGACAAAAAAGAAGAAGACACGGTAAAGTCTAAAGTAAATATGTCTATATTTAATTTTCTTAAAATTGGACTTTTGGAATCTGTCCACTGATAAGTATTTCCCGAGATCCGGATTGCGGGTTGTGAGAATCCCTCCCCGGTTACTTTTTGTTCTGCTTTTTTAAGTGCAAGAAGATCAGGGTTTGGCTCTCCCATCTTAAAAACATTGGCTCTATCTGGAAGTTTTGGCAAGGCTCCCGTAACGGTATCTATAGTGTAGGTGATCTTCTGAGGAAAAGAGTTATTTGGAAATTCAATAGCAGGCAATTTGCCAAAAGAAACAGTTGGAGGAGGCGGAGGCGTTGGAGCTATGATTTCCTTAAGTGTTTTTCCTACTCTTACAAAAATTATAAGAAGAATTATTGAGAGAGCAATAATTGCCGACCATTTGGCAATTCTCTTTGTTAAAGAAGTTGCCTGGCTTAAGGTTAGCATGTCTTGATACGTTCATTAAATGAACGTATCTTGAGTATAGGAGAATCTTAAGGTACAATGCAAGTATGATTAAGGTTAGATTTGCCCCAAGCCCAACAGGAGTTCCTCATATAGGAAATACGAGAACAGCTCTTTTTAATTTCTTATTTGCAAAAAAAAATAAGGGTAAATTTATTTTGAGAATTGAGGACACAGACAGGAAAAGATTTGTAAAAGAGGCAGAAAAAGCTATTTATGAAATTCTTGAATGGCTGGGACTTTCTTGGGATGAAAAATTTGTTCAATCCGAAAGACTTTCGATATATAGGCAATATGCGCAAATATTAAAGAAAAGGGGAGCGGTTTATGAAAGCGATGGCGCGCTTAAATTTAAAATGCCAAAAAAAGGAGAAACAAAGTGGATTGATGCAATCGGGCAAAAAGAAATATCTTTTAAAAATGAAACCCAGGAAGATTTTGTAATTTTAAAATCCGATGGATATCCAACATACAATTTTGCAAATGTAGTTGACGATTGTCTTATGGGAATAACCCATGTGATTAGAGGTGAGGAATTTGTTTCCTCGACACCAAAACATGTTCAATTATATAAAATTTTTCGATGGAATCAGCCTGTCTTTGCACATCTTCCGGTTATTTTAGGAAAAGACAAAGGCAAGCTCTCAAAAAGAGAAGGAGCAAAATCTGCTTTGGAATATCGAGACGAGGGATATATAAGAGAAGCAGTATTAAATTATATGGCGCTTGTTGGCTGGACACCTCCGGATGGACAAGAGCAGATGAGTATTGAAAAAATGATAGAACTTTTTGATCTTAAAGATGTAAATTCGGCAAATCCAATTTTTGATACTCAAAAACTTGAGTGGTTCAACGGTGCTTGGATAAGAACCATAAAAGATCTTAAAAAGAGGTTGGTGGATTTTTATCAAAAAGACAAGAAAGTTAAGAATATCCTAAACTCTGATAAATCAGAGATCTGGGTTAACGCAGCAAAATCCAGAATGAAAATCCTAAAAGATTTTAAGAAACTAGTTGATGCTAAAAAGCAAAGAAAATATTCCAAAAAAGAAAAAGAAAGAGCAAAAAAATTATTAGAGCTCCTTGATAAAAAATTAGGAGAAGATTGGGAAGGAGAAAAACTGCTTTTGACTATTAAGGATTTTTCGGTAAAGGAAAGAATTTCCTTTGCCGAAATTTACTTTTTTATGACAGGCAAAGAGCAAGGAATTGGAATTTTAGAGCTTAATAAAATTTATGGCAAGGAATTTTTTATAAAGAACTTAAAAGATAATGGTTAAAAATTTAGCAAGATTTATATCTTTTTCATCAAGTCCATTTATCCTTCTTTTACCGACCCCGTTTATTTTAGTTTACAAAGAGACGGAGAACATCTTCTATTCATTGAAGTGGGCGCTTTTTTCTTATATATTTTTATTTTCTGTTGTTTTTTTTGTTCTTTTAGGGATGCTGATTGGTTTTTTCTCGGACTATGATGTATCTAAAAAAGAAGAACGGCCAAAGCTTTTTGCTTTTGGAGGAATAATTACCTTTTTATATCTGGGGTCTTTAATCCTTTTAAATGGTCCAAAAATTCTATATTTTTTGATTTTTGGGATAATTTTAGGAGTTTTAGTAATCAGCGTTGTGAATAATTGGATTAAGGTAAGTATTCACACAGCTACGGTTTCTGCGTTTACCCTTTCCCTTGTAATTCTTTTTGGATATAATTTTCTTCCTATATTGATTTTGATTCCGGTAATGGCATGGGCAAGAGTTAAGATTAAAAAACACACAATTTTGGAAGCAATTTCAGGTGGATTTTTGGGTATCATATTAACTATAATTGTTTATACAATAGGGAGATTTATTTTTTAATGGAAACGCAGCGGTCTTTAATAAAATCATTTAAATACGCTTTCGAAGGAATTTTGTTTTCGGTAAGACACAACAGGAATTTAAGAATTCATATAGGAGCTGCTATTTTGGTTGTTGCCGCAAGCATTTTTTTTAGAGTAAATGCATTTGAGATGGGAATATTGGGAATAATGATTCTTCTTGTAATTTGTCTTGAGATGATAAATTCGGCAATTGAGGAGATGGTTGATTTAATAATTCGGGAGCATAGACAGCAGGCAAAGATAGCAAAAGATGTATCAGCGGGGATGGTTTTGGTTGCATCAATAGGATCGGTAATTGTGGGAATTCTAATATTTGTTCCTCATATAGTAAGAATGCTTAGATAAAATTAAATTCCAAAATGATATAATATAAAACTGTTTTACATCAGCGGGATTACTCATGAAAAATAATAAAAAACCACACGTATCCGCAATTGTCCCCGTTTACAATGAAGAAAGAGCAGTTAAGAAAGTTGTCAAAACAATACTCGGATCTGAATTAATAGACGAAGTGATCTGTATCAACGATGGCTCATCTGATAAGAGTCTTGAAATTTTAAAGAAATTCGGTAAAAAGATAAAGTTGATAAATTTTAAAACAAATAAAGGTAAGGGTACAGCGGTCGCAGAGGGAATTAAAGAAGCAAGAGGAGATTTTTTATTCTTTTGTGACAGCGATTTAATAAACTTTACATCTGAGCATATCGAAAAAATGCTCAGTCCAATCTTGGAAGGAGAAGCACGTGTTGTCTTTGCCGTCCCCACTCAAAATAAAACCGGGAAATATTGGAGACATGAAGTATTTCTTGCCGGTGAAAGAATTTATCCGAGAGACGCTTTACTCCCTCACGTCTCAAAACTTTCCAGGACCAAGGGGGCAGGAGGCAGTGAAGTTTATCTAAACACTTTATTTAGAAGAAAAGAAATAAAAATTGTTCCATTAATAGGATTAAAAAAGCCGTTCAAAGGAAGTAAATGGCCTTCATCTCTTGCTCTAAAACAAGGTTTACTTTCCGTCATTGGCGTACTTCAGGAATCAGGACGAATTGAAATCAACTCAATAAGCGACCTAAAACAGCTAGAAAATCTTGTACATGTCGATACTTTTGAGGGTTTGATAATCAAAATTGGAGAAATCAAAAATAAAAAAATAAAAACACTTTTGAAAAGATTCTTTTTGAAATACATCGCAAAATACGTCAAAAAGATTATAGATTAAAAGTAGATTCAGAGACTAATCAGCAAAAAATATATGAGTATATGATTATGTGGAGTTACAACACTACCCAAAAACTCCCCACGCTCATGGAGCAGGAATAAGTTTGTTCTTACATCTAAAATCTGATAAAATTGCAGTGTTATTGCTGGGTCGTCTAATGGTAGGACAACGGACTCTGAATCCGTTTATTTTGGTTCGAATCCAAACCCAGCAGCCACTTAGTGCACCCTGACTGACCAACGTCTCGAAATGGATTGATTTGGCTTGCTAAACTTGAAATTTTTGCTCAAACATTCGTACCGTACGCTCGCTATCCAGTAAAAGAGACATTATGGGACTGAATAAATGACTTAGGCTTGTCTTTTTAGTAAAATAGGGAGACTTATTGCCGGATCGTCTAATGGTAGGACGACGGATTCTGGATCCGTCTATCTACGTTCGAATCGTAGTCCGGCAGCTAATTGACAGGAGAGGAGCAAACGAATCGCTGGTGGATGTAAAGGAGGCCTCCAAGAGCCTTAATTATCTCCCTTTTTTCGTCAACCGTCCCACTTCTTAATGCATATTTTGAGTATTCGTATATATCGAGAGGTGTAGAATCAGGGTCAATGTCTTGATTTAGCAGTATTACCTTCCTAACTTTTTCATATTCCGCAATGTACTCTTCAAGTTTTTCTGTCGGCTTTACCATTTGAGGGTGTGCTGTTCTTGTAAATTGAATGTATCTTAAAAGTTCTTTTATCAATTTGTCTTCTGAAACATACGGTTCTGGGCATTCATAGTTCTTTTGCCTTGTACAGTGATAGTACACGTGATAAACGGACTCTCTCGTTTTCCGCTTCCTATATCTGTCCTCTCCAATAACTAAGGATCCGCATGTTGCACATTTAAACAAGTCTTTGAAAGCGAAAGTTTTGCTACCCCATTTTGCCTTTTTGAATGGAATAAACAACTTCTCTTGAACTTGATCAAAAATCTCTCTGGTAGTTAGTGGTTGATGAGCGCCTTTATACCAATTACCGCTTCCGACTGGATATTCAAACTCACCATAATAAAAGGGATTTTTGAGCATCAAATAAAGATTGCTTAAGTGCACTCTTTTCCCAGACCTCGTTGTCATTCCGGCACTATCCATCCATCGCTTTAGTGTTCTTCCACTATCTCCGTTCTTTGCAACTCTTTCAAACATTTCAGTTATAAAAGGCGCACGTTCCAGATCTGGAATAATATCTTTTATTCCGTTCATTGCCCGGTTGAAGTATCCAATTGGTGGCATTCCTGGTCTCCACCCCATATTACATTTGGCTCTAATGCCTCGTTTAACATTAACCCCTTTTTGATCATTCTCAAGTTTTGCTTGAGAGCAGAGAATCATTAGTAAAAACTTCTCATTGGGATTATTTGAAAAACTTTGTGAGAAGGTTTTTATTTGCTGTAATTTCCCTTGATCCATCAGATCGACAACGATTCCCAAATCTCCAGCATTTCGACTTAACCGATCAGGAGCCCATGAAAGAATACCTGTAAACATTCCTGTCCTAATATCTTCAAGGAGTTTCTTAAAAACTGGTCGTTGTCCTGATTCTTTGGCTGAGTGACTTTCCCGGCGAATTTCTTTAATTAGATACCCTTCTCTGGTTGCAAGCTCATTCATTTCTTGAATTTGAGAGTCAATCGACATGGCTTGTCGCTCGTCGTCTTCACTCGATTTACGTGCATACAAACAGTACTCAATAGGGGGATTTTGTGCTGTTGTAGATTTCTGTACTAACTTGCTGGTATCACTCATGGTTGGAGTACAAGGTACCGCAGATAGATAGGGAAATCCAGACGCAAAATACTATATACTATAGGAAGGCATCCTTTTTTCAAAACCCAATAAATTTTCTGTTATAATTTTTCTGTGGAAATTTTTGATTTTATACTTCATTTTGACGAACATTTGGCAAATATCATTAACCTCTTCGGCCCTTTTACCTATGTCATTTTATTTCTCATAGTCTTTGCGGAAACAGGCCTTGTGGTACTACCTTTTTTGCCTGGCGATTCACTTCTCTTTATTGTTGGAACACTTGCCGGGAGCGGATTTCTTAATATCTGGATTGTGTACTTCTCGCTACTGGCTGCTGCAATTTTAGGCGACACGGTAAATTATTGGATTGGTCACCATTTTGGAGGTCGTGTTTTTTCTAAAGAAAACTCACGACTTTTTAATAAAGTATACCTTGAAAAAACGCAGGAATTTTACGAAAAACATGGTGGAAAAACAATTATTCTTGCACGCTTTATTCCAATTATTAGGACCTTTGCACCGTTTGTTGCAGGAGTCGGGAAAATGCATTACAACACATTCCTTTTCTATAACGTTGTTGGTGCATTTATTTGGGTGACAAGTCTTACATTTGCGGGGTACTTTTTCGGTGGGCTACTCTTCGTAAGAGAAAACTTTGAATATGCAGTAATTGGGATTGTTCTTATTTCTCTACTTCCTGCACTTTTTGAATATATGAAACATAAACATGCATCAAAAGCTAAGAAAAAACATGAGGAAACGTCATATAAAGAAATTCAACAAACCTTTAAAAAAGAGCATCTAAATGACTAGTCGTTCTTTAATCTTATATCTTTTTTAACCTTTTTATTCTTTCCTCAACGGGAGGATGTGTTGAGAATAAATGCAGCATTTTTCCTCCCCAGCCGCCAAGCGGATCGCCAATATAAAGTGAGGACAAGGCCGGGTTTGTGTGCATAGGGGAACGTTTTGCAGAATTATGAATAGCCACTAGTGCTTTCGCCAGAGGCTCTCCGTCACCAATCGTTTTTGCACCTGTCTCATCAGCGCCAAACTCACGCTGTCTTGAAATAGCCATCTGAACAATAGAGGCCGCAATCGGAACTAGAATAGCAATAACAATTCCGAACACGCCAAACCCACGATTATCCCTATCATTACTACTACCAAATCCGCCAAACATTGCCATATTTGAGATAAATGAGATAGCGCTTGCCAAAACCGCTGCAATAGTTGCCACAAGCACATCGCGATTTTTAACATGGGCAAGTTCATGAGCCAGTACGGCTCGCAACTCCTCTTTTGGCAGTGTGTCAAGGATACCCTGCGTTAGGGCGACTGAGGCATGCCCTGGACCACGTCCTGTGGCAAAGGCATTTGCTTGCTTATCAGGGGTAATATAAAGTTTAGGTATGGGGATTTTAATTTTGTGAGAAAGTTCTTCTACCATGTCATAAATATTTTTATGCGTATCTTTATTAAGAGGCTTTGCGCGACTCATTTTAAGCGCTAGCTTGTCGGAGAAAAAATACATACCTCCATTCATCAGAAGGGAAAAGAAGAATGCCATGTAAATACCATCTCTACCGCCAAAAAATCCACCAAGCGTTACCAGAATAACGCTTAAGATGCCAAGAAGTACAAATGTCTTGAGAATACTATTCATAGTTCCGTAGCATATTTTAGCATAAAATTGGCAATTTTGCTTTTTGAACTAATCTATGACCATATTGATGGAGACCATCATTTCAAAAAAGTCTTGCATACAAAATATTTCAGCTGGACGTTACCTGTGATTGGAGCAATCATTATTGCTTCTCCTTTTCCTGATGAAATAGGTGTAAGTCTTATGGGAATCTCCAAGATGAAAACATATCAATTTATATTAATCTCTTTTCTACTTAACGCAATCGGAATATTTCTTGTTGTCTCCGCTTCCCTGGTTATCAAACCCTAGCCCTACCAATAAACTTTCTTATCTCTTCAACAATTAAAACGCTGGAAGCGGTAGTAACGATCAAGAACCAGTCTGAGAGGTTTAAAGGAACTGTGTGCAAGATCTTTTGCATAAAAGGCAGATAAACCGCTGCAAGTTGTAGAGTAATAACAACACCAGTCATCAAGAACATAAATTTATTTGTTAAAAACTGCCTGCTGAAAACTGAAGCCCGATCACTTCGAGAGTTCCAGGCATTAAACCATTGAAAGACTGCGAGTGTTGTAAAGGACATAGTCAGAGCTTTGCTTAAGCCCTCACGGAAGAAAAGACTAAAAACAAAAAGTGTTCCTGCCATCATTGTTGTACTCATCAGTAAAATCCTCCAAACTGCCAACCCGTCAACTAATTTCCTTGCGGATTTTACAGGCTTCTCACGCAGAAGATCTTTTTCTTTTGGATCCAAAGCTAAAGGTGTACTCAGAAGTCCGTCGCCTACCAAATTCACCCAAAGAATTTGTATTGGCAAAATAGGCAGGGGCCAACCGAGCAAAAGCGTCGCTGAAATAAGCAGTATCTCGCCTGCTCCGGTTGAAAACAGATATAATATGGTCTTCTTAATCGTTTTATAAATTGCCCGTCCTTCCTCAATGGCGGCCACAATACTGCTAAAGTTATCGTCAAGCAGCACAATATCGGAAGCTTCTTTGGCAACATCGGTACCGATTTTACCCATGCTGACTCCTAAATCTGCCGCTACCAGAGCAGGGGCATCATTTACCCCATCGCCGGTCATGGCTATAATCTTGCCGCATCTTTTGTAGCTTTGAACAATTTTCAGCTTATGCTGCGGTGTGACCCGCGCAAAAATTGTAGCCGACAAAATCTTCTTATCCAATTCTTCATCCGACAGATTTTCCAAGTCCTCTCCGGTAAGTATCACGTCACCTTCCTTATAGATTCCGGCTGCTTGAGCAATGGAGGTTGCAGTTGCCTTATGGTCGCCAGTAATCATGACAACTTTTAGCCCGGCATCCTTTGCCTGTTCTACGGATTGTTTTACACTATCCCTTAGAGCGTCCTGAATGCCAAACAAACCTGCAAAAACTAAATCAGGCAGTCCATCATTATTAAGTGTTGCACCAGCAAATCCGGCAGCCACCATGCGAAGTCCTTCTTGAGAAAATTGTTCGATTGTTTTATCAATCGTTTCTTTTATTTGCTCAATAGGTACTTTTTTGCCGTCTTGCGAAATTGCCTGTGTACATTTTGCTAAAACCACCTCGGGAGCGCCAATAACCACCGTATAAGGGTTTGCATCTTTATTAAATGAAGCAGCGAGAAATTTCGTTTCTGACTTAAAGGCTATTTTATCTATTTCTTTAAACTCCTCTGTCATCTTTTCTTTCCTCAGACCAAGTTTTTCTGCAAAGACCAAAATTGCTCCTTCCGTTGGATCGCCGGAAATTTTTACTTCCCCATCTTTCCCTTCCCTATAGATCTTAGCTGAGGATGCCAGCATGCCGATTTCGGCCATCTTGAAAAACGCCGGGTAAGGCGTAAAGTTACTCACTTGTTTACCGTCTAGTTTCACTTCGCCACCCAATAAATAACCGTCACCGGCAATCTCAAAAACGTCCTTTCCGCAAAAAACTTTCTGCACCATCATCTCGTTGTGGGTAATAGTGCCTGTTTTATCAACGGCGATTATTTCGGCCTGACCCAAAGCCTCAACTGCCATCAACCGCTTCACCAAAGCGTTGTGTTTTGCCATCCGCCAAACGCCTGTTGATAAGACTAGCGTTAAAACGACCGGCAAACCTTCAGGTACTACCGATACCGCCAGAGCTACTACTGTAAAAAACATCTCGGATATCGGTTTACCCAATGATATACCCACAACAAAAACAAGAGCACTGACAGCCAAAACAACAATCACGATTAAACGCGACAGGCTGGCTATATCTGCTTTGAGAGGCATTTGACTGTCAATTTTTTCTATCTCCTGGCTGATCTTGCCTACAGCAGTAGCCACACCGGTTGCTACCACCAAAGCTCTTGCTTCTCCGCCTATCACATACGTACCTTTAAAAACCATATTTGACTGATCGGAGATGGGCAAACTCGCGTTCTCCAAGACGGTCTCTTTTTTATAAACAGGCGTTGATTCACCAGTGAGGGCTGACTCATTTATTTTTAGCTCATTTGCATGTGTTATTCTCGCGTCAGCGGGTATTTTATCTCCTTCCCGCAGGACTATTACATCTCCGGAAACCAGGTTTTCGGCGTCAATAATCTCTTCCTTGCCATCCCTCACTACTACTGCGTTGGTTTGGATAAACTTTCTTAGGGCAGCCAAAGTATTTTGAGCTCTGCCTTCCTGAAAGGTGCCAATGACTGCGTTAAACAAAAGAATAAAAATGATTGCCAGGGAATCCTTTACATCGCGTAGTAAAACCACTATGACAGCAGCTGCTAATAAGACATAAATTAGAGGGCTCTGAAGCTGACGGAGGAAAATAGCCCAAAGCGGTTCCCGCTTAGGTTGAGGAAGGCTGTTGCTGCCAAATTGTTTCAGCCGGTCGGTTGCCTCAAGAGCAGTTAAACCATTTGGTGATGAACCGAGCTTTTTAAAAGCCTCATTTGTTGAAATTGTGTGGAAGGATTTATCTAAAGCGTGCATCATTTTATTGTAGCATCTTTTTATGAAAAGCTGATGATGCGAGCTGGTATAATACTAAAATTATGATGGCTCTCCTCTATGTAGTAGCTCTTATTTTTATTTTTTACCGTTTCTTCTCACCATAAATCTCCGGTTTTTAAAAAGTTTCCGGAAAGAAAGCTCAAGAATATTTCATACTTCCCAAATGTAAAAATTCAAAGTCAAGATAGATACTATCATATCCATCATTGGATGATTTTTTCAGCATTGTATGCACCCTTCGTTTTGATTAAGAGATTGCGATCAAAACTTCTTCACGGATTAATAATAGGAAGCATAATACAAGGTTTAACCTATAAAGATCGTTTTAAGATAAAATACCACTCCGAATCCCAGTAATTTACCTCTTGTAGCAAAAGGAGCAGCAAAACTTGATTTTTTAATACTATGGGTGATAAAATTAACAATAGGGTTATGATCGAAGACGAGAGAATAGTAGCACCTGATCCTTTGTCTGAAACCGTAGAACTGGTTCAAATGACACCGGAGGAACTTTTTGACTTCAACAGCCAAGCACGCTCTCTTCTTTTAAATGCTATAAATAAAAATGGTATTTTTGCCTCGGAAGACCCTCGATTTCACCATAGGTTTGGAAGAGATACTTTTATAACTGCTTATTTTATAGCCGAATCAATAAAATATTCTCCCCAAGAAGAGTTATGGCAAAGAACAAAAAAAGCTGTTTTTAATTTTTGGGAGCATCAACTTCCGAATGGTCAAGCTCCTCATGAAATAAAGCCATTTAACAAAAGGGATGCCACGAAGAGATTTTATTATAGAAATGGAGATAATCTTGTTAATGACGATTCTGTAGATGCTACGCCTCTTGCTCTTATTGTTACTCCAATGTTTATAGAAACAGAAGAAGAGTTGGAGCAATTCATTCCAAAAGCAAATAAAGCACTAGATTGGATGATTCAAAATATAGAAACGTATAGCGGATGGTTAAGTTATAAATATAATCGTAAAAATGGAGGACTTGTAAATCAGGGATGGATGGACAGTAAGGATTCTATAAAATGGAGGAGCATACGTTTTCCGCCTGATCCAATTGCATTGGTTGAAGTTCAAGCTTATGCGTGGAAAGCTTTACGGGTTTGGTCAGACATTTTTGCTCAAAGAGACCCTCAAAGAAGCAAAGATTTAAGAGAAAGAGCAGAGGATTTAAAGAGGAGATTTAATGAAAACTTTACTCTTGAAGACGATAGGGGCGTTTATCTTGCTCACGGATTAGATGGTACAGGAAGTCAAATAAGAAGTATAAGTATAAATCCGGGGCTTGGTCTTTGGGCAAATTATAAAGGAGAATCGATTATTAAGTCAGAAGTTATTCCTTTTGTAGTTCGTAGAATAATGTCGGATGAGTTATTTGACGAAACAGCAGGTATTAGGACATTTGGTAGATATCAAAGAACTTTTGATAAGGAAGGATATCATAGTGGACAAGATGTATTTTGGCCAGTTACTTCCTACATGATTGCCGATGGTTTAATTAAATTAGGTTTTGTACAGGAGGGAGAAAAAGTGAGAAGAGCGCCTCGTACTGCAATAAAACTTTTTGGATCGTTTATAGAACAATTTACCAGAGAAAACGGCTCATATGTTCTGTTTAATAATGGCCATGAAGAAAGTTGCAGGAATCAGACTTGGACGATTGCGGGATTTTATTTGGAAAGCAGTATGGATTTAGGGTCAGCTCCGAGAGCTTGAGTGAGAAAAAGAACCAGAATTATTGGTTTTTTGCTTGCTCAATTTGCTGTTGACAACATACATCCTGGTAACTAAACTGTGTAAATAAGGCTAAATTCTGGTAATGTAAAAACCTGATAGTTTATGAATAAAAACGATGGCGTGACATTGGAGACTCAATTAAGAGAAATACAAACCTTACTTAGTAAGCCGGGTAAAAAAATCGTAGGCGGGCTTTCATATTATCTGAATTTTCTTAATCCACTATCAAAAAATGGTAAGAATCAGGATTCTGAAGACAAGAAAAGTAGTACCCAAACACAGCGATATAATAATATTACTTGGGTTGATATAGAAAATCCTAATCGTAAAGAAATTAACCACTTAATAAAAGACTACCCTTTTCACCCGTTACACCTTGAAGCTTGTCTTTCAAAAGGGCAACTGCCACAGATAGAAAGAGAGGAGCACTACTTATTTTTATTACTTCATGTCCCAAGTTATAATACCACAGAAAATAAAATATCTACCGATCAAGTCTGTATTTTTTTGGGAAAAAATTATCTTGTTACTGTACATGAAGATTCTGCATCTGGAATCCGTGAGTTCTTCAATATTTGTCGGGAAGATAAAAAGCAACGAAATGCTTACTTTAAAAAATCTCCTGGCTATCTTTTATATAACGTTCTCGATAACCTAATTAAAGATTTGTCTACTCTACTTCAAACAATCTCACAAGAATTAGATGAAATAGAAGACGTTGTTTTTGATGATAAAGTATCGGGTGTTTATAAAATTGGCCAATTAAGACACAAAATTATCAGATTAAGAAGGATTATTGGATTTTCTCGAAGGATATTTGAAGATTTAGTTCCAAGCACGAAGGATTTTACTGGCGATAATCTCTCCGACTACTATGAAAATCTAACCAGGACGATCAATAAATTATGGGAAACGATAGAAGAAGCCAGAGAGACAGTCGAAATATATAAAGATGCTGATTTTATAATGAGTACAGAAAAAACAAATGAAATTCTTGCTATATTGACAATAATTTTTACCCTAGCGATTCCTGCAACAGTTTTGGGTACGTTTTATGGAATGAATATTCTGCTTCCAGGAGGCATAGAAGTTGGTGCATGGACCTTTTTAGGACCATATACCACTTTAATTCTTGTTCTTACTGGCTCAACTTTGCCAGTTTTATTAATGCTTGGATACTTCAAGTATAAAAACTGGTTCTAGATGGAGTCAACTCCGATTGCGGGTCTTGACAATTAGCAGATATTTTGGTAGAGTGCCAATGCGCCGGCAGGAAACGTCCGGAATTTATGGAAAAACTGGTTCCTATTATTCCAATAAGAGATGGAATAATCTTCCCAAAAATAGATTCGGTCTTAACATTTGGCAGGCCTAAGAGTTTAGCTGCTTTGGAAAGTTCTTTCCAGCATGAAAGAGTAGTTTGCTTTGTTCTTCAGAAAAACTCAAGACTTAATGAACCTACTGCGGGCGATCTATATTCCATAGGTACGCTTTCAAAGATCGAGCGAATGATAAGATCAGATGGGGAAATCAATGCTCAAGTAAAAGGTATTTCAAGAGTTAAAATCTTATCTTACGAATCCCATGAACAATTCTTGTTGGCAAGGGTAAGCGAACTTCCTGATGAGATGGTGGATACTCCGGAGATTAAAGCTTTAAGTAACCACATAACAAATCAGTTTAGAAAAGCTGTAAATTTGGGAAAATCAGTTGATTTTCTCGCTTTTATGAATATAATGTCGGACAATTTACCTTCTGAGCTTGCCGATTTAATTTCTTCAGTCCTTGATGTTAAGCCGGCCGAAAGACAGGATCTTCTGGAAACACTTAATGTTAAAGAGAGGTTGGAGAAGGTTTCGGATTACCTATCCAAAGAAACTAAGGTTTTGGAACTTGAGAGGCGTCTTGCATCAAAAACCCAAGAGAGATTTGAAAAAGGAGCGCGGGAGGCAATGCTTAGAGAACGGCTAAAGACTATAGAGAGAGAGCTTGGCCAAACCGATGAAGACGGCGAAGTTAGAGAGCTTCTGGATAAAATCAAAGCCGCGGGTATGCCTGAGGATGTAGAGGAAAAGGCTAAAAAAGAACTTAAAAAATTGGGACAAATGAATCAGTTTAATCCAGAGGCAGGGTATATTCGAAATTATCTTGACTGGCTTGTAGGTCTTCCATGGAGCAGGGAAAGCAAGAACAACATAGATATAAAGGTTGCCGAGAAAATTTTAGATGAAGATCACCACGGACTTAAAAAGGTTAAGGAAAGAATAGTTGAGTATTTGGCGGTTCATAAGCTTGCCGGAAAAATGAAAGGACCCATTCTTTGTTTTGTTGGACCGCCAGGAGTTGGCAAAACTTCTATTGGAAAATCAATCGCCCGAGCTTTGGGGAGAAAATTTGTAAGAGTTTCTCTTGGAGGAATTAGAGACGAGGCAGAGATAAGAGGACATCGAAGGACATATGTTGGAGCACTTCCAGGAAGAATTATTCAGGGAATTAAAGATGCGGACACCAGAAATCCTGTTTTTATGTTAGATGAGATAGATAAAGTAGGGACCGACTTTAGAGGCGATCCCTCCTCAGCGCTTTTGGAAGCTTTGGATCCTGAACAGAATAATCAATTTTCTGATCACTATTTAGAAATTGCATTTGATCTTTCGGATGTAATGTTTGTTACAACCGCAAATATTTTGGATACAATCCCACCTGCTTTGAAGGATAGGCTTGAGGTTATTAACTTTGCAGGCTATACTCAATTTGAAAAATTTAAGATTGCAAAAGAGTTCCTTTTGAAAAAACAAATGGAAAGTCATGGTTTAACCGAAAAGGCAGTTGAGTTTTCTGATGATGCGATTAGATTTATAATTGCGCATTATACAAGAGAAGCAGGAGTCAGAAGTCTTGAGCGACAAATTGCAACAGTGCTTAGAAAAGTTGCAAAAATGATAGCAGAAGGAAAGAAGAAAAAAGTTTTAATAACAGTTAAAAATACTCCTAAATTTTTAGGTCCAATTAAGATAAGATCTACGATTCTTGAAAAAAAGGACGAAATTGGAATGTCTACAGGTATTGCAGTGACAGAGGCGGGAGGAGTCATCCTATTTATAGAAGTTGCTTTAATGCCGGGTAAAGGAAACTTAATCTTAACGGGTCAGCTTGGAGATGTTATGAAAGAATCTTGCCAGGCGGCAATGAGCTATATAAGGGCAAGAGCTGTACAATTAGGACTTTCGGAAAAGTTTTATCAAAAGATTGATGTTCATGTGCATGTTCCGGAAGGCGGGATTCCAAAAGACGGTCCATCTGCAGGAGTTGCAATAACTACAGCTATTGTATCTGCATTAACGCGAGTCCCGGTCAATAGAAAGGTTGGTATGACAGGAGAAATAACCTTGCGGGGGAGAGTTTTAGAAATCGGGGGAGTTAAAGAAAAAGTAATAGCGGCTCATAGAACAGGTCTTAAGACAATAATTCTTCCAAAAGATAATAAAAAAGATTTGGAAGATGTTCCGAAAGAAGTGCTAAGAGATCTAAGGTTTATATTTGTTTCTCATATGGATGAAGTGTTGAATGTTGCTTTAGTAAAGCCTATTCCTAAAATAAAAGAACATGTCCAAGAGGTTCCTCAAAGACCGATTCTCCACGCCCCCTCCCCATATCAGGCAGATTAGAGCCATCTTGCATATTTTTAAAGTCACTGTATAATATTAATAATGCCTACAAAAAAAACCAATATTTCAACTAGACACACGCCGTTTCTTAAAAGCAATATTTCTTCAAAACATACTATCTCAAGAAATTATTTAAATAAGAGGAACGTAATTATAGCTCTTGTTGTAATTTTTATCGTCGCAATTATTTATTTATTGAGAAATCAATTAATCGTTGCAACTGTTAACGGCGAACCAATTAATCGTTTAACGTTAATAAATCAGCTTGAAAAACAGGCAGGAAAGAAAGTTCTGGAAGGATTAGTAACTAACACTCTTATCTTACAAGAAGCAAAAAAAAGAAATATAACAGTCAGTAATAATGAGATTGATTCCGAGATTAAAAATATTGACGATAATCTTAAAAAACGCGGACAAAGCTTAGACCAGGCGCTTATGCTACAGGGCTTGACTATTGATGTGGTTAAGGAGCAAGTAAAGGTTAATCTAATTATGAGAAAATTGTCAGCTGGTAAAATATCTGTCTCAGACAAAGATATAAGCGATTATATCGATCAGAATAAAAAATTAATCCCGCAAGACGCAAATTTGGAAGATACAAAAAAACAGGTAAGGCAACAGCTTGAGCAACAAAAACTTCAGGAAAAAGGTCAAGAATTAATAAAATCTTTGCAAGATAAAGCTAAAATTAATTACCTAATAAAACTTTAACTTCTGCGATCCCCTTAGTGCCTTAAGCAGACCTGCCTTGCCGGCAGGCAGGGATTAGAAATTTTCTTGTGTCCCATGCTTCTTCTGAATTGGGAATCGGGGACGGTGGGAATCGGGGACGGTCCTAAAAGATGTTGATGTGACAGCCTAGAAGTTCAATAGTTCCATTTATCATTATCTCAGTTCTTCATTCTCAAATTTTTTGAGAATTTGAGAACAATTAAAATCACCATTTGATTTTTGATACAATGGTTTTCTATGGATGAAGGAAAATTTAGACAATTGGTGGAAGGGGCGATTGATTCTTTGCCCGAAGAGTTTGCAAGAAAACTGAATAATGTTTCTGTAGTTATAGAAGATGCTCCGAGTCCGCAACTTCTCCGAAGTTTAAAACTTCCTGCCTGGGCGCTTCTTTTCGGGCTTTATCAGGGAGTCCCTCAGACAAAAAGAGTCGGTTATTCGGGGGTCTTGCCGGATAAGATTACAATTTTTAAAAATCCGATTGAAAGAGTTGCAAGAACAGAAGAAGAAATAAAAGCACAAGTTAGAGAAACAGTAATTCATGAAATAGGACACCACTTCGGCCTCTCCGAAGAGGATCTGAAAAAATAGCCTACCATACTAATATTTTGGATTATTTTGTTGTTTTAAATAGTAATTTGAGGTAAAATTATTAAGCGCCGCCATCGTCTAGTGGTCTAGGACGTCACGTTCTCAACGTGAAGATCGCGGGTTCGACTCCCGCTGGCGGTACAGTTTTTTTTCTAGTATAATTTTTTTGTGAATAAAATCTTTCTCTCGGTCGTTATTCCTTCCTACAACGAAAGAGCAAATCTTCAAAAAGGAGTTTTAGATAAAGTAGAGCATTATCTTTCAAAACAAAAATATACTTGGGAAGTTATTGTGGTTGACGACGGTTCAACAGACGGAAGCGTTGAGTTTGTAGAAAAGTTTGTAAAAGACAATCCCAAATTCAATCTTATAAAAAACAATCATACAGGTAAAGCAGGAGCAGTAACAAAAGGTGTTCTTTCTTCAAACGCTGAATTTATACTTTTTACAGATATGGATCAGGCAACGCCAATTGAAGAAATAGGTAAGCTCCTCCCATTTTTACAAAAAGGTTACGATGTTGTAATTGGTTCAAGAAACTCAAAGCGGAAAGGAGCTCCATGGACCAGACTTGTTATGGCAAGGGGAATGATGGTGCTTCGCACAATATTAGTTGGAATTTCGGGAATTTCCGATACTCAATGCGGATTTAAGGTTTTCAGAAACACTGTTGCAAAAAAACTATTTAAAAAAGTATTTGATATCAATAACGGCTTTAAGGAAATCTCAGGCTCCAAAGTTTCTGCAGGATTTGACGTTGAGCTTTTGTATTTGGCTCAAAAAATGGGATATAAAATTAAAGAAGTTCCGGTAAATTGGCTTTATGTAGAAACAAGGCGAGTCAGTCCTTTAAAAGATTCAATAGATGGACTTTTTGACTTATTTAAAATTAAAATGAATTCTATCAAGGGGATATACGGATAATAATGTCAAATCTCAAATCTCTAAGTTTTGGGTATTTATTAACAATCATAGGTTTTTTTTTATATTCATTTACCCAAGTTGATCTTAACTTAACGCTTTCACAGTTTTCGCTGTGGCAAATAACTCAAAAATTTTTTCAGCAAATCGGATATTTTAATCGACCGCTTTCTACGACTTTTTATATATTAATTATTTTTTTGCTTTTTGGATTTTATTTTTTCTTTTTATCCTTAGCATCAAAAAACAAAATAAGAAAAAATAAGATTTGGTTTTTGACTATAGTTTCTACAATAATTCTCTCTTTTTCCTATAATGCATTTTCCTATGATTTGTTTAACTATATGTTTGATGCAAAAATAATTACTCATTACGGCCAAAACCCGTATCTTCACAAAGCCTTGGATTTTTCCACCGATCCAATGCTTAACTTTATGCGCTGGACTCACAGAACTTATCCTTATGGACCCTCGTGGCTAATTCTCACGGTTCCATTATCTTTTATTGGATTTAATTTTTTTCTTCCTACGTTTTTTTTGTTTAAATTTCTTTCTTCCTTAAGTTTTTTGGGAACTGCCTATTTTATCTCAAAAATTCTTAAAAAAATATCTCCCAGAAATGAGCTATTTGGGCTTTCTTTATTTGTTTTTAATCCTTTAATAATTATTGAAGGACTGGTTTCTTCTCACAATGATTTGCCTATGGTTTTCTTCGCAGTCTTATCTTTGTATCTTCTAACCGAAAAAAAATATTTTACCTTCCTCTTATCATTGCTTTTTTCAATTGGTATTAAATTCGCGACAGTTTTCTTACTTCCAATTTTTCCTTACATTTTTTTGACAAAAAATAAAAACCAGCCTGATTGGAGAAAGCTTCTAAATTATGTCCCCATTTTAATGGCTATACCCCTGATTTTAGTTACTATAAGAACTAATTTTCAGCCATGGTACCTTTTATATATAGTTCCCTTTGCTCCATTTCTTAAAGATAGATATTACGCATTGGTAGTAAGTACTGTATTTCCTTTCTTCGCACTGTTGGAGTATGCTCCATTTCTATATAAAGGAGACTGGAATCCGCCTATCCCAAATACTCTTTTTTGGTTAACCGCAACAGGTGTATTTTTATCGGTGATTATTATTATATGGAAGCCTTTTATCTTAAAGTTGTTTGCCTCAAATAATAAATGATAGAATAGGCTATGGCTTCTCTTTGGAACTTCGTAAGAAAGCACAGATTTGAGCTGATTATCGCAGTTTTATTAACGTTGGCATATTTTTTTCTGCGCTTATACCGAATAATGTCCCTTCCGGTCTTTACAGATGAAGCTATCTATGCCAGGTGGTCTCAAATTGCAAGGTTTGATGCCAGTTGGCGTTTTATCTCTTTAATAGACGGAAAACAACCTCTTTTTATCTGGCTTAATATGACCTTAATAAGGGTTATAAATGATCCTTTACTTTCGGGAAGACTGATCTCGGTTTTTTCGGGATTTGCAACTATGATTGGACTTTTCTTTTTGGGAAGAGAGCTATTCAAAAATAGGTGGATAGGAATTTTATCATCACTATTATATTTAATTTTTCCCTTCGCTTTAGTTTACGACCGTATGGCTTTATACGATAGTCTGGTTGGCACATGGGCAATCTGGAGTCTCTATCTTGAGATCCTACTCGTTAGAAGATTAAAGCTCGATGCATCTCTTATTTTGGGAATGGTTTTGGGAGGGGGCGTTCTTACAAAAACTTCAGGTTTTTTTAGTATTTATTTAATACCATTTCTACTTCTTATTTTTGATTGGAAAAGTAAAAGAAGATCAGAAAGATTTCTAAAATTTATAATACTTACCCTTGTTTCGATTATTCTAGCTTATTGTTACTATTCTATTTTAAGACTCTCGCCGTTTTTTAGCATTATTGGGGATAAGAACGCGAATTTTGTTTACCCAGTAAAAGTTTGGCTTATGCATCCCTTTACATTTTTTATTGGAAACATTAAGGGAGTTTTTGATTGGTTTACAATATACTTAACATGGCCAATTTTTGTTCTTATTATTGCATCTTTTTTTATTTCTTTTAGATTCTTTAAAGAAAAACTCATACTTTTGGTTTGGTTTTTAATCCCGTTTGTAGCTATTGCTCTTTTTGGGAGAATTTTATATCCAAGATTTATTTTATTTATGACTCTATTTCTTCTTCCTCTTGCCGCATTTTCTATTTACGAAATATTTGCTCGGGTTAAAAATAAATATGTTTCTTTCGTTGTTGTATTAGCGTTTTTACTTATTTCCCTAAGATCTGATTATTTTATAATTTTTAATTTTGCCGCCGCTCCAATTCCAAAATCCGATCTTGGTCAATATATAAATGACTGGCCCGCAGGCGGCGGAACTGATCAGATTATTGACTATCTCAATAGCCAGTCCAAAAAAGGAAAAATTTTTGTTGCCTCTTTGGGTACATTCGGCTCATTACCGACATTCACAACCGAGATATATTTGGGAGAAAATAAAAATGTTGAAAAAAAAGGATATTATCCGGTTCCATCAGAAATTCCCAAAGAACTTCTGGAAAAATCAAGGAAAATGCCGGTGTACTTATTTTTCTCAAACCAAAAAGAATTTGAACTGCAAATAAAAAACTGGCCGCTTAAATTAATTGTGCAATATAAAAAGGGGATAGGAGATTCATACTCGAAGCTATTCAAAGTTGAATCAAAATAATGGTTTCCTACAAAAACATCCGGGGACTTTTTCCAAACGGTAAATACTATTTTTTTATTCTTCTAGTTGTATTATTTTTCTTCTGGCCAATTTTTAAAGGATATATTCCCTTTCCGGGCGATTTACTGGTAGGAGAGTACGTCCCCTATAATAGCAATACTTATTTTGGGATAGCTCCTGGTGGTGTGCCGAATAAAGGCCAGGGATTTGATGTCTTAAGAATGATTTTTCCCTGGAAAGAATTTGCCACGGATTCATTGAAGAATGGACAAATTCCTCTCTGGAATCCATATAATTTCTCCGGTACTCCTTTTTTGGCAAATTTCCAAAACGGTTTTTTTTATCCTTTCAATTTGCTTTTTCTTCTCTTTTCAAAACTTGATGCATGGACTTTATATATTCTTTTCCAGCCTTTTCTTTCTGCGCTTTTTACGTACCTTTTCCTTAGAGAGCTGAGGGTTTCAAAAATAAGCTCTGTTTTTGGAGGATTGGTGTTTGCCTTTTCATCATACATGGTGGTTTGGATGGAATACGGAAACATTGGTCATAGTATTATTTGGCTGCCGTTTCTGCTTTTCTTAACCGAAAAACTTATTAATAAAAAAAGTATAGGATATTCAATTCTTTTTATTTCAGCACTTACCCTATCCATTCTTGCAGGATATATTCAGACGTCCCTCTATCTTTTTATTTTTTCATTGATTTACATGCTTTTTAGATTGCATCAGGAAAAAAAACTTAAGCCCAAAACATTACTTCATTTGTCCTCTCTTTTTATTCTGCCTGTTTTTATTTCATCGATTCAGCTTTTCCCGACAATTGAGCTTTTTCTGTATTCAGCAAGAGAAGCTTACTCTGTGGATGCCATTTCAAAACTTTTAATTCCACCCATGAATATAGTTACTATTTTTGCTCCTGATTTTTTCGGAAATCCTGCCACGAGAAATTACTTTCTTGAAGGAACGTATATAGAAAGAGTTTCCTACATTGGAGTTATACCCATTTTGTTTTTTGTATTGGCTATAGGAAAAAAGGTTCCGAAAATATTCTGGTTTTTTCTTGTGTCCTGCGCAACAGTGCTTCTTCTTTCGTTTAATAATCCAATTTCATTTTTTTTGTATTCATTTAAAATCCCCGTACTAAGTACCGGTGTTCCGACGAGGATTATGCACCTCTTCGGATTTTCTGCAGCCATTTGTAGCGCGATAGGTTTTGATATATGGCTGAAGCAAAAAAATATAAGAATCCTTCCCCAGACAACTATATTGAGTGCGGTATATATTATTCTTTGGTTTTCTGTTTTGTTAATTCCTAAAATAGAAAGTAATCCTCAATTGTTGCAAAATTTATTAATATCAAAAAGAAATCTAATCCTCCCGACTTTCATGCTTTTAAGCGGATTGTGTCTCTTAGTAACGTCCCGTTTTATCGGAAGAAAGCATTTTCTAGCTTTTGTTTTTATCGCACTTCTTCTTTTTGAGCAATTTTATTTTTTTAGAAAAATTACGCCATTCTCGCCAAAGGAATTTTTTTATCCCCAAACATCCGTATTGTCAAAGCTTAAGGAAATCCAAGGATTAGAAAGAATGTGGGGATTTGAAGATGGCTATATGGAAGCGAATATTCAAACCCATGAAAAAATCTTCTCAACAGATGGTTACGATCCTTTATTTATTAAAAGATACGCAGAATTGGTGAATTCTGGAAAAAATGGAAAAATAGAGTCTGTTCCCAGATCTTATGTAGTTATTCCATCTTCTTTTGGAAAATCGCTTGGGGATAATCATTACAGAGACGTTCTTCTTGATCTTTTGGGTGTTAAGTTTATTTTAAACAAGAATGAATCGCTGGGAAAAAGGAATGAGCCTGACTATCTTGCATTTTCGCAGGAAGAATACAGTCTGATTTATCAAAAACCTCCATGGCAGATTTATAGGAACAATGACGCACTTCCGAGATTTTTTTTAACAGATAGTTTTGTTGTCGAGAAGGATAAGGAGAAAATAATTTCCAGATTATACGACGACAAAAGAAATGCAAAAACAGTAATTTTGGAAGAAGATTTGAATATTCCTATTCAAAAAGGAAAAGGAAAAGTCAAGCTTATAAAATATTCTCCTAATAAAATAAATTTTTCCGTAGACACGCAGTCAAATAACATCCTTTTTATGTCCGATAATTTTTTTCCCGGATGGACAGTTTTCATAGATGATAATGTAGGGAGAATATATAGAGCTAATTATTCTTTTCGAGCAGTACCAGTGCCAAAAGGAAAACATACGGTAATATTCTCCTATAATCCAAAACCTTTTTATATAGGAGTCTCTGTTACTTTAGCGACCATTATGGTTATAATGCTTTATATAGCTATAAATAGAATGCGAGGTAAAAATGATTCTAAGTAAAAAAAAATTATTAATTGGGATTTGCCTCATTCTTATAGTATCCTTTTCTCTGCTTATCAGAGTTTATAAATTAAGCTCCATTCCTTTGGGTTTTCATATTGATGAGGCTTCGCTTGGCTACAACGGTTATTCTCTGCTTTTAACAGGCAAAGACGAAAATAATCAAAAGCTCCCATTATACATAGATATGTTTGGAGACAATCGGCCATCAGGTTATCATTATCTAACAGAAATCCCAATAAAATTCTTAGGTCTTAATGAATTCTCCACAAGATTTCCGGGTGCTATTTTTGGAACGTTAACCGTAGTCTCTTTTTTCTTTTTAGCTCAGCTCTTATTTAAAAGCAAAAAAATTAGTTTAATTTCCTCTCTTTTGCTCGCGATTGCATCTTGGCATGTTGTCTTATCCAGGGCAAGCGCAGAAACGATAGTTTCCCTTTTTTTTATAATCTCTGGTTTTGTACTTTTATTATTTAGTTTGCAAAAACAAAAACCCATATACTGCTTTGCGGCAGCAGCCACCCTTTCTATAAGCTTCTTTTTTTACCATACGTCAAGAGTTTTTGTCCCTTTGCTTTTTTTTGTTTCAATATTATATCTTTACCCAACTTGGATAAAATCAAGAAAAAAATATAAGATTTCTCTCCTGCTCTCATTCTTTATACTATCTTTTATATCTTTTTCCCTGGTTTTTTTGATAAAGGGCGGAGCAGGCAGATTTTCTCAAGTAAACATATTTAGTTATCCGGAAGTGAAATTAGTATTAGAAGAGCAAATAAGAGAGGATGGCATATCTAAAGCTCCGGTTTTTCTAACCAGAGCTTTTCACAATAAAGTTATAAATTATTCTTTGACATTTGCTTCTAATTATTTTGACTATTTTTCAGGGAAGTTTTTGTTTGTGCAGGGAGGTCTGCCTAATTGGTATAAAGTACCGGGCTTAGGTTTAATATATATTGTTGAGCTGCCCTTTATTTTGATTGGACTATTTTATTTGTTTTTCTCTAAAAATCGATATCATAAATTTCCCTTGATATGGCTTATTTTAGCTCCGGTGACCGCAGCTTTTACAGTCGATGATACTCCAAATATACAACGTGCCATAGTTATGTTTCCGATGATAGAATTAATAGCCGCCTACGGTTTTGTAATTTTTACAAATAGATTTAAGGATTTTAAATATAAAGCGGCTGTTGTATTTTTTGCCCTTTTACTGATAATGAATTTTTCTTATTTTTTACATCAATATTTTGTTCACTCATTGGTTCACAGAAGCTGGCATAGAAACGAAGGTTTTGGACAAATGGTAAATTTAATAAAAAAAGATTATGCAAGATACGACAAAATTATAGTTACTAAATCATTCGGCGGAATTTATTCTCTTATTTTATTTTATATGAAATATGACCCAAGCCAGTATCAAAAAGAAGGTTCTTCCAAAGATAAAGATAATACAGGATTTGGAAAGTTCTTTTTTACCACTTCTGCCTGTCCGTCAATCGACAGAAATCCTAATTTTCCTAAGGTAGAAAAAGCAATCTATGTTGATAATGGGACTTGCCCTAGTTATAAAAGTTTAGAGAACAAAAGATTTATCTACGTAACAAGAAAGGACAGAACAAGAGTATTTAGAATAGTTTATGAATAATTTTCTAAAGAAAAAAATTTATTTTATTATACTGATTGTCATTCTTTTTTTGTCTTTATTTCTAAGACTTTACAAGGTAAATATAAATCCACCCAGTTTGGATTGGGATGAAGCAAGTATAGGATACAATGCATACTCGATATTAAAAACAGGAGCGGATGAATACGGAAATAAATTCCCTCTAAGCATAAGATCTTTCGATGACTACAAGCCTCCTTTATATATATATTTAGATGTTCCAAGTATTGCAATATTTGGTTTAAATGAAGCTGGAGTGAGATTTCCGGCTGCGTTATTTGGATTTCTCAGTGTAGCAGTTATCTATTTTCTTGTAAAAGAAATTTTTTATAATTGGGAAAAAAATCAAAAAGAGAAAATTGCATTGCTCTCGGCATTTTTTCTCGGAGTCTCTCCTTGGCATTTGCAATTTTCAAGAGCAGCTTTTGAGGGAAACCTAGGACTTTTTTTCTTTATGCTTGGGTTTTTGCTTCTTCTAAAAAGCTTAAGGTATCCCAGGCTAGCAATAGCTTCCATAATCTCTTTTTCTCTAAGTATTTATGCTTACCATAGCTTTCGTTTGGTCACGCCTATTTTTATAGTGCTTTCTGTAATTTATTTTTGGAAAGAAATATGGATAAATAAAAAATATTATTTCGCCGCGTTTATTATAGGAGCAATATTTGCCATTCCGGTCTTTCTAAGTTTTACCCTAGATAAGGGAGGTGCATCCAGATTTTCAATGGTTTCATCTTTTTCATCCGATGATGTTCTTAGTAAATCAATAAAACAACTGGAGTATGATAGAGCAAATAAGGACTCAATTGGCTCTCTATTTCATAATCGGAGAGTTGTTTATTTCTTAAGTGCCGCAAAGGGATATTTTGATCACTGGAATCCTGATTTTCTTTTCTTTCACGGAGACGGCGGAAGACAGCACCACGCTGTAGATATGGGCATGCTTTATTTATGGGATCTGCCTTTTATACTTTTTGGTCTATATGCGCTTTTTAGTCAGAAGAACAAAAGAAGCCAGCTTTTAATACTCGCTTTTCTTATTGCTCCTTTGCCGTCTGCTATTGCGACCGGCACTCCGCATCCCGTAAGAGCAATTGCTATGGTTCCTGGATTTTCAATTTTTACGGCTCTTGGAGTTTATTTTCTGTTTTTCAGAGAAAAGAAAATCCGAAAAGCAATCCTTTTGATGTCCGTCGTAATATTATTTCTATTAAATTTCTCATATTATCTTCATCAATATTATGTTCATACTCCGATTGAATATGGCGATTTTTGGCAATACGGACACAAGGAGGCATTCCGTCAGGCAAAATCATTAGAAAAAAAGTACGATAAAATCATTTTTACCTATAAGTACGATCAGCCTTATATTTATTACCTTTTTTATAATAAAATAGATCCTTCTTGGTATCAGAAGAATTGGGATTATCTAAAAACAGGACAGGTAGAAAGAATGAGAAGAGTTATGGGAAAGTATGAATTTAGAAATATTAATTGGAATGAGGATAAATCTTTAAAAAATACTCTTTTGATCGGTTCTCCTCAGGAAATACCAAATGATACACCGGGACTCATTAAGACAATTTATTTCCTTGACGGGAGTGTTGCTTTTAGAATCGTAGGAACATGAAATCTTCTCTTATCTATTATTTAAAGATACTTGCGGTAGTTTTTGTCATAAGCTTACCTATTATATTTCCGTATCTAAAGCCCGGTTATTTTCCGACCCATGATGGAGAATGGGCTGTCGTTCGCCTCTCAGATATGTTTAGAGAGCTTCGTGATTTTCAAATACCTCCTCGTTACAGTGGCGATCTAAATTTTGGATATGGTTATCCTTTGTTTAATTTTGTTTATCCTCCACCTTACTATTTGGGACTTGTCATTCATTTTTTCGGATTAAGCTTTGTAGATAGTATTAAATCCCTGTTTTTTGTGAGCGTCCCTTTATCGGCTTTTTTTATGTTTTTAGCTTCTAAAAAAATTTGGAAAAATACGCAGGCAGGTTTAATAAGTGCAGTTTTTTACGCTTATTTTCCCTATAGGATTGTAGACTTATATGTTAGAGGTTCCCTCGGAGAATCATTGGCGTTTGTATTATTTCCTTTGATAATATTTTTATTTTTAAATATTTCAGAAGAAAAAAAAGACTATTTTTTTGTACCTTTGGCTTCATTATGCCTTGGTTTATTAATAATGACCCACAACATAATGTCGGTATTTTTTGGAATAATTCTTTTAGTTTTTATAGTTTACTCTCTTATTAATAATAGAAATTTAATAGGAAAGTATTTAGTTTTTATCCTTCTTGGTTTTGGAATCTCTTCATTTTTCTCCCTTCCGGCACTTTTGGAAAAGAAAAATATCTTATTATCCGTAATTCCCATTGCCGATAGAAATATTTATTTTGTAACTCTCAAACAGCTGATATTGCCTAAATGGGGATACGGCGTGCCAACGGAAGCAAACGGTTTTTCATATCAGTTAGGTATTTCTTATATTTTAATTTTTCTGCTCTCTATCTGGTTTTTTCTCATAAATTTATTTAAGCACAAATTAAAAAGAGATTACCTTATTCCGCTAATTTTCTTGATTGTTTTATTTATTGTGCTTATGTTTAAACCAACTAGAATACTTTGGGAAAATATTCCTTTGCTTTCGGAAATAAATTATCCATGGACATTATTAGGACCGCTGGGGTTTCTTATAAGTTTACTTGCCGGTTTTTTAGCAAGAAAAGAAATCACAATAAAAATTATAACTCTTATATTAATAATATTATCAGCTGCCATGGTATTTCCGTATGCAAAGCCCAACTATTTTGTCAACAGAGGAGATTCTTTTTATCTTACAAATTTAGCAACGACTACGTCTTCCAATGAGCTTATGCCTCTTTGGGTCAAAAATCATCCAAAGACTAATGTTGGCAAAAAGGTAGAAATTTTAAAAGGTGAAGGGCAAATCAAAATAGTCAAAAGCAGGTCCAATGATATAAGATTTAACGTGGATCTTACAAGGGTAGGTATTGTTAGAATTAATACTATATATTATCCGGGATGGACTATCAGAGATGAAAATGGCAAAATATTGAGTCCGGATTATAAAAATGATTATGGAGTAATGGATATAAGATTGGATAAGGGAAAACATTTTGTAAAAGCTAGTTTTGAAGAAACTAATCTTAGACTTGTAGCAGATATAATTTCTGTCTTGAGTTTTGGTATATTCTTTCTGTTTTTATTTTATTTCTTTAAATTTAAAAGATCATGAAGATTATTAAAAACATTTTTCCTATCTTTATTGTTCTTATACTCAGTTTTTTTTCTATTAAACCTCTTTTAATGTCAGGCTTTTTTCCAATACACGATGATACTCAGGTGGCAAGAGTCTATGAGATGGGAAAGGCGCTTTCCGACGGAATGTTTCCTGTCAGGTGGGTTTCGGATCTTGGGTATGGATACGGATATCCGATTTTTAATTTTTATGCCCCACTTGCGTATTATGTTGGTGGTTTTTTCAATGTTTTGGGTTTTGATGCGCTTGTTTCAACAAAAATTATGATGATAGTTGGAATTATTCTTTCGGGAGTTTTCATGTATCTTTTGACAAAGGAGTTATGGGGAGAAATCGGAGGGTTGGTATCTTCACTTTTTTATGTGTATGCTCCTTACCATGCAGTCGATATTTATGTGAGGGGAGATGTAGCGGAATTTTGGGCTTATGCTTTTATACCTCTTGCTTTTTATGGAATGCTTAAGGCATTCCAAGAAAAGAAATGGAAATACATTGTTGTTGGCGCTTTTGGGTTCTCGGGAGTAATACTTTCTCACAATTTAACAGCTATGATGATTACTCCTTTCTTGATTTTTTTGTTATTTTTTCTGATACTATCCGATACTAAGGAAAAAATAGGTTCAACATTTTATTTTTTGATTACTTTGTTCTTTGGGATTTCAATTTCGGCTTTCTATTGGTTCCCGGCGCTTGTTGAGATGAAATTTACAAACGTTTTGTCTCAGATAGGCGGAGGAGCAGATTTTAAAAATCATTTCGTGTGCGCGGTACAGCTTTGGCAAAGTCCATGGGGATTTGGAGGTTCGGCTGCGGGCTGTATAGACGGTATGTCTCTTAAAATAGGAAAACTTCATGTAATAGTTTCCTTAGTTGCCATAGTTCTTTTGATAATATCTTTACGATATAGGAAGTTCAAAAATTTATTCTCAAAAAGCGATCAACAAATTATTTTTGCTATATTTTCCGTTCTTGCCTTTGTGATTTCTGTTTTATTAACTTTGGAAATATCAAAGCCGATTTGGGAATTTATTCCCGCAATGGCTTTTTTCCAATTCCCGTGGAGATTTTTACTCATTATCTCTTTTTTTACATCTATTCTTGCGGGATTTTCTATTTGGATCATTCAAAAGGCAGGAAAGGATATTATAAAGCTTGATAAAGCAAATTTTATTATTGTATCTATAGCTATTTTTACATTAATTTTTTTCAATTCAAAACTTTTTGTTCCCCAGGACTATCTTTATAAGAAAAGCAGTGATTATACAAATTCTTTGTCTTTAAAATGGACAGCATCGAGAATCTCAGATGAATATATGCCGAAAAATTTTATAAAACCAAGTATTAAAGATGATACAGTGAAAAATCAAATTGTTGCGCAGGATAAAAGTACCAAAGTTTTATTTCAGTCGTCTAGCACCAATAAAATTCATGCCAATGTTAGCTCAGGAAAGAAAAAGAAAATTAAAGTTAGCATCGCTTATTTTCCGGGATGGAATGTTTTCATAGACAATAAAAAAAGTATGCCCGAGGTAACAAATAAAGGTTTTTTTGTAAATATACCATCGGGTGAGCACGCCTTAGATATATTTTTTGCCCAAACACCCATAGAAAAATTCGCAACGTCAATATCTCTTGCTAGCGTATTCCTGCTTATAGCTGGTATAATTCTGTCAAGAAAAAGGTTATTCCATGAATAAAAAAGTTCCCGCGCTTTCTATTTTCTTTCCTTTTTGGAATGAGGAAAAAAACATAGAAAGAGTTATAAAAAATGCAATTCCTATTGTCGGTAAAGTAGCAGAAAAATGGGAGATTATTGTCGTTGACGATGGCTCATCGGATAAAACTTTAGAAATTGCAGAAAAAATCGCCAAAACAAATCCAAATATAATTGTTGTTTCCCATACAACAAACAGAGGATATGGTGCAGCTTTAAGGTCAGGTTTTGAAAAAGCTAAGTACGATTTAATAGTTTTTACAGATGGGGACGGACAATTTGATTTCTCCGAAGTTATTAATTTTTTTAAAAAAATAGAAAAATCAGATATTGTCATAGGATACAGAAAAAAACGTTTTGACAATCCAATAAGACATGTCCTTATGAATCTTCTTAGGGTTTGGGATTTTGTTTTTTTTGGATTTCTATATCGTGATATTGATTGCGGATTTAAAATGCTTAAGAAAGATGCACTTCAAAAAATTTTACCGTTTAAATCAGAAGGCGCAATGATCACTACAGAGATTTTGGCAAAAGCAAAACGGGCAAAACTTAAAATTACTCAAGTTGAGGTTTCTCACCACCCTAGAATCTATGGGGACCAAAGCGGTGGGAATCTCCGGGTGATATTAAGAGCTATTCGAGAGAGTTTTATTTTATGGAAAGACCTAAATTATGGAAAAAGTTGATATTGCACTCGTCACCAAAAAATCTATAAGGGGGATTTTTGCTCTAGTATATAGAACATTTTCTATACAGGTTTTAGGTTTTGCGGCAAATGTTCTTCTTACAATCTATTTATCTCCATCTATTTTTGGTATATTTTTCGTGGTCTCTGCGGCAATCGCATTTCTTTCATATTTTTCAGATATCGGTCTTGCTGCGGCTCTTATTCAAAAAAAAGAACCTATAACAGATGAAGAACTTAAAACAACATTTACAATCCAGCAAGCCCTTGTTATAAGCTTAGTAGTTGTTGCTCTGCTTTTATCCGGAAAAATCGGAGATTTTTACCATTTAGACAAGGAAGGGATTTTCCTTTTTCAGGCATTAATAATTTCTTTTTTTCTATCTTCGCTTAAGACAATTCCATCTATAATTCTTGAAAGGAATTTAAATTTTGAAAAGTTAGTAATTCCGCAAATTGTAGAAAGCTTATTCTTTAATGTCATAGTTGTAGTTTTTGCAATTGCGGGGTTCGGGGTTACCAGTTTTACTTTTGCGGTTTTGGCAAGGGGAATCACAGGACTTATCGCTATTTATTTGATAAGCCCCTGGAGAGTGCGTTTTGGATTTTCTAAAAAAACAGCTTCAAAACTCTTATCTTTCGGTGTACCTTTTCAAGCAAATAGCTTTCTTGCGTTAATAAAAGATGATTTACTTATAATCTATCTTGGTAAAGTTCTTCCCTTGGCACAAGTAGGATATATTGGATTTGCGCAAAAATGGGCGTTTGCACCCCTGCGCTTGGTAATGGACAACGTGATTAGAATAACATTTCCTTCTTTCTCCCGTCTTCAGCACGATAAAAATATATTAGGAAAGGCTTTAGAAAAATCTATATTTGCCGCAAGTTTTCTTATTTTTCCCTCTCTTATGGGGCTTGTTGTTCTTGCTCCGTATTTTATACACCTTATTCCTAAGTACATTAAATGGGAGCCGGCAATTCTTTCTCTTTCCTTTTTTGCAATAAATGCAGCGCTATCTTCCATTTCAACTCCTTTAACAAATGCCTTAAACGCAATCGGAAAAATTAAAATTACTCTTTACCTTATGATTTTCTGGACAGTCGCAACCTGGATAATTACTCCCTTAGCGATTATGATGTTTGGTTTTAGCGGCGTATCTTTCGCCTCCGCGTTTATTGCGCTATCTGTTGTTTTTGTAGTTATTATTGCTAAAAGATTTATTAAATTTGCCGTTTTTAGAATTTTAATCAATCCCTTCCTCGCGGCAGTTTTTATGGGGGGTATAATTTACTTTATAAGTCCTTTGGTTGTAACGAATATTCCTATGTTGATTTTTATGATTATTTTCGGAGCTGTGCTATACTTTTCTACGATGTTTGTTTTAGCTAGAAATGAAATATTGTCCGACATAAAATTTATTAGGGAAAATCTTAGAAAATAACATGAGTAAACTTTCTGTTGTAATTTCCGCCTACAACGAAGAGAAAAAAATAGAAGATTGTTTAAAATCTGTCTCGTTTGCCAACGAAATTGTTTTTATAGATAATTCTTCAACCGATCAAACATTAAAAATTGCCAGAAAATATAACTCAAAAATTTTTACAAGAGAAAATAATCCTATGCTTAATGTAAATAAAAACTTTGGTTTTTCTAAAGCTAAAAATGAATGGATATTAAGCCTTGACGGGGATGAACGGGTATCAGAAGAGTTAAGAGAGGAGATAAAATTAACCCTTCGACTGCACTCAGGGCAAGCAATAAACGGTTACTGGATACCGAGGAAAAATATAATTTTTGGCAAATGGATAGAACATACGGGTTGGTATCCGGATTATCAATTAAGACTGTTTAAGAAAAGAAAAGGAAAGTTTGAGGAGAAACATGTTCATGAGATGATAAAACTTGAAGGAGAGGCGGGTAAACTTGAGAGTCCAATCATCCACTATAATTACGAGAACATTTCTCAATTTTTACAAAAAACATTGCTCTATACGGAAAATGAAGCAGATCAACTTATTGAAAAAGGTTACAATTTCAGCTGGCAAGACTGCGTCCGTTTTCCCGCAAAAGAGTTTATAAGCCGTTTTTTTGCAAGCGAAGGATACAAAGATGCTCTTCACGGACTGGTACTCTCTCTACTTATGGCATTTTATCATTTGATTGTCTTTGTAAGCATTTGGCAAAAATTAAAATTTAAGCAAGTCGAAGAGAAACAGTTTTTAGAAAGCGTTAATGAAGAATTTTCAAGGGGGCAAAAAGAAATATTTTTCTGGTTTCCTAAAGCTAGAATCGACTCGGCAAAAAACCCACTTAAAAAATTAATTCTAAAAATTAAAAGTAAAATTTCTCAATGAGAAATGTTTTTGTCTCCATCATTAATTTCAATGGAAGAGAAAACACGCTTGCATGTCTTGATTCAATTAAAAAGACTAATATTTCTGATTTTAAGTTAAATATTGTTGTTATAGATAATGGGTCAAAGGAAAAACTTAATCTTACGCAAGATTATTTGGGGAGTATTCCGCTCAAGATAATCGTAAAAGAAAAAAACTTAGGATTTACGGGAGGTCATAATGTGGGAATAAATTATGCTTTGTCCAAGAATGCTGATTATGTTTTGGTTTTGAATAATGATGTTATTGTTGATCCAAATTTGATCTCGCAACTTATTAAGACACTGGATAAAAATAGCAGATACGCAGTTGCGTCTCCTAAAATTTATTTTGCACCCGGTTTTGAATATCATAAAGATGGATACAAACAGTCCGAAAAAGGTAATGTAATTTGGTATGCAGGAGGGCAAATGGACTGGGAAAATGTTATAGCGAGACATAGAGGAGTAGATGAAGTGGATAAAGGGCAATATCAACAAATGGAAGAAACCGATTTTGCAACAGGAGCTTGCTTTCTGATTAACAGAGAGATGCTTGAAAGAGTGGGATTTTTTGATGATAAATATTTTTTATACTATGAAGACAGTGATCTTTCTCAAAGAATAAGAAGAGCCGGATACAAGATAATTTATGCACCCGATGCAGTTCTCTGGCATAGAAATGCGGCAGCAGCAGGCGGGTCAGGCTCTCCTCTTCAGGACTATTATATTTCTCGAAACAGATTGCTCTTTGGATTAAGATATGCTTCTTTAAGATCCAAAACAGCACTTATAAAAGAAAGCATAAGATTATTGGTTATAGGAAGAGAATGGCAAAAAAAAGGAATTAGAGATTTTTACCTGAGAAGATTTGGAAGAGGCAGTTATTCGGTATGAAAACAATATCCGCAATTGTTATAGCAAAGAACGAAGAAGATATGATTACCGATTGTCTTAAATCTATTTCTTTCTGCGATGAAATTATCGTTATAGATAATGATTCGAAAGATAAAACAGCGGATATCTCAAAAAAAATGGGAGCAAAAGTGTTCAAGGATAAAGCCGAAGATTTTTCAGATTTAAGAAATTTAGGACTAAAGAAGGCAAGTAGTGAATGGATTTTATATGTTGATGCAGACGAAAGAATTAGTCCGGAACTTAAAGAAGAAATTCAGTCAAAAGTTTTAAGTGGCAAATACAAGCAGGATGTAGCGGCTTTTAGGATAAAAAGAAAAAATTTTTATCTTGGAGATTATGGATGGCCCCATATAGAAAAGATGGAAAGGCTTTTTAAGAAGGAATCTTTAAAAAGCTGGATCGGAAAACTTCATGAAAGTCCAATAGTAGATGGAGAAATCTCAGAGTTCGATCATTTTTTGATTCATCATACTCATAAAGATCTTACTTCTATGGTAAATAAAACAATAGAATGGTCTAAAACCGAAGCAGAATTGAGATTTGATAAGAATCATCCAAAAATTACCTGGTGGCGTTTTCCTCGGGTTATGATTTCTGCTTTTATCAACTCCTACATTATTCAGGGAGGATGGAAAGTTGGAACAGCCGGACTTGTGGAGAGTATATATCAGGCTTTCAGCATTTTTATAACATACGCAAGGCTTTGGGAGCTGCAAAATCAAACTAAAAAATGAAATTTTTTAAAAAATTTTGGCCAATAATTTTCATTCTTTTTGTCTGGCTTATATTTTCAAGCCCTTTTTTTCTTAAAGACAGAGTTCCTTTTCCCTCCACTTATCTGGTTAATTTTTTCCCTCCTTGGAGTGCATATTCTCAATTTGCAGGTCCTATAAAAAACAATGCGATGCCCGATATTATTACCCAAATATATCCGTGGAAAAAATTTACAATAGAAACTTTAAAAACTGGGCAAATACCGTTATGGAATCCATACAGTTTTTCAGGAACTCCTCATCTTGCCAACTACCAAAGTGCTGTTCTCTTTCCTTTAAATCTTTTATTCTTTATTCTCCCGTTTGTTGATGCATGGAGTTTTTCTGTCTTGCTCCAGCCTCTTCTTACCGGTCTTTTTATGTACTTATTTGTAAGAAGTTTAAAAAGGAGTCAAGCCGCCGGATTAATTGCTTCTATTTCTTTTATGTTCTGTGGATTTATTGTAGTTTGGATGGATTATGCAACGCTTGCCTATGCGATTGCCTTTTTACCCCTTGCATTATTCTGTATAGAAAAATATTTTGAGTTAAAAAAAATAAGATACTTAATACTGCTTTCCTCAAGTATTCCCTTATCATTTTTTAGCGGACATTTTCAAATAAGTATATATTTTTTTCTTACTGTTGTAATTTATTTAGTTTACAAGTTCATAGCAACAAAAGATATTAAAGGATCTCTTAAGTTAGCTGCATTCATTTTCCTAGGACTCTTATTATCTTTGCCTCAACTGCTGCCATCGATAGAATTTTATCTTCAGTCCTTGCGAAGCACCGTCTTTCTAAAAGGAGAAGCAATTCCCTGGCAGTATATTTCTACTTTTCCAGCACCTGATTTTTTAGGAAATCCTGTAACACGAAATGATTGGTTTGGACACTACGCGGAATGGAATGGATATATTGGAGTTTTACCATTAATGCTTGCTATTTATAGTATTTTAAGTAAAAAAAGAGTTCAAACATTTTTTTTACTCATAATTGGAATTTTTGCCTTACTCATTGCCTTTGACACACCGCTCTTAACACTACTTATTAATCTTCATATTCCAGTCTTATCCACAAGCGCAGCAAGCAGGGTTATCGTTATTTATAGTTTTCTTTTCGCAATTCTTTCTGCGTTTGGATTCGATCAGTTAACCTTTGATTTAAAGAAAAGAAAGTTTAAAAAAATTTATTCTTGGATTACTTTATTTTTGATATTTTTTCTAGTATTGTGGACAATCGTATTTTTTAAATTATTTATTCCTCAAGAAAGACTAATAGTTGCAAGACAAAATCTTATACTTCCATCACTTATTTTTTCTCTATCAAGCTTGGTAATATTATTGTTCATATTTTTTCAAAATATCAACAAGAAAGTAAAATATTCATTCCTGGGACTTCTATTAATTTTAATAGTAGCTTTTGATATGTTTCGTTTTGCAAAAAAATGGCAGCCCTTCGATCCTAAAAATTTAGTTTTTCCAAATACTCCAACTACACGGGAATTTTCAAGGCTAAAAGGATACGAAAGAGTTTTAGGAAATTTAGGCGCTGAAGCTCTTGTTTATTATGGTATGCCTTCTATTGAAGGATATGACGCTCTTTATATAAAAAGGTATGGAGAGTTTATTGCGTTTCTTAGTAGTGGAATAATTACGCAGTCACCTAGATCTGTTGTGCAATTCTCAAGAAATGGAAAATATGCATCTGAGTCGATTAACCTTTTGGGCATAAAGTATATACTTCATAAAAAAGCTGACGATCAGAAGGTTTGGACATTCCCGTATTGGAATTATCCAAAAGATAGATTTGTTCTTGTTTATGAGGATGAAAAATATAGAATTTTTGAGAATAAGGATTCTTATCCACGCGCTTTCGTTGTAGGGAAATACAAAGTCGTTAATGAATCAAATAAAATAATAGAGACAATGTTTAACAATAATTTCGATCTAAAAAAAGAAATTGTATTAGAAAAAAATCCATCAATTAATCAAAGCAGAGACATTAAAGGAGATGTAAAAATAACAAAATATTTTCCGAACCTTATTGAGATGGAGGTTATAACAGACAAAAATGCCATGTTGTTTCTGTCGGACAGTTATTATCCCGGATGGAATGCTACAGTAGATAATAAAAAATCCGAAATTTTAAGAGCAGACTATACTTTTAGAGCCGTTTCGGTGCCGACGGGAAAGCATACAGTAAGGTTTGTCTATAATCCTCAAAGCTTTAGGCTTGGAATCTACGCGGCTTTGGCAGGAATTGCTCTTATTATTCTTTCGATCCTAAAACTTAGAAGAAATATCTAGGCGGAGAGTGTTTCCCAAAACATTAGGTCTTTTAACTTCATTCTTTTCTTCGCAAACCAAAATAAGTAAATTATCTCAAGAATTCCAAGAGCATTAACTATAAGAATGACTATAAACCAATTTCTCTGCTCAAATTTTGCCGCCTTCCATAAAGCAATCCCTTTCCACAAAAGCGACCACAAAAAGACTGCAAAAAGCAGAAATGGCGGAAATTGAGGCAATGCGCCAAAATAGTTCATATTCCAAAAATACCATAAAAAACTTAACTTTGCAATAGACACGAAAATTGATAGAATAAAAGCTGTGAAGATTGGAATTTTCGATCCTTACCTAGATGATTTAGGCGGCGGGGAAAAATATATGATGAAAATTGCCCAGTGCCTTGCAAAAAATCACAATATAAGCATTTTTTGGGATAGAAAAAAAGACTTGGAAGAACTAAAAGAAAGATTTCAGCTTAATCTTTCGAATATAGCATTAACGCCTAATATTTTTACCAAGAGCACGGGACTTTTGAAAAGACTTTGGGAAAGCAAAAAATTTGATGCGATTATTTTATTAAGCGATGGAAGCATTCCTTTTCTTCTATCCAAAAAAACATTTATACACATTCAACAGCCTTTACCAAATAAAAATATAAATATAAAGACAAAAATCAAAATTTTTAGAATAAATAGATTTTTTTGCAACTCCTACTATACTAAATCATACGTAGATAAATCTTTGGGAGTTAATAGTGTAGTTCTTTATCCTCCGGTAGAATTAAAGCCTAAAAAAGTTAAAAAAGAAAATATAATTCTTCATGTTGGACGGCTTAGGGTTAGAGATGTGGCGACAAGGGAAAATGGTGATATAGAAGGAATAGGTGATTATAAAAAACAGGATTTTATGGTTGATGCTTTTATAAAAATGATTAAAGAAGGACTTAAGGGATGGAAATTTGTTTTGGCAGTGAGTGTTAAAAAAGAGGACCAGAAAATATTTGAAACTTTTAAGAAAAGAACAAAAGGTTATCCGATCGAGTTCATAATTAATAAAAACAATAATGATTTATGGGATATATATTCAAAATCAAAAATATATTGGCACGCTTCGGGTTTTGGGGAAAATTTAAAAGAACATCCCGAATTTGCCGAGCATTTCGGAATTTCTACGGTTGAAGCGATGGGAGCGGGAGCAGTTCCGGTTGTAATAAATGCCGGAGGACAAAAAGAAATAGTTACAGATGATGAAAACGGATTTTTATGGAACAGCTTAGATGATCTGATTGAAAAAACTCAGTTATTGATCAATGATGAAAAACTATGGCTGCAAATGTCGCAACAAGCAGTAAAAAGAGCCAGGGATTTTACAGGAGATAGGTTTTGCGAAGAATTATATAAAATCTTAGATTTATGAAAAAAATAATTCCATTTGTTATTATAGCATTAATTCCCTTTATATTTTTTTGGCAGTTTTTTATAAAAGATCTCCTTCCCATACCTTCGGATACTATTATTGGACTTTATCACCCTTTTAGAGATCTGTACGCAAAAGATTATCCCAGAGGAATTCCGTTCAAAAACTTTCTCATAACAGATCCGGTAAGACAGCAATATCCTTGGAAAGAATTAGCCATAGAGACAGAAAAAAAATTAGAACTTCCATTATGGAATCCTTATAACTTTTCCGGTACTCCGCTTGCGGCAAATTTTCAATCCGCGGTTTTCTATCCATTGAATCTATTATTTTTTATAATGCCCTTTTACTGGGCATGGAGTTTTTTAATTTTTCTTGCGCCTCTTCTTGCAGGAATTTTTTTATACTTGTATCTTCAAAGCTTAAGACTTAATAAATGGGCAAGTGTCTTGGGATCGATTTCATTTTCATTTTCGGGTTTTTTTGTTTCATGGCTTGAATGGGGAAATGTTTTGCATACCGCACTTTGGCTTCCTTTAGTGCTTCTATCTATCGATAAAATAGTATCCAGTATTAAGTATCCAGTATCAAGTATTAAAAATAGGAATTCTTTAATCTGGAGTTTTATTTTTGTTTTTTCACTCACATCGTCTTTTCTAGCGGGGCATTTACAAATTTTCTTTTACCTATTTGTCTTTTCATTTATCTACTTTTTTGCTAGGTGGATGCAAGTTGGTTGGCAAAAAAAAATATTATTTTTATTCATAATTCTTAATTCATTATTCATAATTCTTAGTTCTATTCAGTGGCTTCCAACTCTTCAATTAATTTTATTATCAGCCAGAGATATTGACCAGGTTCGTTGGGGAGAAGGGGGTTGGTTTATTCCCTGGCAACATATTATTCAGTTTGTTGCTCCTGATTTTTTTGGCAATCCTACGACTTTAAATTATTGGAGTGTATTTAATTATGGTGAATTTATAGGATATGTTGGAATTATTCCGCTAATATTCTCTCTTTACGCTCTTTTTTTAAGAAGAGATAAGAAGACCTTTCTATTCGGATCATTATTTTTTATTTCGCTTATATTTTCGTTGCCGACGATTTTTGCAAAAATTCCTTTTTTTCTCAATATTCCTTTACTGAATACCTCTGCGCCGACGCGGCTTCTTTCTGTTACAGATTTTTCCTTAGCAGTTCTTTGCGCATTGGGCTTAGATTATTTTTTAAAGACAAAGAACAAAAAAGAAATTATTTATCCGGTTTTATCGCTTATGATTATTTTCTTGGGGATCTGGATATTTATTCTGTTGGGAAATAAAAACTTAAAATTAATCACGGAAGAAAATTTATTGGTTTCAAAAAATAACTTTATTCTTCCTTCCATATTGCTGATTGTTTCATCTATTTTAATATTTCTGTTCATTTTTATTAAAAAAATTCCCTCATATTTTCGTTTATTTTTTATATTTTTTATTTTAATTATTACAGTTTTTGATCTTTTAAGGTTTTCATGGAAGTACAATTCATTTACAAAAAAAGGTTATCTTTTTCCGGATACCGAGGCAATGTCTTTCTTAAAGAAGAATATCGGATTTTCTAGGTTTATGAACGCAGATTCCAGAATTCTTCCTCCTAATTTTTCCAGTATCTATCGACTGCAAAGCGTTGAAGGATATGACCCCTTATATCTGAAAAGATATGCCGAGCTTATTGCGGCATCCGAAAGAGGGACAGGAAACATTAATCCGCCTTTTGGGTTTAACAGAATCATTACTCCTCACAATTACGAATCAAAAATCATAGATCTTTTGGGAGTTAAGTATATTTTAAGTCTTTCTGATATTACATCAGACAAACTTACAAAAGTCTTTCAGGAAGGAGAAACAAGGATATATGAAAATAAAGAAGTACTACCCAAAGTATTTTTTGTTCGGAAAATACAAACGGTGAGAAGTAAGGATGAGGCAATAAAAGAAATATTTAACAAAGATTTTAGCCCAAGAAATACGGCAATTGTTGAATTGCCCGCAGGTGTCAATATAAATCCACCCTTGGGGTGGACAAATGGGAGGGCTGATATTGTTGAATACTCAGCAAATAAGGTGGTAATTAAGACTGAAAATAAAAGTCAAGGGTTTTTGGTTTTGACAGATAGTTTTTATCCAACATGGCGCGCAAAGATTGATGGCAATAAAACAAAGATATATAGAACAGATTATAATTTTCGCGGTATTTTTGTTCCGAAAGGAAAACACACCATAGAATTTTACGTTACTCTTTTATGAACATAAGTATTATTATCCCAAACTATAACGGAGAGGATCTTCTTAAGAAAAATATTCCAAAAGTTCTGGATGCGGCAGAAAATTATAAAGAAGGTGTGGTAGAAATTATTATTATTGATGATGCTTCTATAGATAGGTCAGTTATCTATATCAAAAATCAAATATCAAATATCAAAGATACATATAAAAAATCAAAAATAAACCTGAAAATATTTGAAAATTCTGTAAACTTAGGGTTTTCTTCAGCAGTTAATAAAGGAGTACAAAATGCAAATGGAGATATTTTAGTTTTGTTAAACACAGATGTTGCGCCGGATGAGAATTTTTTAAAGCCGTTAATAGATCATTTTCATGATAAATCAGTTTTTGCGGTAGGGTGTATGGATAAAAGTATTGAGAACGGAAAGACTGTTTTAAGAGGAAGGGGGATAGGAAAATGGAAAAAGGGTTTTTTAGTTCACAAGAGAGGAGAAATAAATAAAACAAACACTCTTTGGGTTAGCGGAGGAAGCGGCGCATTTAGAAAATCAATTTGGGATAAACTTGGAGGATTTAATGAGCTTTATAGCCCATTTTACTGGGAAGATATTGACCTTTCTTACAGGGCTTTAAAATCGGAATATAAGATATTATTTGAGCCAAAAAGTGTGGTTGTCCATGAGCACGAAAAAGGCACAATAAAAAAGAAGTTTTCTCCTTCCAAAATAAAAACGATCGCATATAGAAATCAGTTCATTTTTGTATGGGAAAATGCCACAGATATTAGTCTTCAATTTTTTCATGTTATTTGGTTGCCATATCATTTTTTAAAGGCTCTTATTCGGCTGGATATTCCATTCTTTATTGGTTTTTTAAGGGCTTTAATTTTGCTTCCAAAAATTATAGTATCAAGTTTTAAAGCACAAAAGATGTTTGTCAAATCCGATAAGGAAGTAATTAACGAATTTATTGAATGAAATTATCTATAATTATTCCCGTTTTTAACGAAGAAAAAACAGTTCCAGAGCTTTTAAAAAGAGTGGAACGACTTAAGATCGATGGAGTTGATAAGGAAGTTATAGTAGTAGATGATGGATCAAGCGACCATTCGGTCGCAAATATCAAATATCAAATATCAAAAATCTCCGCCAGAGGCGGATCGTCCTCTGGACGAAAAAATATCAAATTAATTATTCACAAAAAAAATATGGGGAAAGGTGCGGCTGTCGCAACGGGAATAAAAAACTCGCAAGGAGACTATATTATTATTCAGGATGCGGATTTAGAATATGATCCTTTTCAGATTAAGGATCTTGTAAAACCAATACAGGAAGGGAAGGCAAAAGTCGTGTACGGTACAAGACTTAATAGACTCCCTAATTTAAAAAGGGATGAAAAAAGTAGTCTATTTCTCCTGCATTATTTTGGGAATAGGTTCTTAAGCTTAATTACCAGTATTCTTTATGGGCAATGGATTACAGATATGGAAACTTGTTATAAGTTATTTCCAAGGGAAGCTGTTGAAAGACTGAAACTTTCTGCAAAAAGATTTGATTTTGAACCGGAGATAACGGCAAAATTGTTAAAAAAAGGATATAAAATACTTGAAGTTCCCATCACTACAAGACCAAGAGGATACAATGAAGGAAAAAAACTAAATGCCATAAAAGATGGTTCAATTGCACTTTGGACTCTTTTGAAATATAGATTTATAGGTTGATGCATGAAGAAAATTAAATTGTTTCTCAAGTCGCATCGGTTTGGCGTTTGTGTATTTTTTATTCTCATTTTTGCCACAGTCCTTCGCTTCTATAATTACGAAAATAGATGGGGGTTGGCGTACGATCAAGCACATGACTCAATTGTTGCAAGATATGCCTTGGAAAACTATAAAACTCCTCTTGTTGGTCCATTTTCCTCTGCTGGCCCCTTTCAAACAGGAGGAGAATGGTATTGGTTTATTATGGTAGCAACTGTTTTTTACCCAAATGCAGTAATAACGCCCTGGGTGGTATTAACACTTCTTCATGTTCTTTTCGTTTTATTAATTATTTTTGTTGGCAAAGAGCTAGTAAACGAAAAATTTGGATTAATAGTAGGCCTTTTAGCTACGGTTTCCACAGCGCAAATCGCTCAAGCAACTAATCTAACTAACCAATCACCTCTTGCTATTATTGCATTATTTGCGATTTGGACGATGATTAGTTATGTTAAAACAAAGAAACTTAAGTATTTATTTCTTTTGGCGTTATTTGTAAGTCTCGCGTCTACTATACACTTGCAAGGCGCAGCCCTTATTATTCTTGTGCCAATAACAATTATTTTTACAAGACCCCCTCTTATAAAAGGAATAATTGTATTACTGTTTGGGATTTTTATTCCATTGATTCCACTTATCTTGTTTGATATGCAGAATAATTTTGTAAACAGTCATAGTATGCTAAAGTATTACCTTTATGATCAATATAAAATTTCACTTGATGTACTTGGGAGAAGATGGTTAACATTTCTTGGCATTTTCTTGCCAAACGCGTGGTCACATATTATTGGAGGAAACCTAATATTGGGGTATATAATAATGATATTATCAGGCGTTGCTATTGTTTATAATTTTTTAAAGAGTCAATTGTCTAAAGAATGGTATATTTTGATAATAAGTTTTTTGGGCATGTTAGTTCTTGTGCGCTATATTCGCGCGCCTCTATTTGATAGTTTTATCGTTTTTACTCATCCATTTATACTTTTATTTACAGCGCTAGCAATTTTTTCTATTTGTAAAAAGAATGTTCTTATCGGATTATCGTTTATGTTACTCATTGCAATAGGCAGTTTTTTTAAAGACATAAAAGAGATAAAATTGGCTACGAATTACCTTGCTCCTTGGAGCAGAGAGCAAGAAAAAGTCCTAATTAGAAATTTCCCAAATCACAAATTTGCAATTTACGATTTTAAAAATAAAACAGGCGGGGCAAGCTTGCCTTTAGTGCTTTTCCTCTATGCAGATAAAAAAATTGATGATGGGGGAATAAAGCTTGGAGTAGTAATCGCTACAAGCGGAGCGCAATTCAAGTATCCGATTGTTTTTGGAGATAAGGAAGGATATAAAATTTTGAATTTAAATAATTCAAATAACACACAACTTAGAAATGAAGGATGGGTATTTGTGAATCCAAGCAAAGTATATAAATCTACCGAAGAATGGCACAGTAAATAATCTAGGCTAAAAATGAATTTTATGCAACCATTTTTAGAAATTATATTGTTTATTATCATAATCGTGGTCTGTTTTTATTTGCCGGGAAAATTTTTATTCTCAAAATTAAAAATCGTTTTAGATTCTCCTGAAGATTTATTTTTACCTTTTGTTTTGGGTGCCATGGTGTTTATTCTAATTTCCTACATTTTTTCTTGGTTAAGGCTGGAATTTGTAATTCTTCCACTATTATTGATAATTGGCTTCTTTACTATTAAAGATAAGAAATGGTTTTTTAATAATATTGAAAAGATCCATCATTGGCCACTTATTATTGTAGTTGTTTTGTCAATTGTTTTTAGTCTTAGCATGCTAACGTCTGGGGTATATGGTGATACTATTAAATATGGAAGGGATGATTTATGGCATCTCGCATTAATAAATGAATTAAAAAACAATTTTCCTCCTGATAATCCTGGATTTGCTGGAGTTCCTTTAAGGGGTTACCATTTTTTTTATAATTTTCTTTTGGCAAAGATTAGTAATATTTTTTTCATTTCCCCTCTTTCATTATATTTCCATTTTTTCCCATTATTTATGGCTATTTTGTGGGGATTGGGTGTTTATAGTTTTATGTACAAATGGAGCAAAAAGATATCAATTGGCCTTTGGTCAGTTTTTTTGACCATGTTTGGCGGTAGTTTCGCATTCATATTACGACTTAGAGGTCATGAGAATTTGAGTTTGGATAGCGCTTTTGGAATACAGCAGTCAGCAACATCACTTATAAATCCACCATTTGCAATATCAATTCTTATTGTTATCTCAACACTTTTTGCAATCCATCAATATATAGAGTCCAAAAAAAACACTTGGCTTATTCCTATTGCATTATTTGTTGGTTTAGCAACGATGTTTAAGGTATACGCTGGTATTATTCTTGTTGGTGGTTTTATTTTGTTTAGTTTAATAGAAAGCATTCGTAAGAAAAACTATTTAATATTAGTATCATTATTTACTTCGGGAATTCTATTTGTTGTTACATATGGAATTTTTAGGGATATTTCTTCTACTCTTATTTTTGCGCCGCTTTGGGCGCCTCACAGTGTACTTGTAGATAATATGCCGTGGTATGGATACGCAGAAAAAATGTATACCTATACAAAGCTTTCTGTAATAAAAGGCATAATAGAAACGGAATTCTATTCTTTGTACGTTTTTTTCTTTGGCAATTTAGGTACAAGAGTTATTGGATTATTATTTTTACCCCTAATTCTTTTTAGGAAATTCCGTAAGCCTTCATCTCTTGCTTTGACTATTTTAATAATGACACTAATCTCTATTTTGATACCTATGTTTTTTATCCAGTCGGGAAAAGTATTTGAAATAATTCAAATGGCATGGTATTTCCTATTTTTCATATCTCTATTTGCAGCATTTGGATTTTATAAGCTGTTTAGTTTTTCTTATAGCAAAGTATTAAAGGTAGCGCTTTTTATTGTAGTGTTAATCTTAACATTGCCATCAGCATACGAGAATTACAAAGGATACTTTGATTCTTTTCGTTCTCAAGGTTCTCAATTATCGGATCCCTATCTCCAGGCAATGCAATTTCTAAAATCTAAAGGGAATTATAATCAAACGGTTTTAGAAATCCCAAATAAAAATGTTGCTGCGACTAAAAAAGATGTACTGGGATGGTATAGATCATCAACCCCCGCGATTGTAGCATTTGCAAATAAAAGAAGTTATCTAAATAATGAATATATTGATTTTGCAGGAGTTTATGTCGCTTCTAGGATTGATTTTATCCGTAAAATTATACTACTTAGTAATTTACCTTCAAGTAAATCTGAAGAATACATGAGCCTTCAAGAAGAAGTTGAGCAAGGGTTAAAAAATAATAAAATTGTTTTTATTTACAGTCCATATTCCCTGTATATTCTTGAGAAAACAAAATACGTTCATAAGATATACAGCAATCAAGACGCCTACATTTATAAAATAAATGAGATAAAATAGCTATTCTCTATATTTTTTTAATTTTTGTAACTTATTCATCTTAAGAATCATAATTGTAAAGAGGGTTACAAAAGACAATAAGGATATTGTAAAACCAATGCTAAATGATAAAGGTTGGTATATAAATTTCACTACATGATTTCCTTGGGGTAAATATACGCTCCTAAAAGTATAGTTTGCACGATAGATTTTAGTTTCTTTGTTATCGATATATGCTTTCCAGCCGGGATAATAATTGTCGGACAGGAAAAGCATCTGCGGTTTGTCGGTTCTTGTTATTATTTCAATTTTCTGAGGCTCGTATTGAGCGATTTTTACTGATGAATCAAGAGAAACTTTTTGTAGGTCAATCCGGTTTTGTGGGAACGAAAATAACTCAGAAGGCTTTTCTTCCAAAATAATATTTGACGAAAGATCAAAATTGTTGTCAAACAAGGAATCTACGATTTTTTGGCCGTTACGCTGAATATGTATTGTGTTTGTTAAAAAAACTCTGGGAAGAACTTTGGTATATTCAAGTCCGTACCAATTATTATTTTGCCAAATAGGTCTAAAAAGATTTTGGGGAAATTTATTTATGTTGCTATTTTTTGGATTTTGATCATCAAAATATAGTACATATTTTATTCCAAGAAGGGAAAGCAGGCGGATTCTTCTTTTATCTTCAAAAAAATTTTCTTTATCTCCCAACTCTGAAAGTCTTGCCTCTATACGGGGAATATTCTTAACAATTTTTCCATTATTTTTGATAGCAAAAAGAAGTTCTCCATATCGTCTTGGAAAAACAGGATTTGCTCCTTCGACGGAATAGATATGCGCATACATTGATATGTTCTCTTCCATTGGTTGGCGAAGAGTTAAGAATCTATCCAGGGAATTTCTTGATTTCAGGAAAGATATAGCAGCATTTTTTGGATAAAGAAATCCAAGATCACCAATCACAATATATTTATTAAGAAAATAAAATTGTCCAGTAAGCGTTAGAATGATAATTCCAAGGATTGATAGATTAAATAATTTTTTTAATCGTAATAAAACGAAAAGAAAAGTAAGCATGATAAACGGCAAAATAATATTCTTTAGAAGAACAAGAATGTTAGCTTTTGTTGGGGATGATCCGTGTCTAATTATATAATCATTTAATTTTTGAAAGAATGGGGTATTGCTGTAATTTAGTAATAAAAATCCGTAAAGAGCAATCAAAAACAGACTTATATAGAAAAAAGAAAGTATACGCAGTATAAGTTTTGAATCTTTTTTCTCTTTCTGCTCTATGAATATAGATAATCCAAATGCAGAGAGCGTGGCAATTGAGAATGCAGTAATTATAAGTATTCGGCTTGGTAAAAATGTTGGGAGTAAGGGGAGTGGAAGTTGGAAAAACCATCTTGTAATAGGTGAATCAAGAGTAAGAAAAAAAGATAGGAAAGCAGAGAAAGTAAAAAAACCAATAATAGGATTTATTTTTCTTTTAAAAGTAGCAAATACGAAAAAAATAAAAGGCACAAGCCCCGCACAAAGAATGGTCTCTCTGTAGAAGCCGCGGCCAAAAAAATTATATGCTCCCGGATTGCCAAAAATATCCGGTACAAAAGCATTAAACAAATGCGTAATAGGAAGAAGGTAGCCCTCAAATAGGTACCAAGCCGATGATGTGCTTCTTGGAGATTCTAAAAAAGCTTCTATGGATGGGATCAATTGTATAGCAGATAGGCAAAGGGAGAAAACATAGATGCTAATAATTTTAATTAAATAGGTAAGCGGAAGAGATAGGGTTTTAATTCTAAAGATACTATAGAAAAAGGAAAATGCGAATATATAAAAAGTTACCTGGAAGAATCCTGCAAGGAGAGAGCATGTAAGGGCAATAATGACTACAAGATAGTATAAGTTTTTTTTGGTGTTAAGATATCTTTCAATGCCGAAAAGAACAAGGGGAAGCCATAATGCCGATTGAGCAACAACAGCATTTTCCTGACTCCATACAAGCATGAATCCGGAAAATCCGAAAGATATTGCTCCAAGCCAAATTGCAGGCTTTTTAAGTCTAAAAAGGCTTAAAAAAAGATACATGAAAAAAAGTGCCATAATAGGTTGAATAAATAATAAGAAAGACCATGCGATAATTTGCGGCAGGAAAAAATAAAGAATGTTTAACGGATAAAATATGGCAGATTGAAAGTTTGCAAGAAAAGGAGTTCCCGCAAAAATATAAGGGTTCCAAAGCGGAATCGTATTATTTGCCAACATTTCATTAGTAAATGTTCTTTCTGGATAAAATATTCGTATTTGGTCATCGCCGATTGGTTTATGCGGAATGCCAGCTTCCCAGCCCGGAAACTTCTCCGTTCTCCATGGTAAGTAAAATTGAGCAAGGAAATTTGAGGGAAAAAGAATCTTTCCTTCGAAAATTACTTGTCTATAAATAAATACAAGGCCAATTATTATAAATAGAATTACAAAACAATTTGTATTTAAAAAGCGTTTCATATCTTGAGATTTATTCTGTGCTAGGCTTGAAATATGATATCATAATAAGGATTATATTCCCAAAGTATGTACGGAAAACATATTGGTCTAATTTTAATTCTTTTATTAGCTCTAATTCTAAGATTTTGGCAATTAGGACAAAATCCGCCAGGACTCCATGCGGATGAAGCACTTACTGGCTATACCGCGTATAGTCTCTATAAAACGGGACTGGATCTTCACGGCAATTTTAATTTTTTTTCCTTGAGCGATACAAATATTGGCGGATCTTATCCTCCTTTATACAGCTACATACTTATACCCTTTATTAAAATTTTCGGATTAAATCTTTTTGTAGATAGATTGCCATCGGCAGTTTTTGGTGTTTTAAGCGTTCTTGCAGTATTTTATATCGTTAAAAAGTTATTGAAATCAGAGAAAATTGCGTTGTTATCTTCATTTCTTTTTGCTCTCAATCCATGGTCTATTCACCTTTCACGTCAAGGGTTACTAGAATCGATCTCTTTATTTTTCGTTTTGATAGGCGTATTATTTTTTTTATATTTCGAAAAAAGACCACTATTTTTAATCTTATCCGCGTTATTTTTCGGATTTTCTCTTTATGCATACGATGCCCCAAGATTATTTCTAATATTTTTAATTCCTATGATAATTATTTTATACAAAGATAAACTATTGAAGATCAAAAAATATTCTCTAACATCTTTAATTTTATTATGTGTATTTTATTCTCTTATTTTTTTTAATCTGGCGAAAGGAGAATTAAATGAGTATAGAAGATCTTCGATGTTAAATTTTGAACAAGTTTCAAAAGTTGTTGATTTAGAGAGAGCCATGACAAAATCCCCATTATGGTTAAGTAGTTTTTTTCATAATAAGCTTACGGTATCTTTAAATAATACAATAACAAATTATTTCAATTCATTCTCTGTTAACTGGTTTTTTGTCAATGGATCGGGTAATTTACAACAGGCCGTAGCAAGGCATGGGGAATTTTACTTTTTTGAGCTTCCATTCTTTTTTATAGGTATTTATCTTATGTTTAGGGATAAAAGAAAGATTGCATTATTTTTCTTATTTTGGATGTTTGCCGGGGCGTTACCAGGGGGTTTGTCTAAGGGGAGTTACGTATATCGATCAGTTCATGTTTTACCAATCCCTATTATTTTTTCCTCATATGGAATTATTTATTTTTGGACTGCGCTGAAAAAGCGTCGTGTAATACTAAGATATACAGCAAAATTATTACTTACAGTTATTAGCGTTATGTATATTAGTAGTTATTTATTTACTTATTTTTATGATTATCCGATTTACGCCTCTGATAGGTGGGCAAAAGAGCAAAATGAGACTATTGCATACGCAATTTCTCAAAAAAATAGTTATTCAAAGATATTTATAGACGGAGGCGAAGCTTGGGCGACACAATTTGCATTTCATAAAATACTAAATCCAAATATTTATCAAAATGCTTACAAAAACAAACAAGTAGTTAACAATACAGAAGTTTTAGTAATAAATAATTTTTATTTTGGTAATTATAATTTTGATAAAAATAAATCTCTTTCTTATTATTTTCCAAAGGGATCGCTATTGGTTACTGGTAATTTAGATTTTCCAAAAGATAAATTACTTAAAACATTTAGTAAATATAAAGATATTCAAGTAATTTTTAGAGTATATGAGGTAATGTGAAGAAATATACATTTATAGTTTTAATATTAATAGTTGCATTCTTTTTAAGGTTTTATCAGCTTGGTACAAATCCTCCTTCCTTAACTTGGGATGAAGCAGCATGGGGATATAATGCATACTCGCTTGGAATTGACGGGAAAGATGAGTTCGGCAGGTTTTTACCTTTAGATTACCTAGAGTCTTTTGGTGATTTTAAACCACCTGTTTACGCATATCTCGATGTTATTCCGATAAGAATATTTGGGCTTAACGAATTCGCAGTAAGGTTTCCATCGGCTTTTCTGGGAGTTTTAACTGTTTTATTTACCTATTTTTTGACAAAGAGAATTTTTTGGCAGTCAGAGCGAAAAAATTTATATGGATTAACCTCGGCGCTTATTCTGGCAATTTCTCCTTGGCACATCATGCTTTCCCGCGCCGCTTTTGAAGCAAATGTTGCCACTTTTTTTATTGTCTTAGGTGTATTTTTGTTTCTAACCGCAGTAAATTCTGTAAAATCCCAAGGTGTAGCCTCGTTTCCACCCTTGGGGTGGAAACCTATTGACACCCTAGGGTTAAGGTTTTTATTATTGCTTTCTCTTTCTGTAATTTCTTTCGTTCTGTCAATGTACACATTTAATACTGCAAGAGTCGTGGCACCGCTTCTTATTTTGAGTTTGGCAATAGGTTTTAGGAAAGAACTTTTGCAAATGAGAAAACAATTATTAGTTGCCATAATTATCGGATTAATTCTCATTTTACCTCTTGCGCAGTTTTTGACCACCCCCCAGGCAAAACTTCGCTTTCAAGAGGTAAATATTTTTTCGGATATAAACGTAATTAAAACAGCAAACCAAGAAATTGCTAATGATAATAACGCTTTTTGGTCAAAACTAATTCATAACAGGAGATTATTATATTCGGTTGAATATATAAAACATTATTTCGATAACCTAAGCCCCAACTTTTTGTTCATAAGGGGCGATGGTAATCCTAAATTTTCAACACAAACGGTCGGAGAAATGTTTTTATGGGATCTTCCTTTTTTCGTGGTGGGTATTTTTCTGCTTTTTAGAAAAAAAGAAGGTTACTGGTGGATAATTCCTATTTGGCTTATTGTCGGCATTATTCCGGCGGGAACCGCAAGGGAAACTCCTCATGCGCTCAGAATAGAAGCAACTCTTCCGACTTTCCAGATATTTACAGCAATAGGCATTACTACATTTTTATATTGGATAAAAAGTTCAGGAATAAAAAAATATTTTAAGTACGCAATAGTATTTGTTATTTTTTCTGTTCTATTTCTTAATTTTTTATACTTTTATCACGATTATTTAGTTCACTATCCAAGAATATATTCCGGGGAATGGCAATATGGATATAAGGAGTCTATCGAATACGTAAGGACTGTTGAAGAAAATTATGACAATGTACAAATAACAAATGCCTTGGGAAGGCCTTATATCTATCACCTTTTTTACACAAATACAAATCCTGATTATTTCAGAAAAACAGCAAAAGTACACAGGGACGTATTCGGGTTTGTGACAGTGGAAAGTTTTGGCAAATATATTTTTCCAAAAAATTACAGTTACTCCTTGGATGGAAATAAGAAAGTCTTATACATAAACACTCCTTATAATCTTCCTTCGAGTATAAAAATCCTAAAAACTTTTTATCTTTTGAATGGAGAGGCGATTTTAGTGGCTTATACATATGATTAAAAGCAGGAAAATAATTTGGGCAATTTTAATAGGAATAATTCTTTTGTCAGCAATTCTCAGGCTATGGCAGCTTGGAAATGTTCCTCCGTCTCCGGATTGGGATGAAGTTGCATTAGGATACGATGCATACGCAATAATTCATACAGGGAGAGATTCATTCGGAAAATTTTTGCCTGTGGTCTTGCGTTCATTCGACGACTATAAACCTGCCTTATATGCTTATCTTACTATTCCTTCAATTTTAATATTTGGCTTAAATACTTTTGCCGTAAGACTCCCGTCTGCATTATTTGGAATAATATCTGTTATTGCAGTTTTTTTTCTTATTCGCGAGATATTTGAAAAATATAAATACCGAGATTATCTCTCCCTCCTTTCAAGTTTTCTCCTAGCCATTTCTCCTTGGTCAACACAATTCTCAAGAGTAGGATTTGAATCAAACGTTGGGACTTGTTTAAACATACTAATGGTTCTGTTTCTTATCAAAGGGTTTAAGAAGCCTTGGATGTTTAGCTTATCAGCTTTCTTTGCCGGTCTTTCAATTTACGCCTATCAAAGTGAAAAAGTTTTTACGCCTCTTCTTGCTCTTGCAGTAGTAATAATTTTTTGGAAAAAATTATTTGCCATTAACAAAAAATATATTTTAGCTGCTTTTATTTTAGGAATTATTGTTGTGGCTCCCATGGCGCTATATATATTGGGTAACAGAGCTGCGCTTTTAAGAGTTACGGGAACAAGTGTTTTCTCAAGCCAAACAGAATTGTTAAAGACAAATATAAAAAAATTAGAGCAAGATAAATTAAATAACGATAAAATAGGCTCGCTACTTGATAACAGAAGACTTGTTTACGGAAAAACTATAATTTCTGGTTATATTTCTCATTTTGATTTAAATTGGTTGTTTATTACAGGCGATATATCAAGGCATCACGCTCCTAACATGGGACTTTTGTATCTTTTTGAATTACCTTTTGTTCTATCTGGCATTTATAAATTAATTTTCGGAGATTTTGATAAAAAAACAAAACTTATAATTTTTTCTTGGTTTTTAATTGCTCCAATTCCGGCTTCAATTACAAGCGGAGTTCCTCACGCGGTAAGAACTCTAAATTTTTTACCGACTTTTCAAATATTTACAGCAATAGGAATTATAGGATTTTTTAATTTAATTAAAAAATCAGATATAAGATTTAAGAATTATGATTTAAGAAAATTATCCTATATCTTATGTCTTGCATCTTTTATCTTAATATTTATTTTTAACTTTGTTTACTATTTAAATCAGTATTTTGTTCAGCAAAATTATTATGATTCAGCAGATTGGCAATATGGTTACAAGCAAGCCGTAGATGAAGTAAATAAGCTTCAGAGTAGTTACTCTCAAATTATCGTCTCTGATAGACAGCCAATGGATAAGTCTTACATGTTTTTTCTTTTTTATCTTAAGTATCCACCCCAGAATTATCAGAAAGTCAGCGAGCACAGCTCCGGAGGATATGGTGCTAGTCATTTTTTTGATAAATACACATTTAAGCCAATTGATTGGGAAAAAGATTCAGTTAAGAAGAACGTTTTGTTTATCGGCGTGCCCTCTGAGATCCCCAATCGTGTTCCTGTAATTAAAATAATACATAATCTTGATGGAACCGAAGCGATAAGAATAGCTGGAACATGAAATCAAAAAATAGTATAAACAACATATTAACTGCTATTAGGAAAAATGCATTTCATAAATCTATAATTTTTAAGTTCTTTATTTATATACTACTTTTTTCCGCACTTATTTCCGGTATAGCTTTAAGGTCAGTAGAAGTTATAAATAAAAATTTTCTTTTTGGATTTGATCAAGGAAGAGATTATCTTGCGGTAAAAAATATCGTCGTAGATCACAAACTCACCCTCATTGGATCCGAAATAGGAGCGGGTGTTGCTGGATTTAGCGGTATTTTCCATGGACCTTTTTATTATTATTTACTAGCGTTTCCTTTTTTAATTTTTAGCGGAGATCCTTATGGGGGAATGGTATTAATGTATATATTAGGGATTGGGACGATTATTCTTGGTTATATTATTGGGAGGAAGCTTTTTGGTGCTAGAGTAGGATTGTTGACAGCCACCATTCTTGTTGTTTCCCCGCCTTTTATTTCATACACAAGATTTATTTGGAATTCTAACCCTGCGCCATTATTTATTTTATGTGCGTTTTACTTCTTATCCTCCTTTATTAAAAAAGGAAAAACAAAATACCTTTTTTGGGCTTCCTTTTTCTCAAGTTTTGTATACAATTTTCAATTGGCTATGGCAATTCCCCTATCTTTTACCCTCATTGTATATTGCTTATTGGTACTTCGCCTTAAACAAATTAAGCAGTATGGAGCGTTGTTTTTAGGAATGATCATTGCTTTTTCGCCTATGTTACTTTTCGAAATTCGTCATGGATTCCAGGCGATAAAAGGACTTTCGATTTATATCTTCAACCATCCGGAGACTGCAACGACGCAAACATTTTGGGTATTGCTTTTACGTGATCATTTATTGGTATTCTTTCGTAATTTTTTGTCTACATTTCCTTCGCAAAGTATCATTCCTTCTGTAGCAATTATTGCGATTCTTCCTGCCATTTTTTATCTTCTTAAGAAAGAGAAAGATAAACAAAGAAGGCAATTTGTTCTGTATCTTTTGCTTCTTATGCCCGTAACGTTTATTGTATTGGGATTTTTGAGAAACTTTGTATACAATTATTATCTCATTCATCTTAATCTTGCCTACATATTTTTAGTTATTTATGTCATCTCATCTGTTTTTAAAACACGAAATAAGATAGTAAATAGTTTCGTAATTATATACATAGCAATCCTATTGTTATCCAGCGTTTTTTCTAATATCAAAACGTTTTATTATGATATTGCTGACTATGGTGGAATACATAAAATTAGAGGAAAGATTGATGCAATAGATTACATTTATAAAGATGCCAATGGGGAAAGATTTGGACTATTTGTATTTAGTCCTCCTATATATATCTACCCCTATGATTATCTTATTTCTTGGTATGGAAAGAAAAAATATGGATATACTCCGCATCAGGAAAAAAAAGGACTTGTTTATCTTCTCATTGAAAAAGATACATCAAAACCATGGAGCTATCAGGGATGGCTTGAGACTGTGATAAAAGGAGGTGATACCGTAAATACAGAACAACTTCAAAATGGTTTTATTATTCAGAAACGTTTATTTAAAGAATAGAGCGCAATTCAAATCTATAGAGAAATTATTTATTTTTTTCGTACTCCTGATTATATTAGGAATTGGTTCTTGGCTTCGATTAAGTGGAATTATAAGCAATTCTTTTGCATTTACTTACGATGTCGGACGCGATATGCTTGCTGTTGAAAGTATAGTAGCTAATCATAAAATTCCTCTTATAGGACAAACAACAGGGATAGAGGGCATTTTCTATGGGCCTTGGTGGTATTATTTGCTTATTCCTCCTTTTATTTTATTCTCAGGTAATCCTTCTGGAATTGCTTTTACAATGGCTGTTGTAGGAATTGTTTCTATTGTTGTTGCATTTATATTTGGGAATAAGATAGGTGGAAAATTTTTGGGAATAACTTTGGCAGCTCTTACCAGTGTTTCTCCTATTATGATTTCGCTTTCCGCACAAATTTGGAATCCCAATATTGTCCCTTTATTCGTACTTTTAACACTTTTAGTTTTATATAAGATTTTTATAAAGGAAAATAAAGGCAGGTTAAAATATTATTTTTTACTTGGAATCCTTCTTGCCTTTAACATAGACTTAGAAATTGTTTTTGGGATTTTACTGTTTATTGGAATTGTTTTATCTGTAGTTATTACGCTCAATAAAAAAATTAGACCAGTAGAAATATTATCTTTTGTGCTAGGACTGCTTTTAATATTTCTCCCAAGGGCAATTTTTGAACTTAGACACGGATTTCTGATGACAAAATCTTTTATTGCCTTTTTGCCCGGAGGCAATTCCACGGAAGATCCTTTGACTTTTGGTCAAATCGTAGAGAACAGAATTCTTACTTTTCTTGACCAATTCAGCGCTTCCCTTACTTTCGGCAACCAATTCTTGGCGGTCATACTGATTCTTTTTACCTTATTCGCAACTCTATTATTTTATAGAAAAGCTCCGGAAATTATGCGGAAACTGATTGTGACAGCGGTTACAATAATTGTTGTTTTTTTTGCCGGGACCATTGTGTTTAGCCGTGCTCTATGGCCGCACTATCTGGTCGGTCTGCCGATAATTTATATTTTTCTTGTCTCAACCAGTCTATATTTACTGTCCAAAAGCTTGTCGAATATTATTCTTCCCGGACTGATTTTCGTTTTTCTTTTCATAGTTAATCTTAATCCGGCGGTATTAATAAACAGTTTTACCAGCCCTATATTTACCGGAAACGCTTCGGTTTATAGAAACCAGCTGGCCGTGGTAGACTATGTTTATAGGGAGGCTTCGGGTAAAGATTTTAAATACGTTGTCTATACCCCTCCGGTATTTGACTACACTTATAGGTATCTATTTAAATGGTATGGACCGGAAAAATATAAATATTTTCCTAATAAGGAGGCGCGAACGGCGTTTTTTATTATCGAACCGGACCCGGGTTATGAAGACAGGCCCAAACAATGGCTAAAATTAAGAGAAAATGATGGTAAAATTATAAAATCGGAAACAGTAAAAGGGGGAATTATAGTTCAAACGAGAACGCACTAATTTATGAAAATAATTAACAAGATAATTAAAAGAAAATTTTTATTAATTAGTATCTTTATTCTATTGCTTGCCTTAATTCCAAGATCCGTAGAGGTTTTAAGCGGGAATTATCTATTTGGATTTGATCAAGGACAATTCTACAATAATGTCAAAAAAATTGTTGTTGACCATAAGTTAACTTTAATTGGAACTCAAGTAGGCGGACTCGGGGGATTTTTTCAAGGAGCGGGCTGGTATTATTTACTTTCAATTCCCTTCTTTCTCTTCGGAGGAGACCCGTATGGAGGGATGGTTTTGATGTTAATTATTGGTATTGCTACGGTTGCTTTCGCAATTCTTCTCACTAAGAAAATATTTACTTGGCAGGAAGGAGTTATGGTAGGATTTTTAATTGCGGTTTCTCCAAATATAATTGCTCAGTCTAGATTTATATGGCCACCTTTTCCTATTTCTTTTCTTTCTGTATTTTTTCTTTATTTTACTTATAAAATACTGCAGGGTAATAAAAAATACTTAGGATTTTTAGGTTTTACCATTGGTCTTATGTCTCATTTTGAAATCGCAACTAGCGGAACACTTCTTTTTCAATCGATTTTATTTGCACCTTTTCTAATTTGGAAAAAAATTATAACAGGAAAAGCATTGTTTAGGTTTGTCATTGGTTTTTCTTTGCCATTTCTCCCACTTTTAATTTTTGATATTAGACATAGTTTTCTTAACCTGAAGGGAGTAATAAATCTAATTATTCCAGAAGCTAATAAAATTACTCGATCAAGCGGATATTTATCTGACATTTTCATGAATCATGTTACAGTTTTTTCTTCGAGCTTCTCCTCGATGTTTCCTGGAATCGGAAATTTTTGGTATATTATTGCACCATTCATCCTCTTTGGATGCTTTATTTATATAAGAGATAAAAATCAAGTATTTGAAAAAAAGCTTTTTGTTTTTTACCTTGTTTCAAATCCATTTTTACTTTTTGCTATTTTCATGATTTATAAAGATCACATGTGGACATGGTGGGTCTTACAGTTATACATATTTTATTGCTTTCTCATAGGTATAATTGTTATCTATCTTGTTAGGAAGAATATTATTGGAAAGATGATACTTTTTACAGTATTATGCTATTCCCTCATTGTATATTTTCAGTACACAAAAAATGCTTATCTAAGAGATTATTTTGACTATGGTGGAACTGCGAAAATAGAAGGAAAAATTGATGCAATAAATTACATTTACAAAGATGCCAAAGAAGAAAAATTTGGGTTATTGGTATTTACCCCGCCTGTTTATACCTATGCATATGATTATGTTATATGGTGGTACGGAAAAACAAAATATAATTACGTTCCTGCCGCTGAAAAGAAAGAAACATTTTATTTACTTATCGAAAAGGATCCCTATAAGCCCTGGAGTTATGAAGGTTGGCTTAAGACTGTTATCAAAACCGGTGATGTTGTTTATACAAAAACCCTACCGAGTGGGTTTATAATTCAAAAAAGGATACAGAATGACTAATCGAAATAAAGTATTTTCTTTAATGTTCTTGATTTTTATATCTATTATTCCTGCTTTGTCTCTCTTTCATCCTGGATTGCCTATTACTCATGATGGGCAGGATCATGTTGCAAGAATAGCTAATTTTTATCAAAATCTTTCGGAAGGAAACATTATTCCAAGATGGGCTCCTAATTTAAATTGGGGATACGGACATCCAATTTTAGAATTTTTATACCCTCTGCCGTCTTATATTGCTTCAATTTTTCATTTTGCAGGGTTTTCGCTCGTTGACAGTGTAAAAATAGTTTTTGGCCTCGCATTTATTCTTAGCGGAGTTTTTATGTATTTATGGCTTAGAGAGTTTTTGGGAGAAATTGGTGCTTTTACTGGAGGAATACTGTATATGTTTGCGCCATATAGATTTGTAGATCTTTATGTGCGTGGAGCACTAGGCGAGCATGTTGCTTTTGTTTTCCTGCCTTTAATACTTTTTTTTATTTTAAAGTCATCAAAAGAAAAATACTCATCTTTGCTAATTGTAGGTGGATCATTATCTGTAACAGGTCTTGTTCTCTCTCATAATGCAATAAGCCTTATGTTTATGCCAATTATTTTTTTATATACACTTTTCATTTTTTGCACAACAAATAATAAGAAACTGCAGATATACCAGTATACCAGTATACTTGTATTGGGATTAGGATTATCCGCTTTTTTTTGGATTCCGGCATTTTTTGAGGGAAAATATACTTTAAGGGATATAGTAACCTCAAGCGATTATTCAGAAAGATTTCTTCAGTTTAAAGATTTTATTTACGGAGAATGGAATTATGGAATAACAGGGCAGTTTACTACTCAAATTGGAATATCACACTGGATTCTAACGATTTTATCTTTACCAGTAGCTTTGTCCCTTCATAAGAAAAAAAACAAGTTTTGGATTTTGACTTTGGGGTCTTTTATTATTTTTGTTCTAACGCTTTTTCTGATGCATTCCTCGTCCAAGTTTATCTGGGAAAACATATCAACTCTTCAAAAATTTCAGTTCCCATGGCGTTTTCTTTCTGTTACTGTTTTTGTTTCCTCACTTCTTGGAGGGATCGTTTTATCTTCTCTAAATAAATTTAGATTTATGGTTTTTTCTCTTTTAATTATAGCTATTTTTCTTTTAAACAAAGATTACTGGAAAGCTCAAGGATACCTTTACAAGCCTGAATCTTTTTACAAAGGGATATATAACAGTACTACAGATACGGGAGAAAGCTCTCCGGTTTGGTCTGTAAGATTTATGGAAAAAGCACCCAAAGCACATCTTGAGTTATTAGATGGAGATGCAAAAATAACAGAAACAAAAAGAATGTCAACTCACCATGCTTATAATGTTGAGGTTAAACAGAAAACATTATTTGCCGAAAATACTTTATATTTTCCTGGTTGGGAAATAAGAGCAAACAGTAATCCGGTAAAAATTGAATATCAGAATCAGCAATATAGAGGCATTATGCTTTTTTTCCTTGATAAAGGAAATTACAAAATCGAATCTTTATACAGGGAAACTAAATTAAGAGCTTTTGCAGATGCCATTTCCGTTGTCGTTTTTTTTAACATCTTGGGTTTTGTATTCTTTAGACTAGCTAGATATCTTTTTGTAAAGAATAAAGATTTACAGAACGAGGAACGAGATACACACTCTAATGATTCGAATCACTAGAGCGAAGGACGGGATTATGACACAAGTTTCAAATCATCCTATTTCTAAGGCAGTAGCGGACAGAATTTTCGATGTTTTTGCCAAAACCCTAATTGGGCTTAAGGCTAAATCCGATGTTGACGATTTCGTTGATGACTTATTTTCCCCTACGGAAAAGATAATGTTTTCAAAAAGAATTGCCATTGCCTTTTTGCTGATGAAGGGATATTCATATAGAGATATTAACAAGCTTCTTCGTGTTAGCACCTCAACAATAGGAGCTATCGGTTTATCCTTAAAGCATGGAAAAGGTGGCTATGATAGAATTATCAATAAGATAGCAAAAGAGGAGAAATTAGAAGATTTCTTTAAAGCCATGGTTGAAAAGATTTTATCTGCGCCCGCTTCTTCACCGACAGGCGGTTCTGTTTGGAGGTATTTAAGAGATGAAGTAAAGCGTTCACGAGACGATAAAAATCGGACGGGATTTTGATTCGATGATTCGAATCATTAGAACAACGGGGATATATCTATGACGAATAAAGATAAATTAAGGCAGACGTTATCGGTAGTGTTGGCTACATTTAATGAAGAAAATAATCTTACTGAATGCCTTGATAGTATAAAGGATATCGCCGATGAAATAATAATGGTCGATGGTTCATCAAAAGACAAAACGGTTGAAATTGCCAAAAAATTTGGGGCAAGGGTTAAAGTTACAACAAACAAACCGATTTTCCATATTAATAAACAAATGGCCATTGATATGGCAACTTCGGATTGGATTCTACAACTTGATGCAGATGAACGGGTTTCTCCCGAGCTAAAGCAAGAAATTCTATCAACAATTAACGACACACAGTTAACATTTAAAGGATATTGGTTGCCGAGAAAAAATTGGTTTTTGGGACGATTTCTAATGAAGGGCGGACAATATCCGGATTACACCTTAAGATTATATAAAAGAGGCAAGGGAAGACTTCCTCAAAAAGATGTACACGAGCAGGCAGAAGTTGAGGGGGAAATTGGCTATCTTAAAGAATCTTTCCTTCATTACCCATATAAAAGTTTTGATGAGTACCTGATTAAATGGAGCCGGTATACCAGTTTGCTGGCTACTCAAATTAAGGATTCCTTAAAAAATAAAAGCACAATGGGAAAATGTCTTTATGCTTTAGGTTACGTTTTTATAAAACCCGTTCACTGGTTTGTTATAAGCTATATAAGACATAAAGGTTTTATGGATCTCTGGCCGGGATTTGTTTTTTCTCTTTTCTCATCTCTTCGATTTCCTGTATCATATATTAAGTTCATAGTTCATAGTTCATAGTTCATAGTTCATATGAAAATTTTAGTAACGGGCGGAGCCGGATATATTGGAAGCATAACTGCAAAACTTCTTCAAGATAAAGGTAATGAAGTTGTTGTATTCGACAATTTAAAAGGCGGACATAAGGAAAGTGTTTCATCAAAACTGGTTGTAGGAGACTTATTAAGTAAAGAAGATATTAGCAAAGGGCTTAATGATGAAAATTTTGATGCTGTTGTTCACTTTGCCGCCTTAGCTTTGGCCGGGGAATCGATGGAACAGCCTTTTAGATATTTGCAAAATAATATCCTGGGAGGACTTAATCTTCTGGAATTCATGAGACAGAAAAATATAAAACATATAGTTTTTTCTTCGACATGCGCAATTTATGGAACTCCTAAAATTCTTCCCGTTGGGGAAAATGCAGAAAAATCTCCGGAGAGTGTATACGGAGAATCAAAATTGGCTTTCGAAAAGATATTGCATTGGTACGATGAGATTTATGGAATAAAGCATATAAACTTGCGGTATTTTAATGCTGCAGGCGCATCTCTTGATGGTAGCTTGGGAGAAAATCACAATCCGGAAACCCACATTATACCAAGAGCAATAAAAGCTGCATTAGGGGAATTTGAATTTGAGCTGTATGGTAACGATTATGAAACAAAAGACGGAACTGTAATTAGAGATTATATACACGTTGAGGATTTGGCTAATGCGCATATTCTTGCAATAGATAAGCTTGGTAAAGCAAATAAAAGCGACAGTTTTAATTTAGGAGTCGGGAAGGGATACTCAAATCTTGAGGTTTTGGATATGGTCAAGAAGGTATGCGGAATTGATTTTCCTATTAAAATAACATCAAGAAGACCTGGCGATCCTCCTTCTATTTACTCCGACGATACTAAAGCGGGAAAAGAACTCGGATTTGAACCGAAGTATTCAGATCTTGAAACTATAGTTAAAACCGCTTGGGACTGGCATAAGAAATGAAGAATGAAAAATGAAAAATGAAAAATTTGCGATGGGTTCTTTTTCTCTTTTTATTAATTAATCTTTCTTCAGTTCGGGTTTTTGCTCAAAGTGATTATGTTCTTCCGTATCCTTCACAAATGCCCGGGAGTAAGTTTTACAAAATTAATCAAGCTATAGAAAAATTATCTTACTTTTGGTATTTTGGAAATTTTGGTAAAACATATTATTATCAAAGACTTTCGGATAAATATTTAGTTCAAGCAAAAACCCTATTTGAATATAAACAATATCTCCTGGCTTATAAATCTCTTCTTAAATCCAATCAATACTTTGAGAAGATTTATCCTTACTTAGTTTCCGCAAAAAAAGAAGGAAAAGATATATCGGAAAAACAGGAAATATTCAGACAGGAAAGTCTTAAGCACCTTGAGGAGCTTAATAAATTAAAAAATTCAACACCGGAGGAATTTTTATGGACTCCCGAAAAAGCAAAGCCTACACGCCTTAATATTCGTTCTCTGATTGATACTTCAGAAAATATTAGAAAAAAATATTTATGAAAAGATTCTTCTTTGTTGGATACCCGATTCTTATTGCTTTCACTCTCTTCTCCTATCTGTTTGTCGATGCTAATTTTATATATCTTTCTCTTCCTTTCAAAGGATTTAATTGGCAGAATCAAACAATGGTGACTTTTGTATATTTATTTTTAATCTCTTCTTTTTTTGGATTTTATATTTTCTTACTGAGAAAAATTGACTCGATCCAAAATTTAAAAGAAATTATAAAATTTATTCCAGCTTTTCTAATTCCTATCTTTGCCTATCCCGCGATGCTTTCATATGATTTATTTAATTATATCGCGACTGCAAAAGTTTTATTTTATTACCGGGAAAACCCTTATCTTGTTATGCCTATTGAGTTTCTTAGGGACCCAATTTTGTTATTTACCCACGCGGCAAATAAATTAGCACTATATGGAATATTTTGGATATTTATTTCCGCAGTTCCTTATTTTCTCTCGTTTGGAAATTATATTATTTCTATTGTTGCATTTAAAATATTTATAGCAACCTTTTATTTTGGGTTAGTTTTTTTAATATGGAAACTTACAAAAAATAAGTTATCGGTTTTGTTATTTGCAGCAAGTCCGCTTGTTATTATAGAAACTTTCATAAGCGGCCATAATGACGTAGTAATGATGTTTTTTGCGCTTTTGGCAATTTACTTCTTAAAAAATAAAAAAATCTGCCAGGCAGTTTTTTTCTTATTTTTATCAATTCTTATTAAATATGCAACGTTTTTTTTGCTTCCGATTTTTTTATTTACAATTATTCAAATTTTAAAAAATAAAAAAATTGACTGGAATAAGTTTTATTTATTTAGTTTCTTTTCCATGTTTGTTATTTTTATTCTTTCATTCTTAAGAGAAGAAATTTATCCTTGGTACGCTATTTGGCCGCTAACATTTCTTGTATTGACTACGGAGAAACGTAAATTAATTAATATTTACATCGGTTTTTCATATGGTCTTATGCTAAGTTACGCTCCCTATATGTATTTTGGTACATATTTCGGTACTACTCCCTTTGCAAAAATCCTTCTCATGTTATTTCCGCCTGTTGGTATATTTCTGTATCAGACAATAAAAGCGAATAAAAGAAGTATTTTATGAAGGTGATAAAGTCGTTATGCTTAAAATATTGGGGAATATCGGTTGTTCTTTTTGTAGCATTAATTTCGATTATCTCGCTTTTCTCCCCGGGTCTTCCTCCAACGCATGATGGAGAATATCACGTTGTAAGATTTTCGCAGTTTTATAAAGTTTTAGAAAGCGGAATTCTGTATCCCCGCTGGGCGCCTGATTTTAACAATGGTTTTGGCATACCGCTCTTCAATTATGTTTATCCATTGCCTAACTATGTGGCTGCCCTTTTCCATTTTTTGGGATTTAGTTTTATAGATTCGTTTAAGCTCAACATGATTTTTGCAAGTTTTATAGGCGCAATTTTTTTCTATCTTTGGGCAAGACTATACTGGAAGGATCTTGGTGCAGTTGTTTCTTCCATTCTTTACACTTTTTCCCCCTATCATTTTGTCGATATCTACGTAAGAGGATCGGTAGGAGAGGTATGGAGCCTTGCTTTGTTTCCGGGACTTTTGTGGAGTTTTACGCAATTTTCAAACAATAAAAAACCCGTTTTTCTTTTGGCTTCATCAGTTATATTATGTTTTCTTATTCTTTCTCACAATATCCTCGCGCTATTGTTTTTTATTTTTTTTATTTCGTACTGTCTTTTATTGTCAATCCCACAAAAAAATAAAATAGAATACTTTAAAAATTTAATTCTAATATTGTTTATTGGTTTAGGGTTATCTTCTCCATTTTGGTTGCCCGCACTTTTCGAAAGCAAATACGTAACAGGCCTTCAGATATTTGATCTAAAGCAGCATTTTCCGGAAATTTATCAGCTAATTATTCCATCATGGGGCTATGGATTTTCAGGTAGGGAAATTCAAAACCAAATGTCTTTCCAAATTGGACTTGCGAATATTTTGGCAGTCTTAGTTTCTTTTGTTGCGTTTTTTAAAAATAAAAAAAACAGAGGTTTGTTATTTTTTTTCATTGTTTGGTTTTTTGCAACTATCTTCTTAATGACTCCTTATTCATCTTGGTTTTGGGATAATATTCCCCTTTTTAATTATTTTCAATTCCCGTGGAGATTTTTAAGTCTTACAATTTTAATTGCCTCATTTTTGGGAGGAAGTATTGTTAGTATTTTTTCAAAAGGATGGATGAAAAATCTTTTTACTTTTATTTTCATACTATTTCCAATATTATTAGGTTTAGGATATGCAAAGGCTCCCTTTTACCACAAAAGAGTAGATACTTATTATTTAACGAGATCTAATTTTATCGATGGAACCAACAGTCCTGGAAATTCTTTTAATACAAAATGGTTGGTTGCAATTCCTCAAAAAAGAAAAGATAAATTTGAATTTCTTAGAGGATCGGGCTCTATTAAAATAGATAATATTAATCCTCAGTCTTATAAATTAATGATCAATGCGAAAGAAAATAGTCAGATTATTATTAACACTGCATATTTCCCGGGTTGGGTATCTTTTATTGATGATAAAAAGAAGGAAGTCGATAATTACAACGGAAGAATACTTATTAGAATACCAAGCGGGATGCATAAAGTTGAATTAATTTTTTTCGACACTTCCGTTAGAATAGAATCTTATATCTATTTTTTTATATCGGTAGTGCTGTTAGCATTTTTTGGAAGAAAAAGTATAATTGGTATAATGAGAAAATGAAGATAGCAATAGACACGTCACCTATATATGATCAGAGTTTAATTAGCCATAGAGTAAGAGGGGTTGGTTTTTATATCAATAATTTAAAAAGATCGTTGATTAAGTATTTTCCAGATAATAAGTATATTTTTTTTACTCGAGGAGATAAATTACCCAAAAATGTAGATTTAGTTCATTATCCATATCTCGAGCCGTTTTTCTTAACTCTTCCAATTTTTTCAAAATATAAAACCGTAGTCACAATTCACGATTTAACTCCTCTAGTTTTTCCAAAATATTTTCCAAAAGGAGCAAGAGGGAACTTTAAGTGGTTTATTCAAAAAGCCTCTCTGAGAAAAGCAAATTTAATAATTGCAGATTCACTATCTTCAAAAAAAGACATTATTAAGTATACAGGTGTACCTGCGACAAAAATTCACGTAGTTTTTCTTGCAGCAGACGAAAGCTTCCGCCTAATTCATAATTCAAAATTCATAATTCAAAATTTGAGGGAAAAGTACGAATTGCCGGAAAAATTCGCTTTATACGTAGGTGATGTTACTTGGAATAAAAATCTTCCTAGACTAATAAAGGCTGCAAAAAAATCAGGGATTCCTTTGGTTATGGTTGGAAAAGCTCTTGTATCAAAAGATTTTGATAAAAAAAATCCCTGGAACCAGGATTTGGTAACTGTTCACAATAATGTTAAAGAAGATAAAAATATTATTCTTCCCGGTTTTGTTGAAACAGCTGATTTAGTGCAAATTTATAATTTAGCAACGTTTTTTATAATGCCAAGCTTGTATGAGGGATTCGGACTGCCAATTTTAGAAGCAATGGCATGCGGTTGTCCCGTTATAACTACTAAAGAAGGGTCAATACCGGAGGTTGCAGGGGATGCAGCTTTTTATACAGATGCATATGATTCAGAGAAAATAGCAAAAGACATGAGAGAAGTTTTTAAGAATGAAAAGTTAAGAAAAGAACTTTCTATTAAAGGACTTCGGCAGTCAAGTAATTTTTCTTGGAAAAAAACAGCAAGGGTGACTGTTAGGGTTTATGAAAAAGTTTTGGGAAAAAGATAAAAACATAATTTTTTTTGTTTTTAAAGCATTTACTGTTTGGAGATTATCTCTCTTTTTGATAGAGTTTTTATCAAAGATAATACCATTGAATAAAGGTTATCTTGGTTCATTACCATGGGCAAACTTTGACGGGGTGCATTATTTGAGTATTGCAGAAAACGGATATGGTATTTATCAACAGGCTTTTTTCCCATTTTTTCCGTTAATGCTTAGGCTTTTATCTTTTGTATTTCTGGAAAACTATATAATTGCGGGGTTGGTAATTGTCCATCTAAGTTTTTTTATTGCCCTATATTTTTTTTATAAACTTGTAAAATTAGATTACAATGAGGAAACAGCAAGCTGGTCGGTTCTATTTTTAATATTCTTTCCGACCAGTTTCTTTTTTGCATCTATTTATACTGAATCTCTATCACTAGTGTCTATTATGATTTCTTTTTATTTTGTTAGAAAATCTAATTTTATACTTGGAAGTCTTCTTGGTGGAATTTCTTCGGCAACGCGGCTTGTAGGAATTTTTTTACTCCCGTCAATAATTATTGAATTCTACCAGAAACACAAGAAAACAGTTTTAGGCCACAATAATTTTCTGGCATCAATTCTTGTATCTATAATCATACTTTCTTCGCTTGGTTTTTTACTTTATATACTCTATCTTTGGAAGATGTTTGGGGATCCACTGCTCTTTGTTCATTCCCTGTCTGCCTTTGGAGTAGGAAGGTCTGGGGGAGAAATTATTCTTCTTCCTCAAGTAATTTTCAGATATTTTAAAATTTTTTCAACAGTTCCTTTTTTTACCCACGATACCCTTATTGCTTTACTTGAAATCAGTTTATTTTTTATTTTTGTTTCTGTTTTATTATTTAATATAAGAAAAATTAGGTTATCTTATTTTGTTTTTAGTATTTTAGCTGTTATGATACCAACTTTTTCCGGTACATTATCTTCCATTCCTCGGTATTTATTAGTTGTTTTTCCGGTTTTTATAATCTTAGGTGGCTTAAAAAGCAGTTTTCTTAAGGTTTCCTTTCTAATTTTATCCTTGGTGTTATTAGTTATTCTGACTTCATATTTTCTAAGAGGGTATTTTATTGCATAATATGAATAAAAAAATATTTGGATTAGGAAAAAATCTTATAAAACATGAGCTGATTAGCGGAAGCATATTTGTTTTCTTAGGAGTTATAGTTTCAAGCTTTTTTTCTTTTCTTCTAAATTTATTTTTAGTAAGAAGTTTTACTGCTTCGGATTACGGAATATATGCCAGTCTTTTATCGCTTTTTACACTTGCTTCTCTTCCAGCTCAATCACTAACGACTGTAGTAGTCAGATTCGCAACAGAATTTTTTGTAAAAGATAAATTCGAGGAAGCGAAAGACTTATATACAAGATTACTGCGATTTGTATTTATTCTTACACTCCTGATTTTTTTTGGATTTGCAGTTTTTTCATCACTCTTAAAGGAGTTTTTACATCTTAATAATGCCTGGTATATCATTCAAGTTGGTCTAATTGTAAGCCTAGCTTATTTATCGGTAGTAAATATTGCTTTCTTGCAAAGTCTTCTCAAATTTCCATTTATTTCCTTCTCTCTAATCATGGGAGGGGCACTGAGAATTATAATAACAATATTATTGGTAGCGATAGGGTTTAATGTATTCGGTGCTCTTTGGGCAATTTTTCTAGCATTTTTTGCTTCCTTTTTAATATCTTTTGTGCCTTTACGCTTTTTAATTGAAAAAAAACGATCTAAGAACCTTGATTTTTCTTTAAAGAATATATCAAATTACGCTTTTCCAGCGGCTATTGCTATTTTGTCTCTAAATTCATTTATTTCAGCAGATGTTATTTTGGTAAAACATTTTTTTAATGCTCAAGATGCAGGTTTGTATGGAGGACTTTCTTTGGTTGGAAAGGTAATTTTTTATTTTACAGGTCCTATTTCTTCAGTTATGTTTCCCCTTCTTATTAAAAGACACAGTTCAGGACAGAACTTTAACTCACTCTTCTATTTGTCACTTTTTTTAGTCACTATTCCTTCTATTCTTATAGTTATATTTTACTACGTCTTTCCATTGTATAGTATAAATTTTTTCCTGGGAGGACACGAATATGAGAAAGTCTCTCCATATCTAGGAACATACGGACTTTTTACCATGGTTTTTAGTATATTAAATATATTTGTTAACTTTTTTCTGTCAATTAAAAAAACAAAAATATTTTTTGTGGTAGGGTTAGGTGCGTTATTTCAGATGATTCTAATATCATTTTTCCACAATAGCTTTTCTCAGGTAATTAATGCTTCACTATTGTCATCATCAGCGATTCTTGCTGTTCTTTTTGTTATATACATAAAAGAATACGGAAATTTAAAAAAGATTAAGAACATCATTCCTTTTACATCTTATTCTTAACAAGACACTTGTTGAACTGTACCTTATTTTGATATCATTTATTAGTGATTGAGTTTATAGATTTAAAAAATAAAGAAAATGTAAGACTCATTAAGGACATTATTATTTATCCCCTTAAGGTGAACAGGGATGAATCAGGGATACTAGTCGAGACTTTGAGAAAAGATTGGTCGGGAATTTATGGACAGGGTCGGGAATTCTTTATGCAATATTTTTCTGTAACCCAGCCCGCAATTGCACGTGATGAAAATGTTTGGCACAGTCATTCAACACAAGAAGACAGATTTTTAGTTGCCTATGGAAATATTATTACAGCCGTGGCAGATAATAGAGATGAATCTTCAACTAATGGACTATTGAATCTTTTTTATATGCGCTCAGATGTAGATCCATATATTCTATTAATTCCAAAAAGAACCTTGCACGGATTTATGGTTGTGTCCAAAACGCCGGCTGTACTTCTCAATTTTCCCACAGCCCTTTATAATCCAAAAGAAGAAGAAAGAATCCCATACTCTGAAGCACAGATTACATTACCCGATGGAAATACTTTTTCTTGGGAATTAATAAGGAAAAAATTCAAACGAGAGTTATAATGTAAAAAGTTTGTAAAGTTATAATGCATGGTAATTAAAAAATTTGAAGAAATTATTAGTTGGCAAAAAGCCAGAGAACTAAATTTACTTATCTACAGTTTATTTAATAATTGTAAAGATTTCAGTTTCAGGGACCAAATACAGCGGGCTTGCGTTTCCATAATGAATAATATTGCGGAGGGATTTGAAAGGGGTGGAAATAAAGAATTTAGGAATTATCTCTATATTGCAAAAGCATCATGCGCCGAGGTACGATCCATGCTTTACCTGGCTTTAGATTTAGGATATATAAAAAAAGAAGAATTTGTAAAAACATACGGATTGTCTATAGATATTTCCAGCCTCCTGTCCGGGTTTATAAAAACTTTATAAATGTACTTTTAACTCACTTTATAAACTTTAGACTTAAAACATTATGAACTTTATAACTTTATAACATTATGAACAACATTAGGTTGCTATCGTTAGTGATTCCTGCCTATAAACAAGAAAAAACTATTGTAAAAGATATTAAAAATATTGATAAAATTCTATCATCTTTGCCTTTTCCGCACGAATTAATAGTAGTAGTAGATGGTTTTTTGGATGATACGTATAGAAATGCAAAGTCGGTTAAAAACGAAAACATTAAAGTCTTAGGATATAAAGAGAATAGGGGTAAAGGTTTTGCGATTAAATACGGAGTAAGAGAAGCTAAGGGGGATGTTATTGGTTTTATAGATGCGGGAATGGATTTAGATCCCGCAGAAATTTCTATAATGCTTAATATCATGGATTGGAATAAGGCCGATATTGTCATTGGAAGCAAGCTTCATCCGGATTCAAAAGTCGATTATCCATATCAAAGAAAAATTTTATCATGGGGGTATAGAACGCTTACCCACATCTTATTTGGATTTAAAGTAAAAGATACTCAAGTAGGACTTAAAATATTTAAAAGAAAAGTCGCAAAAGATGTTTTTTCAAAAATCATTGTTAAAAAATTTGCTTTTGATATAGAGGTTCTGGCAGTTGCTTATAAATTAGGGTATCATAAAATTTACGAAGCTCCTGTAAAACTAAATTTTAAAGGAGCAGGGAGTATTACATCATCTAATTTTTGGAAAATAATACTTTTGATGCTTTGGGATACGGTTGGCGTCTATTATCGACTTAAAATCATTAAGAAACATGATGCAGTTAGCAGATGACCATAGATTTAATTCTTTCTTTCATTTTGAGCTCGATTTAGTGTATACTACCATTGCAATCTGATTGTTTCATTATGTCTAAAAATATTGCCAAAATAAGAAAAATTCTCAAGAACTTTCCCAACAAAAAGATTTTGGTTATTGGAGACATAATGCTTGATCATTATATATATGGAAATGTTACAAGAATATCCCCAGAGGCCCCTGTTCCAATTCTTAATAAAACTGATGAAGATTATGTTTTAGGAGGAGCCGGAAATGTTGCAAATAATTTGGCTTCATTAGGAGCAAAAGTTAGCCTAGCAGGCATTGTCGGAGATGATTATAGTTTTAAGATACTTAAGGAGTTATTTTTAAAAGCAAATATTAATACAGAAGCCATATTAGTAATTTCAGAAAGGTCCACAATACAAAAAGAACGTTTGGTTGTAAAATATCAGCACATAATTCGTCTTGATACCGAAGATACTTCAAATTTAAATGCTTCCGAAGAAAAAGAACTGTTGGATTTAGTTAAAAAACAGGTCAAGTCATGTGATGGAATTATCCTTTCGGATTACGCAAAAGGACTACTCTCTCTTAAATTAGCGCAATCTATTATAAAGCTTGCAAAAAAATTCAGGAAACCAATATTTGCAGATATTAAGCCAAAAAATAAAGAATTCTTCAGAGGGGTTGATGTAATTGCTCCAAACCTTAAAGAAGCCCTGGAAATGACTGGAGCAAAAGATCTTTATTCTGCGGGTAATTCTCTTGCCGATTATTATAAAGCTGATGTTGTGGTTACAAAAAGCGAACAGGGAATTAGCATATTTAAGCCAAAAGGAAAATCTCTAGATGTGCCTACAAAAAGCGTAACAGTTGTTGATGTTTCAGGAGCCGGAGATACATTTATGGCTGCACAGTGTTTGGCTTTAATAGCGGGATTTAAGATTGAAGAAGCCTCATTTATCGGGGCAATGGCAGGGACAATAGCCGTGCAAAAGCCCGGTACGTCAATAGTAACATTAGAAGAATTAGAATCTGCAATGAGAGATGATAATGACGTTGAAGCTGTAGATGTTGTTCCAAAGCTTTGGGGATATGAAAAGTGGCTTGAAAATAATGATAAATATTGTTGCAAATTGTTGTCTCTTAATAAAGGATATCAATGCAGCTTGCATTATCACAAAGATAAAGACGAAATGTTTTTTGTAACAAAAGGACATGTTCGTTTGGAGCTTGAAGATAATGTTGTTCATATGAGGGCCGGGAATTTTATGAGAATAACCCCCGGTTCCAAACACAGATTTACAGGTGTTGAAGACTCAATAATAATCGAAGTAAGTACTCACCATGAAGAGTCTGATTCTTACCGCATTGAGAACGCCAAGAAGGTAGAATAGTTATAATGAGCAAAAAAATAATTCCTCAAGATGAAATATTTCGCTTAGTTCATGGTTTAAGGAAACAAAATAAAAAAATTGTTACATATAATGGAAGTTTTGATGTCTTACACGCTGGACACATAGAGTCAATTCGGGAAGCAAAGCGACAGGGCGACATTCTTATTATCCTTCTGAATTCAGATAAATCAATAAAAATGTACAAAGGTCCGCTCCGGCCGATAAATACCGAAAGTGACCGTTCTAAAATAATTTCCGCTCTTGGGGATGTTGATTATGTTGTTATTTTTGATGAGATAAATCCAAAGAAAATCCTATCTGAAATAAAACCCGATGTGCATTGCAATGGATCCGATTGGGGGAAGAATTGGGTAGAGAGGGAAGTCGTTGAGAAAAATGGCGGAAAATTTCACCTACTCAAATGGGAAAAAGGGTTTTCCACAACGGATGTTATAAGTAGGATATTAGAGGTTTCAAAAAAATCTACCGTGAAGGCTATTTTTATGGATAGAGACGGAACAATAAATGATAACAAAAAGGGATATGTTCATAAGATTGGAGATTTTGAATTTCTTCCAGGAGTTTTATCTTCCTTAAGAAAACTATCAAAAACCGAATATCTTTTGATAATTGTCACCAATCAGTCGGGAATCGGGCGTGGTAAGTATACCCCTAATGATTTTCAAAAATTGAACAAGTGGATTATGGACACGTTAGGGAAAGAAAATATTAGAATAGATAGGATTTATCATTGTCCTCATCATCCAGATGATAATTGTGACTGTAGGAAACCTGGTATAAGGTTGTTTTTGCAAGCTGTAGAAGATTTTGGAATTAGTCTAAGCAAGAGTTGGCTTATTGGAAATGATGAGAGTGACATAGTTGCAGGGAGAGAAGCCAATATAAAAACTATAAAAATTGGAAAGAAGGTGGACAGTGCTTTAAAATTAGAACCTAACTATTACGCTAAAAACTTTAAGGAGGCGGTAGATATTATTTTATGAAAATTGTAGTAACCGGAGGAGCCGGTTTTATTGGGTCAAATCTTATTAAAGCACTTAATGAGAAAAATATAACCAATATTATTGTCGTTGATCATTTGGCTCATAATATAAATAAGAAAGAAAATTTTACTGATTTAAAATATCAGGTCTATTTTGATCAGGGTGAATTTTTAAAACAAATACAAGAAAATAAAATTAAAGATATTGATATTATTATTCACTTAGGTGCACGTACAGATACTACGGAAAAGGATAAAAATTTTCTTATAGAAAACAATACGGTATATAGTCAGAAGCTTTTTGATTTCTGTCTAAGCAATAACTGTAGATTTATTTATGCATCATCTGCTGCGACTTATGGAGACGGAAAACAAGGTTATAGCGATGGGGAAAGAAACCTTAAGCCACTTAATTATTATGGTCTTTCAAAATATCTTTTTGATGAGTGGCTTCTTAACAAAAAAGGAAAACCTTCCCAGTGGGTAGGGCTTAAATTTTTTAATGTTTATGGTCCTAATGAGTACCATAAGGAATTTATGGCATCGGTAATCTACCATGGATTTACACAGATTATAAAAGATGGATACATAAAACTCTTTAAATCTTATAATAAAAATTATAAAGATGGAGAACAAATGCGAGATTTTATTTACATAAAGGATGCTATAAATGTTATATTATTTTTTCTAAACAAAAATAATTTAAGCGGAATTTTTAATGTTGGTACAGGAAAAGCTAGGAGTTTCTTGAATTTGGCAAATAGCATATTTTTAGCTCTTAATAAAAACCCAAATATAAAATTTATCGAAATGCCAGATGGATTAAAAGATAAATATCAATACTTTACTCAAGCAGATATCTCTTTTCTTGGAAAAATAGGTTATAGCAAGAAATTTACAGAACTTGAAGATGGGGTTAGGGACTATGTTCAAAGTTATCTGGTCCCAAAATTTACTAAATGAAAATAGCAGTTTTATTGTTGCCGGGTATCGGTGACTCCTTAATGGCTACTCCCATGATTAGGATTTTGAGGAAAAACTTTCCAAAAGCTCAAATTGACGTTTTATGCATGTTTAAAACAGTTCAATATGTTTTTAAAAATAATAAGTATGTTGATCACGTATTTTATCTTCCTCTTTACACCGAAAATAGGCTTAAAGCTACTCGGAATGTCTTTTCATACAGGATTAAAGATTATGATATTTCAATCCTCGGATTTCCTTCTTTTAGGAAGGAATATCACGTTGTGCAATGGCTTTTGGGAGCAAAAAAAAGGATAGCGCATAGATTTAAAAAGGGCTATTTCAGAGAGCTTAACTTTTTGGATACAAATCTTGTTAAAGTAGACGAAAATGTGCACAACGTGATTAACGATCTTAATCTATTAGGATCCTTGGGTATTGATTGGACAAAAGATGAGCACGCAGAGTCTTTGGAATATGATTTAAGTCTAGACAGTAGTGATCTTTATTTCGGGAACAAATATATTAAAAAATTAGGGTGGGAAAAAGATTTCTTAGTGGGTTTGCACCCAGGATCTATAGATTCGCCTGCAGGGGTTCTCAAAAGATGGCCGGTAGAGAAGTTTACGATACTTGCAAAAAAACTTATATCCAAAAAAAATAAAATTTTAATTTTTTGTGGACCATTTGAGAAATCTATTGGAGATCAAATAATAAACGGGGTAAGGGATTGGAAAAATTGTCAATTAGTTACAGGGATCTCTTTTGGACAGTCGCTTGGGATTTTACAAAATATTAATCTTTTCATTTCAAACGATAATGGATTTGCACACATATCAAACGCACTTAAAGTCAAAAATATAGTACTCTTTGGTCCAACAAATCCCAGTTGGTGCTCGCCTTACAATATGAGATATTCAGCTTCTATACGTAAAGCAAGATTTACTCCGTGGTTTAGAAATGATATAAAAGTAACAGATCGTCCAAAAGGGGTAAGAAGCGGAATGGAAGCAATAAAAGTAAATGATGTTATTGGAAAGCTTGAGGAGGTATGACAAAAAAACAACCTCCCACAATAACTGTAGTTATTGCAACATTTAATGCGAAAAATACCATAGGGGAATGTCTTGATTCAATTGCAAAGCAAGCGTATCCATCAGAAGAAGATTAGATATATATGTACAAATTGCCAAAGATTTCTATTGTTGTTGTTACCTTAAATAATCAGCGAACGCTTGAGGAATGCGTAAAGAGGATTAAAGAACAGGATTATCCCAAAGAACTTATTGAGTATTTAAATATAGATGGTGGTTCTACAGATAATACAACTTCAATTCTAAAGCAATATGGTTTTATCGTAGTCAAAAGCTATATAAAGAAAGATGCAGAAGCACAACGAAGCATTGGTATTGTGAGAGCTAAACACAACCTTATCGTTTCGATTGATGCCGATAACTATCTTTCGACAAATCAATGGCTAAAACAAATGATAGCACCTTTTATAGAAGACAAAGAAGTAATTCATGCAAATACAATGCATTATCAGTATAAAAAAGACGCAGAGTTTTTTAATAGATATACAGCATTGTTCGGCACCGCTGATCCTATTGCCTATTATGTCGGAAAGCCTGATCGAGTTGCTCAAACCCAAAAAATCTGGACTCGCGGAAGGATTATAAAAGAAACAAAAAATCATTACATTGTGGAGTTTAACAAGGAGACATTGCCAACCGTAGGTTGCAATGGTGTTGTATATAGAAAAGACATTTTGCTTAAATATACAAAGAGTGATTACAAAAAATTTCTACATATTGATGTTTTTGCAGACGCAATTGATAAGCGTTTTATACGCTTTGCCATTGTAAAAAACGATATTTTTCATGATACCGCAGTAACGCTTGGACTACTTATGAAAAAACGGCTGGCATTTTTAAGCAGTTATTATTTACGTCCTTCAGTAGAAAGAAGATATTTGATATATAATCCTAAAAGATTGTCTGATAATCTAAGATTATTTCTCTTTATTCTTTACACGATAACCTTTATAAAACCCTTAGCAGATAGTATTAAAGGGTTTCTTCTTATTCGAGATAGTGCATGGTTTGCACATCCACTGGTTTGTTGGGTATACTTGTATACTTACTCTTTAAGCACAGTTAAAAATGTAATGAAAGCACATAGATGAGACGCAAAAAGGAAAAAATTCTAGTGACAGGAAGTACGGGTTTTTTTGGTAAGCATTTGACGAAAAAGCTCGAAAAGAATGGCTATGAGGTCTATAAACTCATGGGTGACTTAACTGACGAGCATGAAGTAAAGAAACAAGTCCATAAATTTTTGCCGACAACGATTTATCATCTGGGCGGTATTGTGGACTTATCTCGTTCATTTGATATTGCCAAAAAATGTTTAGAAATAAATATTAAAGGTACTTTGTATGTTTTGGAAGCATTAAGACAGCACAAACCAATACGTTTTATTTATACAAGTAGCGAAGAAGTTTATGGAAATGGGCCGCTTCCATATTCTGAAGATCAAATACCTAATCCTCCATCTCCCTACGCTATCTCAAAAATTGCTGCAGAACAACTCGCAAAATTATATGGTCAAGAACTTGGATTTTCTATTTTTATTTTTCGAATAGGAACTGCATATGGTCCAGAACAGCCAGACTCGCGGCTAATTCCTCAAATTATCATCAAAGCTCTTAAAGGCGAGGATATTCTTCTTAACTCAGGTACAAAAAAGCGGGATTATATATATATAGGTGATGCGATTGACGCAATCACACTCCTCCTAGAAAAGAACATGGAAGAACAAGTTGTCATTATTAATGCAGGAGGAGGAAAACAATATAGCTTGAAATACTTAGTAGATATAGTGCTTCGCTTAACAGAAAGTAAATCTAAAGTATTGCTTGGCGCTTTTCCAGATAGATTGTTTGAAGCAGATGAGTGGCTTCTCGATAACACAAAGGCAAAAGAACTTCTTTCATGGGAGCCGGAAACCTCACTTGAGCAAGGGCTTAAAAAGATGATTGATTACTACAAAAATCGATAGGAATTTTTTCATATGAGAGATACATTGTAGAAGCATAGCATTATTCAAAATATTATCCGCAGAGTTTCTGATGACGATTTTTTGCCAAAATTGACCAAAGATGTTAGACTCAGCTATTATTAGCAGTTTTTTGGAGGCATGGGTAAATATAAAGATTGAATAAGGGAAAAAATGAATCCCCATTGAGCAATATGATTAAACTCATAAAATCAACATTTTATAAGGAAGAAGAGACAAAACAAAAACTTTGTAAGTTTATAATGTCTTCGGAGAAGCTTAGTATTGGAAGTGAATGCAAAAAATTTGAAAATGCATTTGCTAAATGGCAAAGACGAAAGTACTGCGTTATGGTAAATAGTGGTAGTTCGGCTAATCTAGCTATAATTCAGGCGCTTCTTAATTTAGGAAAATTAAAAAAAGGAGATCTAGTTGGATTTTCAGCTGTTACTTGGTCCACAAATGTTATGCCACTGATACAGCTTGGATTAAAAACAGTTCCTGTGGATGTTGAATTGGATACATTAAATGTTTCAAGTAAAAAATTACTTGAAAAGCTTAATAAATTTCCTATAAAAATGCTTTTTCTTACTAACCTGCTTGGGTTTTGTGACGATATAGACGAAATAAGAAATATATGTAATAAAAAAAAGATTATATTAATTGAAGATAATTGTGAATCTTTGGGAACTGTGTATAAGGGAAAAAAATTAGGAAATTTTGGAATAGCCTCTACCTTCTCTTTTTATGTTGGACATCATCTTTCAACTATAGAAGGTGGAGCAATTTGCACGGACGATGAAGAGCTTGAAACGATGCTTCAGCTTGTAAGGGCTCACGGTTGGGATAGGAATTTAACAGAAAAAAAACAATTAAAAATTAGATTAAAATATAATATTAACTCTACGTTTTATTCAAGATATAGTTTTTATGATTTGGGCTATAATCTGCGTACCACAGAAATTAATGGTTTTATAGGAAATGCTCAAATGCAATATCTTAATGAGATGATAACAAAGAGGAGAGATAATTTTCTAAAAATTGCAGTTTCTATTTATAAAAAATCTGATAAATATTATCCAATAAAATATGATCATATTGGTTTTCTTTCTAATTTTGCTGTTCCTATAATTTGTAAGTCTAAAAAAATTCGTGATGAATTAGTAGAAAAATGTAAGGATAAAATAGAAATTAGACCTATTGTGGGAGGAGATATGGTTCTTCAGCCATTCTTTAAAAAATATGTTAATGATTTTACTCACGAAAATATAAATGCTAAAATAATACATGAGCAAGGTTTGTATTTTGGGAATAATCCAGATTTAACAAAAAAAGAAATATCAGAGATTATTAAAATATTTACAAATGATTAACAATTTTTGGGAAAACAAAAAAGTATTAGTTACCGGCGGAGCGGGATTTGTTGGCAGTCATCTCGTGGAAAAGTTAGTAAAAAGAAATGCTAGGGTTTCAGTTTTAGATAATCTTCAAAATGGTAAAAAAGAAAATTTAGATTCAGTAAAAAATAAAGTTAACCTTATTAAAGGAGATTGTACGGATATTAATACAGCTTTAAAAGCATGTAAGGATCAAGATATTGTAATGAATTTGGCATCAAGAGTCGGTGGAATTGAATACAACAGAACTCATCAGGCAACTATGCTTCGCGATATTCTTCTGATAGGAACGATTATGATTGAAGCAGCAAGAAGAGCAAACGTTGATAGGTTTTTGGTTGTTTCCTCGGCATGTGTTTATCCTCGTAACTGTTCTATTCCTACTCCCGAGACAGAGGGTTTTCTGGATGAGCCCGAGCCGACAAATGGAGGATACGGATGGGGAAAGAGAATGAGTGAGTTGTTAGGAAAATATTATATGGAGGAATTTGGAATGAAAATAGGAATAGCAAGGCCTTACAACTGCTATGGTCCTCGTGATCATTTTGACCCAGAGCATTCGCATGTTATCCCTGCATTGATTAAGCGTGTTTTTGATGGTGAAAATCCTCTTACGGTTTGGGGAAGTGGAAAACAGACAAGAGCATTTTTATACGTTGAAGACTTTGCCGAGGGATTAATACTGACTATAGAGAAGTATCCTGTGGCTGATCCTGTAAATATAGGAACGGATGAAGAAATAACAATTGCTCAGCTTGTTAAAAAAGTTATAAAGATAAGCGGTGTAAAAACAAAAATAGAATTCGATAATTCAAAGCCGGACGGAAGCCCAAGGAGGAACAGTGATAACAGAAAGGCAAAAGAAAAGCTTGGATTTCGGGCCAAAGTCTCTCTTGATGAAGGTTTATTAAAAACAATTAATTGGTACAAAAATGAGCAATGAAAAAAGATCTGAAAGCAATAGGGGAAACTTTTTGGTTAAATCGTAGGGCGATTATAGTTTTGCACGAAGCAACTACTGGACCAGGTCACGATCTTCGAGACTATTTATTACAGCGGAAAGTAAAAGAGCTACTTTTTATATCTCATCCTCTTTTATACTTACCAGAAAATTTTAAAAATTCGTCCAGATATGAATTATATAAAAAAGGAAAATTAGTGAAGAATAAAGTTGCATTTCATTGGATTTTACCAGAGTATCTTTTATATATAAAAGACTTTTTATACACTTTTTTTTGGTCAATGACTCTGATTAAAAAAAGTGATGTTTTTTTTGGGATTGGAAATCTAAATGCTTTTACAAGCTTTTTCCTTAATTTTTTTAGACACATAGATACAATTGTTTACTACCCAATAGACTACGTTCCAGAGAGATTTCATAATAAAGTTCTGAATTTGATTTACCATCATGTAGAGAAGTTTTGCGCTCAGCATTCAGATTGGACATGGAATTTTTCACCACGAGTAATAGAAGCTAGAAATAAGAGATGGGGAATAACATTCAAAAATCAACTCATAGTTCCCCATGGTGTTCATTTCAATAGAATAAAGCGGCTTCCCTTTGAGAGAATCCATAAAAGGGAGATAATTTATATGGGAACCTTATTTGAAAGACAAGGGGTTCAGCTTGTCATAGAATCTCTTCCGGAAGTAATAAAAAAAATTCCTGGAGTAAAGTTTGTAGTTATTGGTAAAGGTCCATACGAATCGGCATTGAAAAAACTTGTAAAGAAACTTAAAGTGGGAAAATATGTAGAATTTTTGGGATATATATCAAATCATGCTGTTATGGAAAATCGTATTGCACAAGCAGCACTAGCAGTTGCTCTATACGATAAAAGATATGACGATTTTTCTTATTATGGTACTCCTGGAAAAATAAAAAATTATCTTGGAGCAGGCGTTCCTATTGTCATGACCGATGTCCCCTACGGAGTGAAACAAGTAGAAGATGCTCAGTGTGGATTTATAGTAAAATACAGTAAGGAAGAATTAGCGGATAAACTAGTCGATTTCTTTTCAAATGAAAAAATAATGAAAAGTTATAGATTAAACGCATTAAAATTTGCAAAGAAATATGATTGGGATAGAATTTTTGCTAAAGCTCTAAGACCCGTTATATAAAGTAATCTGATTAACAATTAGAGAAGTTTTAGTTATTGTATGCAAAATGAAATACTATAAAACTATCCAAAAATGTAGAATTTGTCATTCGGCTAAGCTGATAGAGGCAGTAAGAATAAAGCCTCAATTCATTGCTTCTACATTTGTAAAAACTAATAAAGACAACCCTAAAGCAAAAATAAAAATTCCCTTAACTGTTATGCTATGCTGTGGTTGTGGCTTAGTGCAATTAAAAGAAACGGTCAATCAGGATCTTTTGTACGAGAACTATTTTTATAGATCTAATGTAAGTAATACCATGAAGCGTGATCTTCAAAATGTTGTTGACGATGTTTTAAGTCAAGCCAAGCCTAAAAAAGGAGACTACGTCTTGGATATTGGATGCAATGATGGCTTAATGTTAACAATGTTTTCAAAAGAACTTAAGGGGGTAGGGATAGATCCTGCTAAAAACATAGATTGGAGTAATCTGGATAAATCTATAACGATAGTCAACGATTATTTTCCAAGCAAAAAGCTTACAAGGTATAAATTTAAAATTATTACAACTACGGCTATGTTTTACGATCTTGATGATCCAAATACGGCTGTTTCTCAAATAAAAAAAATTTTGGCGAAAGAAGGTGTTTTATGTATTCAAGTGAGCTACTTGTACGATACAATTCGAGATATGAACTTCTATGATATTTGTCACGAACATCTAGAGTACTACTCCTTAAAAACACTGAGCTATCTAATGGAGAAAAATGGAATGGAAGTTTTTGATGCATCGACTAATTTTGTAAATGGAGGGAGTTTAAGAGTGATGGTGGCGCATAAAGAGGCAAAAAGACCAAAGTCGGCAAAGTTAGAATACTTACTTCTTAAAGAAAAAGTGCTTCAGCTTGAGAACCCGCAAACATACGACACCTTTTCTAAATTAATTGAGATAAACACTAAAAGAATTAAAAAGTACATTGAAAATCAAAAAGGATTGGTTATCGGTTTGGGAGCATCAACCAAGGGCAATGTTATGCTTCAGCTTTGCGGGATAGGCAAGAAAATGCTTCCCTATATTAGCGAAAGAAATCCTTTTAAAGTTGGACTGCGAACTTTAGGTACGGATATGGTATTAATTTCGGAGGAAGATGCAAGAAAGCTTCAACCGGACTGTATGTTTGTCATCCCATGGAATTTTAAAGTGGAAATCCTAGAGAGAGAAAAGGAATATATCAGAAAAGGCGGAAAACTACTTTTTATAATGCCCTATCCATACGTTATAGATAAAAACGGGGAAACAAGATTATAAGAAAGTTTCTCCTGAAAAACCTATCGAAGCTATAGTTGATGGGGTAAAAAAGGCCTCTAAAGCTTGTTTTCTTATAATAGGAGGGGTTGTCTAGAAGCCAAATTAAAAAAATTAGATAATCTTGCCGTATATATTGACTATTTTTTTAATTCCCTCTTTATAGCCTACCGTAGATTTCCAACCTAGTTTTCTTATTTTGGAAGTATCTGCGACAAAATTTTCAATGCCAACAATTTTATGAAACTCAGGTGGGTTTACCGTTCTTATTGGTGATTTATTATTTGTAATAAAATTCAAATATTTGATCAGATCTTTAAATAATACCGGTTCTCCAAAGCCCACCAGGTATGTATCGTTGATAATACTTTTACTTTCTAAAAATTTTATTGCAGAAATAACATCCGTTACGTAGATGTAATCTCTTTTAAAATCTCCTCCTCTATAAATTGAAAGAGGCTTGCCTTTAACGGCCTGCATTATAAGATAATTAAGCGCGCCCTTTTTTTTATTGTTATAATCTTCTTTTTCTCCATATACATTTGTTAGTCTTAAGATCAAGTAAGGTATATCATAGAGTCTTGAATAAAGCTTGATAATACTTTCAGCACAGAGCTTTGTTGCCGGATAAATTGCTAAGGGATCTGTTTTTGAATCTTCATTTATGGGAATTTTGGTTTTATCATATTCATTTCCGTATACAAAAAAAGTTGATAGGAAAACTATCTTAGGTTTCTTCACAAAGTCTTTGCATATTTCCAAAAGCCGTATGGTGCCATTAATATTTGTCTCAACATCGAGGTATGGATTGGTAAGCACATTGTAATTGTCAACGGTACTTGCTAAATGATAAACAACATCAATGCCTTCAATATCAGCTTTTTCTATTCTGGCAAGATCTTTAAGGATTATTTTAATGTCTTTTCTTGCTAGTCTTTCCTTATGATGTTCGGAGTGGCTTAAGATTGTAACGTTTCCCACAAGCGAATTTGCAAGAGCCGAACCAATAAGTCCATAGCCACCGGTAATGAGATAAGAGGCATTTTTGTTCATATGTGTATTATAACATCTAGTGGCAATTAGGTGTGATTAAAGTGATAATCCATTGCAAAGTATTTTTTTATTCGTTAGAATAGCTCTTATACCCTTTCGGGTATATACCATATGCTTAAAAGTAATCAGGAAACAATAAGCAAAAAGATACTATATGCGGAGGCAGTTTTTGGGAAAGAAGAAAAGCAAGCGGTAATGCGGTCAATGAACAATAAATGGTTGGCTTCAGGTCCTTTGGTTAAAGAATTTGAAGAAAAGGTAGCTAAACTTTTTGGAAAGAAATACGGTATAGCCGTAAATTCTGGTTCTTCAGCAAATCTTCTTGCGATTCAAAGCCTCCATCTTCCGAAAGGCGCTGAAGTAATTACTCCAGCTTGCACATTCTCAACTACTGTTTCTTCCATTGTTCACAATAATTTAGTTCCTATTTTTATAGATACTGTAATTGGTAGATATACTATTAATGAAGACTTGGTGGAAAAAGCTATTACAAAAAAAACCAAAATTATTTTTGTTCCTCAGCTGGTTGGCGGCGTTTGCGATATGGCTAGGCTTAGAAAAATAGCTAACAGATATAATCTTATTTTGATAGACGATTCTTGTGATACATTCGCTCCTTATTTTAATAAAAAAACTGCGGCTTCCTATAGCGATTTAACAACAACGTCATTTTATGGATCACACATAATTACAGCTCTTGGATTTGGCGGAATGGTTCTGGTAGATGATGAAAAACTAAGGGACAGAGTTTATACTCTTCGTGATTGGGGTAGAGTAGGCAATGATAAAGAAGCATTCGAAAATAGATTTAATTTTTCTATAGACGAAATTCCATATGATGCAAAATTTTTATATTCGGAACTTGGATATAATTTAAAAATGAATGAGGCAGCTGCAGCATTTGGCCTTGTGCAGCTGAAGAAATTGGATGGTTTTTTAAAGAAACGTACTCATAACTTTAAAAAACTCAAACAATTTTTTAGCAAATATGAAAAATGGTTTCATCTTCCTTATCTGTTGGAAGGAGCGGAAACAAATTGGCTTGCATTTCCCTTAACGGTTAGAAAGGATGCTCCTTTTACTCGCTATGATTTCCTGAAGCATTTGGAATTCAAGGGAATTCAAACAAGAGTACTTTTTTCAGGAAATATTGTGAGACACCCGGTCTATAAAGATATTAGATTTAAAGTTAGTGGATCACTAAAAAACGCAGATACAATTATGGCTTCTTCTTTACTATTGGGTTGTCATCAAGCCTTAACGGATAATAACATCAAGTATGTTCAGCAAGCATCCGAAGAATTCTTCCAGAAATATGCATAGTCCTCTTGTCTCTATAATAATCGTAAATTGGAACGGTAGACGTTTTTTGGAGACTTGCCTGGGATCATTGTCTAAAATAAAATATAAAAATACCGAAATCTTTTTTGTTGATAACGCGTCCAAAGACGATTCCGTTTCTTATGTAAAAAAACATTATTCAAAGATTAAGCTTATTCTAAATTCCGAAAATTTGGGATTTGCTGAAGGTCATGATGAAGCATTTAAGAGGTCAAAAGGAGAATTGGTATTGCTTCTTAGTACCGATACAACTGTTGAGGAAAACTTATTGGAAGAATTAATAAAAGGTATTTATAGTGAAGAAAATATAGGAGCTGTAATGCCGAAGTTGCTCATGTATCCAAAAACTAATTTTATCGATTCGATTGGCTCGTTTTTCCTAGATAGTGGTTTGTTATATCATTTTGGGCGCGAAAAAAATCACAAGATTTTAATTTACAATAAACCGATGAAAATTTATTCGGCAAAGGGTGCATGTATACTTTTTCGAAAAGATGTGTTAAAAAAAACTGGGCTATTCGATAAAGATTATTTTGCATATTTTGAGGAAACAGATCTTTGTCATAGAATCTGGCTTTCTGGTAAAAGCGTTCTCTATTGGCCGGGAACTTCTGTCTGTCATGTGGGTGCAGGGGCGTCAGGACAAATGGTTAAATCTTTTATTCATTTTCACTCATTTAAGAATAGAATTTGTACTTATATTAAAAATTTATCATTGGGAAATTTAATTAAAGTAGTCGGGTTAACGATGTTATGCTACCAAGTAATTTTTATTTTATATATTTTAACAGGAAAGCTGGATATGGCATTGGCGGTTCAAAAGTCAATTGTTTGGAATATATTGCATCTAAAAGAGACTTTAAAGAAAAGAAGATTTGTTCAGTCTAAGATTCGTATAGTTTCCGATAATAATTTTTTACCAAAAGTGACTCGCAAGGTAAGAATGAGCTATTATTATCATCTCTTTAAAGGCACTCTTGCTCAGTATGAAGACTAATATGAGGATAAATAAAAATATTAAATACTTAGGAGTTATAGCTTTTGTAGGAATTATTGCCTGGTATCAAACCCTAGGGTTCTGGTTCCTTACAGGATATGAGGCAACTTGGTTAACGGGCGTTGCTCCTCATACTGTTATTAATCTTATTAAAGGGCACGGATTACTGTATTTCATTGACTATAAAATTTTTGGATGGAACCCATGGGGTTGGTATGCAACAAGCCTTCTATTTCACATTATCGCTTCATTTCTCGTTTTCTATTTTATTTTTCTGCTTTCAAGAAATAAACTATTGGCATTCGTAGCTTCTCTTTTTTTCGTAGCCAGTACTTCCTACAATGACGTACTAACATGGGGGAGTTTTAATTCTTATTATCCCTTGTTGCTCTCTTTAATGCTGCTTACTCTTATCGGTTATCATAAATTTAAAGAAACAAAATTTTTTTTATTCCTTTTTTTATCATTATTATTTTCTTTCCTAGGATTTTTTGTAAGAGAAACCGGAATTATGATCGTGCCTCTGCTTCTGGTTTATGAAATAGTTTTTTCCAAAAATATAAAGAACCCCAAAAATATTTCAACTTCATTAAAATATCTATCTCCCTTTATTGTCATTTTAATTTTATTTTTTGTTTTAAGATCTGGTTATGGTGGAACCGGAGGAGATTTCGCAGACAGCAATGTTAAACTTCAAATGAGATTTGTAAAAGATGGTTTGTATCTGGAGTATGCTAAGGCATCAATCTTAACATTCGGGAAGTTAATCCCCCCACAAATAATACCTTACCCATTACTTAATGTAATAAAGCAAATTCTTTCTTCTATTTTTAATCCGGTATTTATTTCTAATTATTTCTTTCCTGTTCTTGGTTGGATATTTTTAACCGGACTCGGTTTGATTGCATACGTTTTAAGAAGAAACAAGAAATATTTCAGAGTACTTGCATTTTCGTTTCTTTGGATTTTTGTATTTTCACTTTTTGTATCTCTTGCAATTCCAAGTACCAATGAAGTATTGATAAGAGATTATGATTGGAACTTGATGCGTTACCGTTACTTTGCTTTCATGGGAACATCCGTAATGTTAGGAATTCTAGCAATTTTATTTTCGGAAATTTTAAAATCCAGATTTGGAATAAGGAAAGCAAAAATTGCCTTTGTAGCATTAATATCGGGCGTAGTGTTTCTTAACGTGGTTCTTATTTGGAAGATCGAAAAAGATGTTTACACTGCTTTTTATAAACCGCAGAAGGAATTTTATGTGTCTTTTAAAAATTACTTTCCCAAGCTTCCTGAAAATGCGGTTTTCTATATTTATCCCAATGCATCAGGTCTTGGTGATTATCTTTTGGAATGGTTCTTGATAAAGGAGTCTTCTTATCCAAATTTAGTAGGAAAACCTTTTAGAGTAGAGTCTCAAATTGTTGCCGTTATGGATAAAATAAAAAAAGGTGAAATTGCTCTTTCTGATGTTTTCTTTTTGGATTATGATGAGAGAAGTGGACTTCTAGATAAAACCCAAGATGTCAGAGACATCTTGAGAAATCAAAAAGATTATCCTTTAAGTTTTTTAAACCCAAAAGAAAATTATTTTACAGGAATGTTGAAGGATGGTCCGAAGATAGAGTTTCCGTATGATTTAGAGATATCCTTAAATTTAAAAGCTAAAGATAAATTTATGGGTTCTAAACCGGATAGTGGAAGATTTAGATCTCTTGTTGATTATTCTACGGACAGGAATGATTATCTTAATACGGTTTTGATAGATACGGCTCCTACAGCTTCCCAAAGACCGGGAGAGCCCTTTTTTTTCACACGGTCGTCTAATTTAATTGATGGAAACATAGGATTAAGATCTAAATGGATAGCAGACTCGTGGACCCCTTGGATACAAGTGGATTTGGGAAAAACAATGGAAATAATTGCGGTAAGTTGGGGATCACTGCCTGACTCCATAAGAATTCCAGCAACATATTCGATTTTCGCATCAGAGGACGGGAATAAGTGGCAAATTGTTAAGACGGTTAAAAATTTTAAAAGATCAAACAGTATTGACGTTTTAGAAAAGTCGGTTATGGCAAGATACATTAAAATGGAGGTAGGCACAACATTAGGAGGAGATTTTGTTCTTCTGGATTCATTTGAGGTTATAACATCTAAGGCAAAAGGAGTTCTAGATTTTTATAAGGATAGAGGAATTTTGCTGGATGATCTTCATGATATGTTTAAGTTTGTTTCATCTAGGGAAGATCTTAACTATATTTATCAAAGAGGAATTATCGATCATTGGGGAAAATTGACTTGGGAAACGAATAAAACTTTGTCTTCGGGAAATGATCAATACTGGTATTTTCCTTATAGATTAGATGAGAAAGAACAAAAAATTAATGTACAGTTGCCCGAAGCGGAAATTTACGCGGGAAAGGGGCAATTTCTAAAAAAATATATAACATCTTTATCTCTTGATTTCGGACAGATACCCTTTATAATAGAGATTAACTCTTTAAGGCTTATTCCAAGAGAAAATTTAAATAAATGAAATTATTAATTCCTAAAAAAGAAAATCTTACCCCTCTTAATTATGAATATATAGATAGTACAATTGATCAGTACTATCGCCCTTTTCAGGGATACTTCATGAGGAAAAGGCTGGAGTTAGTTTTTTCTCAATTGGGTAATAAAAAAGTAGAGAAAATACTTGATGTTGGATACGGAGGCGGAACCTTTATTCCCATGCTCTCCAGAATAGGAAAAAAAGTCTATGGAATAGACACAATGCCGTATCCTGATAAAGTTCACAAGATTTTAAAAAAAGAAAAAGTTAAGGCAGAATTAGTTGTAGGATCGATATTTAAATCTCCCTATAAAGATAATTTTTTTGACCGAATAACCTGCGTTAGTGTTCTTGAACATTTTAGAGATAAAGAGATAAACAGAGCGGTTAGGGAAATGTATAGAATTTTAAAACCTGGAGGCTATCTTGTTATTGGTTCACCTGTTAAAAACCCGATGACCGATTTTATTATAGACCACTTTTTAAGCTTTAATCCCGACGATATTCACCCTTCCGGGCACAAGCAAATAATTAAGGGAATAAAAGATGAAGTAAAAGTAGAAAATATTATTCACTATTTCCCCTTTACGCCTCTAGATCTTTCACTCTATTTTGTGGTTAGAGTAAAGAAACTTAAGTAAAATGTTCTACGATAGATCAAAGGTAAGTATAATCATCGCCTGCAAGAACGAAGGAGAAGGAATTAAAAAAATTCTTCAATCTGTTAAAGAATACTCAAGCGATATAATCGTAGTTGATGGTCATTCAAATGACGGAACCGAAGAAAAAGCAAAAAATTCTGGAGCCTCTTTTTACCTGGATAATAAAAAAGGCAGAGGCGATGCGTTAAAAATAGGAATAAAGCAGGCAAAAAATGAACTTCTTGTTTTTTTTGATGCGGACGGTTCCCATGACGAAAGAGATATACCTGGCTTAGTTAGTCCAATTTTTAAAAAAGAGGCAGATTTAGTTATGGGATCAAGAAGAACGGGGGGAAGCTTTGATGTAAATGTAAATCTAACAGGTATTATAAGATCCGCAGGGTGTGATTTTCTCGTAAGTCTTGTAAATAGCAAATTTAACACATCATTAACGGATATTCTATATAGTTTCCGTGCAATAAGAACAAAAACTGCAAAAAAATTGAATTTTAAATCTAATGATTTTGGAATCGAGCAGGAAATGGTCGTTGCGTGTTTAAAAAAAGGCTATAAAGTCAAGGAAATTCCGAGTAGAGAAAAAGCGAGGGGTTGGGGTAAGTCAAAATTGCACACATTAACAGGCATTAAATTTCTTGCAGTTTTGTTAAAAGACCTTTATTTATAAGTTTTTGAGGAAGACGATACTTCTTTTCATGCGGTTTCTTTTTAAAGCTCGATTTTTACCTTTACTAACTAACAGTTTACTCATAGAAATTTCCTTATCGGCAAGAAGAAGATGATATAATACCCTAAATTTATAGGACACAATGGAAATATATAAGAAGTCGAAACCAATTCTCACGGTAGCTATACCAACTTACAATAGGCCTTGGAGTCTTAAGAAAATTCTTGACCAACTGCATAAAGAAAAAAATCAGACTTTTCAAATAGTTGTTTCAGATGATAGTTCTGTAGATGATATAGCAAGTGTAGTTAAAAAGTATCAAGGTAGTATGAATAATTTAGACTACTATAGAAATGAAAGCGATCATGGATATTCTAGCAATATACTAAGGCTATATGAACTTGCAAAAACTCCTTACATCTGGTTTCTTTCTGATGATGATCAAGTTTTGCCAGGAGCCATAGATAAAATATTAGAAGCCCTTAACAAGTACAAGCCGGTAGTTGCTTTATTTAATCATATAAATATTGACCCCTACGAAAGAAAGTTGATTGATGGAGTTCCAAAAGACATTTTGTATAACAATTCAAAACAACTTATTGATTACACGCCATTTATGCGAACGTGTTTTTTATCAATATTAGTAGTAGAAAAACGGCTCTCTCTGGATTTGGTTAGAAAAATTCACGATGAGAATAATATTTTTACTCAATTAAGCTTATCAATCCTTCTACTTAGCGATAAATTTAAACTTTGTGAAATTGCAACACCAATAGTTTTTAGAACTTCTAATTTTGAAAGTGGAGAATTTTTCAAGTTTTTTTTTACAGATATGCTAGATGCGGTCTTTATTATTAAACACAAATTTGATAACGATAAGTTTATAAAGTGGGGTAAGAAGGAGATTCTTAATGCATTTCAGCTTTACCTCTCTCAAAAAATCGGTCTCTTCAAATGCAATGGAAGTCCCAGGATAGATACTATCAAGAAAATTATCCAGTATTATGGTGTTTACTCCAGTGTTATCTTACTCTTCCCCATACTATACTACCTAGCACCAGCATCATTATTAAAATTTTTTTACCGTTTTAAGTTATCAAGAATATATAGTGATAAACGTACACGCAGTATTTATAATAAAAATTTAAATCGAGTAATGAAAACGAAATCAACATCAGGGTTTAGCCTTTATAGATGAAAAACACATTTTCAAAGCGCTAATGCTTTCTGCTTGCGGATTTTCGGAAATAAACGGCTCTTTAAAAAGAGCTTCGGGATTTAATATGAGTTAATTATCATTGTAGATTGTACTTAGTTCATCTGCATTTCTCTTTGAAAATTCAATAACTGTTTCGAAGTTTTTTTTATCCTTACCCTTTAATTTTGTTGTTATACCCCTTAAAACTTCCTGATGTTTTAAAGCTGCCAATTCAAGTTTGTCAAATAAGGCTTTATTTGGTTTTTTTTGCACATCTTTGAACAAAAATACTAAAAGAGTATACTCATTTTCTCCTTTTAATGCAGTTTCTTTAGCTAGTTCAGTCTTTCCTTTGTTAACTAAAATTTTAGCCATCTGGATTCTTTTGTCAGCCAAAAGAAGATGATATTCTACTTTCTTCATTGGATCTTGAATTAAAACCAACATAATCTTGTCTCTTAAAACTTTAAGTTTGTAAAAAGGGCTGTCCGGCAGCATTCCAGGATAAGGAAGATTATATTTTACAGGAGTTGGGGAAGGAGAAGGCTGAGGTGTTGGAGATATCTCTTGCGCAAAAGCTAAAGACGAAAAGCTTACTAACAATAAAATAAATAAAACAGCCAATAATTTCTTCATTGATTGGATTATACCACGATTCTAGAAAATTGTTTAGATAAAAACAGATATAACTGATTTGAAACTATAGTATAATAAGCCAAGCTTTATAAATGTCACAATTAATATTATTGCTCGCCAAAAAAATAGGATTGAAGCAAGTATGGATATAAAAAATTTTATTAAAAATACAATTGCTCCTCCAGAAGAAAGCCTGAGAAATGTGTGGATTATTAATAAACTAATTAACATTCCGAAGGGGAAGAGTATTATTGACGTTGGAGCAGGACAAATGCCATATAGACAATATGCTAAGCATCTTAAATATATGAGCCAAGATTTTGGGAAATATACCGGTGAAGGTGTCAAAAAAGGCCTTCAGACTGGTAAATTTGATTCCTCTAGGGTTGATCTTGTTTCGGATATTACGAGTATCCCTATTAAAGACAAAACATTTGACTACGTTTTATGCACCGAAGTTTTTGAACATCTGCCCGATCCTCTCTCCGCACTTGCGGAAATTAATAGAATAAATAAGAAAAGAGGGAAATTATTGCTTACTGCTCCATGGGCTTCTTTAACTCACTTTTATCCACACTTTTATTATTCAGGTTTTTCTGAAAATTTTTACAAAAGCAACCTCCCACGCTTTGGTTATAAAATAGATGAGATATATATTTACGGTAACTATTTTAGTTGGCTGAGCTTAGAATTTATCAGGTCCCCTTTAATAGTTTTTAATTACAATCCCTTTTTTTTCTTATTGTTGATTCCCTTTATCATTGTAGCGATGCCTTGGTATATTTTTATCAGGATCCTTGATCGATTGTTTCCGAAATCCAAAGATATTTTAGCATGGGGAATTTGTATTTATGCAACAAAATTAAAAGACATAAATATCATAAATACAAAGAGATCAATAGAATAAAAATTTATATGAAGAAAAATAAACCGCTAATTTCTGTCGTAATGCCAGCTCATAATGTGCAGAAATATATTAACAGCGCCATTGAAAGTGTTTTGAACCAGTCTTTTAAAAAACTTGAACTCATAATAGTAAATGACGCTTCGACAGATAAAACACTGGATATAATTCGCTCATTTGCAAAAAAAGATTCAAGAATAAAAGTAGTTAATAATGACACAATTCTCAATATTGCTCGCTCCTTAAACAAAGGAATAAGCTTGGCATCGTCAAACATAATAGCGAGAATGGATGCTGACGATATAGCTCTACCAAACAGGCTGGAACTTCAATATAAACTAATTAATTCTTCCAAAAATATTGCAGTCGTCGGTTCGGATATTGTGATAATAGATCCGGTAGGAAATAAAATAGGATTAAGAAAATATCCAGAGTCATCAGGCGAATTAAAAAATTGTTTATTCAAATATAGTCCATTTGCTCATCCGGTTGTAATGTTTAAGAAGGATATGTTTGAAGAAGTTGGTGGATACAATCCAAAATATTCGCCAACAGAAGATTTAGACCTTTGGTTTAGACTTGGCAGAAAGCATCAGTTTAAAAGTATTAGACAGACATTGTTAAAATATAGGGTGCATGAGAAGTCAAGCAGCCACAGTATGATCAAAGACTTGGAAATACTTGTATTCAAAATACGTTTTGATGCCATATCCAAATATGGTTATCGGCCCAACTTGTACGACATAATCTATAATTTATTTCAATTTATAACTCTTTGGTTTACTCCGGCAAAAATCAGAATTAGTGTGTATAACATACTAAGAAATAATGGCGTAATATAAATCTTAGAACAAAAATATGCAAGACGAGATATTTGTAAGTATTTTTCCATACAATGGTAAACAATACTTGCATAATGTTGCCTTTGATTTTGAAAAAAACAAGGGAATTGAGAGATTAATTTTTTTAACTCTAAAAAAATATTTAAATGAAAGAAATATAAACATAAATACTTACGATATTCCTACAAAAAAAGCTCCATATAAATATGTTTATTTTGATTTACCTTATGCTTGGAACTTTTCCGCTTGGAAATTAATTATCACAAACAGAAATAAAAATATTCTTATATGCAATGAGGCTTCGTTAACGATGCCGTTTAATTATTGGAAAATACTCCACATTTTTTTTACAAAAGTGTACACTTGGTACGGCGAATTAGTAGACAATAAGAAATATTTTAAAATATTACTGCCCAAATCGAGTATTGGAATTGAAACTAAGCCCAAGAAGTTCGGAGAAAAGAAATTTTTAGTTATTATTAATAAGAATACACTGCCTTTTTTCCCATTTCAGCTATTAAAATCTTTTGGAAGAGAATTGTATTCAGAAAGAATAAAGTCAATGGAATTCTTCGAGCATGCAATTCCGGATAAATTTTTTATATATGGCAGAGGATGGAATAAACCTAAAAAATATAATTTAACCGAAAAGATCTTTGGTTTCAAAAAGTACTCGAATTACAAAGGAGAAGTAGATAATAAAATCGACTTATTATCTAATTTTAAATATTGTTTATGTTTTGAGAATTTAACAGATGTAAATGGAGATATAACTGAAAAAATATTTGATTGTCTTAAAGCAAAATGTATTCCTATATATTGGGGCGCATCGGACATAGAAAAATATATTCCAAAAAATTGTTTCATTGATTTCAGAGATTTTAGGGACTATGGTAAGCTATTAACTTATCTTAATTCAATCGATAAAAATAAATATAATAAATACATTGAAAATATCGAAAATTTGTTGTCTAGGAAAAAATTTATAGATACATGGTTCGAAGATCAGTTTGCTAGATTTTTCCTAGAAGATATCTTAGAGCTTAAAAGTTATGAAAAAAATTAAAAAAGAAGTACTGGAGTTGGAGTTAAAAGCAGCTCAGATGCGTAAAGAAATTCTTGAGATGATTGTTTCGGCAAAAGGAACACACATTGCAAGCTCATTTTCGATTGTAGACATATTGGTTTTTTTATATAATAAAATTCTTAAAATAAATCCTAAAAAACCGAATGATCCTAACAGAGATAAATTTGTTTTAAGTAAAGGACATGGCTGCGCTGCTTTGTATGTAGTTTTAGCAAATTACGGTTTTTTCCCAAAGCACTTTTTGAAATCATATTGTTCTCCAGGCAGCATACTAGGCGGCCATCCTGATAGTACAAGAATTCCGGGGATAGAAACCTCAACCGGATCTTTAGGGCATGGATTTTCTGTAGCTGTTGGTTTTGCTCTGGCAAATAAAATAAATAAAAGCTCTTCTCGTGTATATTGTCTTATTGGAGATGGAGAGTGTAATGAAGGAGCGATTTGGGAAGCAACCATGGTGGCAGCGCATCATAAACTCAACAACCTCGTATTAATACTTGATGACAACAAACTTATGATAAGCGGTTTTGCAAAAGACATTTTGGATCCATTGTCTTTCTCGGATAAATTTCGTGCCTTTGGCTGGAATACTATTGAAATTAATGGTCACAGCTTCGAGGCTTTGACTAACGCATTCAAAAAAATCCCCGCGAAAAATAATAAACCGACAGTAATTATTGCAAATACAATAAAGGGTGAGGGAGTTTCATTTATGGAAAATAAAAAAGAGTGGTATAGCATGCTTCCAAATGAACAACAGTTAAAGGAAGCCTTGGGAGAGCTGAACGGAAGAATGAAGAGGCTTAAGGCAAAAATAGATAAATGAGAGACGCTTTTATAAAATCTATATATAAGGTGACCAAAAAGAACAATGAAGTCCTTTGTATGGTAGGTGATATCGGAGCGTTTCTTTTAAGACACTATATTAAAGATTTTCCGAATAATTTCTATAATTTAGGTGCAGCAGAAGCAAATCTTGTAGGAGTTGCCGCAGGTCTTGCGATGTCGGGAAAAGTACCATTCGTTTATACAATAACTCCCTTTATAACATCCCGTTGTTATGAACAAATAAAAGTTGATGTTTGCTATAACAATTCCAATGTAAAGCTAGTTGGAGTAGGAAGCGGCGTATCATATGGAACAATGGGCTCAACCCATCATTCTTTGGAGGACGTGGCAATCATGAGAGTTCTCCCAAACATGATTATTATTGCTCCTTCCGATCCTCAAGAAGTTGAAGAGGCAGTATTTGCCGCAGTGAAATATCAAGGGCCAACATATATACGATTAACATTGAGTTCATTTTCTCTTGATTATGATAGAGGAAAGTTTGAAATTGGAAAAGCTCGAATTGTTAAAAAAGGTATCGACGCTGCGATCATTGCAACAGGAGACATGGTTACTATTGCGATAGAGGCAGCAGAAACACTTAAAAAAGATAATATTAATTGCTACGTTGTCAACATGCATACGATAAAACCGATTGATGATGCTATAGTAAAGAAATTATCAGAAGAGTGTAAAGCTATAGTTAGCATAGAGGAACATAGTACAATCGGAGGATTAGGCAGTGCAGTTTCTTCCATATTGTTGCAGCATCCTAAAAACAAAGCTCTCTATAAAATAATGGGGTTTAACGACATTTTTTGTAAAGAATATTCTTCGGATAAGCTAAAAATATTCGAAGAGTACGGGCTTTCGGCAAATCATTTGGCAAAAGCAGTTCGTTCATTGTACAACTATGATAAACCCGATTATAAAAAAAGACGTTGAAAATATAGTAACAAGATTGGGGAGTGATATTAACAAATTATCGGGCAAAACAATTCTGATTACCGGAGCATCGGGATTGATAGGTAGTTATCTTGTTGAAACAATTGCTTTTTTGAATAGTGAACATAAGCTTCTCGCCCCGTGCAAAATTTTGGGTCTACAAAAGAGCAAAATAGAAAGAAATAGCAGATTGGGCTATCTTCTTGGTAACCGTGATATAAAATTTGTTTCACATAATGCGGTTCTTCCTTACTTACCTTCTTTTAAAATAGACTATATTATCCACGCGGCTGGTATGTCTGCGCCTGCTTTTTTTCTTGCGGATCCTTTGGGAACCATAGATGTTAATGTAAATGGTATAAGGTGGATTTTGGAATATTCTCGAAAAAATAAAGTGAAAAGCATCTTGTATATGAGCAGTGGCGAAATTTACGGAAATCCTTCTCCTGAAGACATACCCACTCCCGAATCATACAATGGAAATGTTTCAGTTTTTGGTCCTCGTGCTTGTTATACCTCTTCAAAGAGATTGGCAGAAACCCTTTGTAGTATATATTTTGAGAAATACAAAACACCTGTAAAAATTGCACGTCCATTTATTGTTTATGGTCCAGGTTTGGGGATATCAGACAGACGGGTAATGGCAGATTTTATAAGGAGCGGCTTAGAAGGAAAGCCAATTGAAATGTTAAGTCAGGGCTTAGATACAAGATCATACTGTTATATTTCGGATGCAACCATAGCCTTTTTTAATCTACTTCTGTCTCAAAAAAATGGCGAAGCTTTTAACATTGCCTCCGATTTGGAAGAAATTAGTATTAAAGATCTTGCCGAACTAGTTCATAAAATTTGCAATATTAAAGAGCCTGTTAAAGTTTTGATAAAAGACGTTAAGTTTATTAAGGGAGCTCCAAATAGAGTTATGCCGGATATCTCCAAATTAAAGAAAGCTTTTGGATATAAACCTGAGGTTGATATAGAGGAAGGATTGAAAAGAACTATTGAGTGGAACAAGTCAGTTCATAAATTAAATTAATTTGTTTTGTCTAAGGCTTTAGCTATTAGTGTATTCATATCATAATTTTTCGAAAGTTTAATCGCGTTTTGTCTAAACTCTTTATAAAGCGTGTCGTTTGAGAGTAGTTGAACTAATGCTTTTGCAATTGAATCTACGGTATAATCCACTTTCATCCCAGCCTTTTTCGAGTCAATAACACTGGCGATCTGAGGGACATCAGTTATAACAACAGGAAGCCCACATGCAACATAGAGCTTTACCTTTCCTGGATCAGCATAAATTGTGAAATTATCAGGTGTGGGAACGTAAGGAGCAAGGCCTACTGCGGATTTGCAAAGAATTTTCTCAACTTCCTTGTGATCTTTAACGAAACCTTTAAAAGTAACAAATTTTTCGATATTTAATTTCTTGGTTTGGATTTTCAACTCCGAATAATATTCTCCTTGCCCGATAATAACAAACTTTAAATTTGGAATACTTTGAATTATTCGAGGAAGTGATTCTAGAATAAGTTGGATTCCTTGTTTTTCCAAGAGGATCCCAACAAATACTATTTGGTAACGATTAATTAAGTTACTGGGTAATAATTTTATGTTTTCAAGATTTGTTCCTATGGGAAGGCTAATGCTTGGAGCGGTTTTTTTGGAATTAACTCCATTATTTTTTCGGGCATAAATCATTCGAGGGGATACAACCCAAATAGCATCCGCGTTGTAACACGCTATCCTATCTATGAAATGATAGATGGAGTTGAGAATTTTATTTTTAAATCTAAAAGGGGTGTAATCTATAGTATAGAAAACAAGTTTCTGAATTAGCCCAGCTTTCTTAAACGGTAAAACAGAAAGGGTGTTTAAATTGTCTAGCGCAACACACAGATCAAACTTTTTTTTAATTCTGATAAAAAAGTATAAAGTAATGATAACATCTAAGGGATATAAAAATACTTGGGGTCCGAATACTCGAAACGCGAAGAATTGTTTTTCCAATTTTCCGTTCTTATAGATAGATAAAGACGATCGATGATCATCAGAATATGGAAAAGGGTGTTCTATATAATAAATATTATCTACTTTTAGCTTGAAAAAGTCTCTTATATCTTGGGGTGGCCCTCCGCCAGCCAAAGTCCTCTTGTAAAAATGCGAAAGAATGAGAATATTTGAATTTCTTTGAAGCTTCACTGTGCTGATCATAGCTAATTTCTTCTTCCATTTCAAGCCTGTCGGTGTTATAATTTTAGCCAACTTGTCATACAGCAAACGGGTTTAACAGATTATGTCTAGATTTTGGAAAAATAAAAAAATTTTAGTCACTGGCGGAGCAGGGTTTCTAGGAAGTCGTGTAGTTGAAAATTTAGTTAAAAAAAGAAAAGTTAAAAGAGAAAATATTTTTATTCCGAGATCCTCCGAGTTTGATCTTCGCAAAAAAGAAGTTTGCCGTAAAGTTGTAGTTGGCGTAGATGTTGTAATCCACCTCGCTGGAAATGTTGGTGGAATAGGCTACAATCTAAAAAATCCCGGCACACTATTTTATGATAACCTTTCGATGGGATTACACCTCATGGAAGAATCTAGGAAAGCAGGGCTTGAAAAATTTGTAGCAGTTGGAACAATATGCGCATATCCAAAATTTTCTCCCATCCCTTTTAAGGAAGAAAATTTATGGAGTGGATATCCAGAAGAAACGAATGCCGCATATGGACTTGCAAAGAAAATGTTACTCGTCCAGGCCCAAGCGTACCGAAGACAGTATGGATTTAATGCAATCTATCTTCTTCCCGTAAATCTCTACGGACCAGGTGACAGTTTCAACCTGGACAAATCACACGTAATTCCTGGGCTCATAAAGAAGTTTATTGAAGCGAGAAACAAAAATAAATCGGAGGTAGTTGTGTGGGGAACCGGTAAACCAACAAGAGAATTCCTATACGTTGAAGATGCATCAGAGGGAATTCTACTTGCAACAGAAAAATACAATAAGCCAGATCCAATTAATCTAGGAGCCTCTTTCGAAATTTCCATAAAAAACCTAAGTAAACTTATTTCTAAGATTGTTAAATTCCGCGGTAAAATTGTATTTGATAGGACAAATCCCGATGGCCAGCCTAGAAGAAAACTCGATACATCAAAAGCGAATATCGAATTTGGTTTCAAAGCTAAAACCAAATTCGAAAATGGATTAGCAGAAACAATTAACTGGTATGAAAAAAATTTGTTTTCCGATTAGTTTCGACACTAGACTATAATAATAACGTTATATTTTACCAAAATAGTGGCCTCTGATCGGAGTTTCTTCACCAACGATTCAAGCTCTTTCATAGTCGGGTAGTCTCCTCCTGTAAAATTAAGAGCGTCGTCGATAAGAATAATATGGTTTTTTATGCGGTGGCTCAAAATTTTATTTAGCTCTCTTTCTATTGGAGAATGCTTTTCTCCTGCCGTAATTCCTCCAGAATAATGCGCATCAAGCCAAAATAATGCTTGTTCATTTAACTTGGTAAGGATATCTTTTAATACTTTACCGCTATCTCCTTGCAAAACACGAATATGCTTGTATTTGGCAAATTTCTTTTTTGCACGCTTATACAATTTTTCATCGAGCTCTATAGTATAAATGTTCTTAAAACTGTCTTTTACTGCATTCACCATAGACCCAAAATACGTGCCAGTTTCGACCAATATGTCGCATGAATAAACGAGGGAATAGGAGCGTACCAATGATCGTTTTATAAAATGTGGAGGTTGAAGAGTTTTTCCTCTTTTAGTCCATCTGTAGAATTCGTATTTTTGCACAAGAAGAAAAAGAATTTCGTAAAGAGGCGATAATCTGAGATAATTTATAACTTTTCCCACAGTTACTCCTCATTATATCCGATTTACTACACTTGTAAAACTGCAGTAGCTCTTCTGGATGATAGCTAATTTATTCTTTTATTTCAAGTTAGCTCTTGATATAATCCAAGTAGAGATGCATTATGAAGCAAATTATCAAAAATAAATTCTTTCCGATTATATTGCTGTCACTTATTACAATTCTTATTTTTTTAGATCTTCCAAATACATTTTACCAGCAAGATGAGTGGCAGACATTAGGTCATAATCTTGCAGACGGCATTGGAATTTTTGCAAATGCCAGTCCCTTGCAGCTTCTTTTTGGAGAAACACGGCCGCTTAGTGGACTTATATACTTAATTTTTCTTGGGTTTTATAAATTTACAGTTGTGCCTATAGCAATTTTCGCAATTCTTTTCCACATTATAAATGCAACTTTGACTTTCTATCTCGTAGATAAAATTACAAAAAAAAGGCTTGTTGCATTTACTGCTTCAGTATTTTTGATTACAAATAGTGTTTCTCATCAGGCAGTAACTTGGGCCTCGGCTATTGGTACGCTACCTGCGGCTACTCTAATTTTGCTTGCAATAATAACGTATTTAAAATATCTTGAGAAAGCAGATAAAAAATATCTCGCAGTAAGTTTTCTTTCTGCTATTTTGTCGTTTTATTTTAAGGGGATTGGTATTTTTATTTTTATTCTATTACCCCTGATGGCTTTTATTTATAAAAATAAACCTATAAATAAAAAAAATGTAAAAGATGCGTTTATTGTCAATTTACCGCTTTTTATTTTTGGTTTTTTAATGTTAGTCTTTAAATTTAGCGAACTTTTTTTCCGAACCGAAAAAATCGCAGGTATTGCAAGTGGTGCTGACAATAATTTTGCGCAAACTGTTATTTTACATACAATTCTTTATCCGTTAACTTCACTTTTTCAAATTTTTGTTCCGCCTCTCGACCTGTACCCAATTATGCCCGCTATCACAAAAATGCAGTATAAATTTCTTATCACCTCTCCCGTTAGTGGTTTAGTGGCTGAAAGTATTGTTACAGATATGGTATCAATTGTGGGATCGGTAGCAATATTGGGGCTACTTGGTCTCATAACGTACAAATGTAGAGATATAGTCATAAGTAGAAATATACTTTTTTCTCTTCTCTTTTTCTTCTTAAGCTTTTTGCCTTATGTTATTTTTGACAGAGACAGTTCTTATTTTTCTGGTCGCTATTTCTATGTTAGCGTAATTCCCGCAGGTATTTTATTTGGATACATAGTTTACTTTTTTGCCAATATTAATACGTATGCAAAGTGGGCGACATTATTTTTTGTTACGCTGTTTTTATTCCATCACTCAAGTTTTATAAGAAAGGATATTTCCTATAATGTAAATCTTGGTAACGAAAGGAAAGCACTCCTCTATGGCATTAAAGATATTTACCCAAAACCGGAAAAAGATTCCATTTTTTATGTTACAAGTAATAAGACGTACCTCGGAGATATAATAACGAATCCCTTTGCAAATGGTTTAGGGTATACTCTTGAAGTTTGGTACTATGATTCAGGTAATATTCCTCAAAACTTTTTGTCGGAAAACTTTTTGTGGGTCTTAGGAGACGAGGGGTACAAAAAAATTGATGATAAAGGATTTGGGTATTTCCAAGATATGGATAAAATGGCAAAAGAAATGACAAAAAATAAATTATCAAGAAGTATTGTTCACGGATTCTTCTTCGATTCTAATTCAAAAGAGGTATTTAATATATCGGATGAGGTTAGATTAAGACTCGCAACAATTAGCGCAATTCCTAAATGATCAACAAGCTTAAAAATTATTGGGAAATATTTATAATTTTTGTGTTAAGCTTAACACCTTTAATCTGGCTTAAAGATAATCAAATTATTTTAGGCCACGATACCGGATTTAGATTAAATTATCTGGATCACTTTCGAAATCTCTTTTATTCATGGTCTTCTACTAGCAATTTTGGGGTTGATTGGACAATACTTAAAGGTTTCCTGATAACTCAAGCCCCTGAGACGTTTCTGAGTTGGTTATTCAACTCATTAGCTACAGGAGAAAAAATAAGTTTCATTTTGTGGTTTTTTGTAATTGGAATATCGATGTATGTTTTTATTAATAATTTTTTTCCAAAGAAAGAATTCTGGATTTTTAGACTTTTCTCAAGCGTATTCTATATGTATAATTTTTTCCTCTTGCAGGGTTGGTTTATTGCAGAACGGGCAAAATTTTCTCTTTTTGCTGCATTGCCATTAGGATTATTAATAATTTATAAATTGTTAAATAAAGAAATTAATTTAGTCAAAGGAGCAATTCTATTTTCTCTTATTTTTTTCTTTTTAAACCTTGGAGGAAGCCCTAATTTATACGGATCAATAATTTTAGTCTATTTTATTACGTTCATATATTTAACATTTGTCAATTATTTAAGAGATGGAGTGAGGGAAGTAATTTATTCCATAAAGATATTAGTTGGTTTAGCAACAGCAATATTTTTAATAAATGCTTATTTGATCTTACCTCAAATCTATTTAATAGTAAATAAATATTATTCATCTTTATCTTCTGCAGGTGGAATTTCCGGAATACTTGGGTGGGAATCTGTAGTTAACCAATATGCAAGTTTTATAAATCTTTTTAGATTGCAAGGAATTCCGGATTGGTATAACAACATTAATCACCCGTATGCAAACTATTTTATAAACAATCCTCTACTCATTGTTTTAAGTTTTATTCCAATATCAACAATTTTATTGGGTTTATTTTTATATAAAAGAATTAATGCCAAAAATAGAAACGATCAGCTATTTTATTTAATATTTATATTATTTTTGGTGGGAATAGTTTTTTCTGCAGGTTCTCATCCTCCATTGGGCTTTCTGTATGTTTTTTTGATTGAACATCTGCCGGGATTTGCCGTATTCAGGTCTGCTTTTTACAAATTTGGGCCTGCTTATTGGTTTTCATTCATTTTTTTAACAGGACATTTACTAAATTTGTTATTGTTGAATTACGTGAAGAGAAAATACATTTATAATTTTGTAGGAATTTTTGCAGTTATATTTATAATTTTTTATCATTTTCCATATTTTACTGCTAATTTCTTTGAGTTTAATAAACCCTTTACTACGAAAGTTAATATTCCAGGTTATGTAAGGGATGCATCTGCTTATGTAAACAAAAACATTTCGGAAGAATCAAGGATTTTAATCTTACCTAAACTTTATCCGGATTTTCGTGCGGATGGTTATGATTGGGGATTCTTTAGTTTGGATATTCTGCCTAGATTATCTATGGATAGATCAATAGTTGCTAATGATAATTATTCACCCGAAATAATTTCCAATATTTATGACGCAATAGATAAAAAAAACGAAAATGAATTTTTAAAACTTACAGGCCTAGCGGGTATAAATAAAATTTTATGGAGAGACGATGTTCTTTATATCGATGAAATTACGACAAGTAAAGATTTATTACATGAAAAAAATAATCTGGAAAATTTTAAAAGTATCTCACTTGAAAAACGTTTTAGTAAATGGTCCGTTTATAATATTAAGTCGGAAAATTATTTGCCTAAATTTTATTTTCCTAAAATAGTAAATTATTCAATTTCCGGATCCGATTCTTTAAGATATTTATTAGGGCAAAAAGAAGATCTTAGATCCTCAGTAATATTATCCGAAGTATTTCCGGAAGAAAAATTAAAAAAAGTAATAGATAAAATATATATCCAGCCAAATTGTATTTTATGCAAAGATAATGAATTCGAAGAATTTAAAAATAAAATAGATATGCCCGAAGCAAGATTGCTTCCTAACTCCATATTTTACTTTTTAGTATCCTGGAAAGAAAATTTATTGACCGATAAATACGCAAATTACCCGGCACAACGAATTGATGCTGATCTCTCTTTCTCAAATAAAAGAATAGCCGAAATTTTTGGAATTGTTTTTAAGGAAGGCTTTAACCAAGCTTCTAAATTCCCTTATGTAGAAAGTACAATAAATAATTATAAATCTATTATAGAAGACGCATTTTTAGAAACAAATAAACTTTCAGAGATAGAAAAAAATAATTATCTTATGAGATTGCTTGGCTATTTGCATGCGCAAAGAAAATTTTTAGATAGGCTTCATTTCAGAAGTGACTTTTCTGAGAAATCTTATGAATCTCTAATTTCGTTCATAAATAAAAATATTTTGAATATTGGAAAAACTGTCTGGATATCATCTTCTCAAAATGATAAAAGACTATTTTTTAGTGTTATAGATAAAGATAAATATAGTATAGAATTTCTAGGCGAAGAAAAATTACCTGAAAAAGTTATTCTTGATGGAAGTGAACTTAAAAATACCAACGGAATCATTTTGGATCGGGGAGAACATAAATTAGAACTTATTTATAAACCAATAGAGAATCTTTTAGAGCCTAACCAGCTAGACGAAAAAGAATTTTCTCTTAATAATCAGGAAAAAAGAATTTTTACGACAAAAAATATAATTCCTGTTGAAAAATATAATTTAACCTTCGAATACAAAATTATTGACGGAGACAATTCTTTGCTTTCGATTTCATCTCAAAAGAATGCTTTTTCTAGAGTAAAGTTTAGTTTAGGGAGAGATACGGAATGGAAAAGCTATTTTCATGAATTTACGTCAAATACTGATAATGCAGATTTCTTCTTGCAAAATCTAAGTCAAGAAAAAAATGTTACAGCCTTTAGAAATTTTAGCTTAACAAAAACATTTATTCCTAAAGTATTTTTTACAAAAAATATTAACAATAGTATAAAATTACCCGAACTAAAATTTAGGAAAATTAATCAAACTGAATATGCAATTAATGTAATTAATGCAGATAATTCATTCTTTCTTAGCTTTGGAGAAAGCTTTGATAGGGGATGGAAAGTATACAAACTTGAAAAAGATACTAATGATTTTACTAAGTCTTGGAAGACTTTTCTTAAGAAATCAATAAACGAGGAGAATCATTTTAAAATGAATGGATATTCAAACGGGTGGTTAATAGAAGAAAAAGGAAATTATGATTTACTTGTTATATTCGAACCTCAAAAGTATTTCTATGTTGGCTTGGGTGTTAGCGCAGTAACCTTAGTTACTTTCATTTACATGTTTTTAAGGTTGAGGAGAAGAAATGAATAAAAAACTTATCACTTCAAATAACTTTCGTTTTGCAATATTTCTTGTCCTTACTTTATTAATTTTGCTTTCCACTTTACCGTATTTTAATATTTTATTAAGTCCGCAATTTATCTATTTTCTTTTCTTAATATTTTTTATAACTATGTTTGAATTTACAGTAGAAATCGTTTCATTTACCATTCTTGTATTTATTATTTTTTCCTTAATCGTTTCCTTATTTTTTCAGGGTTCAAGTACTGAAATAGTAGGAAATTATATATACTTTTTACTTTTGACGAATTTCTCAGTAATTTTATTTCAATATTTTAGAGATTTAAGAAATAAAAAATGAGGAAAAATTTAGTTGATATATTATTTTTGCTACTTATTTTATATGTATTTAAAACTTGGTTTTTATTAAATCCTCTTTCTTCTGGAGATTGGAGTTTTAATTTTCCACAAACTTTAAAAAGTTTTACTATTTTTCCTTACATTTGGAGCTGGACAGGTTTTGTAACTGGACTAGGAGGAAATATTGCATTTTTCTTAGGTCTTTCAACTTACTTTTCATCTACGGCAAATATACTTAGTAACTTTTTTAACATACCATGGGTTTTAATAGAAAAATTTGTTTGGTTTTGGCCATTTTTGATGATTTCTGTATTTTCGTCTTATTGTTTATTTAAAAAATTATTTTCAGGCAAATTTGCATTACTATCGTCATCTATTTACTTATTCAACACTTACATTTTAATGATTGTTGGTGGAGGACAGATGGGTATAGCCATTGCTTATTCAATTGTCCCTTTGGTTTTATATTCTTTTATAAAATTAAATGAAAATATCAAGCTAAAATATTCGTTATTGTTTGGGTTTTTATTTGGAATTTTGGTAATGTTTGATTTAAGAATTGCTTACATCACGCTTTCTGCCTTAGGTATTTATTTTTTATTTAATATAAAACAACTAATCATAGGTAAAGATTTAAAAGGAATTGTTATAAATATTTCTTATATATTTATTATTCCATTTGCGGTTTCCGGCCTTTTACACGCATTTTGGATATTGCCATTATTAGTTTTTCATCAAAATCCTGCGCAATCATTTGGAGCAGTTTATACTTCCGTAGATGCTGTCAAGTTTTTTAGTTTTGCGAAGTTTGAAAATGCAATTTCTCTTTTGCATCCTAATTGGCCGGAAAATATATTTGGGAAAGTAGGTTTTATGAAACCCGAATTTTTAATTCTCCCGATTTTAGCTTTTAGTAGTCTTTTCTTCGTCTCTAAAACTAAAGACCAAAGAACCAAGAGCTACGTATTGTTTTTTGCAATACTTGGTTTAATTGGGGCATTTTTAGCAAAAGGGGCAAATGAGCCGTTTGGTGGAATATATCTTTGGATGTTTAGTCATATTCCCGGTTTTATAATGTTTAGGGACCCGACAAAGTGGTACACCCTGGTCGCCATAAGCTATTCCATTCTTATTCCTTTTTCGATATGGAAAATTTACGGCTTCCTAAGTTCAAAGTTCAAAATTCAAAATTCAAAAGTACAATTCAAAATTCAAAAGTTTATTCCTAATATATTCTTAATACTAGTTACTTTATACTTAATGTTTTTGATTAGACCAGCATTACTTGGGCAATTAACGGGAACATTTAAATCAAAGGCGATCCCTAAAGAATACATAAGTTTGGAAAAGTATATTTCCCAAGATGAATTTTTTTACAGAACATTTTGGATTCCTAAAACCCAGAGATTTGGTTTTTATTCCTCAGATCATCCTGTGATTCCAGCACAGGATTTCATGAAAGAAACTAACTATTCTCAAATTTTTAAGAATTTAAGAATGACAGAAATGGAAGGGATATTGCAAGAATCATCTGTGAAGTATGTAATTATTCCATACGACAGCGAGGGGGAAATATTCTTAGAGGATAGGAAGTATAATAATACTTTATATGAAAGGACAGTAGGTGATATAAGAAAAATCAAATGGTTGAAGGAAATTGATGGTTTTGGAAAGATTAAGGTTTTTGAGATTTCAAATCCAAAAGATCATTTTTGGAGTACTTCAAATAATATCAAAATAAATTATAGATTTATAAACCCAACTAAACATGAAGTAACTGTGAAAAATGTAAAGAAGGGCGATATTTTGGTTTTTTCGGAGAGCTTTGACAAGTACTGGATTGCCTTCAATTCAGATTTTAGAATTCAGAGTTCAGAATTCAACGGACGGTTTAACAGCTTTATTCTTCCCAAGAACGGAGATTATTTGCTTACGGTTTATTATACTCCTCAGGATTGGGTAAATATCGGTCTTGTAATAAGCGGAATAACGCTTGGAACAGTTTTGGTTGTTTTAATTGGCTTTAAACTTAGAAAATGGTAAAATTGAGCGTATGCTGAGTATTGTTGTTTCTGTATTTAATGAAGAAGAAGCTGTTGGAGTATTTTAAATCTACTTAAGTATGTATTTTTTTAATTTTTGTGCTTCTTTAATCCAAAAATCCTCGCATTTCTCAAAATCAAATGCAATGAGCATACGGGGATAATCTTTTAATTCCGATACTGTTAAGAGTTGTTGAGCAATATGTAGTGCATCAACAGCGGTATCAAATTTTACCCGAGCTTGTTTGACCATGTCTGCAAATAACCATTGTTCTTTTTGCAGTATGAGATAGAGATCAATAAAATCGCGTGTTCGGGGATGGGTTAAAATCGTATCTGCTTTATTCACAGCAATATCCATAAGGCTATCTATCTTGAGTAAACCCATTTTCTTTGGCTGTTCTATTTGTTCAAAGGGATAATACGTAAATTCGGTTTTTAAGATTTCATCAGGAAAATGCAAGAAAAACAGATTTCTATTAAAGGAGATCTCAAAGGTTACTTTTTCAAAATGTATTTTCTCTTTAATCTTTTTGAAAATAATCTGAACTGTCTTTGGATTTACTTCAAGAAGTGAGAAAAAATCTAAATCCTCTGATAAACGATGCTGTAAATAATACTGCGCAAGGGCAGTGCCACCGGAAAGATAAAAATGTTCTTTGATATATTTATCTTGAGATAAAAGGGTAAGAAGTTGTTGTTGTCTTTTTGTTAATATTGTTTTGGCCATAATAAAAATGAGAGTAGGGCACGTTTCTTAGGATCAATCCTAATTTTATCCCAATATTTTTTAACCTTTCTGGTATTTAATTTTTCACCGTTTAACCCGTAATTTATAAGCTGTTCAAGTTTCCATATCGAATATTTTTCAGGGTATTTTTTAAGCTCTTTCGTATCGGTACTCCAATTATACATAGTGTTCTAATTGTACTCTTTTTAAGCTTAATTGTCTAAAATATTATGCTAAAAAATATTAATTGCTTGGCTTTAGCTTTAAGAAATGGTAAAATTGAGCGTATGCTTTGTATTGTTGTTCCCGTATTTAATGAAGAAGAAAGCTTAGGTGTTTTTTACAAAGAGCTTATCCTGCAGGTATCAAAACTCAAAGTTGATTTTGAAGCTATCTTTGTTGATGATGGGTCAACCGATGGATCACTTAGTATTTTGAAAAAGTTTGAGGAAGAGAATAAAAACATCAGAATTTTCTCTTTTCGAAAGCACAGGGGAAAAGCAGAAGCTCTAACGCTTGGGTTTACAAAAGCCATAGGCGAATATATTCTGACCATAGATGCTGATCTTCAGGATAGACCCGATCAAATACAAAAGTTAATCAGTAGATCTAAAGAAGGCTGGGATTTAGTTTCGGGATGGAGAAAAAATAGAAAAGACTCCTTCGCTAAGAATATATCATCGAAAATCTTTAACTTCGTATCAAGTTTCTTTTGGGGTTTAAAGGTAAATGACCTAAACTGCGGGCTAAAGCTTTATAGAGCAGAAGCTGCAAGGTCACTAAATTTATACGGAGGGGCGCACCGATTTATTCCTCTTATTCTTTATCAGGAAGGATTTTCCGTCGCAGAGGTGCCTGTGGTTCATGATAAAAGAAAGTTTGGTAAATCAAAGTATGGTTTTGCAAAAGTGTTTACCGAAATTCCGGACATGTTTACAATGTTATTTCTTTCAAGATACAGCAAAAGACCTCTTCATTTTTTTGCTCTCGTAGGAGGGTTAATATTTTTGATAGGAGTAGGAATACTTGCTTATCTTACGCTTCTGCGGATTGAAGGCTATTCTATTGGAAGACGCCCTCTTTTGTTTCTCGGAATGCTTCTTGTAATAAGCGGACTACAGGTTCTTTTTACCGGCCTTCTTGCAGATCTTTTTATAAGTAAATCAAATGAAAATGACAATGAGGAAATTATTCTGAAATACAAAAGCGATAAAGATAAATGAAACCACAAGATATTATTTTTTTTATTATCCTCCTTCTCCTGCTAATTAAAAGAGATTCAAAATTAGCAGCAGGAGCAGGAATTATTTCGCTGATTTTAGCCATCCCGCTTTTTTCTTTTTGGATTTTTTTTACAGCAGAGCGTTTCACTTGGTACGCCGCCGCCTTTTTTCTCCTGACAATCCTTTTCCAGCTATTTAACATAAGGAAAAATGGGGAAAAATAATAAAAAAAAGATTGAAGTGCGAGCAACTACTCTTAATATTGCGATTATTCCTCCAGATGAAATATCAACCCAGGCAATCGCGATGAGTAAAAAAATACAAAGCGAGATAGGCTCAAGATTCACTCTTGGGTTAGATACTTTGATTCCACATGTAACCGTGTATCAAGCGCAATACCCAGACAAAAATATAGATAGATTGAGAAATATAGTAAGAGAGCTATCTTTAGAACAAGGATCATTCGAAGTAAGACTTGATACCATAACTGTATCTTATGGAACTTTTCTATTTTGGAATTGTGAAAAAAATAGTATTTTACAAAATCTTCATCAAAGAACAGTTGAGTTGGCAAATCCTTTGAGAGAGGGTTTAATTCCATCTCAGCTTGCTGATATAACAAATTTATCCCCGGGAGACGAATACGATATCAACAATTTCGGAGCTTTACTTATTGGACCAAGATATCAACCTCATGTAACAATTACAAGACTTAAGAAAGAAGAAGATGCAGAAAAAGTCATTGAAAATTTTGGGAAGTTCAAAAAATCTTCTTTCAGTGCAAAGGGATTGATTTTGGGTTATTTGGGGAAAGATGGGACAGTAATTGGAATACTCAATCGGTACAATTTTAAATAGATATAGTACAATTGAAATTATGAAGATTGGGGTTGACGTTAGTCAAATCGCTTATGAGAAAACTGGAGTAAGTGATTACCTTAAGAACTTAGTCCAAACCTTAATTAAGATTGATAAAGATAACGAATATGTGCTTTTCTTCTCAAGTTTGAGAAAAAATTTTCAATTTTCAATTTTCAATTTTCAATCAAATTCTAATGTAACAATAAAGACATTCAAACTTCCCCCAGCGCTTCTTGATTTTCTTTGGAATAAGTTACATGTTTTTCCAATTGAGTGGTTTATTGGAGATGTGGATATATTTATTACATCTGATTGGACAGAGCCCCCTACAAAGAAGGCGAAAAAAGCTACAATTTTGTACGATTTGATAATTTACAAATATCCTCAAGAAACGGACAAAAAAATTATTCAGACGCAGAGGCAAAAGTTAGGATGGATAAAAAAAGAGTCCGATTTGATTTTTTGTATTTCCAAATCAACAAAGAAAGATGCCGTGGACATTTTGGGCTTGGATCCCAACAAAATAAAAGTCTTATATCCTGGGGTGTCAAGCTAAATCCACCCCCGGGGTGTCTTAGTGTCTTAGATATTAGATAATGGGTTTATCAAAAATTCAAAAAGTTATACTTAATACTTAACTCTTTATACTTAATACTATGGTTATTGGAATAAATGGATACGAGGCAGTTGTGCCTAGATTTGGCTACAACAAAAATGGTTTGCCAAATAGAGTTGGTAGCGGACAATACTGTTTTGAGCTTCTTTTAGGCTTTCATAAGATAGACAAAAAAAACGAATATGTCATTTATCTTCCGAAAAGTCCGACACTTGATCTTCCCAAAGAGACAAAAAATTGGCATTATGAAGTTATTAAGGGTCGGACCCTTTGGACCCTGATGTCGCTTTCTAAGATGCTTTTTTTAAAAAAAGAAAAACTTGATGTTTTTTTCTCCCCAACACATTATCTTCCTCTTTATACCCCTTGTCCCTCTGTAATATCAATTCTTGATGTGTCATATCTTCATTTCCCCAGTTTATTTAAAAAAAAAGATCTATATCAGTTAAAGCTTTGGGGTAAATTCTCAATAGGCAAGGCAAAAAAGATAATCACGATAAGTAAGTCGAGCAAGAATGATATAATCAAAGAGTACGGGGTTTCGGAGAAGAAAGTGGCGGTAGTATATCCGGGGATCAAACAAGTATCAAGCCTGCCTGCCGGCAAGGTAGGTATTAAGTATCAAGCATTAAGTATGGGCGATTTGAAAAAAAAGTTCGGCATAGACAAGGAATTTATATTGTTCGTCGGGACTCTTCAGCCTCGGAAGAATCTTGAAAGATTAATAGAAGCGTTTTGCCTTCTTAAAAAGAAAGATTTACAACTGATTGTAATAGGTAAAAGGGGCTGGATGTATGAGGCAATTTTGGAAGCTCCTAAAAAGTATAGAGTAGAAGATAAAGTTCTGTTTCTGGAAAATGTTACAGATGAGGAATTGCCGGTTTTTTATCAGAATGCGCTTTGTTTTGTTCTCCCAAGTCTTTATGAGGGCTTCGGATTGCCGGTTTTGGAGGCCATGAGATACGGCTGTCCGGTTATAACAAGCAATGCTTCTTCTCTTCCCGAAGCCGGGGGAGATGCGGCTTTGTATTTTGATCCGGAGAGTGTCGAGGATATTGTGGAAAAGATCGAGAAAGTAATTTCTTCAGAAGAATTAAGAGAAGAAATGATTAAAAAAGGACACCAGCAGATTAAGAAATTTTCTTGGGAAAAAACCGCAAGAGAGACGCTTAAAGTACTTCAGGAACTCGGAGGTAAATCATGATAAGAAAAATAATTGGAAGACTTTATGCAATGCTGACAGAATTTGTGAATTTTATTTTAAAGATTGTCGGATTTATTCCATCCCATCACATAAGAAGATTTTTCTATAGAATTTCAGGTATAAAGATAGGCAAGGGTTCAACAATTCATACGGGCGCATGCTTTTATGACCCCAAAAATATCGTAATAGGGCAGGATACTATAATTGGAGAAGGCGCAGTTTTAGACGGCAGAGACAAGCTTGTTATAGGAGATCATGTAGATATAGCATCAGAGGTTATGATTTATAACGCAGAACACGATGTCCAAAGTCCAGACTTTCACGCAATATCCTATCCAGTTTTTATAGAAGATTATGTTTTTATAGGACCTCGGGCAATCATTCTCCCTGGTATTAGGATAAAAAAAGGGGCAGTTGTTGGAGCTGGCGCTGTTGTTACGAAAAATGTTGAAGAATTTACAATTGTTGGAGGAGTTCCTGCAAAGCTAATTAAGGAGAGAACAAGAAATATTCATTATAGACTTGGAAGAGCTGCATGGTTTCGATAGTTATGCCAAAAATTTCTTTTGTTATCCTCACCTATAATTCCGAGATCTATATAGAGAAATTAATTAATAGTCTTTCCACATTTTTTAAAGAGGATATACAAAAAAATAAAATAGAGATAATTGTTGTAGATAATAATTCAGAAGATCAAACGGTTGTTTTGGTAAAAAAATTTGTAAATGTCAAATTAATAGAAAATAAAGATAATGTCGGTTTTTCAAAGGGTGTAAACTTAGGGGTATCGAAAGCTCTTTCTGAATATATAGTCATAATTAATCCTGATACAGAGTTTAGGAGAGGAGACATTTTTGATGTTATTGAGATGTTTGAGAAAGATAGGAAACTTGGGGTTATTGGAGGAAGAATAATAAATAAAAACGGAAACAATGAAAAATCTGCAGGCCGATTTTTAAAAATCTTCGAAGTCTTTTTGATGTCTTTGGGACTTGATGAACTTCTTGGGGTGAGAAATTCCCCAAAGACTTTAAAAGAAGTAGATTTTGTTAGCGGAGGATTTATGATAGTTAAAAAAGATTTATTTGAAAAGCTTTCGGGATTTGATGAAAATTTATTTATGTATATAGAGGATATGGAATTCTGCTTCAGAGTAAAAAAAGAAGGCTATAGGGTAATGTTTGACCCTAGGATTAGCATCTTTCACAAGAGTCACGGCAGTTCAAATAGGGGGTTTGCAATAAAAAATATTTTTAAGGGTCTTTTATATTTTCAGAAGAAACACGGGACTCTTCCCTCCTACTTTATGGTAAAATCAATGCTTATACTTAAAGCATGTCTTCTTGTAATGACTGGAAGAATAATAAATAATAAATATTTAATCGATACTTATTCGCAAGCTCTAAAAACATGAAAAAATTATTCTTGTGGGGATGGAAAAATATCTTATTTTTGTCTACCTTGGTTCTATTGATGTTTATTCCTCTGTACCCCAAGTTACCCCTTTTAGATGTAAAAAATACATGGGTTTATATTAGAGTCGAAGATTTCGTGGTCCTATTTGTTCTTGTCTTATGGCTGTTTCTTTTTTTTAAAAAAAGGGTGAGTATCAAAACACCTCTTACTTTGCCTATTATGATCTATTGGCTAATTGGCGCTTTAGCCACCATCCATGGAGTTCTTTTGATTTTTCCGCAAACCTCTAATGTTTTTCCCAACGTAGCATTCTTAAGCTTCCTGCGTCATGTGGAGTACATAAGCCTGTTTTTTGTAGCTTACTGTGCAATGAGAGAGAAAAAATTTCTCAATGTAATTATCGGTATTTTAGTCTTTACGCTTCTTCTTGTTGTAGGGTATGGAATCGGACAAAAATACTTAGGTTTTCCAGCCTATCTTACAATGAATGAGGAGTTTGCAAAAGGAATTCCGATAAGGCTCTCGCAGCTATCCAGAGTTCCTTCGACATTTGCCGGACATTATGATCTGGCTGCTTATCTTGTTTTAATTATTCCTATTTTAGTAAGTCTTGTTTTTGGATTTAGAAACTGGCTGGTAAAAATTTTTATATTAGCTGCAGTTGTTTTAGGGTTTGGACTTCTTTTTACAACAGTGTCCAGAGTGTCCTTTTTTGTTTTATTAATAGCTCTTTTTATAGTTCTTTTTTTCCAGAATAAAAAACTTGTTATTTTCCTCCTTCCCCCCATAGGAATACTTATGTTTCTTTTTGTGAGTCTTCAGCCTGCATTGCTCTCACGTTTTGGGGACACGATTAAAGAGGTTAATGTTTTGGTTGATGCAAAAACAGGGGAACCAATAGGAAATGTTAAATTTATCCCGTCCCGAAAATTTGAGAATAAAATTATCATACAAAAGAAAGTTTCAGATAATGCACAGCTTGATACTTCTTTAACACCGAAAGAAGAAATTCAAAAGGCTTCTCCATCTTCATTATTATCTTTGAGTGATCTTCCGCAGGAAGTGCCTCTTGTTGTTGCACCCAACCTATCGACAGGGGAAAATTTGCCGCAGGGAACAGGATATATAAACCTTCCTCTATCTCCTATTACAAAGAAATTAAGATATTTCTTTTACGAGGCTTCTGCGGATTTGAAATCTAGCACGTCTGCGGGGGTTTTTATCTTTCACGGAGACTTTATAATCAAAAAAGCTTCGGCATACGATCTTTCATTCACAACCAGATTCCAGGGTGAATGGCCACGCGCTCAGGAGGCTTTCAAAAGAAATATTTTATTAGGTTCGGGTTATGGTTCGGTAAGTCTTGCTGTTGATAACAATTATTTCCGGATGCTAGGTGAAACAGGAGTTCTTGGTACTGCTTCCTTTTTCGCTATATTTTTAGCCTTGGGGATTTACATAAAGAGGGTATTGCCAAATGTTGACTCAAAAGTTGCAAAAAGTTTTATCTTAGGATTTGTGGCAGGTGTTATAGGAATTGCTCTTAACGCGACTCTTATTGATGTATTTGAAGCATCAAAGATTGCTTTTCTTTTATGGATCTTAACAGGAGTAGTTCTTGGAATTCTCGTCTTATACCAGAGCGAAAAAATTGAACTTTATTCCGAACTTAAAAAAGCAGCAACATCCACATATGCTGTAATTCTCTATCTTTTTATAGCAGCTGTTTTTATATTTTCACCAATGCTTAACGATTTTTTTATCGGAGACGACTTTACTTGGCTTAGATGGGTAGCAGATTGTTCAGGATCTGTTAATAACAGCTGCTCTCCCTTTGCAACAATTGTTCGTTATTTTACGGAGGCTAACGGATTTTTCTATAGACCCGGGACAAAGATATATTTTTTAATGATGTACTCGATATTTTGGTTTAACCAGATAGTTTATCATGCCGTATCGATTTTACTTCATTTTATTGTCGCGGGGCTCTTCTTTTTGGTGGCCCGGAAAATTTTACGGAGTCACCTTCTTGCTGTTTTAGCTGCCTTTTTATTTCTTCTGATAAGCGGATACTCTGAAGCTGTTTTTTGGATTTCCTCAACAGGATTTCTTTTTACCGCTGTATTTGCGCTTTCAAGTCTTCTCTTTTTTATTCTCTGGGAAGAAAAGAAAAAAATTCATTACTACTTTTTATCTTTGATAACTTTAACGCTTGGCTTACTCTTTCACGAACAGGGCGTAATCATTCCCCTTCTTCTTATTTTATATAAATATACAAAAGATGAGTCAGTATCGCTTCGCAAGTTATTCAGTAAATTTCATTACCTATTTTTATTCGTTCCTGTAGGGATTTATTTGGTTGCCCGTTATAGTGCTCAAAGCCATTGGTTTTCGGGTGATTACAGCTATAACCTACTAAAGTTTCCATTTAACATAGTAGGTAACATTCTGGGTTACATTTTTATTACGGTTTTTGGTCCCATATCGTTGTCTTTCTATGAAGTACTTCGCAATTTCCTAAAAGGTAATATTTTGATTGCCTTGCTCTTGACTATTGCAGTGGTTTTTATGACCGTTTTTGCTGTTAAGATTTTTAAAAGCTTTGAAAAAGAAGAAAGAAGAATTATTCTTTTTGGATTTTTATTCTTTGCAATATCCCTGATTCCATTTTTGGGACTTGGAAACATTACCTCAAGATATAGTTATCTTGCATCCTTGGGATTAATCATAGTTTTTGTATTTTTTATAAAAAAATTATATGTATATTTACTAAGTTATGGAAAAGACATTGGTCTTGTCGCTATCACAACATTAATTGCAGTTTTTTTTCTTTTGCATATAATTCAGGTTCAGCAGATTCATCTTGATTGGAATGGGGCCGGGGAGAAAACCAGAAGATTTATTATATCAATTGATGCTCTATATTCTGATTATTGGTCAAAGGAGGCTGTAGAACTTCACTTTGTAAATGTACCAATCAGATATGGAGAGGCATGGGTATTCCCTGTTGGCCTTCGGGATGCTCTTTGGTTTGCTTTTGAAAATAGAAATTTAAAGGTTTACATACACTCAAGTATTAAGGAAGCTTTAGATCAGGGAGGAACATCTGCCCTAAATCCGATATTTAAGTTTAACGACGACGGCAGTCTAGAGCCCGTATTTCGTCCTAAAAAATTTTCTGTAAATAAATGAAAATTAAGAAAGAAATTGTTATTCTTTTTGTAATACTTCTTTTTGGATTTTTGGTAAGGCTTTATAAATTCCAAAGTCCTATCGCAGATTGGCATGCATGGAGGCAAGTCGATACTTCTTCGGTCTCAAAATTTTTTGTAAAAGATGGGTTTGACGTTCTTCATCCTAGGTTTAATGATCTCTCAAATGTTCCATCGGGAGTCCATGAAAATCCGCAAGGTTATAGGTTTGTAGAGTTTCCCATTTATAATATTTTCCAAGCGTCATTATTTAAATTCATAGGAAAACTGACTATCGAACAGTGGGGAAGACTTGTAACGATTTTCTCATCGCTTTTGTCTTCCATTTTTTTGTATCTTATTGTCAAGAAGCATCTTAATGGTTTTGTAGGTCTTCTGAGTGCATTTTTTTTCACTTTTATACCTTTTAATATTTACTTTGGAAGAACAGTATTGCCGGATTCATCTACAGTTGCCGCATTTTTAGGGGCTATATATTTTTTTGACAAGTGGCTTGAAGGAAAAAGATTTACGATTTATGATTTACGATTTATGATTTCGCTTATTTTTACAGCCACATCTATTCTACTTAAACCCTTTGCGATATTTTTTCTTCTTCCGATGATTTATCTTATTTATGAAAAGTATGGATTCAATTTTCTAAAAAATAAGAAACTTTGGGTTTTTGCAATTTTGTCAATCTTACCCTTTGCCTTATGGAGAATTTGGATGCTTGCTTATCCTGGGGGAATTCCTCAGAGCGGATGGCTTCTAAACGGAAATAATATTAGATTTAAAGGAGCTTTTTTTCATTGGATTTTTGCGGAAAGACTTTCGAACTTGATATTAGGGTACTGGGGTCTTCCTCTTCTTATAACAGGTTTTCTCTTAAAGCTTCCTAAAAAAACATATTTGTTTTTCTTTTCGTTTTTGATCTCCTCGATTTTGTATGTCACGACAATTGCAACAGGAAATGTTATGCATGATTATTATCAAATTCTTATTATGCCAAGCATTGCGATATATCTTGCGCTCGGTGTATCTTTTCTCTGGAAAAACAAATCCAATACTTATAGACCAATCTCTCTTATCATTCTTTTTGTCAGTATAGTTTTTATGTTATCTTTTGGATGGTTTAATGTTCGTGCATTTTACAATATAGATCACCCGGAGCTTATAAGTGCCGGTAAAATAATAGATACTCTTATTCCAAAAGATGCAAAAGTAGTTGTCCCTGGGGCAAATGGCGATACCACTGCTTTGTATTTTATGGATAGACGTGGGTGGTCAAGCTTTGAAAAGCCTCTCCCTAATCTTATTAAGATGGGAGCTTCCTATCTTGTAATTTTTGGCCCTAAACCTCAGGATTACGATTTTGGCAAGTCTTATAAACTAGTTTATTCATCGTCTGATTTTCTTCTTTTTAGTCTTACCGAAAAGCGATGAAAATTTTGATGGTTTCATCTTATCTTCCGTATCCCTTGTCCTCCGGAGGACATATAAGGCTTTATAATATCATTAAAAATTTATCTAGGAATCATCAAATAACTCTGGTTTGTGAGAAAAGACCTTATCAGACAAACGAGGATATTAAAGAAATTTCAAAATTTTGCAAGGAGATAATTACGGTGGATCGAAAAAAACAATGGACTTTAAATAATATTATTAAGACAGGATTCTCAAAATACCCCTTTTTGGTAATGGGTCACACGCATTCCCAAATGAAAAGGGAGATAGAAAAAATATTGGAAAAAGAGAACTTTGATCTAATTCACGTTGAAACTTTTTACGTTATGCAAAATTTACCCAACAAAATATCAATTCCCGTAATCCTGACAGAGCACAATATTGAACATCTAGTTTATAAAAGATTTAGAGATGAAGCGCCGCTTTACATAAAACCACTTCTTAATATCGATATTTTAAAACTTAAAAAAATAGAAGAGGAAGCATGGGGAAAAGCCGACGTTGTTGTTTCAGTTTCCAATGAAGATAAAAAAATTATAGAAAAAAAGAACAATAAAGTTTTTATTGTCCCAAACGGAGTAGACGTACAAAAATTCAAAATTCAAAATTCAAAATTCAAAAATAATTCTAGAGAAAAGACGATTCTTTTTATTGGCGATTTTAAATGGATTGAGAATAGTGATGCGGCTGAATTTATTTTAAAAGATATATGGCCGGAAATAAAATTGAAAATTGAGAATTCAAAAATCAAATTATGGGTAGTAGGGAGAGAAATTCCTGATTCAATAAAAAAACTTGGGACAGACGGAGTAATTTTTGACGAGAATGCACCTTCGGATACACGTAAGATATTTGAAAGAACAGACTTACTTCTTGCGCCTATAAGGGTGGGAGGGGGTACTAGTTTTAAAATACTTGAGGCAATGGCATCAGGAGTTGCAGTTATCACAACGAAGCTGGGCGCAATAGGACTTGGAGCAAAAAATAGAGAAGAGATTATTATTGCAGATAACAATCAAGACTTTGTAGATAATATAATTGAGATTCTCGATGATAAAAAATTATATGAGGCGATTGCAAAAAAAGCAAGAAGTCTTGTAGGGAGAAAATATAATTGGGAGAATATCGTAAAAAAACTTGAGGAGGTTTATAAATCTATCGCTTAGTCTATGATCGATCTTTCTATCATTATAATATCTTACAACACTAAAGATTTCTTAAAAAAGTGTACAAGTTCTATAAAAAGAACAACAAAAAATCTAAACTACGAGATCATTGTGGTTGATAACGCATCTTTGGATAATTCATTAAATATGCTTAAAGAGCAGTTTCCAGAGGTTATTACAATTGCAAGTAAGGAAAACATTGGGTTTTCCAAGGCAAACAACTTAGGCGTTGAAAAATCAAAAGGAAAATATATCCTGTTTTTAAATCCAGATACCGTTGTTTATAAAGAGACACTTCTCAATATGGTTAAATTTATGGATGGGCACAAGGATGTAGGGGCAGCAACTTGTAAACTCGTTATGCCCAATGGAAAGCTCGATGACGCGTCTCATAGAGGATTTCCAAATCCCTGGAATTCTTTTTGTTATTTTTCGGGTCTTTCAAAAATGTTTCCTTCTTCAAAACTATTTGGAGGGTATAACTTGAGTTGGTTAAATCTTTCAAAAACGCACGAGATAGACGCGTGTGCAGGAGCTTTTATGATAGTAAGACGAGAGGCAGGAGAAAAGATAGGATGGTGGGATGAAGATTATTTTTTTTACGGAGAAGATTTGGAATTTTGCTTTAGACTTAAGGAGGCTGGATGGAAAATATATTTCGTACCGAGTATTTCGGTACTTCACTACAAAGGTGTATCTGGGGGCATCAAAAAAGTTTCAAAAGAAATTACAACTGCAAATATTGAAACAAAAAAAAGAGCTACAGCCTGGCGCTTTGATGCAATGGAGATATTTTATCGAAAGCATTATCAAAACAAATACCCCTTTTTCTTAACTTGGCTTGTTAATTTAGGAATAAATCTCAAACGCTGGATAGCTTTAAAATCAATAAAATGAGAATAGGAATTGATGCAAGATTATTTGACCAAACAGGTGTTGGGAGATACATCACTAACTTGATCAAGAATCTTCAAGAAATAGATTATAAGAACGACTATGTACTGTTTGTAAAAAACGAGGACTATGAAAATGTTAAATTTCAAATTTCATCCCGCCAAGGGCGGAACAAATTTCAAATTATCAAAGCGGATATAAAATGGCATAGCATTGAAGAACAAATAAAATTTCCGTATATTTTAGAAAGGGAAAATCTTGATTTAGTTCATTTTCCTTACTTTTCGGTACCGATTTTATATAAAAGACCCTATATTATTACGATTCATGATCTTATTATTCACCATTTTCCAACCGGAAAGGCATCGACTCTCCCAGGACATTTATATATCTTAAAAATTCTTGTCTACAAATACGTAATTAAAAGAGCGGCTCAAAAGGCCAAAAAAGTAATTTCAGTTTCAAACTCCACAAAAGAAGAGATAATGGATCATTTAAAAATCCCGCAGGATAAAATAAAAGTCATTTATGAAGCAGCAGATCAACAAATCTCAAATCCAAAATCACAAATCGCAAATAAATCAATAAATACAAAATCCAAAATCCAGAATCCAAAGTACTTCTTGTTTGTTGGAAATGTTTATCCTCACAAAAACACAGAGAGAATGATTAAGGCTTTTGAGATCTTGCTTAAGTATTTTCCAGATACACTTCTTTTTTTTGCAGGGAAACAGGATTATTTTTATACAAGACTTGAAAAAATAATTAAGGATGAAGGATTGGCAAATAATGTAAGGTTACTTGGATTTGTGCAAGATGAAAACCTTGCCGCTTTATATAAAAATGCAGTGGCTTTGGTCGTGCCGTCTCTAATGGAAGGGTTTGGTTTGCCTGCACTTGAGGCAATGGCAAACAAATGTTTGGTTCTGGCATCATCTATACCTGCTCTTAAAGAAGTTTGCCAAAAAAATGCAATTTATTTTGATCCTTACGATATAGATGATATAGCAGGGAAGATGAAAATGGCTTATCTTAAAGATTTTGATGGAGAAATTATAGAAAGAGCGTTTGAAAGATCTAAAGAATTCTCCTGCGAAAAAATGGCCGAGGAAACATTGAGGGTTTATGAAAATATGGGAATATTAACTAATGGCAGGTAGCGAAGCTCTTTCACCTTTCAGGTGGCGAATAGGGTGGCGAATAGGTGGCGAATAGTCTTTTTGAAAAAATTATAAAAGGAAAAATTCTTTCAAAAGAAAGCACTAAAAAATTCGTTGAAATAATGAAAGCGCAGGAATATCTTACGATAGGCTCTGGCTTGCCCTATTGGATAACAGTGGGTGATAAAAAATCAAAGATAAAAGAAATTGCAAGCAAGAGTGGCTCTTGTGTTTATGAAAAGGATAATTATTGGAGCATTAGAAATGATGTTGCTTATATTAAAACTAAAAGAACTAAAAGAGAATATATAATATCGATTTTTTCTGAAGGTCCGGCAGATCGGAAAAACATGTGGACTGGCCGAAACAAGTACGTAGTTGCTATAGCAAGATTCAGCAATTTAATTTATAAGCACTTTGAATCAAAATATAATAGGGGGTAGCTATTGGGATTCGAGGGTTGTGATTCTTGCTTCGTGATCTTTTATTTTTACATTATGTTCTCTGTATTGATCAGCCCCGACAACATTTTCTTTTACGAGATTATCAACTTTTTCCATAAATCCGTCTAAAGTTATCTCCAGATTGTCAACCTTAGTTTCTAACCTTTTCTGTCCTTCTTTAATCTCGTTCTGTCCATCTTCAATATTCTCGACCCTTCCCTCTATTTTTAATAGCCCCTCTTTTAAAAATCTCTCAAACCGTTTAAATAATACCTTAATTTCATTTATTTCTGCCTTTTGTGATTTAATTATTTTTTTGCTTGATTTCATAATTGTTTTTTATTTATTAAAATATGATCACAATTTATAATTCCTTCTGAAGGTATTCTTTTAGCAAACCTTTTTTCAGAATCCCACATTTTCTCAGGGTACTCTCTAAACAATTCACTTCTAATGTCCATATACTTTAACATAAGATAAATATATCTCATTCTCTCATTCCATTTTTCATTATTTTCAAAGATTTTTTTTGTCATGGAGAATTAGTATAGCATTGACTTTTACTTGATTGTCAATATGACAAACTAGAGCTTTCAGATGATATAATCAGGAGATGAAAGTAGCGCTGGTTTATGATAGGGTAAATAAGTGGGGAGGGGCAGAGAGGGTGCTTTTGGCACTTCACAAGATTTTTCCCGATGCTCCGCTTTATACTTCGGTATATGATGAGAGGAAAGCAGCGTGGGCAAAAGTTTTTAGAGTAAAAACTTCTTTTCTTCAGAATTTCCCATTTGCATCGGAAAATCATGAATATTATGCGCTTCTTATGCCTTTGGCTTTTGAGAGTTTTTCTTTTGATGAATATGATTTGGTAATTTCGGTAACGAGTGAAGCTGCAAAAGGAATAATCACAAAGCCGGGCACAAGGCACATCTGTTACTGTTTAACTCCCACGAGATATCTGTGGAGTGGTTACGATGAATATTTCAAGAATTCATTTTTTAGGTTTATTTCAAGACCGGTAATTTCTTATCTTAGATTTTGGGATAAAATTGCTTCTCAAAGACCGGATGCTTTCATTGCGATTTCAAAAGAAGTTCAAAAAAGGATCAAGAAATATTACGATCGAACCTCATCAGTAATTTATCCCCCCTTAACCCTTGATGGTGCTTCCCGCCTGACACATTTTCCAAGAGACGCTTGCTCAAATTTGATAACTGTTCAGGAATTTCCTCGCTCGCTAAATGAAAGTCGATGTTTAACCAAGAACCTTCTCCAAGATCAACCTAAATCGACTTTCAGTTCTCTTAAAAATGGTCAACCAGAAAACTCAAATCGTCAATCGTCGATCATCAATGGTCAATATTTTCTTATTGTTTCCCGTCTAGTTCCTTATAAAAAAATAGATCTTCCGATTAGGGTTTTTAACAAGCTGGGATTACCTTTAAAAATTGTTGGAACTGGAATAGAAGAGAATAGACTTAAAAGAATGGCTAAATCAAATATTGAACTACTGGGTAGCTTGACTGATAAAGAATTGGTAGAGTATTATAAAGATTGTCGTGCTCTTATATTCCCGGGTATTGAGGATTTTGGGTTGACAATAATAGAGGCACAAAGTTTTGGAAAGCCGGTAGTTGCTTTTAGAAAAGGAGGAAGCAAGGAGAGCATAATTAACGGAAGGACTGGAATATTTTTTGATAGTCAAACGGAAAAATCTTTATCGGATGCCATACTAAAGTTTCAAAAGATGAATTTTAACCCGCAAGATTTAATTAAAAATGCCGAAAAATACAGTTTTGAAGAATTCAAATTGAAAATTCAAGAAGAAATATCTCATCTCATAACTAAGTACTCATAACCCATAACTAATTTATGAATATTGCAATCTTTGCAGGGGGCTCAGGTACAAGACTCTGGCCTTTGTCTCGCAAAAATACTCCCAAGCAGTTTGAGAAAATAGTTGGAGAAAAATCTACTCTTCAGCTTACAATAGATAGACTTGCCCCGGATTTTAAACTTACGAATGTCTACATTTCAACAGTAAAAAGGTATGAAAAAATTATCAAAGATCATATTCCAAATATTCCAAAAGAAAATTTTATTTTTGAGCCAGAAGCAAGAGATGTCGGGCCTGCTGTGGGTCTTTTAATGGCGATAATCGGCAAAAAACATCCGGATGCACCTTGCGCAATCCTCTGGAGCGACCATTTTGTAAAAAAAGAAAGACGATTTAAGGAGGTCTTAAAAATGGCAGAGGGGATTGTTAAAAAAAAGCCTAGGTCGCTTGTTCTTATAGGGCAAAGGGCAAGATTTGCCAATCAGAATTTGGGCTGGATAGAGTTTGGAAAACAAATTGATCAAAAAAGAGGAACAAAAATTTTCAGCTTTAAAAGAACGGTTTATCGCCCGACTCTTCAGGAAGCAGAAGAGTTTCTAAAAAAAGATTACGCCTGGAATCCCGGGTATTTTGTAACCTCACCCGCGTTTTTACTCTCACAGTTTAAAAAATTTACACCCGAGATATGGAAAGGGCTTATGAAAATTCAGGATGTTGTCGGAACCAAAAAATTCGATCCTGTTTTGGAAAAAATCTATCCCAAGCTTGAAAAGATCAGCTTTGACAATGCCATTTTGGAAAGAGTGGATCCAAAACATATTTATGTAATTGCAGCAGATTTAGGCTGGAGTGATATAGGAGCTTGGGAGGCTTTAAAAGAGGCTCTGGAAATATCATCAGAAGAAAATGTCACCAGAGGCAAGGTTTTAATTAACGACTCATCGGATAATCTTGTTTTTAACTATACCGATCAGCTTACGGTTGGTATAGATTTGGAGGATATGATTATAATAAATACAGATGACGTGCTTCTTATATGCCAGAAAAGCTCAGTTCCTAAGATTAAAAAGCTGGTAGAAAGTTTAGCCGGTACCCAAAACGAAAATCTCACATAATTTATGCCGTATATAGAAATTAAAAAAAGCTTGTACTACGAAATCTTAAAACGATTGATAGATATTGTTTTATCTTTTATTTTAATAGTAATCTTTTCTCCAATAATACTTTTGGTGGCAATAGCAATAAAGCTTGACTCAAAGGGCCCAATTTTTGCAGATACGCCGGAAAGGGTTGGGCGAAATGGCAGCCTTTTTAAAATGTATAAATTCAGGTCTATGGTAGAAAATGCACACGAGCTATTAAGGGAAGATCCAAAATTTGCAAAACTTTTTGATGAGTATAAATATGGAAGCTATAAATTAAAAGACGACCCACGAATTACAAAAATAGGAAGAATAATTAGAAAATATTCCTTAGATGAAGTTCCTCAATTTTTCAATATTTTAAAAGGAGAAATGAGTCTCGTAGGGCCTCGCGCTTATTACCCGGATGAACTGCGGGCGCAGCAGAAAAAATATCCAAAAACTTCAAATTCTGTAAAAATCGTGCTTTCCGTTAAGCCGGGCCTAACAGGATACTGGCAGGTTTCGGGAAGAAGCGAGATAAATTTCGATAAAAGAATTGAGATGGATGCCTCTTATGTGAAAAGAAGGTCTATTCTTTACGATCTATGGATCATTTTCAAAACTCCATGGGCAATGATCTCCGGAAAAGGCGCCCTCTGAAAAAACAATCAACAATCGACAATCGACAAACAACAATGGAACCTCCCACGTTTGACTTCCGCAGAGTTGACATCGGAGCTTGTTTATGGGTACTATATAATGTATGGAGGGATTTGAAAAGATAGATTTAAGCTCAGAAGTTAAAGACGAAATACCCCGGAGTTCAGGAATATCTCAGGCTTCAAAAGTTTCCCCGTCAAGAAGAGCAAGAAGCGGTCAAAGAAGAAATCCTTTAGGTTTTTTGCGAGGTAAAAATTCTATAAGAATCCTAATTGTAGTTGTAATCTTAATATTAATTTCAGGATTTACGATTGTTCTGCCGGCGCAAAAAACCATAAGTTCTGCTAAAAAAACATATAGACAGGCCCAGATTACTTTGGATGCGGTTAAAAAACAAAATATTGAACTTGCATCTTTAGAACTTGATAAAACAAAACAAGATCTTGAGGAAACTCAAAGCGATCTTAAAGCATTAAGTTATCTTAGGTTTATTCCCTTAGCAAGCGGTTATTATAGTGACGCAGAGCATCTAGTAAATGCAGGATTTGACGGTTTGGGAGCAGCCCAGGTTCTTATAGATTCTGTAAAACCATATGCAGATATTTTAGGACTTAAAGGACAGGGGAGTTTTGTAGGCGGAACAGCTGAGCAGAGAATAGAAACAGCAGTAAAAACAATGGGTAAAGTTACTCCACAAATCGATGATATCTCAAAGTATTTAACAGATGCCAAAACCCAAGTAGATGCTGTAAACCCAAACCATTATCCTTCTTTTTTGGGGCTTGGGAAAGTTCAAAAATCTCTATTAACTTTGCGTAAAACTACAGATAACGCGGCTACCTTTATAGAAAACGCAAAACCGCTTATTAAAATACTGCCGAATCTTTTGGGAGAACCCGACAGTAAGAAATATCTTATTTTATTCCAAAACGATAAAGAAATTCGCCCCACAGGAGGATTCATAACAGCATATTCAATATTTAGGATAGATAAAGGAGTAATTCATATAGATAAGTCCGACAATATTTATAATTTGGATGCTACAATTCCCAATAAACCCAAAGCCCCTGATCCTATCCGCAAATACTTGCCAAAAGTTCCCGTGTTTAATTTAAGAGATACTAACCTTTCTCCTGATTTTATAGAATCCATGAAGACCTTTAATTCCCTCTACGATAAGGCTCGGGGAAAAATAGCAGTGGATGGAATTATCGCTCTTGATACCAATGTTTTGGTCTCGACAATAAAGATTCTAGATGACAGAGTTGATGCGGCCGGAATTACATTTACGAGCAAGATCGATAAAAGATGTAATTGTCCTCAGGTTATTTATGAACTTGAAAGGAGTATAAGTACTCCTCTTAGTCTTGACCTTAGAGTGTCTGATCTTGAGGCGATTCAGGCGGGGAGAAAGGTTATAATAGGAGATTTATTGTATGCTATTATGACCAAAGCCTTAAAATCTTCCCCCAAAATTTATTGGGGGCCGCTTTTTCAGGACTTTATAACGCAGATTGATCAAAAACATGTTTTGTTTTACCTTTACGACAAAGATGCGCAGCAAGGGATACAGGCAGTTAATGCAGACGGGCGAATACGGTCTTTTGATGGCGATTATCTTCATATTAACGAAGCAAATTTTGGGGGACAAAAAGCTAATCTTTATGTGTCAAAAACTGTTAGTCAGGATTATAAAGTTCAAAGCGAGTCTGTTTTTAAGACAGTTACTATAAATTATAAAAATCCCCATCCTCCCTCTGATTGCAATTTAGAAAGAGGCGGACTGTGTCTTAATGCAGTTTATAGAAACTGGTTTAGAATTTATACACCTTTAGGAAGTAAGCTTATAACAAGTAAAGGATCGGAGGTTAAAATGATTTCCTATTCGGAGCTAGGAAAAACTGTTTTTGAAGGTTTTCTTACAGTAAGACCAGAGGGAACAGCAGTTTTTACAATTCTCTACGCACTTCCTAAAAATATTATAAATGATTCTGCCGTTCCTCTTCTTATTCAAAAACAGCCGGGAACAAATGAAGAAGAATATTCCATAAAAGTTAACGGTAGAGAAACTCAAAAACTTATTCTTTCAACAGATAAAGAAGTCAAAGTACATCTCAAATGATCCTTCGATTGTACTCAGGATCATACCGAGCTTGCCGAATGTATGAGAAATTTTAAGACAGAAGGAGTTATAATAAAGCGAAGAAATTTTGGGGAAGCGGATAGAATCTTAACGATCTTTAGCAAACACTATGGAAAGATACAGGTAAAAGCACCGGGTGTTAGAAAAATAACAAGCAGAAGATCTTCCCACATAGAACTTTTAAATTTGTCTGCCCTTACTCTTTACAAAAGCTCACGTTCTCAGCTGCCCATAATTACAGAAGCTAAGACCTTAGAAAGCTTTTCTTATCTTAAAAGAAATTTAAAAAAGATTGGACTTTCTTTTTATATCTGCGAACTTTTAAATAATCTATGTGCGGAGAATCAGGAAAATAGCAAAGTTTTTTACCTTCTTAAGGACACACTGATTAATCTTGAAAGCTCTTCTTCATACAACTTGATTGTGGACGATTTTGAGAAAAAACTTCTTGTGTTCTTAGGATATACTCCAAAATATTATTTGATTGAAGACAGGCAAGCTTTTATAGAAGGTATTATAGAGAAAAAACTTAAAGCAAGGGATATGATTCCTCTTTTTTTCTAGTTATTTTTTGCCCTGTTACGGTATTCCTCTGCAATTGCAAACGTGGCAAGATCAACAACAAAGAGTATAAAAATAACTCCTGCGTAAATTAGAGAAGTCCTAAGATATGCGGGATTATAATCAACCCCCTGGATTATAAATGGAAGAAAGAAGAATAATAATGTTGCCCAAAGTATAAGAAGGCAAAAGAAAGAAGATATTTTACAGATACTTCTCCATATACGAGATTCTAGTTTAGATAAACCAATTAAGTTTAAGGAGGCAAAAACGCTTATTATAAGAAGGAAGATATGATAAATCCTAAGGCTTTGAGTCCAAGGAACATTGAGTAGCTGGCCAATTTCTCTTAAGTTGCTCGGCACCCTAAGTATTGCCAAAGCAGGCGGCGCAAACAAAACGTCTACTGTAAAGGCGTTAAGCAAAAAAGCAACAAACAGTCCTATATAGACTGCCTGAAGAATTGTTACATATAAGTTCAATCTGCTTTTCATCTACTATACTATATATTATTTCAAAGCATATCGCCAATTTCAAGTACATGATTAAATCTATGTAACATCTTCCCAGAAGTCAAATCACCCTCTATTTCGGACTATTGACATATAACTCATAGTATGATAATATCCGCTATTAATGGGAGCAAGAGAATTAGAAAAATTAGCTAGACAGTTTAAATCCTCGGGCGATAATGATATTGCTCAGGGAATCTCTGCATGGGCACAAGTCGCAAGAGCAAGAGGTAGGGAAACTTTTTCACTCCCCGAAGGAGTAATTCGTCTCCCAGATGTTACCATTGGCGGAGTAAAGCCAGGAGAACTCGGTAAACTCTTAACCGCAAATGGTCATAGAGTTAGTAATTACGCAGAAGACCTCATGCAGAAAATGCCTACGCTTCCCGATCAACAGACAATAAGTTTGGTAAGAGCTACGGTATCTGCCATGGGTCTTTCCGGTAATCCCACAACAGACCAAATTTACAAAAAAGCAGATGAATTAGGCTGGAACTTGTGTCCAGCAGAAGTAGGACCGCATCTTCGTCTTGCGTATAAGGACCAACCAATGAATGAATGGTTAAATATTGCCATGAAGCAGATTTCCGACCGTTACGGTAATCCGAGCGTGTTCGACGTGGGGCGTGATGTTGATGGTCTGTGGTTGGGTGCTTTTTGGGCTGGGCCTTCTAGTCGGTGGTTTCCGCGGGACCAGTTGGTTTTCTCTCCTCGCAAGTAATTTGAAACTTAATCCCTTTGTTTCTTGAATTCTTACACTTTGACTCTTTGATACTTTGACCCCGATTTAATCGGGGTTGATTTTTTTTCGGTTCAAAATTTTCTAGAGACCTTGAGACTTTGGACTTTGGGGACGGTCCTCTTATTATGACAAGCCAATTTTAATGTAGTTTTGATTTTGCTTGGAAAGATAGTACCGCCACCAAAAGATCTTTTCAGAGGAAATTTACTACTCTAAAAAGTGTGTTTAATTTGGATTACCTTATCAAGCTATCGTAGGACCGTCCCTATTCACTATTCACTATTCATTCATACGTTCACCGTTCATTCAATATTATTTCAGAATTATTTCAAAATTATACCACTAATTGCAAGTCCCAATTAAAGACAAGATTTTCCCCAAAAGTCAAGTTGTGGCATCTGGTGGCAAACCTTTTAATTCTGTAAGATTAGAGACCCATCCCTCAGGTAGAGGTCCTCCTTGGTAGCGCATAACATATACAACAGTTCCCTTGAATCGGATTATCTCTTTTCCAGAAAAACCAACTCCTCCTTCAAACTCCTTATTCGGTTCATCCTCGTAGAAAAACTCTTCATTGTTGATAGTAGTAATTCCTTCACCAAATCTTACATGGGTTGCGTTATCTTTAAGACTTTCTTTTAGAAAATCATAAATCTCCCTTTTACTTGATCTTCTGTAATAAGGGTATTGATTTAATCCCGATAAATTCAACGACCCAAAATAAACCATGCTCCATATTGGTTTGTCATCTTCATAAAGAATTTCCTGTCCTGCAAAATTGTTTTCTCCTGTAACATAGATATCTCTATAAAAATAATTTCCTTCTTTATATTCAAGTTGAGTTGTCCCTTCAATAGCGGGATGTCCAACCGGTTTTCCATTACCTGCATATGTTTTAGTTCTTGCTCTGGCAACTAATCCCCGAAGAGTTTTCTCGATCGGAATTTCATCTTCTTGTTCTAATCCCATATAATGCGAGAATATACTAGTTTGTTCTTGAAATGTCAAATTAGCCACCGCTTTCTATAAAAAAGTTTTTCTGATATCATACAATTATGGCGGAGAATTTAATGGAGAAAATTGTTGCTCTTTGTAAGAGACGGGGATTTATTTTTCAGAATTCAGAAATTTACGGCGGGGTGAATGGAATTTGGGATCTAGGACCGCTTGGAGTTGCCCTTGCAAATAATATTAAAAAGCAGTGGTGGGAATCGATGGTTTTGTTAAGAGATGATGTAATAGGTCTTGATTCTTCTATTCTTTCCCATCCTCGGGTTTGGGAAGCATCGGGCCATTTAAGGTCTTTTACCGATCCTTTGGTTGAGTGTAAAATTTGCCATGAGAGATTCAGGGCGGATCACAAGAAAGAAATTGAAGAACATACAAAGACTCACCCTTCGGCAGGCTCAGGGCAAGCAGATGCTTGGACAGATGTTAAACACTTTAATCTAATGTTTAAAACATTTGTCGGTCCTATCGAGGATGATAGAAATAAAACTTATCTTCGCCCCGAAACTGCACAGGGAATTTTTATAAATTTTGAAAATGTTCTCTCAAGCTCAAGAGTAAAAATCCCGTTTGGAATTGCACAAATCGGAAAGGGTTTTAGAAATGAAATAACAACGAGCAATTTTTTATTTAGGGTACGCGAATTTGAAATGATGGAGCTTGAGTTTTTTGTAAAGCCCGGTACAGACAGCAAGTGGTTTGAATACTGGAAAAAAGAAAGACTGAACTGGTATTTAAATTTGGGAATTAAAAAAGAAAATATAAAACTTACGAATTTGCCAAAAGAGGATGTCGCTCATTATTCAAAAGGAACGTCTGAAATTTGGTACAACTGGCCCTTCGGCGGAGCTCAGGGCAAGCCGTGGTTTGGTGAACTTGAAGGAGTTGCCAATAGAGGAGATTATGATCTAATACAGCACTCAAAACTTTCCGGAAGAGAATTATCTTATTATGATGAGGAAAGCAAGAAAAGGTATGTCCCATATGTTGTCGAGCCGTCTGTTGGAGTGGGACGGGCAATTTTGGCATTTCTAATCGACTCATACTCGGAAGAAAATCCTTCGGCATCCATTCGGCAAGCTCAGGATAAAGGCTCAGGACAAGATAGAGTTGTCCTAAAACTTCATCCGAAGCTTTCTCCAATAAAAGTTGCTGTTTTTCCTCTTCTTTCCAACAAATTACCTCTTGCAAAAATGGCACGCGCTATTTATGATAATCTTAAGAAATCCATAAAAGATTCGATAGCATTTGATGAGCGGGGAAATATAGGGAAAAGATATTATTCACAGGATGAGATCGGAACACCATTTTGTATAACAGTAGATTTCCAAAGCCTTGAGGATGATACGGTAACAATAAGAGACAGGGATACAACCAAACAGGAAAGAGTTAAGGTTAAAAACTTAATTAATTATTTTAATGACAAATTAAAATGAAATAATGCCAAAAACTGTCGAAGCTGCGCCACGACCAATAGTTGAATTAAAAGATGAAGCAATATTTATTGGTTCGGATGGAATAGCTTTAACAGAATATGGATCTTTAATACATAGGCTCTTGCATCATCAACATTTTTTAATTCAAATGGAATCAAAAGATGGAACCAGTGACGTTTCAGAGGAGCGAAGAAAAGAATTACTTGAAGAACGTAATCAAATGTGCGAACAATTAGGATTTGAGCCTATGCTATTGGGAATAGTTTCAAACAAGTTCTTCTCTATAATTAATAGAAGAATGCGTTGTCTTGAGAGAAAAAATTAATGGATATAAAAAATAAAAACTGATATTATTGAAAATCAATGAAAAACAGTAAAAATTTGATAATAGTAGGCGCAATTATTCTAGTAATTCTTGTTAGCGGCATTTTTGTTCTCGTTTCTAAAAAATCTACTAAACCCACTCCTTCTCCCGCGCAATCAGAGGAAATCCTAGCTCTAAGCCCCGATGATATCGGATTAACACTTGAAATGGGAAGTGACGGAAAAAGAGTTATTATGGAAGTTGCTAAAATAGGAGACTTGACTTCTATTGATTATCAACTCTCTTATACATCCAAAGGTGATATTCCAAGAGGAGTGATCGGCGCATTGGATGTAAAAGGCAAAACTATAAAAAAAGAAATTATCTTAGGAACTTGCTCTGATGTTTGCCATTACGATCAGAATGTATCCAATATAAAGATAATTCTCAAGGTTACAAAAACAGATGGCAAAATTTACCAAGTAGAAAAAAGCCTCTAGGAAACCAGCCTCTTTAAATGTTTATCTCTACATATGGTGTTTTAGGTTGATTTTACACACTATTTTGGTATTTTTGCTTATTGACATGATTATTAAAATGGTGCAAAATGAACTAAAGTGGGAAAAAGTGGAACAAAGTGGGACACTTCGACAGGCTCAGTGCAAGCAAAATTGGTAGGAATATGCTTATCGGTCAATACGAAGGAAAAATCGGAGCAAAAGGAAGAATCGCTTTTCCTAAAAAATTTAGGGAGGTTCTTGGCGAAAAATTAATTGTAACTTTAGGATATGAAAACTCGCTCATTGTCGTATCGGAGGAGGGCTGGAAATCGCTTCTTGAGGGAACAGAAGGTAAGCCCTTTATCCAATCAGAAACAAGAGAAACTCAGCGATTTCTCCTTGGAGGAGCAAGCAATGTTCAACTTGATAGTAAAGGAAGGTTTGTTATGCCTTCTTACTTACGAGAATTTGCAAAAATTAAAGACGAAATTGTATTCCTAGGACTTTATCGTTATGTTGAAATTTGGGATAAGACAAGATGGGCAGAGTATAGAGGAACTCTTGAAAAAAACATTGATAGAATTTCTCAAAGGCTCATTGATAGTGATAAAAAGACAATAAAAGGCAATGAATAGATTTCATACGCCTGTCCTTTTAAAAGAAGTTTTAGGTTTTCTAAGAGTCAAAAGGGGAGCAAGATATATAGATGCGACCTTAGGCGGAGGAGGCCACAGTAAAAAAATCCTAGAACTTGGAGGTATAGTGCTAGGGATAGATCAAGACGAAGATGCGATAAAATATGTCAAAAATCAAAAATCAAAAATCAAAAATCGGGATAACTTAATACTTGCTCTTGGAAATTTTAAAAATATTAATGAGATTGCACATTTAAAAGGTTTTGATAGGGTTTCCGCAGTTTTGTTTGATTTGGGAGTGTCAAGCTATCAGTTGGAAAATCCGCAAAGAGGATTTAGTTATCAAAAAGAAGGCCCGCTTGATATGAGAATGGATAGAAGACTTGGGGTTAAAGCAGCGGATCTCTTGAGTATTTTAACGAAAAGAGAACTTTATGAGTTATTTTCTAAATTGGGTGAGGAACATAATGCTTGGGTCATTTCTGAGAATATTGTTAGGGCCCGTGGAATAAAACCTATTAAAACAACCGAAGATCTGGTTTTATTGATCGGGGAAACACTTGGGGAAAAGGGTCGGGTATCTGCCCTTTTGAGAAGGCTTATCGCAAAAAGAGTATTTCAAGCCTTAAGAATAGCTGTAAACGACGAGCTAAATAATCTTAAAGAAGCGCTGCCTGAGGTATATTCGCTTCTTGACAAGAAAGGAAGACTTATTGTTATAAGTTATCACTCTCTTGAAGATAGAATTGTTAAAAATACATTTAAAAATTTTAAGCTAAAAGGTATGGGCATAATTGTAACAAAAAAACCAGTAGTTGCGGATATGGAAGAAATTAAAGAAAACAAAAGGAGTAAAAGTGCGAAACTTAGAGTTTTTGAAAAAGTATGACCCTTCGGCAAGGACTTCGACTGAGCTCAGCCGAATGTCCTCAGGGTCATACTGAGTAAAATCGAAGTATGAAAAAACCAACCTTTATAATTATTTTTATAGTCTTTTTAATAATTGCATTATCTATTGCAAGAGTTATTGTGTCCAATAACCTTTCTACAGCAGGACTTGCTCTCTTAAAGCTTGAGAATCAACTTAATTCATATAAAATAGAAAATACAAAGGCTAGAGAAAAGCTTTTGAGTCTTACTTCTCTTTCCTACATTTCATCTGAAGCGTCGAAGCTAGGTTTTGTAGAAAACAAGACTAGTTTTATACTGGCAAAACCTTTACCCTTGGCTGTTAGATAATGATATGGCGGTATCGGATAACATTATTTTTGCTTCTTGCAATCTTTTGCTTAGTTATTATTAGGCTTTTTTATTGGCAAATAGTTAAAGCTTCGGACTTGTCTCTCTTAGGACAATCCCAATATGGCAGACTGATAAAGGTTTTGCCGGAAAGAGGACAAATAAAAACTTCGGATAATTTCCCAATAGTTACAAATAAAATTTCATATCTTGTTTTTGCAAATCCAAAAGAAATAAAAGATAAAGAAAAGAATTCATTAATTCTTGCCCAAGCACTTGGAGTAAGTAAAGCGTCTATTAGCGCACAATTGTCTCTTGATCGTTTTTGGGTGCCCTTAAAGTCGCAAATAACCATAGAGGACAAAGAAAAAATTAGTAAATTAAATTTACCCGGAATTGGTTTTGAAAAACAGTTTACAAGATATTATCCGGAAGCTTCTATGGCAGCACATCTTCTCGGTTTTGTGGGTAAGGATGAGGCGGGACAAGATAAGGGATATTTTGGAATTGAAGGTTATTACGATAGACTTCTTAAAGGAAAGGAGGATGTTGCGGTTCAGATTCATGACGCTTTAGGAAGACCAATTTTATCAAGAGCCAGTAAAAATTCTAAAGAAGCAAAAGGAGATAGCTTAGTATTAAATATAAATAGGTCTATACAATTTATGGCAGAAGAGAAACTCAAAAAAGGGATTGAGAGATACCAAGCATCGGGCGGATCAGTTGGTATTATGGATCCTAAGACCGGAAATATCCTAGCTCTTGTCTCATTCCCGTCCTTTTTGCCGTCGGATTTTCAAGATTATGAGGCAAATTTATTCAAGAATCCATTTATTTCAAGTCTTTATGAGCCGGGGTCAACTTTTAAACCTTTAGTTTTATCTCCTGCCTTAGACAGCAAATTAGTTACTCCGGAGACTAAGTGTCCAATATGCTCAGGACCTGTATCTATTTCGGGTTTTGAACTTCATACCTGGAATAATAAATATTATAAAGATACTAATATGGTCGAAGTTATACAGCATTCTGATAACATTGGGATGGTTTTTGTTGCCCAAAAATTGGGAGTTGATAGAATGATAGATTACTTGAGCCGTTTTGGAATAGGAGATGTAACAGGAGTGGATATTCAGGGAGAAGTTTCACAATCTCTTCTTCCAAAAGCATTCTGGTATCCTGTAGATTTAGTAACGAAAGGCTTTGGACAGGGAATTTCTGTAACGCCAATAGAACTTTTAAGTGCGTTTTCTGCCATTGCCAATAAAGGAGTCAGAATGGAACCTCATGTTGTAGGAAAAGTAGAAACTCCGGATGGCAAGATTTCAAAGATACCACCTAAGATTTTAGGAAAACCAATTTCCGAAGAAACTGCAAAAATTATGACCGAAATTTTAGTAAATGCCGTAAATAAAGGTGAGGCATCGTGGACAAGGCTGAGGGGCTATAGAATTGCCGGGAAAACAGGGACAGCATCAATACCGGTTAAAGGACATTATGACCCAAATCAAACGATTACCTCATTTATTGGTTTTGCTCCTTCGGATAATCCAAAATTTGTAATGCTTGTAATCTTGGACAGGCCAACAGCTTCAATCTATGGAGCAGAAACAGCTGCTCCTATTTTTTTTGATATCGCCAAAGATGTCCTTGCCTACTACGGCATTCCACAGACTGAATAATTCACTATTTTGCACTTTTCACCCCGGACTTTTCACCCCGGGGGTGATTTACTCTTGACACCTTGGGAAATTTGAAGTATTTTATATTGATGCCTTTAAGAACTGTTGTATTTGCTAATAACGAGATTTATCACGCATTTAATCGTTCCATTGCAAAAGAGAACATATTTTCTTCCAAATTCAACCTCAGAAAAGCTCTGGAGATTGTCGAATTTTACCGTTTTTCTCAGAGACTGAGGTTATCCAGAGTGAAAATGTTACCTGAAGATTTAAGGAGTGAATATTTTCGAGAGCTACATCAAGAACAACCTCTGGTTGAGATTTATTCCTTCGCTTTCATGCCCAATCATTATCATTTCCTACTTAAACAACTTCAAGAGAAAGGAATTAATCGATTCATCTCGAATTTTCAAAACAGCTTTGCAAAGGTTTTTAATTTAAGAACAGATAGGGATGGAGGGCTTTTTCAACATACATTTAAAGCGAAGAGGGTTGAAACAGATGAGGAATTTCTCCATGTTTCTCGGTATATTCACCTAAACCCTGTCACTTCCTACTTGATCGAATTTAAGGATCTAATGGATTATTCTTGGACATCTTTCCCCATATACGTAAAAGGAGAGAACAACCCTTTTGTAAATGTAGAATTTATACTCAATCTTTCCCAAACGAAAGAAGCATACAAAGTTTTTGTGGCCGATCAAGTAGATTATCAAAGGAGTTTGGCTTTGATAAAAGATTTGGTTCTTGAGTAATTCTTGAGTATATCCCAGGGTGCAAAGCTAATTTCACCCCCGGGGTGTCTGAGGTTCTGAGGTTTACGTTTCCCCAAGCGAATAACACCTCTTTACTATAGGTTTGGAGAAACAATGGGGAAAAAGGTATAATTAGTGTGTGTGGCAGGCTTTTAAGAATATCTACCATTTTTTTATTGCCGTTTTGGCAAATGTGTGGCTTGGGTTTCCGGGCAAGAAACTTATTGTTATTGGCGTAACCGGGACCGATGGAAAAACAACTACGGTTTCACTTATCCATCACATCCTTAAAAGTTCCGGCCTTAACTCTTCGATAATTTCCTCAATAGGAGCTGAAATAGATGGAAGAAAATGCCCTTTACCCTTTCATGTTACAACGCCTTCCCCTTTTGCTTTACAAAAATTTATCAAAAAAGCAGTAATACCTAGAAAAAAAAGCTACTTGGTCTTGGAGGTTACATCTCATTCCCTAGATCAGCAAAGAGTACTCGGTATCAATTTTGAAATCGGCGTTGTTACAAACATAACAAGAGAGCACCTAGATTATCATAAGACTTATGAAAATTATGTTAAGGCAAAAACCAAACTTCTCAAAATGTCAAAAATTGCGGTCTTAAATCAAGATGACGAGTCGTACGAGTTGATAAAAAAAGAGTTTTCAGGAATTAAATCAAAAAAACCAAAAATAATTACCTATGGATTGAAGAAATCTGCAGATATAAATCCAAAAGATTTTAATTTCAAAAGTAAATTAATTGGAAATTTTAATCAATCCAATATTTTAGCGGCAATTGCCGTTTGTACAAATTTAGGAATTCAAAAAGAAAAAATTGCTATCACTATTGAGACATTCGATGCTCCCTTAGGAAGGCAGGATATAGTTTATCCTTTGGTGGATTCGACAACCTCACTGCAAGCAGGCTCAGGACAAGGCGATTTTACTGTTATGATCGATTTTGCTCATACTTCGAATTCTTTTAAAGAAATACTAAGTCTCTTAAGAAAAAAAGTTAAAGGAAGAATAATTCATGTTTTTGGAGCAGCAGGACAAAGAGATGCAGTAAAAAGACCTGAGATGGGCAAAATTTCATCAAAATATGCAGATATTGTCATAATAACTGCAGAAGATCCAAGATCCGAAAGCATAGAAAAAATTACAGATGAAATAATTGCGGGGATTAATGATAGAGAGAATCGTTTCGAAAATAAAACTCTTCTTAGAATCCCGGACAGACAAGAGGCGATAGACAAGGCAATAAATATGGCAAAAAAAGATGACTTGGTTATTTTAACCGGCAAATCTCACGAAAAATCCATGAACTATGGCAGGGGAGAAGAGGCTTGGGATGAATACGAGGCAGTAAAAAAAGCGCTTAAGGAAAAGAATAAATGAATAAAATAAAATCAATTCATTTTGTCGGAATAAAAGGAGTTGGAATGACACCCCTTGCAATTATTGCAAAAGAGGCGGGGATTAAAGTAACGGGATCTGATATAGAAGAAAAATTTATTACAGATGATTTTTTGAAAAATGCCAAAATTGTTCTGTTTGTTGGTTTTTCCAAGGACCACATAAGAAATCCCGATTTAATTATAGCAACAGGCGCGCATAAAGGGTTAAACAACATAGAGGTTTTAGAAGCAAAAAAAAGGGGCATTCCTGTCTGGACACAAGGGAGAGCTGTCGGAGAGTTTATGAAAGGAGATCTGTTCAAAAGAGAATTTTTTGGAATTTCTGTTGCAGGTTCCCATGGCAAAACAACAACGACCGCGATGATTGCGACAATTTTTAAAGAGAATAATTTGGACCCCTCTTTTCTAATAGGAACAGGAAGCATTCCTTCTCTTGGTGCTCCTGGACATTTTGGGAAAGGAAAGTACTTTGTTGCCGAAGCGGATGAGTACGCTACGGATCCAGAATTAGATCTTACTCCAAAATTTTTATGGCAAAATCCTAAAATTGAAATATTTACAAATATAGAGTTTGATCACCCGGATATTTATAAATCAGTAGATGAAATAAGAGAAGACTTCTTAAGATTTGCAGATAAGATTCCAAACGACGGCATTCTTATTGCCGGGGCAGACGGCAAGCAAATAAAAGAACTCTTAAAAAACTACGAGAAAACTAAAATAACTTTTGGTTTTTCGCCTCTCAATGATTATGTTTTGGAAAAAGTAAGATATGAAGACGGGAAAATGTTTTTTTGGATTTCTTCAAAAGGTACATCTTTGGGAGAATTTTTAATCAATACTATTGGAGATTTTAATGCCCTAAATGCTCTGGCTTCTATAGTTGCAGGGGTAGAAGTTGGTTTGTCTTTGAGAAATATAAAAAGGGCGATTGGGAAATATAGCGGTTCAAAAAGAAGATTTGAGTTTATCGGAAGCCTCAAAACTGGAGCTAAGGTTTTTGATGATTATGCTCATCACCCAACAGAGATTAAAAAAACTCTTGCTGCTTTAAAGAAAAATTTCCCAAAATCAAAAATAATCTGTATATTCCAGCCGCACACATATTCAAGAACAAAAGCTCTGTTTTCGGATTTTGTTGCCTCTTTTTATGACGCGGACACACTCATACTTATGGACATATATCCTTCCCTTCGGGAAGAGAGGGATATTACTGTTTCCTCAGAGCTTCTGGTTCAAGAGATAAGCAAAACCCACAAAAGCGTTTTTTTCTTGCCAAGGGAATCTTATGTGGTAGAATATATCGATCAAAAAAAATACGATGAGAGCAGCATTATAATTACAATGGGTGCGGGAGATGTTTATAAAATAAGCGAAAAGTTAATAGCAAAAAGCTAAAAACTTAAATTCTTAGTTTCTAGTTTTAAGTTCTTAGTTATTAGTTCTTAGTTTATTTTTATGGAAACATTTGTCATTAAGGGCGGTAAAAAATTAAAAGGAACGATATCTGTATCGGGTTCTAAAAATGTTGCTCTAAAAGCATTGGTTGCCGCATGTCTTACAGATGAGGAAGTTATAATAGAAAATATCCCTTTAATATCTGATTTTATGGTGATGGTTGAAATAATTAGAGAGCTTGGAGGAAGGGTTAGGATTAAAGATCATACAGCTGTTATTAGAATCAAAAAAATCAAAAAAACCAAAATATCTTTAGAAAAAGCAGCATCAATTAGGACATCTCTTATGTTTATGGCTCCCCTCTTGGCAAGATGCGGGCGGGCGGTTATTCCAAATCCTGGCGGATGTCGAATCGGAGCAAGGCCGATGGATAGAATTATTGCAGGAATTAAAAAGATGGGAGTTAAGGCTTTCTACAATAGTAAAGACGGTTATTTTTACCTAAGCTTAAAAAATAAAATGAAACCGATGATTTATAGATTTAAAAAAAATACCCATACAGGGACGGAAACTCTTATTCTTTCCTCTGTTTTAGCAAAAGGGAAAACAATCTTAGAAAATGCAGCAGAGGAGCCGGAGGTTTCGGAGCTTATCAATCTTTTAAATTTAATGGGCGCAGATGTAAAAAGGATCGAAAGAAGAAAAATAGTAATAAATGGAGTAGAAAAACTCCATGGAACAAAATTTAGAATTTCCCCGGACAGGAATGAGGTAGTTACATTTGCAATTGCAGCAATAATCACCAAAGGTGATGTTTTTATAAAAGATGTGAATACGAAAGGATTGGAAGAATTCTTAGATACTCTAAAAAAAGCAGGAGGAGGATTTGAAAAGAGAAAAAACGGAATAAGATTCTATTATGATAACGGAATTAATTCAACAAAAGTTACCACCTCTTTTTATCCCGGCTTTATGACAGACTGGCAGGGTCCTTGGCTTATCTTAATGACGCAGGGAAAGGGTGCTTCGGTCATCCATGAGACAGTTTACGAAAATAGATTTGGCTATGTTGAAGAACTTTTAAAAATGGGCGCAAGGATTAAGCTTTATAATCCAAAAGTTAAAAGGGCGGAAAAATTTTACAACTTTAATCTTGAAGATAATAAGCCTTGGTATAAACACGCTGTAAAAATTTACGGACCTTCTAATCTTCATAATGCCGCAATAAATATCTCAGACCTAAGAGCCGGAGCAACCCTTGTACTCGCAGCACTTGCGGCAGAAGGTGAAAATATTATTTTTGGAGTAGAGCACTTAGATAGAGGCTATGAGAATTTCGACAAAAGATTAGAAACACTCGGAGGTAATGTAAAAAGAATAAAAGAATAAGATGAAAGCAGTGATTCTTGCGGCTGGAAGATCAAGCCGGTTTTATCCATATAATTACTTTTCTCACAAATCCCTTATTAAAATTTTAGGAAGACCTATTATTGTCCATACTGTCGAGTCTGTTAAAAGATCGGGAATAAAAGAGATTATTTTAATTATTTCAAAAGACTCTGAAATTAAAAAATTACTGGGTAATGGCAAAAATTTCGGAGTTAATATTCGATATGTAATTCAAAAAGAGCCAACCGGTGCAGGTAACGGGCTTTTGCTGGCGGAAAAATTTATAGAAGGAGATTTTTTCTTGCTAAACGTTTCCCACGTTGATTTTTGGGAATTTAAAGAATTAATCCTTGCGAAAAAAAGTAAAAATGATAAAGGAGTTCTTCTTGCAAGAGAAGAGGGAAATTTAGAAAAATACGGCGTTTTAAAAATAGAGAGAGATAGAGTTTTAGATCTTGTAGAAAAACCCAAAAAAGGAAAAGAACCATCTAATCTACGACTTATCGGCATCTATCTTTTTTCTTTGGATTTTTTAAAAACATTAAGACAAACACCAAATGAACATTATAGATTGGAAAAAGCAATTTCAAATTTTTCCAAAAATCATCAAGTTAAATTTCTTAAGACAAAAAAAGAGGTTTCTTCTCTTAAATATTCGTGGGATCTACTTTCTATAAAAAATTATCTCTTGAAAAATATTAAAAAATCAATTGGAAAAAATGTAAAAATTGCAGAAAGTTCAGAGATTATTGGAAATGTAATTATTGAAAATGGTGTTGAAGTTATGGAAGGAGCTAAGATAAAAGGCCCATGTTTTATAGGGAAAAATTCAATTATAGGAAACAATACAATTTTAAGAAATGGAGTCGATGTAGAAGAAAATTGTGTAATCGGAGCGAATATGGAAGTAAAGAACAGTTTAATAATGAGAGGCACCAAGGTACATTCTGGTTTTATCGGAGATTCGGTAATTGGGGAAGACTCTAGAATTGGTGCTGATTTTTCAACCGCCAATGTAAGACTCGACAGACAAGCTGTTAGAGCAGAAATCAATGGACAGAAGATCGATACCGGACTAAAAAGATTAGGAACAATAATTGGATCAAATGTCAAAGTGGGAATAAAATCTTCAACAATGCCGGGAGTTTTGATAGGAGGAGGCTCAATTATTGGTCCATCAACTGTTGTTCTTCAAAATGTCCCCGAAAGCACAAAATATTACACGAAATTTAAAGAGATAGTTGTAAAAAAATGAAACAGAAAGTTGTCCTTTTTGATATAGATTACACTTTGTTTAATACTGATGTTTTTAAAGAAACACAACTTAAGAAGCATTCTGTATATGATGAAGTTTATGATGTTTTAAAAAAACTTTCAAAAATAGCAAGGCTTGCAATATTTTCTGAAGGCGAAACAAATTTCCAAAAGACAAAATTACATAGAACAGATATTATGAAATATTTTAATGAACATGACATACATATATCCAAGAGCAAAATAGATAAACTTACGCCGGTTATTAGAAAATATTCATACGGGAAACTTTTCCTTGTTGATGATAAATTAAGTATTCTATTTGATGCAAAAAGAATGTTACCCAAGGTTTTTACGATTTGGATGAAAAGGGGAATGTATGCTGAAAATCAGAAAGAGATAAAAGGATTTAAGCCGGATTTTGAAGTAAAAAGTTTAAAAGAAATTGTTTCCATAATTCATAATTCATAATTCCTAATTCTTAATTTTATGTGTGGAATTTTCGGCTATGTCGGAAAAAAGAATAATGCTTCGCAAATAACCTTTGAGGGACTAAAGCTTCTTGAGTACAGAGGATATGACTCATGGGGAATAGCAGCGAAAGTTGAAAGTTCAAAGTTCAAAGTTCAAAGTTCGAGTAGTAAATTTATTGTCGAAAAACATATTGGAAAGATAGGGGATATTAATTTTAACTCTCAACTCTCAACTCTCAACTCTCAACTCTCAATCGGTCATACGCGTTGGGCAACTCATGGTGGAGTTACCGTAGAAAATGCACATCCGCATTTGGATTGCACAAAATCAATCGCTGTTGTCCATAATGGAATTATTGAAAACTTTCAAGAATTAAAAGAGGAACTTTCACAAAAGGGTCACAAGTTTTTATCGGGTACAGACACGGAAGTTGTACCTCATTTAATCGAAGGGTTTCAGAAAAAAGAAGGATTTGCTTCATCAGTTAAGGATGCATTCAATAAGCTCAAAGGGCTAAATGCAATAGTTGTTGCAAATGCAAAATCAAGCGAAATAATCGCCGCAAAAAACGGCTCTCCACTTGTTGTGGGAATTGATAAGAATGCTTTTATTATTGCCTCAGACCTTATTGGAATATCAGATTACACTAATAGAGTGATTTTTTTAAAAGACAATCAAATGGTTATTTTAGGAAAGAAAATAAAATTATTATCTTTGCCAAAAGGAAATAGACTTAAAGAAAACATTGAAAAAATAAATTTTAAATTTGAAAAGTCAAATAAAGGTAATTTTGAGCACTTCATGATTAAGGAAATCTATGAACAGCCAGGAATTATTAGAAATATCGCAAAAAACTATAGTGGAAAGATTAAAAAATTAAGTAAACTTATGGAAAAGGCAAAGGGGACTTTTTTTATTGGAGCAGGCACTGCTTATAATGCTGCACTTGCAGGAGCATATTTGTTTTCGAGAGTTTCTAAAAAACATATCAATACTTCTGTTGCATCTGAGTTTAATTACCTTGAGCATTTTTTAAATAGGGAAAGTCTTGTAATCGCATTGTCACAAAGCGGAGAGACAATTGATGTTATAGAGCCTTTAAATAGAGCAAAAAAGCGAGGAAGTAAGATTGTTGGCATAACAAATGCCGTTGGTTCATCAATTTATAGAATGGCGGATTTCAATATTCTGTTAAATGCCGGGACAGAAACAGCTGTTGCATCTACAAAGACGTATACTGCAAAACTTTCGATAATTCTTCTTCTTGTTTTTTCAATAATAAATAAATTAAAAGATGGGAAAGAGACGCTTTTGAAAGTTTCAGATGAAATAGAAAGACTTCTTAAGAAAGAAAATCTAAAAAAAATAAAAGATATTTCAAGAAGTTTAAATAATTCCGATACCATATATATAATAGGCCGCGGCGTGTCATATTCTTCAGCGCTTGAGGGAGCACTTAAAATTAAAGAAGTAAGCTATAAATATTGCGAGGGACTTGCGGGTGGAGAGTTAAAACATGGCCCAATTGCGCTTATTCAGAAAGGAAGTCCATGCATAGTTTTTGCACCAAATGATGAAACATACGAGTCAATAATTTCAAATGCAATAGAAGTAAAATCTCGGGGCGGAATGATAATTGGGGTATCTCCCAAAAATTCCAAAGCATTTGATGAGTGGATAAAAGTGGAGGATCTTTCAGACGGAACTTTTATAACACAAATTATTCCATTACAGCTTTTGTCTTATTATCTTGCAATTGAGAGAGGGCTTGATCCGGATAAGCCCCGAAATTTGGCAAAAAGCGTAACAGTTAAGTAATAAGATCGTTTTATTTGACAGCGAGATCTTATCAATGCTATAAAAGAATAGATGAGAAAGTATTTTGCCCTTGTTCTTGTAATTATACTTTTCTTGTTTTTTGCAAAAGGATTAAATTTCTCTACTCAGGCAGTAAATTCGAAATCTTCTGTAACTCAAGGAAGTAGAATAATAGTAAAATTTCATCCAAATACTTCTTTAAATGCACGGGAAAATTTAATAAAAAGTTTTGGTGTTTCAAAAAAAGATAAATTAAAACTTGCCGACACATTTGTTTTAACTATTCCCAAGAGTAAAACTTCTGATTTGATTAATAAATTTGTTAAAGATAAAAATATTGAATATGCTGAGGAAGATCATATTGCAAAAACACTCGAGACTCCAAATGATCCTTATTTTTCTCAAGAATGGGGACTTTCAAAAATTCAAGCTGAATCTGCTTGGAATACAACTCATGGTGCAGGAAGCGTTGATATAGCAATTGTTGACACGGGTATTGACGGAAATCATCCTGATCTTTCCTCAAAAATTGTTTTATCTTCGGACTGCACGATTTCCGCAAACTGCATAAGTGTTTTGCCGATTGACGATAACGGTCATGGAACCCATGTTGCAGGAATTGCCGGGGCTCTCACAAATAACGGTATTGGGATAGCCGGTACTGGATATGATACAAGTCTTATGTCTGTTAAGGTACTTGATAGCTCGGGGAGCGGTTATTACTCCTGGGTTGCAAATGGAATTGTTTGGGCAGCCGACAACGGAGCAAAAGTCATTAATCTAAGTCTGGGTGGAACCTCTTCGTCCATAACGCTTCAGAACGCTGTTAATTATGCATGGAATAAAGGTGTTGTGGTAGTAGCGGCGGCCGGAAACAGGAACTCCACAAGCAGATTCTATCCTGCTTATTATTCAAATTCTATTGCAACAGCGGCAACAGATCAGAACGATAAAAAAGCAAGTTTCTCAAATTACGGAGGATGGGTGGATGTTGCAGCTCCGGGCGTATCAATTATTTCCACATACAATAACGGTAGCTATACATACTTATCTGGAACATCTATGGCTACTCCTTTTGTCTCTGGTGTAGGAGCGCTTATTTTTGAAAAAAATCCTTCTTGGACAAATACACAAGTGCGCAACAAAATTCAATCTTCAGCGGACAAAATTTCAGGGACGGGTTTTTATTGGCAGTACGGACGGATAAATGCATGTGGCGCTGTCGATTGTAATATATCACTAACTCCAATTCCGACGTCAACTCCTACATCAACGCCTACGCCTACTCCATCTCCAACACCAACTACAATACCAACCTCAACCCCTACCCCGACTCCTACTCCTTCTTCCAAACCATGGTGGTGTGTGTATGCACCCTCACGCTACCTCTGTAAATAGACCCCTTGACAGTCTATATATAATAGTATGGGCAGGATATGAGGAATCTTCAGCTTTTAGTAATTTTAGTACTAGTTCTATTTGCTGCTTCTCTTATTCAAAAAGAAGGTTTAGGCAGTAAGCAAACTCAGAAAAAAAATATTATGGTTCCAACCCCAACTCCTACGCCGATTCCCATTCCTACTTCAATACCCTCTACTTCTACCCCAACACCTTTTTTTCAAATAAATATGTCATCTTTTATTTATCCCGGTTCAACAATTTTAAATCAATCGGAAGATAAAATGACTTTGCAAAGTTCGGATGATCCACAAGCAATTACTAACTGGTATAAAGAAAAAATTACAAGTATGGGAATGAATGCAAAATCATTTGTTCAGACAAATACAAATGGAAATATCCTAAATAAACTCGCCGGAGCCAATGGGTCAATTAATGTGAGTATCGAAATTTCAAAACAAAATTCAGAGTCAAAAACCGTGATTAAGATATTAATAAAATAAATTTTACACCCCAGTTTAAGTTTACATCCCTGGGGTGCGAATATAAAACCACCCCTGGGGTGTCTGGAGAGCTTAGGAAAACATTATCATTTCTGGAATACGTTTCTTATAAAAATTCCTGAATAGTTATCCTTATATACTAATTTCCATTTCCCCTCATTGACTAACTCAATGAGCCTTTTGTATACATGTTTTTCGGGAGATATGAAAACAGCATCATATTTTGATTTATCAACATCAGTAAAATTTTGCTCAATTGCGAAGTATTCATCGAATGCACTATACCCTTTCTTATCTTTCCACAGATGCATTCTGCCATCAATTGTTGGTTTGACTTCTGGGTAATTCCAAATAATCCAGCCTCCCCAGTTATACATTGTAAGAAGTTTTTTCTTTTGTAAATTATTTTTAATAATAAATTCCACCGCCCCTTTTGAGCAAAAATTATAAGTGCAATATTGATCCCAGGAAAAATTATAATAACGTGAAAGAGGAAATTTAAAATACACGACAGGAATAGTTATAAGAAGAATTATTATACTCCCTGATATATATTTATATTTTTTCTGATTTGGCTCAAGGAAGTTAGCGACAGGTTTTAAGAAAGGAATAGAAAGATAAAACATCATCCATGCGTACCTTCTTACAAAAAGGGAAAGTGCGTAAGTAACTCCAAACAAGGATATTTCAGGTATTCTTTTAATAAATTTATTTTCGGCAAATAGAATAATTATTCCCCAAAAGGCAAGAGTTGCAATAATGATGAGATTCCACCAAGGTGTTGAAAGATCATTAAAGGGAAGATATTCGACAATTAATTTTAGATCCGGGCTTATAGCATGATGCAGTACGTTTTTGTATATTTCTATTCCAAATGGATTCAGAAAGGTAAAAAATATTGAGAAAAGAAAGATTAATCCTAGAAATTTTGTTTCAGCGAGTGTTTCTCTTAATTTAATTTTTAAAAAGAAATAATTATTTAAAAGTCTTACTACAGTCCATCCCAAAAAAAGAAATAATCCCAATAAAAATTCTCCGTGGATATTTGACCACGCCAAAAATAAGAAAGGAATAAAGTATGTTACTTTTTTCTTTTGTGTATAAATACTTAATAGATAAAATAGAATTCCCAAAAAAAGAAGGCTCAATAGCTGGCCGCGGAAAGAGATTGAATTTAGCGGATGCATAAAGTATATAGTAAGCGGAAAAATCAAAGATTCTTCAAAGAAAGAAAGCTGTGCTGATTTTGAGAAAAAATAAAAAGTGAGGGTTATTACGACTGCTCCCAGGATTGTGAGTCCCAAAAAGCCAAAATTATGAAATGTAAAATAAGAGATTAGATCTGTTGCCCAAGAGGTATTTGCCCACTTATAATCCGGCATGAGCTGAGAAAAGGTGTTGTCTCGAAGGACTCGCCCATACTTAAAAAAATACTCGCCATATTTTAAATGCCATCCTAAATCCGGGTCTGTGGGAGAATGCACAGAAGCGAGAAAAACAAAAAGATAAGGAAAAACCTGAATTAATTTTTCAAAAATATTATAGTTTTTGTCCATAATGAAGCAGAGTATAGCAAACTTACTGGGGGCTTGACAACAAAAACCCTTTCTGATACTATCCTGCCTACCACCAATGGTGTAACTGTCCTACTTAATGGGACAGTTTTTTAATAAAAACGTTATTGATATGGAAGAAGAAAAACAGACAGCATCGAATGAACTCTTTGAACTACCGGATACAATAATTCGAGAAAAAAAATTAAAATTTAATCTTAAGTTCCCTCAATTTACAAATGGATTTAATTTCCAGAATTTAAAATTCAATAAAAAAAATATGATCCAGTATCTCTTAATTGCTGCTGTTATAGTAGTGGTTCTAATTGCCGGTATTAGCATAATTAACAAAATAGTTTCAATGCAGCAATCTTCTTCACTGGTAGGTGGTAAGTCGGGGGAAATAAAGATAGCAGGTCCGGTAGTGACTCAAAAGTTAAATAAAGAATTTAAGTTTTCCCTAAGAGACGAAAAGGGAAAAGAAATTTCTAAATTTACCTATTCGGTTGAGTCGGCAGAACTTAGGAAAGAGATTTTAGTGAAAGGCCAAAAAGCCACAGCGATTAAAGGAAGAATATTTTTGATTATTAATCTTAAAATTGTAAATACTTTAAAACAGGGAATTAATGTAAATGCCAAAGACTATATGAGATTGACTGTTAATAGAAATAATAACGAACTACTTGCTCCTGATATTCATAATGATCCGGTGGAAGTGCAGGCAATTTCAACAAAGTACACCCGCGTAGGATACGCAATTAATGAAAGCAATTATGACTACACGCTGCACGTTGGAGAAATTGACGGGAAGAAAGAGACAATTAAATTAAATATTAAGTAAATGCAATATGAATTACCCTAAAAAAGCTTCAATAGAGTTAATTAATGAAGTTCAGAAAGCTCTTGATGATATAGTATTTGGAAGCATAGAGCTTTATGTCCAAAACCGCAAAGTTACTCAAATTACAGTTCGTCACATCAAAAAAACCAATGTCGAAACGAGAAAAACCCCAGATATTAGAACTCAAGATGAAGCAAATATAAAAATAGGTATTGACAAACAGTAGGATAGCATTATATAAATAGAAGTAACAATATAGTTTAAGTATAAGCTGACCGCAAACGGAGGCTTTTCCACCCACGTCAGACGTGGATGGAGGAGCCTCCGTTTTCGTTTAAAACGAAAACGGTGCAAGGAAGTGCAATCCACCCCTCACCTCAAGAGGTGAGGGGAAAGGGAAATATACAAAGGAGAGGAGGTGAAACAATAATGAACAACACAAAAAGAAAAATAGCAGGAGCAATTGCAACCGGAGCGCTTTTACTTAATGCTTTTGCACCACTCGCATTTGCAGATACCACAATCCAGATTTCTGGAAATGGTGTCGGTTCTAATAATTACGCAAATGTTACTCAAACGAGTAACACAAGCGTAACGCAGAACAATACAGCGAGTGTTAATAATAATGTTAACGCAAACGCTGATACCGGAGACAATAAAGCAAATTTCAATACCGGTGGTAATACAACAATCAACACTGGTAATGCGAATGTTACAGCTAACGTCTCAAATACATTAAATTCCAATGCCGCAGAGGTAGAATGCTGCGCAACTGGAAATACCGATGTATTAATTGAAGGGAATGGTGTTGGTTCAAATAACACTGTTAACCTTACCCAAAACAGTACAACCACTGTTAAACAGAACAACAATGCAAACGTTAATAATAACGTTAATGCAAATGCTGATACGGGTGATAACAGTGCAAAATGGAACACCGGTGGAGATGTTACTATTAATACCGGTAACGCAACAGTAAACGCTAGTGTTTCAACCATTGCAAACTCAAACTGGGCAAAAATCAGCCCGGCAGCAGGTTCTGGGAGTAGCACTGATGTAACGCTTAAAATCTTGGGAAATGGTGCTGGAAGTAATAACTTTATCGGTGCCAAACTCGCCAAGACGACCAGCGTTAATCAATCAAATAGCGCAAACGTTAATAATAACGTTAATGCAAATGCAGATACCGGAGACAACAAAGCGAAGTTCAACACCGGTGGGGATGTAATAATCGACACGGGTAATGCAAAGGTTAATGTTGACGTAGACAATATGGTCAACTTTAACTGGGCAGATGTTGATTGCGGTTGTGCTTACGGTCTTCTTGCAAAGATTGACGGAAACGGAGTTGGAGGCCCTGGAGATGATCCTAAGGGCGATCCAAATACCATTACAGCAACATTGGTAAGCATGCAAACTGTCGGTCAAGGCAACGGTGCTAGCTTATACAATAATGCAAATGGCAATGCTGATACCGGCTACAACAAAGCGAAGTGGAATACCGGCGGAGTAGATGGAGGTGATCCATCTGTAGTAACCGGTAATGCCGAAGACAATGTTGATGTCAGTAACAGCGGAAACGTCAATGCCTTAGGTAGCGTACCGCCATTGACATGGCCAGATATGCCCCCAATTGGTATGGAAATCAACTGGGCAGCATTTTTGGCATTCTTTGGAATGTTCGTACACTAAACCCTGTAATAGTAGGGTTGTCATACTCGCACTTCAGTAAGGCAACCCTACGAAAACAGGAATCCTGCAAAGCAGGATAAAAGAAGAAAAAATAGAATAAAAATTAACCCATTCGACAAGCTCAGGGCAAGAAATAAAAAAATGAAGATAATTAAAAAATTTAAAAAATCATTAATAGTATTACTTATAATAACATTGCTTGTTATGCAGGCAGCTCCTGTTATTTATGCTGAGGATATACCAATAGCACCTACTCCGCCTGCTGCTCCTACTCCACCAACAGCACCCACTGCCCCAACAGCGCCAACCGCTCCTACCGCTCCAACGCCACCTCCTGCGCCAGAATTAACCATTACACCTCCTGCGGCTCCGACACCGCCGACCGCACCAACTGCTCCAACACCTCCTGTTGAGCAGTCTTTAGATACCAGCGGTCAACCAAATAGCACAACGTCTGATCTAAACAATCAGGGAGGTATAGCTTCTAATAATAGTGTGGGTGATCCATCAATTACTACAGGAGATGCGAATAATGTTGGAAATATTTCAACCGTTGGCAATAATAATCTTTCAGCCTCAGGCTCTGGATGTTGCTCAAGCGGAGCATCAGTTATAAATGACGGTAACGGCGCAAACTCAACTAATAATGGATCTGCTACTGTTTCAAACAACAATAACTTGTCTCAAACAAATAACGCTGCGGTTGGAAATAATCTTGCAAGCTCTTCTGTCTCGGGAGATAACTCAGCATCATTTAACGTAGGAAATTCAAGTATCTCATCAGGCAACGCAAATACTACAGGAACAATAGTTACTGGTGTAAATACTAATGTTGATGGTGTCGCAGTAGCAGAATTTAACGTGATGGATAATCATACAGGCGATATTGTTTTGGATTTTGGTGCTAATTGTGTTTCAGGATGCGGTGGAGGAATTCTTGCCCAAAACTCAGGCAATGGCGCCGGATCTACAAATAATTCAACTGTAGATAGTACGGTAAACAACAATACGCTTCAGGATAACAATGCCGCAGTAACCAATGGTCTTACGCTTGGATCCAATTCAGGTACAAATACTACAAGTTATAATACAGGTGGTGACTCATCAATTACCACAGGTGATGCAAATGTCGTAGCAAACGTTCTGTCATTTGTTAACAATAATCTTTTGGGTAATGTCGTCTTTGGGGTTGTAAATATTTTCGGCAATCTTATAGGAGATATTATCCTGCCTGATAATCCGGCAGGTAATATTTCTTGTACAACATGCGGGGGTTCTTTATCAGCTAGTAATACAGGAAATGGTGCCAATTCAACCAATACAGGAACTGTTGATAATACTATTAATAATAATACTCTCCAAAATAACGACGCATTAATTGATAATAATTTATTGCTTTCAGCCAACACTGGAGATAATAGCTCAAGTTTTAACACAGGTGGGGATTCAAGCATTACGACCGGTAATGCCGATGTGAATGCGCAGGTTCTAAATATCGCCAACTCAAATATTAACGGGGGAAATTGGTGGCTGGTCATAATAAATAGAGCTGGGCAGTGGATCGGACAAATCTTGGGAGCACCAGAAGGAAGTAATTTTGCCGGATCATCGGGCACAGAATTTGTAGTTAATGAGAACGGGGAGATAACAGCGGTAAATTCAGGGAATGGGGCAGGATCAACGAACACTTCGGATGTTTCAACGACAACTAACAATACGGTAGCACAAAATAACAAGGCAGAAATTGTAAACAATCTTGATCTTTCTGCCAACACAGGAGGAAATACTGCAAGTTACAATACAGGTGGTAATTCAACCATAAAAACCGGCGATGCAAAAATCATTGCCAATCTTGTGAATTTTGTAAACAACAATATTACCGGAGGCGGGAAGCTTGTTGTAACTTTTGTGAATGTTTTTGGAAGCTGGATTGGGGATTTTATTACACCGGGTAATCACAAAAATAATAATACAAACGATAACCCCGCAATAGGGGGGCTGCCATCTCAGGATCAGCCAGCAAATAACAGTAATAACATCCAGCAAGAATCATCTCAAAATTCATCTTCGGGAAACAATAACTCAGGCAGTATAAGTACAGTAGTAGTTGCAACCAATAATCCTATAACCAATACCGTCCGAGTTCTTGCGGTCGCAACGGGAAGTTTTTCTGGATTTAAGTTCGGTGGTACTAATAATAATGAAAAGACCAATTCATCAGTAAACACCGCGAGCGCAAAGAAGATAACATTTAATCTTGCGTGGGGGATATTTGCTCTTCCTCTTTTAATTGCGCTGTATATTGCTAGAAAAAGATTGCTGTTTTTTAAAAGACATAAATATTCTTAGGAAAACAAAATGATTAAGAAATTTTTTACTTTAACTATTTTATTTTTAATTTTGACTCCTGTATTTTCTGCTGTAGCAAGAGCAGAGGAGGTTGTCTTGTCTATAACTGGAAACGGAAGTTCATCTCAAAACACAGTTGAGGTTAATGCGACTACTTCAACTTCTGTACAGCAGTCAAACAATGCACAAATAACTAATAATGTAAATACCGATTCAAATACCGGGAATAATCAGACTTCTTCAAATACAGGATCATCCGATATTCAAACAGGATCGATCTCATCTACTACAAATGTAAATAATCAGAATATAAATACGAATGTAGCAGAAAATAAAGGATGTGGTGGATGTGGTGGAAATATAACAGCTGAAATTTCCGGAAACGGAGCTAACTCTATAAACAATATTAATTTATCATCTGCAAACTCAATTGATATTGCTCAGGCAAATTCAGCGCAAATTACCAATAATTCAACAGCAAATGCAAATACCGGAGGCAATCAGGCAAATAATAATAATGGCGATGTAACGATTCGAACCGGAAATATTACTTCCCTAATTTCTATCTTAAACAAAAACATTAACTTAAATTTCGATCCGCAGGGAAACAATAATAGTTCAATATCAATTTCAATTAATAATAACGGAAGCGGTTCAATTAATAGTATAGTTTTGTTTTTTGGCAACAGTCTTAATTACGCAAGTAACAATTTTGCAGACATAAAAAATAATGCAATTCAAAATTTAAATACCGGAGATAACACTGCCAATAATAATAATGGGGCTGTGTTAATAGCAACGGGAGATATTATAAGCGTTATAACAATTGGAAATGAAAATATTAATGGATCATTCTTTAATCCTCCTCCGACACAAATAATCCCTCCACCGGGAGGAGGACCGGGACCAGGAGGACCGCCGGGACCTTCGGAACAGCCTACAAGTGCACCGGCTCCATCGGGGGGAGGAGGCGGTCAAGTTTCTCAGGCGGCAGGACAAGTTCTTGGAGCGGCTATCGGAGGAATCCTGCCCGTGACAGGAGGTTATTGGCTGTTGCTAATGACATTCTTCTGTCTTACAATGCTTCTTGCGGGAGGGGTTTTGCGCTTTGGTTCAGATCCTTCTCCTCCAGCATATGCAACTATCTAGAAAGTTTTTAGGAAACGCCTTAATGGCGTTTTCTCTTTTATTGTTAATATTTATTTATTACCCGGTTATATCTTTGTACATTTTTCCGCCCAAGATAGATAAAAAAATTTATAGTAAATCGTTTTATATAGAAATTCCCAAGATAAATGTTAGATCACAAATTATTTCAAATGTAGATCCGTTTAATGAAACAGAATATAGAAAGGCTCTTGAAAAAGGAATAGCTCATGCAAAAAATACTTCCCTTCCCGGAGAAAAAAGCACAACATTTCTCTTTGCCCATTCTTCAGATTTACCGTGGAGAATTACAAGATACAACATAGCATTTTTTAGACTTCCCGAAATTCAGAAAGGAGATATGATCACTGTTTTTAGAAACGAGAAAACATATAAATACAAAGTAAGCGATAAAAAGACAGTCTGGCCAAACGAAGTTAATTATCTTCTCAATACTAAAAAAAATCAGCTGATTCTTCAAACTTGTGTGCCAATCGGCACATCTCTGCAAAGACTCCTCGTTTTTGCCGACCCGCTTTAATCATTAACCAACTAAAATTCCCCGATTCCTTATATGGTTCCGTTGTTCAACCTCGTAGGTGACACGCACGACACCTACGAGGTCTAATGCTAGAGGCTTTTTCTAACTAAAAAGCCCCGCATTTCTGCAGGGCTTTTTTGAGCTACTCTTTAATTTACTTACGGAGTAATATTAAGAGTGTTGGTCGGACCGGTAACACCGACTGAATTAGACGAGCTTGCATGACCTGTATCAATCTTTACAGATCCTCCGCCTGTATTACCGCTTGCTTGGTTTTTTCCGGTTTTGGCTTTTGCAAATTGTCCAACTCCTACGCCAATCATGCTACCTTGTAGGACGCCTGTGGATTTTTTATTGGAAATGTCGACTTTATTTTTTGATCCAGGTCCGTTCCCACTTATGGTAACGTTATCGGTAGTATTGTTACAACCGCAGCCCGTTACATTGGCAGTGTTTGAGCCACCAGTGACAGACACGCCGTTTGATGCTGTTGCGTTACCGGTTGTTATATTAACACTTGCATTTGTATTACCATTTGCCGTGTTATTCCCGGTCTTTGCAATTGCGGTTTGCCCAACGTCCACATTCATAATTGTTCCTTGTACGACATTTGTAGTCGAGTTGTTAGAAACGTTGACTGTGTTATTTGAGCCTGGACCGTTGCCGGAAATTTCAACTGTTGTGTCTGCGAATGCAGCACCAGGCAGAAGTGTTGCCGCCAGTAGTGATCCCGTTGCTATAGCAACTGCAATTCTTCTTTTATAATCCATTTTATTCACCTCCTTTCATCGTATATTTCTAAAACCTATTATTATAATTCACAGTTTATTTCTGATTCTGCATCGCATGTGTCTGTACCGGATTGGCCATTTGCAAAATCAGTCCCATCGTTTCCGATTAGAATATCCGGCCCATTACCCCCGATAAGCGTATCGTTATCCTCGTCTCCGAAAAGACTGTCTGTTCCGTTCTCGCCGTTAATATTGTCATCTCCCTCGTTTCCGTTTATC
>Ga0209541_10000058_pt1 | contig 176479 bp, 165 predicted proteins | sample RifCSPlowO2_01_FD_184027 | JGI IMG/M metagenome (GOLD analysis project Ga0209541, IMG submission 184027) | Groundwater microbial communities from Rifle, Colorado - Rifle CSP2_plank lowO2_0.1 (SPAdes) (version 2) | ecosystem: Environmental > Aquatic > Deep subsurface > Groundwater | place...
CGTCTTTTGAGCACGCCAAAATACCACCCAATATATCTGTGGTTTACGGAGTAAACCACCACTCAGTAGAGTGGTGGTATTTTTAGCGTATTAAATAAAACTACAAGGGGCAACAAATCATGAGAGCAAAATTATTATTTGATTTAGACGAAACTTTAGTAAGTACCGCACATCTTCAGCCTTACTTTACAACTAACGAAGGCAAGGAATACATTGCTAACAACATCGACCAAATTCCAACGGAATTAAAACATCCAGAGCTGCTTAAGTTAGTACGCTCCTATCATAAGAACGAAAGCGCTATTATTCTAACTAATTCTCCGCCAGCTTATGCAAGAAATCTATTGAATAAACACGGATTTCCTGCAGATTTGCCAGTTTATGCTGCTTTAAATAAACCACATCTTCCCCTGCTTGAACGTATGTTAAGAGAAGAAAACATTAATTTAGAAGAAGCCATTTTCGTAGGCGATTCTGCCATAGATATTTTATCCGCACATGCCATAGATATAGCTTCTACAGCTGTAACTTGGGGAAATACAAGCACAGAAGAACAATTAAAAAGAGCTGAACCGCAAAAGATTGTTTCAGACTATCAAGACTTAGAAAAAGCTATTTCCGATTTTGAAAATAGAGCGTATTCTTATCAACCTCGACTCGATCCAGATAATTATTTACAAGTTGATAATAGAATCAACCAACAAGACGAAGTAGAATTGAATATTTTAGATTTAGGAAAATATATTCCTTATTCTCGAGGTAATTCAGACCAATTTAGCAAAGAGATTATGCGCTTCAAGAAATGTAAAAATCATCTCTTAAGAGAAATTAAAGCCAACTCGCGCGACAAGTTTTTTTATAATGGACAAGTTAGAGATGGTTCAACTTTCATTTCCGCTTTAACTCATTTCTTAAAGCTAGCCGCCCCACATTTAGAAAAGAGGATTTTTCCTGCCGATACTTGCCTGATTCCCTTACCAAACTCTTTGCCAGAATACTGTTATAAGACAGATATAAATCTTTTATTTACTAGAGATTTAGCAAAATTGACTGGAAAAAAAGTAATTAATGAAAGGATAGCTTATCGTCTGGAACCAGTTCAAGAAGCACATTTAGGTGGTTCTCGTTCTGAAGAAAGACATTATAGATCTAGCGGTTTTCTAAATTTAGAAAAAATAAATGGAGCATCACAAATAGTGTTATTTGACGATATCACAACTAGCGGTTCGCAGTTGAAAGCTTTTGCCCGCATGCTGCGTTTTTGTGGTTTCAAAGGAAAGATTTCTGCCATGGTCTTAGGAAAGACTACGGCTTAGATATATATTGATGTTATTCTCTTTTCCTTTCCATCCTCCACAGTCCCACATCAATCTTTTTCACAGGTTTTTTATGAAAAGCAAAAGCTGCTTTGATAGGAAATTCATAACGCCAAACTTCTGTGATAGAAAAATTAAAATCACGAGCAATAGCTTCAACAAATTTAACGGTGGAATATTTATGCATACTATAGACTAGTGGCGCTAAGGAAAAAGCTTTTTCCAAAAACTTCTTATCGAGATGCCCTTCTTTTGTACCAAAAGGAGGGTTTTGCACCACAGCATCAACCTCTGCATCAAATAAACTAATATCGCTTAGGACAAATTCTGCTTCTCCAACCTCATACTCTTCTTTAATATTTTCATAGTTTTCACGGCATATCTTTAGTACAGACTCATCTTTATCTAAAAAATAAACTTTCTTTGCCCCTAAAAGCAGCAGAGCAAGACCTAAAATACCAGGGCCGCAAGCTGCATCCAAAAATACACGTCCAGAAACTTCCCGTTTCATTGCCATACCCCAGATCCACTCGGCAGCAATGTTTGACGGTGTTGCATACTGTTCTAGCATTAAAGAAGGCTTCTCAAAAGACTTCAATTTGCTGAGCAAAACTTCTAAAGATTTTTTTGATTGCATAAATGCTTATTTAAAAGTTAAAGAATATAAATTTAATGTGACTAAATTTAGTAAAACAACAAACTAATCTATCTTATAATCTGACTTTCTCCTGCAGCTAAACTCTTTACTAAAGAAATAAACCGATAATTATTGTAGATGCCAAATTTACTGATATTCTCACGTTGTTGAGCCATAGCTTCAGCTGGTCCTAAAACACTAGCTAGTTTCTTTTCTGCTTCCATAAACTCAGCAATAACTAGAGTAAAATCCACATCACCTGTTTTAAGTACACCTTTCTTACTCTGATCCAATAATTTGCTTAAATGTCCCCTAAAATCGTAATATTTATGAGCCAGATCATCATAGAGTGGAATAATTTTCATAAGACCAGCTTTAGTTGAACCAAAAGAATCAAGTAGCATTTTTTGATCATCAGCACGTTTTCTTTTTTCGATATTCTTTTCCCAGAACCAAGAAAATTTCTGCGGTAGATTAGGACTTTGAGGAATAGATTTACCGCCAGTTTGACGTTCGTCTATTACTTTCATCAAAGCAAGTTCATCATTAAAATAAGCACGTAGAACTGAAGCCAGATTAGTAACTAAACGGTCCCCTCTACGTAATTTTACTTCTAGCTGGTCACGACTCTTGTCTAACTCTTCTCGCAGCCAGCTCAATTGATTAGAATATTTTACATTATAATCCCCTCTTCTTACAATTTGCCCAATGGAATTTAGTAAAGCATAAATGTGGTCTAAATCTTCTATTAAATAAGCTCCAAAAAGCTTTTCTTTAGATAATACTTGTAGAAAAATCTTAACACCAGTATGGATATATTGGCTCTCCTCACGACCCATTTTGGCTAGAGGTGATTTTTGCATTAAAATATGCTTATCAAATTTAATAATATTCGGAGCGCCTCGACGCAGTGGTATATTACGCACCGCTTCATCAATCATCGTCCTGTCAACCATTTTAAGATTAGATTAAATCCGTTGTTTTTATGCTTTTCTGTTCTATTGGATACAGATTCTTAAAATGGCTTGGTTTTATAATGAAAATACCCTCTTCTCCCCCACCACAATCAATATAAATTCACTATCATGACAGTTTCATTATACCCATGAAATATGCCCATCTAGCAGACTTGCACCTAGGCTCGTGGCGCGATGAAAAAATGCGCGCTCTTTCAACTAAAGCTTTTCTCCAGGCTCTAGATAAATGTGAAGAAGAAAAAGTAGATTTTCTTATTTTTGCAGGAGATTTATTTAACACAGCCTTACCTTCTTTAGATACACTTAAAATAGTTACCAGAAAACTAAAATATTTACACGACAAAAATATCCCGCTTTACGCTATTGCAGGCTCGCATGATTTCTCACCAAGCGGCAAGACTATGCTTGATGTTTTAGAACAAGCAGGTTTATTAAAAAATGTCTGTAAGGGAAAAGTTGACCCAGAGAGCAAACGATTGAATCTTAATTTTACAATAGACCAAAAAACTGGAGTAAAACTCTGCGGTTTGCTAGGCCGCCGCGGGCTTCTTGATCGAGCTTATTATGAAAATCTTAATTTGCAAAATTTAGAAGAAGAACCTGGATACAAGATTTTTATGTTTCACACAACGCTAACAGAACTAAAGCCAAAACACTTAGAAAAATTAGATTCACAACCAGCTTCTTTTTTACCTAAAAATTTTAACTATTATGCCGGCGGGCACATTCACCATCCAACTAAATTAGAGTTAGATAATTACGGCCCGCTCACCTACCCTGGAGCTTTATTTCCAAATAATTTTGGAGAAATGGAGCGCTATAGCAAAGGCGGATTTTATATTATTGAAGTAGCTGACAAAGAAAAATCAGATAGTGCAGAACTACAACTACAAAAACCGCAGCAGCAAATTAGCTGGATTCCTTTAGAAGTAATAAAACACCATCACTTTGAACTAGATTGCCAAAATAAATCTCCAGCCGTAATTTCTTTTGAATTAAACAACCATTTTAATGGTCTAGACTTAAAAGACACACTAATTAGCCTACGTTTAAAGGGCATGCTCCAGCAAGGCCGCGCGTCTGACATAGAATTTAAAGAAGTATTTGAACAGTTATATCAACAAGGTGCTTACTTTATCATGAAAAATACTGCTGAACTAAACACTGAAGCTTATGAAGAAATTAATTTGTCAACAGGAAATTCTGAAAGTATGGAAGAAGAAATTATTAAAGAACATTTACAGCAAGTAACACTGTTTGAAAAAGAGAGAGAGTTAAATTTAACTAAATCTCTGCTTCAAGCTTTAAACACAACTAAAAAAGAAGGCGAGACAGTTACTGATTTCAATCAAAGAGTAGAAGAAGAGACCAATAGGGTGCTGCAGATTTAAGAGTTGTTTTATATTACAAATTAATTTACACGTAATTTATCTTTAATGATAACCTTCAATAAAAATATTATCAACAAAACAATAAATAAAGAAAAACTGCAAATCTGTCTAAAAAACTACCTAGCTGGAGCTTTAGTATATGCTTTAGGAATTGCTTTATGTCGTTATCTTCCCTATTACAAGAAATTACTTCGTCCTGAAGCGCAGATGACTTTGTTAATTTTTTATTTGTGTTTTTTACTATTGAGCCCAATTTATGGTCTTTATAACCTGTTTTATTCTAATTCCTCAGAGATAAAACTACCAAAAAGCAAACCTTTCCTGTTTATTCAAGCAATTAAAAAACTGCTCAATGAAGAAAAAATAGATTTTGAAGAAAAAACAGAAATTAAAACTGCAGTTTTATTTCTCTTAGTAAAAATATTCTTTCTGCCTTTGATGATAAACTTTGCTTTTAGCAATTTTCAGCAGCTTGGTTCCCCTTCAATCAGTTTTTTTTCTTATTCTTTTTTACTTACTTTATTTTTTACTATAGATACTATCATTTTTGCTGTAGCCTATAGCCTTGAATCTTCATACCTCAAAAATACAGTTAGATCCGTCGAACCAACATTACTTGGATGGACTGCATCTTTAATATGCTATCCGCCATTTAACACAATAGTAGGAAAGTACATTCCTTGGGGTGCTAATGACCATGTATTCTTTTGGAACCAAACATTAACTATGTCATTCCATTTCCTCCTTGTTATCTTGCTCTTAATTTATGTCTCCTCTTCTATTGCCTTGGGAACAAAAGCTTCTAACTTAACTAACCGAGGAATTGTCAGCAAATTTCCATATTCAATAGTTCGTCATCCTGCCCATATCAGCAAATGCACTTTATGGTGGATAACTATCCTTCCTGTCTTAAATTGGAAATTTTTTTTAGGAATGTCTTTTTGGACATTTGTTTACTATTTACGGGCTTATACTGAAGAAAAGCACTTAAGCCAAGATCCAGACTATATTGTATACAAAGAAAAAGTGAAGTGGAAATTTATTCCTGGATTAATTTAGTGTTTACAATTCGATTAAACAATTAAAGAAACATTTAAACTATACATAAAAATGCAAATACAACGTTTAAAATACAAAGACCTTGAACAAACCCCATTTATAAAAATAAACCGCGAATTTAAAGAAGAATTCTCAGGAAGCACCCCAGCGCCATTTATCGGCCGTTATGGTTATCCAAAAGTAAATATCGGACTGCTCAGCCCGCAATATAGTGGTGAAATGAGCAAGTATGATTCCCCACGTTTTTGGAGCAAAACTAATCTAGCCATTAATGCCATTGCCGGATTACGATGCAACTTAGTTAATTCAAGACAGCAAGCTTTGGTTAAAAACTTTAATCCTTCGCAAAACTCACAAAATAGAACCTTAACGGGAGAATTAATAAAAAACTACACGCCAAATAAATTTTTAGAAATTTGTCAAGAAGTTGGCATGGCGAAACGCTCTGCAGAAATTGAAGTGTCTTTAACGAAAAAACCAACATATATTTCTCAAGCAGAAAAAGAAGTCATACCATTTGGCCCGCAAGGAGAAATAAAAAAAGCTCGCCTCACCAGCAATACGACAGTCGATTCCAGAGTAGAAGCCATTGTGCGTGACACAGATATAAAAGCAAGTGATGCACTTCTTACTTTGCACCAGAAAGGCTTTGAAGAAACGGCTTTAAACAAACTGCTCTCTGTCGGTAATTTAGGGTTAAAGAATAACCGCACCCTTGTGCCTACAAGATGGTCTATTACTGCTGTAGATGATACTATTGGAAAAAAACTAATTACAGAAGTAAAAAACTACCCAGAAGGAGATTATTCATGCTATTTTGGAGGGGCTTGGGGTAATTACTACCTAATTCTTTTCTTTTCAGAAAATTGGAGCTTTGAATTATTTGAAACTTATTTACAATATCAAGTAAATCCTTGGAGCAAATCTGGCAATTTTTACTCAACCGATTATGAAGATTATTCAGGATGTAAAACCTACGCTCAAGAATGCGCTGGTGGCTATTACGCCTGTCGTCTGCCCGTATTAGAGAAAATGAAAGAATTGAAAAGACAGCACTCCTGCCTGGCTTTACGCTTTATCACTCAGGAATATAACGTACCACTAGGAGTGTGGGTCTGCCGTGAAGCGACAAGAAAAGGTTTACAAGGGAAAGCTATTTCTTTTTCCAGCAAAGAGCTTATGCTTGACTACGCAGCAAAATTGCTACAAAAAAAGTTTGGATTTGATATCCAATTGTTGTTAAAAAACAGCTCTTTGCTTAAAACTACTAAGCAACAAAAGAAAATTTTAGATTTTTCTTATTGAAATTATTTACTATTTTTTTGGAATAAACAACTTTTATAAAGGTCAGTTTTTTATTAAATATTCTTCTCAATTGATTTGAGAATTTTCAGACGAGAAAAAATTAAATTATGAAAAAGCAAAAAAAAGAAACGAAAAAAAGATTGAACAGACAATAAAGGGGTGGTTTTGATGTTAGAGAATATTGATAGAGAATTTGAAGAATTTGTACGCTGTAATTATAAGAAACTAACAGATCATGAAAAGATCATCTGTGAGAAATTAGGTATTAAGATAAGCAATTGAATATCAAGAGATTTTAGTCCAATTATTTTAGCGCAAAATCATAACAAAATTATTTTACAAAAAAATGAACATTTAGTCCAAAATGGGTTGTTTTAAAAATTAATTATTTAGATCTATTTTTGAGGTAATTATTCTAAAGAAACATTTATAATCAAACAGAATATCATTTGAAAAATACAGCCATTAGATTGTCAATTCAATTGCCAGTTTGAACTATACTAAAAATCCCTAAAAATCGAACATTAATGGGATTTTTATATATATAAAGTTCCATTTAAAATATTCGAAATCTATGGAACTTTAGTATAATTTAAAAAAACAAGTTTGGAGAGAAACCATGAAATTAAAACCAACTATTATCTTTCTATTAAGTATGTTATTATTATCATTAGTAGTTTACGCTGCAGAAGAGAGTGCTAAAGACACAGATGCTGCTGGAGATACTGAAGATGCTGAAGATAGCATCGATATAACAGAACAAACAACTACAGATATAAGTGATACGGCAGAACAAACAACTGATAATTCAGCACAAACAACAGCAAATTCGGAACAAACCGTTAGCTCAGAATTAACTGAAGATTATCTTCAAACCGTCATCCAAAATGTAGCTGCAGAAGTACAAGGACAGGCTTTACCTCCCCCACTAGAGCGTTTTTTTGGAAATGAACGGATTAATGTGCGTGTAACTCAAACTTCAGGAGATATATTTACTATAGCTGTAGTTACCAAAGACGGAACTGTTGAAAATATCGCTTTAGCCGAAGCTAAAGATCAAACATTAGAAGTGTTCACTACTTCTGAGACTCTAGCTCAAATTTTAAATTCTCAAAACCAAATGCATACTTTAGCCCAAAATTGGAAAGATAAAAAAATAACCTATAAAGCCAGAGGATTTGCTAATAAAATTAAGTTTATGGTTCTTTCTTTAGTTATACGTCAAGCAGCTTCTAAAGCTGCTGAAAATAGTGATTTAGCTCCAACCCAAATAGTGGCCAAGGATAAAATTATACCAGAAAAAAAGAAAGACGAAGTTAAAGAAGAAGTTGCTGTTGAACAACCTGTAGAAGCGCCAGTTGAAAGCGGCCCAGAAACACATGATGTGTTATTAATAGAAACAGGTTTTGAAATGACCAAACTAGAAATAAAAGTTGGCGATACGGTTACTTGGAAAAATGTACGTACAGAAAAACCATTAAAAGGAATGATCTTGGGCTCTTTAGCCTGCGCTAAGATACGCAGCCCCATCTTTATGCCAGGGGAATCGTTCAGCTGGACTTTTAATAAAAAAGAAACATGTATGATTGTTGATGGTATCTATACCACACAAACTATGAAAGTAGTTGTAGAGTGAATTAGTTAAAAACAACAAAAATTATACCGGAACATTTTTATAGTACTGGTCATTATTTATACCACATGGTAGATAAGGCGACCGATAATAAATTTAGAATTTTGAACCTATACCGTCCTAAGTACTCTGCACAATACCATATCAGAGAAATAGCTAAATTAACTAATAAAAGTCACGTCACTCTTCTTCCACATCTTAAAGCACTAGAAAATGATAAGATCCTGATTGCTAAAACTATCGGAAAAAATAAGTCCTACTCCTTGAATCTAGACAATATTCTCACAAAAAACTATTTGATTATAAGCGAACAAATAGAATCTATTTTATTTCAAGAACGAGTATTTATTATTAAAAAGATAGCTTCAGAGATATCTAAACTTAATCTCTCTGGTTCACTGGTTTTATTTGGCTCTTATGCTAAAAGAACATTCAAAGAAGACAGTGACATCGATCTCTTTTATTTAGGAGAATTGAGAGAAACAGAAATTACAAAAATAAAATCCATCGGAAAAATGTATGAAAAAACAATAAATCTAAAATTTTCTACTCTTTCAAATTTTGAGACAGGTTTACGTAAAAAAGATACTTTAATTATAGAAATATTAAAATATCATTTAATATTATATAACCCCGATATTTTCATTAACACCCTCTGGAGTTATTATCATGAAATTTCATAAAGATATTATCTCAAAAAAGAACAAAAACGATAGGGTGATTTTTAGTGCCAGAAGATAGCGATTGTAAGAGCCATATTTCTTGGTGCTGGAAACAGAAACGGGGGTTCAAAATTGAAGAACCAAATGATAACCTCTGTGCAGGATACATTAAAAAAGCAAAAAGTGCATTAAATATGCTTGATTCAGCAATTGAAAAAAATGAGATTGATTGGATTGTAACTACCTCTTATTATTCTCGATATTTTGTTTTATATGCTTTGCTTCAAAAGTGCGGTATAAAATCAGAGATTCATGATTGTACCATTTCATTAATGCGTTTTCTTCTTGTTGAAGAGAAAATTATAGAAGAAAAGTTTTACTTCGAACTATTATCTGCAAAAGGGTTACGTGTAGATACACAATATTATGTAACGGAAGAAATAAATATAGAAAGATTAAAACAAGATTCAGTTACGGCAAAAAGCTTCGTTTTAAGAATGGAAGAGATAATTGAGAAAATAGATGAAACTCAAATTCAAAAAATAAGAAGAAAACTAATTAACGCCCGCACATAAGATTAAAGAGATATCAAAAAAGAGGTACCACAAATGAAAATAGCTTTATTTGGTTTAGAACCATGGGAAAAAGAGATGGTTCAGAAAGAATTCCCAAAAGACCAAATAATCCTAGATTCTAACAGATTAAGCCTTAGCAATGCATCTAAATTTGCTACAACAGAAATAATTTCTATTTTTATTGATAACCACATTGATAAAAAAATATTAGAAAAATTACCCAGATTAAAACTAATCTCTACCCGCAGTACAGGTTTTGATCATATAGATTTAGATACATGCAGAAAGAAAAATATTGCTGTTAGCAATGTTCCATTCTATGGCGAGAATACAGTTGCAGAGCATGCCTTTGCTTTAATCTTCGGCTTGAGCCGCAAGATAGTTCCTTCTGTTGAACGCACTAGAAAAGGCAGCTTTGAGTTAGAAGGTCTGCGCGGCTTTGATTTGAAAGGAAAAACTCTTGGTATAGTAGGATGCGGCAATATCGGCCAGCATATGGCTAAGATTGCCCAAGGATTAGAAATGAAAGTTTTAGTCTTTGATTTATTTCAAGATAAAAAGTTAGCCAAAAAATATAATTTCCGCTACGCTTCATTAAATGAAGTTCTAAAACATTCAGATATAGTTACTTTGCATGTTCCGTACAATAAACATACGCATCATTTGATTGACGAGAAAAAACTAGCTCTCTTCAAAACAGGAGCTTATCTAATTAATACTTCACGTGGCGCAGTTGTTGATACTAATGCACTGGTAAAAGCGCTAAAGAACAAGAAATTGGCCGGAGCCGGATTAGACGTACTTGAAGAAGAAAACCACATGTGTGAAGAACTATCACTTTTATCTAAAGAAAAAGTAGAATCCTGCAATCTTAAAACAATCCTGCAGAACCATTTATTGCTAGAGATGCCTAACGTTTTGATAACCCCGCATAACGCTTTCAATACACAAGAAGCCCTAATTAGAATTCTAAAGACAACTATCCAGAATATTAAGAGTTTCAAAAAAAGAAGAATATTAAATAAGGTTAATTGAGAAAAATAGTGAGTGAGTACACTAATTACTTTAGGATAGTAATTTTAATAAATATATTTAGTTTCAGATAATTAATGAGCAATCTAGAGTATAAATTACAACCGGAATTACAACTAGAAAAAAAGTTAGATGAAACCAATATACAAAATAGGCCAACTATTGATGAATTAATAGATAAGGGTTACACTTTAAAATTAATTGGTAAAGCAATCGGAAAGACCGGAGCCGAAGTATATGGCCTTCTTAATAAAATAGGAAAACATGAAAGATGGAAAGAGAGAAGAATAGAAGCAAAAAAAAGACCAGAGGCTGACAAGTTAATATCCGAAGGATACCCATTATCTTCAATTGCTGAAAAAATTGGACTATCTCGCCAAGGAACAGAAAGATATATCCACATTACTGGCCAATATAAATTGTGGACCAGGAAAAAAAAACAAATTAAAGAAACAACTAGAAATGAAAAATATAAGTTAAATGAAGTTAGAAAAACCTTGCTTTCTCAAATAGAGCAAAGAGTTACTAATTTAGCAGAGCAATCTGGATGGGCTTATGTAAAAACAATAGAATTTTATAGAAGAAGTAAGTTTGTCAAAATACCATTTGAAAGAATATTTGGCGTATTTGAAATATATGAACAAAATCAAAGTGAAGGTAAGAAAATTGGACTCAAAGGAATTGCCAAAGAATTAGGGCTGTTAGAATCATATGCCCCAGAAATTGGAAAAATTCTAAGTAAAACAGGAGTAAAACCGTTTTATGGAAACAGAGAACGTAAATTTGTTACTGCAGACAAGAAAGCAGCGATAGAAAGAGCTTTTTGCTCAGAACTGTCTTCTAGTGATGTCGCCTATTTTCTAAAAGTACCAGTTCGCGTTGTTCAAGACCATTTTAAAAAGTTAGGAGATAGAAAATATACAAGATATATTAAGCAATTTAATTTAAATCCAAAAGATTCACTAACTTACCGCCTAGCTAGTGAAATTTATGATGGAATAGATGAAGAAATATCAATTGAAGATACTATTTTTATTTTAGGCAAAAGTAAAATAGTAATAGAATATGCTCTAGAAAACAGAGCAACTATTGAACCAGTAATTAAGAATTGGAAAGAAATATTTAAAGAATTTATAAGTTAACAACATACAAAAACAATTTTAGAAAAACAATTTGTGACTTTTTAGTCCCACTTTAAAGCAAATATTTAAGTGCTTCTAAATCCTAAGCACCAGTATATGTACCAAATGTCTCAAAGCCAAGGAACTTACTTTTCTTCAAGAAGTTCACACTCTTTTGAACGTTTTTCTAGTGATGGAAATGCTAGCTTTTTAGAATCAAAATTAGAGTATATTGCAAGGCCTTTTCAAATTTATATGTCTATCACTGGGGATACAGCAGCACCAGATTATATTGGCCCTATTCAAAATCATCAAAAAAATGTCTTCATAGAAAGTTTTATTTCACATTATCGACTATCTTTATCTTATCAACTATCTCAAAGAGAAAATAATTATACCATTAAAAAACAAACCGAAGATTTAACTTTCCAGCCAGATAATTTTCTAAAAGTAGGAGCCCAAGGAAAATTTGTAGGAAAAGCCGAAGATATTAAAGAATATATTGAAGAAGCTTACAACCTGCTCTTTGGACAAAACTTTCCGGATGACATCAAAATCAGCTTACTTGATGAAAAGGAATTCCGTAAAATAGCACCAGCACAGGGTGTAGTTGGTTTGTCCATCAACCGCCGCAAGCAAGGCTTGCTTTCAGAAATATTCATACTTCAAGGCTCTATTGGAAAAGTATTACTCACTGTAGGTCATGAACTAGGTCATGTATTAACTTCAACTTTAGACCACTCTCTTGATGAAGAAGCTAAAGCCTATGCTTTCTCCTTGCAGTGGATTGATCTAATTAAAGAATGGAATATCGCGGGACTCAAAGAAGCCATCATTACTGAAACACCGGCTGAAAATGGTCTGCACAATAGAGCTTATTATTTTATTAGAGAATTGATGCAACAAGGAAAATTAGCCTGGGAAATTTATTTGAATTTAACAAAAAAAGAAATAAGTTTAGCAACAGGAAATTACTGCTTAATATCATCAAAAATACTAAATTAGAAAACAGAAAAAGATTGAAATCATAAAAATACGTTAAACCGTCTCAGTTCAAACCACGCATTTTTAGGATGCAAAAATTTCGTCATAAATGGTGAAGTTTTACACCACGAAATTTTTTGCATAATTAAAAAGATTAAACTAATCTATCTAACTTTCTTTTTCTTCTTAGTAATTTCTTTCTTGCCGCTAAGATGAGTACTAATTCCGTATTTTCTTTTTGTTCTTGTGTGTACTTTTCGTGCCATTTTCTTTATAATACAAGCCCTATTTAAAAAGATTTTCTTTTTAATCAAGAAAAAACAGGAAAAAAACTAGAAAAAACAAAAATCATAATTTATTCCAAACGGCTCTGTAGAAAAAGTCAAAAAGAGTGAGAGCCTAGCGATTCGTAAGATGGTTCAGGAAGCAGATTTCTTTGAGATTATGTCTCTTACTCAAACTAAACCATTAGCGAAAATCTGCCTCAAACGAGACTTTCTACAGAGCCATTCCAAACAAAAATTACTTAAACTACTACAACATCCCACTATTATGCGCATCAAAAAAACAACCACAAAAAAAAGAACAAAACAGAATGTAGAAACTGTTGTAGTTATGAGCGCGCATTCTGATGATTATGTTTTAGGCGTAGGAGGCACTATCGCCAAATATGTTCAAGAAGGAAAAAAAGTTTATGCTGTGGTTTTCTGCACCGGTGAAATGTCGCACCCTTGGATGAAAGAAAGAATAATAAAAAAACTTCGTTGGGAAGAAGCCTTGCAAGCAAGCAAGATATTAGGCTGCAGTACTTTAGCTTTAAACTTAAAAGAGACTAAAGTTGAAGAAATGTTTAAAAAAAATAAAGAAGAACATAAACTCATCCAGTTCTTAAAATATAAAAAACCAACTAAAATTATCACCCATAGTCCAGAAGATTACCATCCCGATCATAAAGCAGTCTATAGAATTACTAAACAAATGGTAGATAAATTAAACAGACAAAATAATCCAAAGCAAAAGGCCATAAAGACAGAAAATATTAAACCAGAGGTGTACATTTATTCCATTTGGAATCCGGTATCCATATACACTTCCTACCCTTCTTTATATGTCGATATTAGTAAACACATAACTACTAAATTAAAAGCTTTGAAAGCCTTTCGCAGCCAGCAACTGCATATATCATACCCAATATTCCTGCTCAGTTTCCACAATTTATTTGATGGCTTAAAAATAAGAGCTAAAGCCGCAGAAAAATTTTTCAGGGTTCAATAAAGTGATTATAAAAGTAAAAATCACCACAGCAAGCTGTGGGGCATTCAAAATGGATTTTTACTCTTAAATGCATAAAAATCAAAGATTTTTGGCACGCTGAAAATGTAAAAACATTTTCATCGAATGGGTCGCAGCACATTAGAAACTACGGTTTCTGAGGTTGCTTATCAGCAACAGCTGCGGGGTATTGACCCATTTTTATTGAATAAAGTTATTATAAAGATATTATAACTGAAACATCAAAAAATGTCCGCCAAAAACAAACCAGCACTTTTATTGGTAGCAGATACATTCCCTCCAAAAGTAGATGGAACAGTACGATTTATAGAAGAATTTGTAAGCAGAGCCAAAGATGAATTTAGAATTACAGCTTTAGCTCCAAACTTTAGCGGAAACAAGAAATTGCCCATTAAAACTATTTTTCTGCCAATAAGTAAAAGAATTCAACCCTTGCCTGATTACCCGACCATTAAATTATCCTGGAGCAATCTCAATAAAATAAAACAAGCCGTAAAAGAATCAGATATTGTTTTTGTACAAGGCCCTGCTTTGGCTAGTTTACTAGCCCTGCATTACTCAAAAAAGTATGATAAAAAGTCTTTTTTTTATCTTCATGTCTTGCCTTGGGAATTATTTGAATTTTCCTCTTCGCTGCCACTTAGAAGATTACTTGCTTGGCTAGTTAAAAAGATGTTCTTACACTCCTATAATGATGTAGATAACATAATTGTTCCTTATTCAAGATTAAGAGATAAACTACAAGAAGAAGGACTAAATGCTAAATCAGCCATCTGCCATTTAGGCGTAGATATTAGTAGATTTAAACCAACAAAAAATAAAACAGAAATTAGAAAAAAGTTAAAATTACCATTAAATAAAAAAATTATCGGCTATGTTGGACGTATATCTCCTGAAAAAAATATACCTACTTTATTTAAAGCCTTCCGCAAACTTCCAGGGCAAAAAGGACTACTGTTACTGTTAGTTGGGTCTGGTTCCAAAAAAGAAGAAGCTAAATTTAAAAAAATACCTAACTGTCGTATTACTGGTTTTGTAGATAATGTCCAGGAATATCTACAAGCCATGGACCTCTTTATTATGCCTAGTTTGACTGAAACAACATCTCTGGCCACTTTAGAAGCAATGTCTAGCGGTCTGCCAGTTTTAGCTACAAAAGTAGGCTATATTCAAGATTATTTAGTGTCTGGACACAATGGCCAATTTTTTCCAAAACGTAATTCTAGTATATTATCCATGAAAATGTATCATCTACTTTCTGATAAAATATCCTGCCAAAAACTAGGAGAGAATGCCAGGCGCACTGCTGCTTATACATTTTCTTGGGAGAAATCAATACAGAGAATAAAGAGAGTTTTGAAACGAGAAAGTTAAGAAAAAAATCAGGAAAATTTCTGCTGGTTTTATTAAAATATAGTTATGTGGAAAGTCTTAAAAAAAAGTCACCTTGGCCGAAAAACTTGTGCCGCTTAAGTTGTATTTTTTATATGAAGTGGCAACAATAACTTAGGTAAATTGTAGTTCAAGTTTTTCTTTTTGGCCTAGACGGCGACTTTTTCTATAGAGCTTTAAAAGAGATAAAATCTATTTTGTAGCTGAGAGATAATCAGCCAATATTCTTGAAAGTCCTGCTGCTTTATCTTGATTTAACAATTTTGAGTTTTTAATTATTAATTGATAAGCAGCTTCATAATCTAATTGAGCTGCAAGAGAGCTTGGAATTGCTCCACTACTATCACTGCCTGCTGGAATAAAAGAACGACGTAAACCAAGCAAGGAAGCATAAGTATTAGAGGCAGAACCATCAGCAAGGCAATAAGCACCGGTTTGAAAACTATAACGCCAAGAGAAATTTCCAATTGGAGCATCAGCAGCTGCTTTCTCAACATAAGCAGGATTTAAAACATAAACTCTTGTTGCAGCAATAGTTCTACTTAGCGTATCCATAGCAGAGTCAAAAGCCTCATCTTGACCATAAAATATCTCGGCTAGCTTTTTTGCTTCTACTTTTAACTTTAGATAATCTGTGGGATTAATTTCTAGATAACTTGAGTTCTCATTTTGTATGATTAATGGAAGTTTAGTTAAATTTATCTTTAAAGTACTGCTCGAATCTTTAACTTTCTCTGCTTCTTGAGGAAGTGGATAATAATGTTTTTTACTTCTTAATTGGTGAGATGAACTATTAGCGGCATCATCTAAATGGTTTAGAATAAGATTGTTAAGATCTTGAGGATTGTGCCTTGCCAACCAAAGAGTAGGTGTTTTTGTTTTACCTTCGAGAGAATATAAAGCAAAATCTGCAACATAAAAAGTTTGATCTCGTAAAGACATACTTAGCTCTTGTTGCGCCATCAGTTCATCAGCATGAAGTAAAGTGCCAGGTTCTAATTGAGAAAATGCACTTAAATTACCCGTAATGGTTTCTAAAGTTCTGGATCGAAGAGTTACAAATGGAATTGTTGGAACTACTAAAGGATCGGCTAGCAAATCGGCTTGTGCAGTATCTGGGCCGTCAAATACTGGTTCATCTGTTGGTATGACTAATCCTGCCATGTTTATTTCACCCTCACTTGAGATAAATAATTAGTTAATATTTGAGAAAGTCCTGCTGCTTTATTTTGGTCTAATAATTCTGGATGTTGCATTACCATTTGATATGCCGTTTCGTAATCTAAACTAGCAGATGGAGCACTTGGAACTTCTAAATTTTGCGACGCGCCGCCTATGGTGGCAGGCAGACGACGACGTACCCCGAGCAAGCCGCCGCTATCGCCGACGTTGTAGCCAATAGCACTGGAATTAGCGCCGTTATGGAAATTATCACGCCAAGCGGCCCGCCCAATGGGATTTACTGCTTCTTTTTGAACATAAGTAGGATTTAGAAGAAATACTTGTGTAGTGTTTATACCTGCACTTTTTAAAGTTGCCATGGCTCTATCAAAATCAGTTCCTTGTCCATAAAATCTCTCAGCTAACTTTCTTTGTTCTGGATTTAACTTATTATAATTAGTTGTACTAATCTCTATATAACCAAACTCGTCGTCATGTTTTTTCAATCTCAATTGTGTCAAATCAATCTTTAATGTACTTTGAGCTTCCATAACTTTCTGTGCTTCATGCAAACTCGGACGATAATTATGTGTTTGAGTTAATTGTTCGAAAGAACTATTTACGGCATCATCTAAATGATTCAATATTAGATTATTAGGTTCTTGTGCTGTATATCGTGCCAGCCACAAGGTTGGTGTTTTCTTTTTGCCAGTTCCTTCTAAAGTATAAAGCGCAAAATCAGCGACATAGTAAGCTTGCTCTCGTAGAGCTGGATTTAACACTTGCTGAGCCATTAATTCATCAGCGTGAAGTAAAGTTCCTGGTTCTAATTGAGAATAAGCACGTAAATTGCCAATGATAGTTTCTAATTTTTTTTGAGGTGGAGCTACAACTACAGGAGGCTTTGGCGTATCATCTAGCAAATCTGCGACAGCAGTATCTGGGCCGTCAAATACTGGTTCTCTTCCATCTTCATAAAATCCTGGCATGTTTATCTTTAAAATAGGCGGTTATTTATAAACTTTATGGTCAATTAGCCACTAATAAGTAGTATTTAAATCATACTAACACTAGTTCTACTTTAGCCTATGAAGTATATAGAAAACCTTTAAAAAGACAACACTAAAGCGAAAGAAAAGACAATCACAATTAACCAAAAAAGCTCATGGTAAGAATAAAAGTGAGCAAATTAGGGGTAAAAATATGGAAGACGATGAATTTAGCAATGAAGAAGCAGTAGAAGAAGATGTAGAAGCAGAAGGCGGATCTTTAGATTCACAAGATGAAGGTTTTATTAAAGGCTATTCAGAAGAAGAAGAAGTTTCCGAGTGCGCTGAATGCGGCCTGGCTGTTAAAGAAGAAAAGAAAGTAGTTAGAGAGATAGAGGGTGAAAGCTTCACTTTCTGCTCAGAAGACTGCGCTAAAGACTTTGAAGAAGGCTGTAATTAAACAATTAGTGAAATTATTATTCCGGTTATTTTTTCGTCTATTTTTTAATGTTTTATTTACGTTAAAAAGTATTTCCCAGAATATTTAAATAGAGCAACTCTTATTCTTAGAATTAGATTAAAATGCCTCCTCAAAATAAAAAATCAAATAATAATTCCTCGCTTAAAAACATCAATAGTGTTCTAGCCACAGCTCTTTCTAGTATCAAGCCTTCTCCAGCAGAAAATAAAGAGATGAAAAAAAAATCAAATGGTTTTCTGAAACAATTAAATCCAAGACTAAAAAAAGCCCAAGCCCTCCTCGCCGGCAGTGGTGCTAAAAATACATGGTTAGCGGATGATTTTGATATTGACATCTTTGTCGCATTTGATTACAAAAAATACGCTCCAGAAACAGATAAACTATCAGAACATTTAGAAAAAGCTTTGAAAGCAGCCTTTCCAAAAAAAAATGTTTTTCGTATGCACGGCAGCCGCGACTATTTTCAGGTTCAACAAGAAAACATCAGTTTTGAGGTAGTTCCTATATTAAAGATTAACGACTCCAAAAAAGCCCTAAATATTACTGATGTCTCCCCGCTGCATGCTAAATGGGTCAATAAACAGCCCAAGAAGATTAAAGACCAGATACGTTTGGCTAAAAAATTCTGTAAAGCTCAGAATGTCTATGGTGCAGAGTCGCATTTGCAAGGCTTTAGTGGTTATGCGCTAGAGATTATAACTGCCCATTATCGCTCATTTTTCGGCCTGCTTAAAGCCAGCCAGAAATGGAAAGAGAAAGAAGTTATTGATGTAGAAAAACACTATCCCCATAAAGATGCTCTGTTCCAGCTCAATAAATCAAAACTGCAATCTCCGTTAATAATCATAGATCCCGTAGATAAAAACCGCAATGCCACCGCCGCTTTATCTATAGAAAAATTAGAACTGTTCAAAAAATCTGCAGAAGAATTCCTACGCAAACCAGCACTTGATTCTTTTCAAAAAAAAGAGATTAGTTTTGAATCTCTGCTAGCCCAAAAAAAAGCGGAAGAAAAGAAAAACAAAAAAACAAGCTTTTTACTTTACCTAACTTTTGAATCCCCATTGACTAGAAAAGACATTGCAGGAGTAGGATTCCTCAAAACGCATGACTTTTTAAGAAATAAATTAACCCATTTTGTAGTGCAAAATTCTGGTTGGGACATAATTAAAGAAGAAAAAGAAGGAGACAAGATAAGTGGTAAAAATAAATATAAAACTTCAATTTATTTTTTCTTAGAAAAGAATGAATTGCCCGCTTTCGAAATAAGAAAAGGACCGCCTTTGAGATTACAAGAACATGTAGAACAATTCAAAAAGCTTCATGCTGAAACATATATAGAAAATGAGCAGATTATGGCTAAGATAAAGATAGAAAGCAGAAATTTAAAAGAATATTTAGATTTGCTGCTCAAAGATAAATATCTTAAAGAAAAAATAGCTGAAGTAATAGAAGTAAAAATAGCTTAGAACAATAATCTGTGGTTGTAATTTTAAAAAATCAGAATATTATCATGAACAAAAATATCATCATGAAGAAAAAACATCTTGAATCAACAGAGTTGCCGGAGGATTATTTAGATGATAATGACTTAGAAAAACAGGACTTAAGACCAATTCCAGGAACAGAAACTCTAGTCTTCAAACCAGTTTTTATTGAACGCTATTCCAAGTTGACAGATTGGGAAACATTCAAATCTTGCTCTCTTTCTTTTCTGCGCCGCAGCATTAGAGTAAATACAATTTATTCAACAGTAGAAGAAGTTAAAAATAGTATTCTTAAAAGGGGCTGGAAATTAAAACAGATCCCTTGGTGTAAAGAAGGCTTTTGGATTGAACACGATGAAAGACGTGATGTCGGAAACTTGTTAGAACACCATCAAGGAAAGATTTACGTTCAAGAGTCAGCTTCAATGCTTCCACCTTTAGTATTAGACCCTCAACCAGGAGATTTAGTCTTAGATATGTGCGCAGCACCAGGAAGTAAGACCACTCAAATGGGGGCGATGATGAAAAATAAAGGCCTAATTGTCGCTAATGATTATGACGGTCAGCGCCTCCAATCACTAGGGATTAATTTACAAAAAAGCGGTTTGACTAATGTTTTAATTTCTTTAATGCATGGAAAAAGATTTTTTGGCTTTCAATTTGACCGCATCTTAGTAGATGCTCCTTGCTCAGGCACAGGAACTTTGCGACGCAGCTTAGGAACTATTAAACGCTGGAATCCTGGAGTAGTTAGAAAATTATCCCGAATGCAAAGAGAACTATTAGATAACGCATTTAGAAACTTGCGTCCAGGAGGGACCTTAGTTTACTCTACCTGCTCACTTGAACCAGAAGAAGATGAAGCAGTAGTGAGCGGTTTTTTACAAGATACTCCTGATGCCGAAATTCAGAATATAAAACTTCCTGGACTAAAACGATCTCCACCAATAGAAGAATTTGAAGGACAAAAATTTGATTCGCGTGTAAAAGAATGTATAAGAATATGGCCGCAAGATAATGACTCAGAAGGGTTTTTTGTAGCTAAATTCAAGAAAAAAGAGTAGAAGAAATATCATAAGTAATGTATCATTAAGTAATTGTAATCAGCTAAATATGCCAAACACACTAACCATTAGTATTTCCAGCGAACTACAAAACGTCTTTAGAAAGCAAGCTGAGCAAAAAATAGCGGCAGAAAAATGGGACGGGCGGCACACCCAAGTAAAGATTAACAATTTCTTAAACTGCTGGATTAGTGAAGAAGCGTTTAAACAGCTTTTAATCCAGCACAAAGCTTGGTTTCGTTATAGAGGATTATATTTTGGAGATGCGCAAGGCGCCGGCGCAGATTTTACTCTTAGATTAGAAGAAAAAAAAGAAGGAAAAGAAGAAGAAAAAGAAATTAGTTTAGGAATTAGAAGCATTAACGAACTATCATGGAAAAAATTTTCTTCTGTTCCTTATCCCAATGATCGTTTCGAAGAAGAACAAGAAAAGATTGCTGATTTCCATGTTGTTTGTAGCAACCAGAATGGACAAGATAACCAAGAAATACAAGTTAATTTTTTAGGTTTAATTTCAAAAGAAAATTTACTGCAAGCGTTAGAACATTCAGAAAAGAGATATAGCCCGGCTAACCAAGAATACTTTAGGACTATTCCTCTTGAAAGATTCAGTTTGGTTAATTTAGAAAAATTTTTTGATATAATTGAGAAAGTATGATAGTATAGTCAACTATCTGCAGGAGTGGTTCAGTTGAACCAACACTGTAGCTTCATTTGAACCAAAAGATTAATAAATACGAGAGGATCATACTTCATTTGAACCAACAAAATAGTTTCACTTGAACCATGAAAACAGAATCGCATCTTAGGAGTATAAAAGAAAGTTTAGAAGTAATAAATGAATGCCTAGAAAGAGGACTAGAAACCAGACAAAGAACAATAGGTTTTTCCGTCTCCGCCGCCAGCGCCGACATGCTAGAAACACTCCTGCATCAACTTAACCTAATTGATTCTGGTTTTGTCTTGAAACATGAATGGCTAAAATCAAAAAACAAAGTAACTGAAAAATTGCCTTTTGACTTTCCTAAAAAGAATGAAATTTTAGTTTTGATGGCTGAGATTGAGCAGAAGAGAAACATTCTTTGTTATGGGACACCGCAAAAGATTGAGACTATTAAAGAAATCTTAGAAAAATTCAATCGTCTGCGCAAATTATTTAGGGAGGTAGGTTTAAATGAAGCCTAACCTTCTAGCCTACGCTTTAGATACTGTGTCTTTCATTTTAGAAAAAACTGCGCATCGAGAAAAGATTAAACAGATAATACTTTTCGGCTCCGCAGCACGCGAAGAAGCAGGCCCAGAAAGTGATATAGATATTTTTATTGATGTAATTAAAGAAAATAAAGCACTAGAGAAAGAACTGCTAAATCTATTGGAAAGGTTCAACCGCTCGGTAAAGTATCAAAATTATTGGAAACTGCAAGGAGTAGAACAGGAGCTAAAAATTACCATCGGAAAAGTTGATTCTTGGAAAGAATTACTTCCCAGTCTAGTTACCGATGGGATTGTTCTTTATGGAAAATTTACAGCTTCGCTAGAAGGAGAACATCAAACTATTTTTGTTTGGGAAAATATTACCCCTAATGCCAAGCGCGTAGCTGTAAACAAAAAGCTCTTTGGCCACACACACAGAAAAAAGTACTATCCCGGACTACTAGAATTATACCAAGGCCAACGCTTGGGAAAAGGCTGTATCGTAGTAGATTTAGCTCACGCTAAATTACTTCATCAAGTATTCAAAAAATATAAGATTTCAGTTAAGATTAAAAAGGTAATTGCTTATTGATTACCCATTTATTATTTAAATCACTTTCTTCACAAACTTTTATAATTAATCCTCTATTTTAAAGATTAAACACAGAACTAATTAAAAAAAATAATATTACAAATAATACAACTGATTAAACTAGTAATTAAACTACTACTAATTAAACAACTAATAATAAAAAAATGAAAGTAAAATTCTATCCATTAGACTACCAGTACAAAGTAAGAGAAGAAAAAGTATTGATTTACCTCTATGGAAAAACCAGTGCTCAAGACAAGATTGCCGTAGTTCTGCCGTACAAACCTTATTTTTATGCTCGTTATAATAACAGCCATAATCTTAAAGTAATTTTTGAGTGTTTTCAAACATTAAGTGTGGACTTTCGCGGTAAAACAGGAAAAATAACAGGCTGGGAAGAAGTAGAAAAAGAATTGATAGGCAAAACGGAAAAGTGTCTAAAAATATATGCTAACTTCCCGCAGGCCGTCCCTCTACTTAGTCAAGAATTAGAATCACAAGGCCTAAAGTGTTATGAAAAAGATATTCCATTTATTCAGCGTTTTATTCGCGACACTGGTTTATGGCCGTTTTCTCTCGCAGAAGCAGAAGGAGAGTTTGTTTCTGATCTTAATTTACGCTGCCCCCTATTTTCAGCAGAGAAAGTAACCCCTTTGTCTTTAGATGAAGATGAAGATAAAGAAAAAGAACATATTCTTTTACCATTAAAAATAATCAGCCTAGATATTGAAACTTATGCCCGCGAACGAGCGATTGACTTTGAAAAAAATCCCATTCTGATGATAGGACTTTCAGGAATGGATGAAAACAATAATATTTTTCAAAAAGTAATTACTTGGAAAAAATTCAACCATAATTCAGATAATTTAGGTTATTTAGAAATAGTCGATGATGAAATTAAAATGATTAAACGTTTCAGAGAGATAATGCTTAGCTATCAGCCAGATATTATAACTGGTTATTTTACTGATGGATTTGATTTACCTTATCTTAGAGCTAGAGCCGATAAATTCAATATAAAATTAGACCTAGGTACGGACTTTAGTGAGTTAGAAGCTTCTGCGCAAAGAGAAAGAAAAGAAGGGAAAATAGCTGGCATTCTTCATCTGGATATGTTTAAATTTATCCGCAATATTTTTGGCCGCAACTTAAAAACAGACAGCTTTTCTTTAGATGAAGTATCTTTCGAGCTGCTTGGGCATAGAAAACATGAAGTAGATATAGGTGAACTTTACAGCGCTTGGGATAACAACTCTGAAAAATTGGCCGATTATTGCCGCTATAATTTACATGATGCGGCCTTGGCTTTACAACTATGTCAAAAACTTCTTCCCGATATACGCGAATTAACGCAGATAACAGGCTTGCCAGCTTTTGATGCTATAAGAATGAGCTTCAGCCGCTTGGTAGAGAGTTATATTTTAAAGAGAGCAATCGAATACAACGTCCTTGCTCCAAATAGACCAAGCAGTTATGAAATAAATAATCGCCGGGAAGAAAGTTATGAAGGTGGTTTTGTCTTTGAACCACAGCCAGGCTTATATGAAAATATTGCCGTCTTTGACTTTCGTTCTCTTTATCCATCGATTATAGTTTCACATAATATAGGACCAGAGAGTTTTCACTGCAATTGTTGTGAAAATAATAAAAGTAGCCGCGTTCCTGAACAAGATGATTATTGGTTCTGCCAGAAAGAAAAAAAATTTACACCTCTAATTTTAGAGGAGCTAATTAGAAAAAGAATGGAGCTAAAAAAAGCTCTCAAAACTATTCAACCTAAAGAAAAAGCTCTTCTGGAAGCTCGCTCTCAAGCTTTGAAATTATTAGGCAACTCATTTTACGGCTATCTTGGATTTAGTAATGCACGCTGGTATTGCTTTGAATGCGCTCGCTCAACTACAGCTTATGCCCGCAGTTACATCAAAGCTACTATCCAAAAAGCCGAAGATGCCGGCTTTAAAGTGTGTTATTCCGATACAGATAGTTGTTTCTTGCTTTTAGGAGATAAAAAATTAGAAGAAGCATTAGAGTTTATGAAATCAATAAATAAGAATCTGCCTGGCATGATGGAATTAGAATTTGAGGCCCTCTATCCAAAAGGTATTTTTGTCGCATTAAAAAATACGGAAAAGAAACTGAGTGACAAAAATAGTAAACATGAAGAAAAAGGCGCCAAAAAGAAATATGCCCTCCTAGATACAAAAGGACAGTTAAAAATAAGAGGCTTTGAAACTGTAAGAAGAAACTGGAGTCCTCTGGCTAAAGAATTGCAAGAAAAATTTATTAATCTTATTTTAAACGGGAAAAAAGAAGAAGCCCTAGATTATTTGCGCCAGAGAGTAACAGAATTGAAAGAAGGCCATACACCTAAGAAAAAACTAATTATTAAAACTATGATTACCAGAGAAGTAGATGACTATGCTTCCGTCGGCCCGCAAGTGATGATTGCCCGTAAAATGATAGAACGCGGGTATCCTGTTCCACCAGGAACAATGATAGAATATATTATTGTCCGCGGTTCTAATCTTGTTAGAGATAGAGCTAAATTAGTAGAAGATGTCAAAGAAGGAGAGTATGATGCTGAATATTACTTAAATAATCAACTAATTCCTGCAGTCTCTAGTATATTATCGGTTCTAGGCTATAGCGAAGATGAAATATTTTCTGACAGCAAACAGACTGGATTAGGCAGTTTTTTTAAGTGAGAATATATCACCTCTTAAAATCTTTTTCACCACTAACTTTTTATACCTCAAAAGATTTATACTTCTTAAACAGCACAATCTGTTAAAAAAGAGGTCTAAAAGAAGTCTAAATGATTGAACTAGCTATTTTTAAGAATCTGCTTTTAGCCATAGCCCTTGGAGCTTTGATTGGTTTAGAGAGAGAATATGCCAGATACCATCAACGAGGACATGCTTTTGCCGGCATTAGAACTTTTCCGCTTATAGCTTTGATGGGCGCTATTGCTGCTTTTCTCGGGCAGAGCATCTCACCATGGATTTTGTATATCAGTTTATTTTTGTTAGGATTAATTATTGCTATTGCTTATTTTTTACTGGGAGAGCAGGATAGAAAACATACAGGAGCAACTTCTGAGATTGCTGCTTTTTTAACATTCTTTGTGGGAATGTTTTCATTTTATGGAGAATTTACTTTTGCCATTACTTTAGCTATAATTATAACTTTGATACTTTACGCCCGTTCTATGCTGCATCATTTTGCAGAAAAAATAACACAAAAAGAGATGCGTGATACTATTATTTTTATACTTCTGGCCTTTGTAATACTCCCACTTTTACCTAATAAATGGTACGGGCCATTTGACTTTTTCAACCCCTACTTATTATGGCTGATGATTGTGCTTATTTCCGGCATTAGTTTTATCGGTTATGCTTTAATACGCTGGTTTGGAGAACGAGGAATTGGTCTTGCTGGTTTGCTTGGCGGTCTTGTTGGTAGTACTGCTTTGGCCCTGCACTTTGCACAAAGAAGCCAGAAACAAAAAAAGATTTATCGTGCTTTAGCTTTAGGCGTGATCTTATCCACCGGAGTTATGTTTATACGTTTGTTGTTAGAAATGCTGGCAGTAAATAGAAAGTTCTTTGGTATAATGTTAATTCCTCTGCTAATTTTATTTGTCATTTGTGCTGTTTATGCTTTCTTCTTTTGGAAAAAACACAGTTCTGTAAATGCAGAAATAGAAATAGATTCTCCACTTCGCTTGGCTCCGGCAATAGAATTTGGGCTGCTTTTTCTTGTCGTTCTAGCATTGATTAAAATCTCTGGAATTTATTTTCCAATAAAAGGAATTTATGGATTAAGTTTTCTAACGGGATTAGTAAATCTGGATGCGATTACCATAACTTTATCCCAGCTATCTGGCATGGCTTTCACATCTCAAGTTGCAGCTCGTGGTATGTTGCTGGCAATTATGGCTAATCTTCTTGTAAAGATCTGCTTGGTTTCTTGGTTAGGTGGAAAACAATTTAAAAAAATAGTGTTATTGTTAATGGGAATTTTGATTATTGTTGGAATTGGATTGATGGTTTGGATGTAGAATTTTTGTAAAACATAAAAAATGTCAAAATTCTTAATAACCAAACCTATTCTCGTAATCTTTGTGAGACATCCATTCTAAGACTATACTAAGAACCACTATTTCGTCTCGCTTAATAGTATAAATTAATCTCCAAGCGTTAGGTAAATTGTATTTCCAAAGATTAGTCAATGGACCATATTTTTCTTGATAAGTTTTAGGAATTAGTCTTTTTGGAATTTGAATACCAGAAAAAGCATTTTTCTTTAGGTCTTGAACTGCTCGATCTAACCATTCTTTTAATTCTTTTTCTTCATACTTGCCTTCGTTTAATTCTAAATATGCTTTCTTGACATCTTCATCACCAAACTTTACTTCAGAATTCAGTTCCATGAAAGATCTTTCCTCGATAAATATTGTCTAACTCCTTCAGGATCCCAAATCCAAGCAATTTTTCCCTCGCTGTCTATGGCAATTTTTCCGGACTGCGTGAGGTAATCAATAATAACACAAAAAGTCTGATACATCATTTGTTTAGGTAAATGTTCCCAAAGAGATTTTTTCTTAAACTCACCACTATTAGCATGAATAAATTTTTCAACCATCAAAACAGTATCTAATTGAGGATAATGTAATATCTCTTTATGTTTCATTAATAGTTCTGGCATTAGTTAATCACAAGGTGTATAAACTTATATAACTTTATAAATTTATCTATTAAGAATTATCAACTTTCTCTTTAGTAAACAGTTGTATTAAAGAGGATTATTAATCTTATAAGAATGTAAACAATAATGATAACTACAGAAAAACATAATATCCTTATTATTATTTTAGTATAGTCATCCATTTATACTATGAATGCTTCTCTTCAACCACTCTCAACACATAAACTCTAAGCCAAGCTAGATAAAATAAAAAGAACATCACATTAATGCCTAAACTTAGCTTCTCGGGCAGGTTAAATAGCCAATTTATGCCCATCTGTAATAAACTAAGCAAAACCAAAGTCAAAAATGAGAATAAAAAAGACCAGCTCAGATTAGATAATTGTTGCTTTAGATATTGAAAAGGCGCAGCAATACTTATCCAGATTTTATGATGTTGAACAAAATGATAGTGAACTAGAAAGAGATAGTAAAAGAAAACGATGATAAATATAATACTTAAAATGAGATTTAATAAATAACTAAAATTACCCTCAGGAATGGTAAGGCTAAGTATAAATTTAATTAATAAAACAACTAATAGATAAACCGCTAACGACAATAAGACCGCTAAATTTAAACCATTCCAGCGCCAATAGTTTTTTCTTGTTAGAGCTTTGTTTAATAAAAAATTCCAGTTATAAGCTTGCACTAAAGAATAAGAGAAGATAAAAAAAGTAGGCAAAGCAATGATTATGGCTACAAATAAGAGAAAAAATCCTTTTAATTGACTTAAGAATTCCTGCGCTTGATCTGCACTGCCATTAACTAGCATCTGTTTTAATTCGTCCGGAGACTTACCACCAGAAAGATTATAGGCGCTGCTTTCCATTAAAGCAGCAGCAGAAGTAAAAACTAAATATAGTATAAAAAATAATAGAGCTTCTGTTATGAAAATTTGATAGATGTGCTTGCTTTTCCAGGACTCAAAAAAAGATACAAATTTTTGTGGCAGAGTTATTGACATATTTAACACCTTTTTGAATGATAGAACAAGAGTATTACTATGAGCATATAAAGATTATGGTGGTCTTTTAGAGCTCAAATCACTACCCGATTTGCATTCTGTTTTGTTATGGAATATTCTTCACAATCAAAACAAGCCGAAAGTTATTTATATAGCGTTAAATGATTATGCGTTGTGATTAAAAATGGCTAGAAAATATACTTTACTTATTGAGCGAGATGAAGATGGCTGGTTAGTTTCTGAAGTAATAGAACTACCAGGCTGTCATACTCAAGCAAAAACAATGGATCAGTTGATTGAGAGGACTAAAGAAGCTATTCAAGCTTACTTGACAGAAGAAGAGAAGATGCCTGAAATTGTCCAGGAATTTGTAGGATTACAAACTATAGAGGTCTGATTTCTTGGCAAGACTGCCTAAACTAACAGGAAAAGAAGTTGCAAGAGTAGCTGAGAAGTTAGGTTTTATTTATAGTCATACCACTGGAAGCCACATGGTTTATAAACATCCAGATGGAAGAAAAACAACTATCCCGCATCATGCCGGCGAAGAATTAGGCCCTGGACTTCTCAATAAGATTATCAAAAAAGATTTAGAAATTAGCAGAGAGCAATTTTTAGAATATATTTAGGATTTGTTTTTCTTCACAAAAGACTCATTTAATTGTCCGCACTGTAAATGCGTAAAATGATACGAATTTACTCAGTCTCGATACGAAATATTCCTTCTGCTGTAGCACAATTTAAACTTTGCAATCCTCCAGAAGTAGGAAAATGAATGGTATGTACAAATTGTACCCACCCCTTGGATAATTCTTCATCCCTTTGTCTCATCTTATTAACATATTGTTTTGGATCTTTAGAATCAGTTAAAACAAAGATAATATCTTCTACCACGAACCACCATTCGTCATTAAACCACGTTCTTCTAACGTTTTTCCCTTGAAAGATAACCAGGCCTTTATTTAAATCCATGATTAGATCTCTACTCTATTGGCATTTTGAGTAGTTATGGATGTATCTTCTGCCGCTACTGCTCCGCTCTCTTCCTCTTCTTCAGCTTGAGCTTGTGTCCAATCTACTGAACCTGGACCGGAAATAGTAGCAAAGTCAGCGCAGAAACAATCAATTTTATCGCCGTTCAAGTCATTAGGCGGAGAACTGAAAAAGACGCAGGCTGAATTGTAAACATTTTCACTATAAGTATAGATTACATCTCTATCTGATTCGCCGTTAGTTAATTTTAAAGTAGAACTGCCTGCGATTCCGTCGATGGTGTAAAGCCAAAGACCTGGTGCTTCACTATTACAATTAGGATAATCATAACCACTTGCTGCAGTTATCAATTTGATGTTATATTTTACAGCGATACCGTTCTCATCCAATAAAGGAGTAAAAGTTTCATCTCGAGGCGCAGAAACGGCCCAGCTTATTTTGTAGAAGGTAGTCATAACTACATTATTCCCTACTTTACAAACTCCTTCATCACATTCCCCGCTTTTACAAGGCAATTCTAGAGAGCAGAGCATCGGACTACCGGAATTTGTAGAACTCGGAGAAGCTGTTTTTTCTGCTTGGATTGAACCAACTGCTTGAGTAATTCCAGGAGCTACTTCGATTAAGACAGCACTTTGACCTGTTGTTTTAGCACGTGAAGCTTCATCATAATCACATACAGCATGTGGTACTTGATATTCTACTAGCATAGCTTGATCAAATGTTTTAGAAGCCCACTTACGCCATTTGTTTGTTTCATCTGGGAAGATTAAACTAGAGAGAGAATCCCAGCCAGGACGGAAGTTAAGGATAGCACCGATAGATTGTTGGACAGTAGTTCTACCATGACTAATTCTATTTAATAATGCTTCATGCAAGGCATCTTCACATTGTTTATTTCCACTACAGTCAGCACTCCACAAAGGAGAATCTGCTGGTACATTTTGACATTGTTCTCTTGTTCCTTTACACTGTTTTCCTTCCCTGCCAACATAAATTTGATTCTCATTGCCTGGATTTTTACAAGCATCCCCATCTGCATAACAAACAGAGATTAAATTTCCTTCTTTATCATAACGTTCAAATTGATCTGCAGCCGTTCCATCTACATCATCTTTATTTAACTCAATTGTTTCCACAACATTTCCTGCGCCATCATAAATACTGGTTTCTAAAGAAGTAACTTCATCTTCATTATTTACTCTTTCTACTGTCGTATAACCATCGCCAAAAGTCGTTCTGGTAGAAAAACCAGCATTATCTTTTTCCGTCATAACTATATTTTCTCCAGCTCTTCCTAGTTCCAGACGTTCATCTTGATTTAGATTTTGCAGACATAAATTATTTGCGCCGCAACCTGAAGTAACTACTTCCCAGCCTTCACTTTTCTTTAGAGATCTTCCTTTCTGATCCAACTGCCCATTAGAGTTAACTTGAGGAACCGTATAGAAAGTATCTTGTACTGCTCCATCACTTTTTTTAAGAGTTGTTTCTGTAAAACCTTGTACTTGTCTCGTTTCTACAGTAAAACCGCCGCTAAGACCAGAAACTGTAGTAACTCCTCCACTAGTTGTAAAAGTTGGATCGTTTTTAGGATCAGCTAAACTTATAGCAAAATCATAAGCATTAGCTGACATCACAGCTTGTTGTGTACCTTGATAGACCGTTACTTGTGGAACTCCTCCAACTACACGATTAATTGATATCATATTACCGTTAGCAGAAACACCATTAGTAAAAAAATGCTCCAAATCTTCAGCAGAAGCATCTTTATGTATTCCATCAGCGCCGATGAATTTTACACTATTAGCGGTGGTATCTAATACCCAACAAGTAGTTTGTGGTGGTGGACATTTGCCGTCAGGAAGTGCTTCCAGATCAGTATTTAATATTGATTCTAATTCATCTTCATCTATTTGTACAGTACCGATAGAGATTTTATTGACGGGAGTAGGTGCGGGTGATACTGCGGGTTCAGATGGTGAAGGTGCAGATACAACTGGTGCCTCTGGTTTAAATTCATAATCTCCATCTGATTTATATTTTAGATTGGTAGTTTGACCATTAGTGTTATAGACAGTTCCATCAGGAGCAACCCAAGTATTACCTTTTGGATCATATTTTGAACCAGCAGGAACACTAGTTGGTTTTTGTACACCATATTTTGAATCATAAACTTTTCCGTCAACTGTAATCCAAGTTTTAGTACCCGCATCATATCTTGAACCATCCGGAACAGTAGTTGGTTTATCTGGTGTAGTAGTTGCAGCAGGTGGAGCAGGTGCAGCAGGTTCTTCTAGAGCCGTTGGAGACGATTCAGCAAGTTTCTGAGCTTGATAAGCATCATTTGCTAATTTAAAATCACCGCCATTTAAAGCATCTCTTAAATTGGCTTCTGGAACCGGCTTTCCATCGTAAGTAGCAGATATAGCATTACCTTCAGTATCATATTCTATAGAAAATGGTTTACCGATTGCATCAGTTCCAGAAACAGTGGTATAACTATTAGTATCCGTTTCGGTGTTTAATGAAACAACACGACCATCGTCATTAAATGATAATTCTGAAGGCGCATATGTTGCATCTTGAGTAGAAGCATCTGAAGGTAACGCAACTGAAGCTAATGTAAGTACTGGTGTTCGTGCTTTTACTAATGCCACTCTTTCTCTCTCTAATCGTTGAATAAATGCTACATTAGCTTCTGTAGGTGTTTTAAAAAGTAGTGCACCATCATCAGTAGTAGTACTTGTAGGCATCCATGTTTCTTTATCAGAACTCCATTCCCAACCACTATTTGTACGTTTATAATATAAATCAGTAAGTAGTGCCCCTTTAACTCCTGTTTCTGCTTGGTATTTGTAAACTCCGCCTGTGTCAGGAGTACCAAGCTCAGAAGGCACAATATAATCTTTTGCAGTGATAGGTTTTGATGCCACTGGAGCTGCTGATATAGGAGCAGATGGCAGAGGAGCAGGTGTTGATGGTACTCCTTCTGTGGTATAAGGTTCAGATAATTTCTCATCACCAGCATATGTTTGTCCTGCTTTTTTCTCACTGATAACACCTGCTTTAATTTTATCATAACTAATAGGCTTTGCTAACTTCTGTCCAGTTTTATCAAAAACATCAAAAGTATTTTCTGAAGTTTCTACGAAAGTATAACCGGCATTGTCATATAAGATACGACCAGTTGGAACTTCTACAGGAGGAGCAGGAGCTTCTGGTTGTGCAGACGCTGCCACATTTACTCTAGTTGCTGCATAATTGTTACTATCAATCGTATAGGTATTTTCTACACTATCATCTGCTGGAATAAATAATATTTCACCAGTACCATCATCCGCTGTATGAAAAGAACCTTCTATCAGCTGATTACCAGATACTACTACAGAACCTTTTAACCCGGCATCTGATTGAAGAGCTTCACTATTTTCTCTAATCGAATTAGCATCGAGCTTTACTCCTGATAATATACTTTGAGCTCTATCTCTCATTGCAGTACGAAGCGCACGCACATTTTGAGTAGCTATTTCACTGTCAAATACACCCTCGTTTGTAGGATCGTATACACCATCATTAACAGAAGCAGCTCCACCCAGTGTTTCGAAATCTGGGATTTGACTCACTGCTGTTAATTTACCGTTGGTATCTACTTCATAATTAGCTCTAATATCACCTGAATGCACATTCACATACATTTTTCCAGTGTTTAGGTCAATCTTTAGATCGCCATGTTCTATTTGACTTAAATGTTCTAAATGAGAAATATCTAATGGAGGAACAAAATCTTTTTCTAATTGATATTGTGGTTCTGGTATTGTTCCTTCAGTTTTGAGAGCCTTTGTGATTATTAGTGCTCTATTAATTCCTTCTCCAACTTGTCTTGAAGCTTCATCAGTAGCTTTACCATCTTTATCAAAATATTGCCACTTACCATCATTGGTATTATATACAGCTGATTCTTTCGTAGTATGGTCTACTACCACAGTATCCCCTTTATTAGTTACTGTTATTTCAATCTCGCCAAATGGGGTCCATTTTTTAATTATATCTGTATCCTCATCAAATTCAATATGAACACCATTTGGGAGATTAATAGTTTTTGCTTGTGAGACTACTGGCGCTGCCACTCCCGGATCCGTCAACGCCAAAGGACCTAAAGCCAAAATTGCCATATCAAGAACTCTATTTCCACTACTCGCTGTCGTCGCCGTCCCAGAGCCATCGCCAAATTCTCTTTCAAACTCAGCATCTGTTGCAGAAGTATCGGTTGCTCCTTCTTCTGCTGGAGTTACAGTAACACCAGATTCTAAATTATTCCAACCATTAACTACACCATCAGTATAAGTTTGTTGATCCGGAGCTTTATTACTCTCACCGAATTTCATTTCACTAGCACCAGTTTCTACTTTCTCAGTTCTTAATGCGTTTAGTATTTCTGAATTAGGATTAACATCCGTATTACTAATATCTAATTTTCTATCAACCTTTCTTGCCACTAACCAAGCATCTACCGGCATGCCGCTTTGTAATTCTTGAAATTTTCCACCTTCAAACTTCCAAGTTTTCTGACTGTCTTCATCATATAAATAATAATCTGTACCTTTGCTATATATGGCCCCATTACTGCTAAAACGCGTGCTTTTCTCAAAATCATCAACTGAAGAAGGTGGAATATCAGAGATACGTCTTCGTAAATTTTCCGTAATTTTATCACGCACATCGTCCATATTATCTTCAATACTTATACCCTTTCCCACCATTTCATTATACTGCGCAGAATCACGTAGAGCACCAGTTCTAAGAGCATTATCCAAAAAGTTAAAATTATCTTCATTATCAGATACCGCTCCGCTTAAACCAGAAGCTTCTTCCAGAGCCACAGCTTCCGGTACAACTGTTCTTAATGCATCTCTATCTTTATATGCCCCAGTTAAAGCTTTCCCTTGACTTCTGGCTTCATTAAACTCCAAAAAATTTCCATCTTTAATTGCACCAGTTTCATCCACCCAAACAACTTTAGGTAAGTCTAGATCGTTTTCGGTGTATGCTTTAGAAGCAGCTAAACCTGCAGCAGGAGTAACCCCTAGCTCTGCAGCATAATCATAACTACTGCCGCTGCCCATCGTTCCATCTTTTCTGAGCCAATATAAATCACCACTAGCTGCATCTACTATTTCTTTTTCTACAGCTAAGGTTTCACGCAAAATTCCCGGCTGTGCATTAATACTAGCTAAAGTAGGATTCTTAGCACTTACTGTGCCGGAAATAATCTTTCCTTCAGAATTGACAGGAGTACCATCGAGAGTGTAATATTTACCTTCACCTTCAAAGACAGTTTCCGTTACATCAATAGTTTTATGACCTAATTGAACACCTTCAGGATTATTTCTATAATCCATTCCACATTGTTCACCAGCTCCACAAGGAGTACAACCGGTTTCACCAATAGAACAACTAATCACTCTCGTATCAGTTACTTTCTCAACATATTTACCTTGTTGATACACCGTCTGTTTTCCATCTGCAGATTTTTTATCTGTAGGTTTCAATATTAAAGCTGGCGTTCCAGCACTTCCTCTTGCTTCTGCTGTTGCATAAACCGTTACTGTTCCATCCGGTTGGACAGAAACAGCTCTTTGAGTAGAATCAGTAGCGGGCAGAGGAGTTATTTCAGAAGTCAACGCCAATACCTGCGCATCATAATCCCCTCTTTGTAGCACTTCTTCAAATACATACCTCTCCTCCTCTATAGTTTGTGCATCCCAAGTATGAACTAATTCTACCTGCCTAGCAGCTTTATCTTTCGCTTGAACTGCGTTATAGAAAGCGTTAAAATTGCTTGCTGTATTAAGAGCATAATTAGTGTCAGCAAAACCTTGTACTGTACCTGCTTTTTTCGCTGCTGCTTCTAACTCATCTACTTCTGCTTCCGTTAATTTATCATCTTTAATTAATTTCTTCTTGACATCTTCTAAACTTTTTTCAGTATCTCTTTTCTCAGTAGATAATTGCGCGCTTAACTCTGCTTCTCTAGCTTTTATTTCCTGAGAAGTTTTATCTCCTTTAGGAACAGATGCAGAGCTTACTCTAGCTTCAACCACTGGACGTACTACCTCAGCTTTAGCAATAGGAGAAGCAAAACGTATATTAGTAATAGCAGAAAATGAAGCAGGCCCTTTATCAGGAACATATTCATAACGATTTAACCCAGGACTCCACTTCAAAGTATAAGTCTTTACTTCACCATTTACAGTCGCTTGAACCGTATCAGGCAATCCTGTCGGAACATCTTGACGATTGGTATTTACAGATATACCATTATCAGTTAATTCCCTAGCCACTGCTTCAGCTAAACTAACCCCTGCACTATCAAGAGTATATTCCAGCATAGGAACTAATTCCTTAATTAATTTGCCACCAATAGTCAGTCCACCATTAATATAACTTTGAGATAATTCTTTTACTACAGAGTCTTTCAATCTAGTTCCATCTTGAGTAACCCAGCCATCTTGACTATAACGAACTAACCCCGCTACTTCACCAACGTCATTGGGAATACCATAAACTACATCGCTAGGAATTGGTAATTGTAAATCTTCTACGACATTTTTAGCAGCTTCTATATCCGCAGCTTGACGAACATCATTGCTAACTAATCTTCCTCTACTTAGAGTTGCGACAACAGGCAATCCTTCTAAATCTGCAGCTTGTTTATCAGAAGGACTCATCTCTCCTGTTTCTGGATTAATCTCAGTAATCTTTCCATTCATATCTTTGAAATAATAAGAACCACCAGAATCTACAACATCTCCTGCTAATCTCATTTCTTGAATTTGCCGCAAACTTAAAAGACTTAAATCACCACTTTCTATTGCTAATCTCCTTTCAACAGAAGGATTGTCTGTTAATTCTAAAGACGCAACAGATGAAGAATAATCTATTCTCCCATCATCTAAAAGCTGACCAACAACTCGAACAGTACTCACAGAATCACCATCTAGATCAAATATATAATTATCAAAAGAGATATAACCTGTTTCTGCTGTATCTTCTTGAACACGGTGCCAGGCATAATACTTCTTTCCATCCGAAGCTAATGCTTCCGCCCAAACATATTGTGCTTTCTCGTTTCCGCTCCAAAAATCACTATCTTCAACTTCAATTACAGTACCAGGAGTGACTTCTAAATCGCCATAGTTTGTTGGAATTACTGCTTTCACGCCCAGTTCGTTTTCTCTCTTTACTGCCAAAATAGGAATAGGTGCTTCACTCAAATAACTATATTTTAATCCAACAGTTTGAGCAACTGGAATAACCGTTCCAACATCAGGAACATATTCCCCAATAGTTCTCGTCGTTACACCATCTTTGGTGATTGTTTTTTCATAACGCCCATCAGCCATACGCGTCCAAGTGAAATCCTCGGCTCCACTTCTTTCAATCAATGTTTGAGGTAATGTACCAGCAGGAACTTCCAAAGGACGATGATAATCTACTTGAGAACCTGCATTATTATCAGCTTGCCAGTTAGCTAAAATTTGAGTTCTTTGCTCTACTGTTTTACCAGAAGCACTGGTAACAAAAGAATCATAATTTTTACCCATTAATTCTAAAACAAATCTTTGTTTTTCCGGCGTATCTGCTTTACCCCAATCAGATAACAGACCTACACGTTGTTGATAGTTATAGATTGCTCTTTGTTTTTGATAAGCCTCTCTGATTAATGATTCATCTAAATCTGCCCCAACAGAAGTGTCTTTGATCCTACGGATATAAGCATCCTCGTCATAAAGACCTGCTTTTGCACTTTCTAATATTCTGATTTGTTCGTCATTTAAATTTTGATCATCTTTGAAATTAGAATATGCAGATTCTGCATCGGATAGTATAATTTTTTCTATACCTATTTCTTCATCTAACTTCTTAACATCATCTCTAGCGTTTAAAACTTCAATTGGTTCATCAAAATGAGCAGGCGTTACAACGCCTTCTAAAGCAGGTCGCTGAACTTCAGGTTCTGGAAGTGAAGGAACTATTGGTTCTGCTACTTCAACCACTGGAGGAGGATAAGCCTTGTCGTATAAAGAAAGTACAGAATTTTCTACACTTACTTTCAATGCATCTTTATCGTTTATTTTAACTAACAAACCTAATAATTCAATTTGGCTAGGATCACCTGTGCCTTCTCTTAGAAGACGCGTATAAACTCTCTTTGCTGCACCAGGATAGGTTACAGAAACACTTTCCATCTTAGTGACTAGTTCCTCACTAATTTTTCCTTCTTGGATTAACTTTTGTTTCCGAGCATAATAATTACCGGTGTTTGTTCCATCATTAGTCATTGATTGTACTGATAATAAATTTTTTCGCGCTTGGTCTATTTCTGCAAGACCGCCCGCATCCCCTCTTTCTTTAAACACTTCTTCTAAAGCATCTAATTCTTCAGGAAAAACTAAAGAAGGATTTTCTGTAATCAATATTGTACCAGTGGTAGATGGGCTAGTGAGGGTATTCTCATCAAAAAATTCTCTTGGTGGTATTGTTTCTACAGGAACTGCTTCAGGTTCAGAAACAGAAGCTGCTGCTAATTCTGCAGCTATTTGTTTATCAATCTCTTTAATTTCATCTGCTGATAAATCTTCTTTAATTAACGCAGCCGCTTGTTGATCTATTTCTTCTTGAAGAGGAATTCTGATTCCAGGAGAAGGTGTTCGACTTCTAAATACCCCAGAACTCTCTTTTACACCAGTGATAGTCTCTTCTGTAATTAAACCACTAACCGTTTCTTTTGTATTAAAACCTAACAACGTCTGTAATTTTTGAACCTCACGAGCATCTCCCCCTCTTAACTTGTCAACATTTACTCCCCTAAGTTCTAATCGTCCCTCTAAATCTGGATCTGCTGATAAATAAGAATTTAATCTATCCAAATCACGAATATTACCGCCTTTGTTGAGATTACTATTTTCTAAAGCTAAATTATCATCTAACTGTAATTCTGGGTTAACTGTAACTGGTTCTTTATATATTAAAGCACTTTCATCAACACCCACATCAGAAGGAACCACTGCAGTCATGCCCTTACCAGAAGGACGGCTAATTTCCCCAGTAAATCCCGTATTCAATTCTAAACCAAGAACACCTTCTACTTTTGGAAGCATAGTTTCAGTAGGTTTGCTTTCCCTAATACTTTGTAAATTATTTAATTCTCTACTATCAAGAACATCATTTAAATCCGCAGTTAAATCATTTCCAGTTAGGGATTTATATTGTACATACACACGTTTAACTTCATCTTCAGATTCTAGGCCCCTAAATAATTCTAGAACTTTATCTTCATCAGTATTCCACTTTTCTACTTCTTCAGAAATTTTAGAAGCAATTATCCTGGCCCGAGCATCTCTTTGCTCAGGAGTCATTTGTAAGACTAAAGAATCTCTTGAGATTATTTTTCCATTATTATCGACTAAAGCTTCGTAACCACCAGAAGTTCTTTCTACTTCAGTTACCCTTGAACTTTTACTAATGGTTGCTCCTGCTGCTTCTACTACCGGTTCAGAAACAGGCACATCATCTTCAAGAACAGGAACATCAGCAACTGTAGCCGGAGGTAACTCTGAACTTCCTTCTGAAAGACTCACAACCTGAGCACTAGCACCAGCCCTTAGCCATTGCCCATTAGCAGTAAATAATTCATTCTTATAATTAGATTTTAAATAATCTAAAAAAACCTCTCGATCATAATTAGCAATATCAATACCCATCTGCTCAGCTAAATCATCAACAATAGCACCATAACTTAAACTACTAGAAGTTGACTTGACTGTAACTGTTGTAGATGCCGTCGTCGCTTCCCCCGCTAAATTCTCATTCGGAGTAAACAAATTAACAACCTGACAAAGCCAAGTACAATCAGAATTATCCTCTGCAACAACCGAGAACATACTTAAAACTAGTAAAAACACCACTAATACCAAAATCAACCTCTTTTTCATGCTCTTTAAACCCAGTATATTTCTACCTCTTTTAAACCTTTTTCTTTGGAGAAGTTTGAAAAATAGTAATTTTAGCAAATATCTCATATTTTCTTGCTAAAATTACGGCTATTTCAAATTCTCTTTAGAACTTTGCACACAATTAATTTAGTTTTGCAAAGTTCTCTTTATGGCACGATAATGGCCAGTTTTAGCCGCACCTTCGAATACGATAATATTGTTTTTTTGTAAGTAAGCTAAATCCCTTTTTAAAGTCTTTTCTGAAACATCGCTAAATCTTTGTTTTAATTCTGGGAAACGTAGAGATCTAATTTGCTCAAGCAAAAGCAATATCTTTTTCTGTCTTTCATTTACAGGGACATTTACAGGGACATTTACAGGGACATTTACAGACCCACTTAGAGGTTCACTTTCCCTTCTCTGAAAAGTAATCGTAAAAAAATCACTAAACTCAAAAACAGGTGGAGGAAGACTCGCTTTTTTAAGAGCATCCTTTATTCTCCCAATTCCTGAACCTACTTTTTCTACCAAGTGCACTTCTTTGAACAAACTAAAAAGTAATGGATTACGAGAAAAACTTTTCTTACCAAATTCTGATTTTTTTATTGCTGGAACTAAACCGCCAGGATTAGTAATTTCTACCCGATCTCTAAAGATTTCTACCATCACATTAGCTCCTTTGGAAAAGTAATCGCGATGAGCTAAAGCATTAACTAAAGCCTCTTTAAGAGCCTCTTCGGGTAATTCTAATATCTCTTTTCTAGCTCCAAAGCCTTTAATGTCATAGGATAACTTCAAATTACGATATAGAAAATTAACGGCATCATCATAGTTAGATATAATATCTCCTTCAAAATCTTTTCTATCAATTATATCTGTTTTATCAACACTTTTATACAAAACGCAAGTAACCGCAGCCCAGGGGATAAATTTTTTAATACTCTTGCAAAAAAATAACACCCCTGCATTTCTGAGTTTGTTATCAGTAAAAACACCTAAATTTTTTAAGATATTTTCAGTGGAAATAATTTTCGTTAGGCCTGATTTTCTAAGAAAAGAATCAAAGACCACTTTATTAAAGTCTCTTTTAAATTGAAACTGATTATTTATTATCTCATCAAACAATACTTTTTGCTCTCTTTTAAATAAATCTTGAATTTCATCTCTTGTTAACTTTTGAGAATTTGCGCCTTGTCTAATAAAAAAACCAGAAGAACATTGATAAGGCTTGTCCTTTCCTTCTAATACTTCAACGATAAGAATGTTTTCAAATGATATCAGATTAATCGTTATCGATGGATCACAATTTCTAGCTAAATCCTGAATCTGAGACTTTAACTGATTACTAATTTTAATTTCATTAACTACGCATTTATCATTGACACCTAAAATAATTTTTCCACCGCTAGAATTTGCAAAAGCTACTATCTCTTTAGCTAAGCTCTTAGGATCAAAAGATTCTTTAAATTCTATAGATTGGCCTTCACCACTGTGTAAAATAAACTTAAGTTCACTTTCATCCATACACTTCCCCCGCTAAATTCTCATTAGGAGTAAACAAATTCTCCAATTGACAAAGCCAAGTGCAATCAGAATTATCCTCTGCAATAACGGAGAACGTGTTGTGTCGAACTAAACTAACTGAATTTAAATTATTAGACACAACATATAAAGGAAATAACAAATAGAATACTTTATTTATTTCCTTTAGTATACTTAAAACTAGTAAAAACACTATCAATACCCAAATCAGCCTCTTTTTATTCACCATCTTTAACAACAAAACTTTTATATATAAGACTTTCTTTTAGACTAATATGAAAACTAAAGATAAATGGAAGGACGTTGAAGAAGCCCAGAAAGATCCCGAGTTTATTAGAACTATTTATGAGTGGGTCAGGCAAACTTGTTCCTAATATTTCTTTTTTAAATAATTTATATCCTATAAAACCAGGTAGTTTTAATCCTTCTTTTTTATTAATCAATTCATAAGACTTTTTGGCAATTTCATTTAGCATAGTAGCATTATCTTCTGAAACAACAATATTAATATCTTTAACTGAAGCACAAGCCACTATTAAAAAGTCATTCCAAAGTTTCTCTTTAGTAAAGCCACCACCAAGATTCAAATATGTTTTAAAATATTCTTCTGCTATAGTTTTCAACCGCTCATCAATGATATATTCATTAGATGTAAAAGAAGAATAAGCCCTTAATAAAGAGGCTTGTATATTTATCCCTGCAATAACTATTCGAGGAGCCCCTTTTAACTCTTGCCGGATTAAATTTAATCCATAAATTTTCAACTCCTCTTTGTTATTTTCTAAGATAGAATGCATCCTATGAAAATCTTTATCGGAAACTAATAGTCCAAATATATTGGTATCTAACATCAAACGCTTCATGCAGCTTCCCCCGCTAAATTCTCCTTCGCAGTAAACAAATTAACAACCTGACAAAGCCAAGTGCAATCAGAATTATCCTCTGCAATAACGGAGAACGTGTTGTGTCGAACTAAACTAACTAAATTTAAATTATTAGACACAACATATAAAGGAAATAACAAATAGAATACTTTATTTATTTCCTTTAGTATACTTAAAACTAGTAAAAACACCACTAATACTAAAATCAACCTCTTTTTCATGCTCTATTATTTCTCTTTTAACTCTTTCAACATCTTTTGGACTTCTTTCTTTAAAATAGGTAAGTCTTTTTGGATTACAACCCATATTCTTTCTAAATCAAGTACAAAGTAAGCGTGGATTAAAATATCTCTTGTTCCAGCAATACTTTTCCAAGGGATATCGGGATACTCTGCTTTTAAAGAAGAAGGAAATCTGTTTTACTGCTTCTCCTATCACTTCCAGCCTTCTTGCAGTACTATCTTGAAGAAGAGCATCTTTGAAAAAAAAGTCTTTATTTTTTTTCTTCATAGACTCTTCAATCCTATCAATATACTCTAGGATATCTTGAAGATAAAGTCTTACTGATCTCATAAAATACGTACCTCATCTTTTAATATTTGGTATTTTAACTGATACTTAATTAATGAATAATCTACTAAATCTACTTTTTTTCCTAAGACTTCCTCTGCTACAATTTTGATACCAGCAAAATCAAATAAACTTAACCCTTTTTTCGTCTTTACCAAAATATCGACATCGCTATTTTTCTTCTGTTCTCCACGAGCATAACTTCCAAAAATACCGGCTTGAAGAACTCCGTGTTTCTTCAAAGTTTTCACTAACAACGATTTATGTCTTTGTAATTCTAATGGTAATTTATTTTTTTTATTGATTATCTGTTTCATTTTTCAGCCAACTTTAGCAACATACCTATGATTAAATCCCAGTTTTTATAGTTTTCCTTATAGTAGCTATATGCGACGAGCTCACCATAATAATCAAGCCTATTTCTAAGGAAAGACATCTGGCTAATGGTATTTACTTCTTTGTCTTTTTTATACTCTTTTTAGAAGAAAGTGAACAAACATTGATGATTTTTTGATCTTAAACCTTTCTTTAACATCAAAGCCACAAGCAATTCTTTGATGATCTCATAATATCCTTCAAAAACAAAACTCACATTTTTTTCATTTGAGGAAATACTTTTAACAAATTCATAACGAAGCTTAGCAGCAGTTAAAATAGACTTAATCTTCTCACTATCAACGCTTACTTTTCGGACAAACGAGTTTTCACATTCCTCCCAATTCATTAAGTCGTTCATTTTACAGTGAAAAAACCCCTCAATTTAATTCCATTGACCACATTGTTCAACAACTCTTTAGGCAATAAAGTTATTTTAGGCTTCACAAAAATCTCAATCTCGTGACCCAATAACTGTTTATAATGACTTAGATTTAATTCTTTATCTCTAGCACATTCCACAAATATATCAATATCACTATCTTTTACAGACTCGCCTTTTCTGAAACTTCCAAACAAGATAATAGCAGATGCCCCTAATTCCTCATTAATATAGTCAATCAACCCACTGCGACATATTTTTTCTGTATAATAATTACTCTTAATCAAACGATTAAACCAAGTATCTACCCAACGGTTTTCACTAGAAACTAAACCTTCTTGTCGTAAAGATTGAAGATAATATTGCACTTTTGATTTATTTATTTTCAACTGTTTAGCAAGCTCTCGTACAGTAATTTTCCGTTGCGGGTTATCAAAAAAAAACTCTAGCACCGTTGCTTTTGCGGACAATTTATTTTGTCCAACTTTTTTGGACAATTGTCTAACTTTTTTGGACATCATACACCTTTTAAATAATATAAATTTAATACTTTGATAATAACACAAATATTACATTCAAGCCTCTGCTGTCGCTCCCGTATCGGTCGCAGCTTGCGCATCTGCCGTAGTTACGGAAGTATCTTCCTCGGGCGCAGGTTCTTCCTCATCTTCAATTTGACTGCAATAAGGATTGTTAACTTTCGAAGGCCAGGAATTGTAAGCGCCAACTAAAGTTTCAGCTAGATCACCTATTTTTAAGATAACAGCTGCCACATTACAAACTGACGTTTCACTTCCTGAAACTGCACAACTTACTAAACAAACCAATTGTAAAGCCACATTTACTAAACCCATGGGGCTAGTAAATAATCCTTTCACGAAAGATATCAGAGCATCAGCTAGTTGAATAGGAGAAGCACTCAAAGCTGGCCCTAAAAAGAAAACACAAGTTAAGTATTTTCCTAGTTTTTGACAAGAATCAATAGTGGCTAATCCAGCAGGAACATCATTTTTGTAGCAAATAATTTCCCGACATTTAACTTGACGATACTTTTCTAAATTATAAATAATTCCTGGAAGACAAACACCGATTAATGAAGTATACATATTTTCATATAAACCTTTTGCTTTCAGAGGCTCTGATAAGAAACGCAAGGTGGCATAATTATATCCATCTAAAACCAGATTCTGATACGTGCCGTACCACCCTAAAAGATCTGGATCTGGATTACATGAAAGAATAGCTAAAGGAATTTGAAACCAACTCACAATCTCAGTATAGGTAGTTGATACTTTTTCTTGCGTAGCACAGGCACCTGCTGCTGCAGTTAATCCAAAAATAGGAATACTTTTTAGTGTATCAGTTGCAGCAATGGCCGGGTTAATTATTTGATAAATAGTAGTCACTAACTGAACAAACCTTGCAGCATACTGCACCCATGTCAATATCTGCGACAACACTTCCAATTTATCCGCTATCTTATACAATACATCATCTTTGACATTAGCAATCTTGCCTTCCAAGTTCTCGTCCATAGCGCCAAGCTCGCTAAAGCCAAAACTTACCTCTAAAACAACTTGTTGTACTTCTGCATTAACCAGTACTTTATTGCTGCTAGTCTTAGAATAAACGAGTAGATTACAAACATATTTTGCTGTCGCTTTAGTAAAACTACCAGATGCACGTGCTTTCTCCGTAATTCCAAATAAACTTCGTCCATCAAACGGAGCAAATTCTAATAATATCGTTGGAGTTGGCGCAACTGCACCACCTGCACTCTTTCCACCGTAAAGCAAGCTCTGACTTAACTCTGGTCCTACGTTTCCTTCTTCAGTTGAAACAGCGCAATCTTGTAAATCTATTTCTAAAGCCGAAGCTCCTGTTGTACTTCCCAGAGTTACAGAAACAGGCATACGTACAGGAAATAATACTGCCGCATCTAAATCTACAAAATCTATTAAAGCTCGAGAACTTCGTGTTTCCCATTGATCTGGCTTAGGCTCATCTTCCACCGCTAACTTTTTGAAATTGTAACTTCCACTACGAGGATCTCTTAAAGTAGCCCTCTCTTTTTTCTCTACAACCCAACTATCTAATTTATTTCCTGCTGAATCTTCTAATTCCAACTTAATATTAGCATCATTCTGCGCTTCACTTTTCAAAGACTCCCTAGTTACAAATTGACAGATCAAATATTGATTTTGTCTTTGGCAGCTGCTTTCAGTAAAAACTTCAAAGCCCGCTTTATTAAATAAACCAGCTGGATACAAAGTTAGCGCATCATTGACAACATTATTCAAATCAACTTTAAACAATAAACCATTTCTTTCAGTAACGTTCAACTTAAACATTATTTTATCGCCGCTTTCAAAATAATCTTTCTCGCCCCGAGCAGATAAAGCTTTAATCTCTAAACCGGGATTTATTATAGGATCAGTACTATCAACTACCAATTCACGCACCGCCAGTTCCCCAGCATTTTCTACTTTATCAACTAATTTAGTCAAACCAATACGCACTATTTGATTATCATAACCACTTAAACTACTCATAACCGTCCAATTACATTGAAACATCCCATCTTCTCTCTCACCGCAAATATCCAACGAACCAGGTATATCATTGCCGCTGCCTACTGCGCCTAAATTAGCACGAACCCCAGCAGGATCCATCCCTGCCCCTTGCTCATTAATCTGCAGAATAATATTATTCTCACCGGACTTGATAAAATTACGGCCGTCATAAAGACGATCAGTTCCAAAGAAACTAACCGATGGAGCTTGCGCATCACGAGTGAAAGATTTTGCTAAACTCATTTCTTTGCTATTGCCGCTTTCATCTTCTGCGCGAACTAATACACTCAAAGAATCAACTGAACTAAGTTTGACCTCATTCCAAGTACAGTGCCATAAATTTTCAACGACACTATCAAGCTCACAGCTATCTGCTTCGCTCCGTAAAAATTCTACTGAATCAGACATGGCTAAAACTTTTTCTGCCTGTAGAGAACCAGTATCAATAACATCAGCTACCATATTAGTGCGCATAGTAAAAGGTCCAATCTGTTCCATCTCACCAAGTCCTGTAAAGTTAAGCGAATTAGCCACAATATTGGGAGCTACAAAATCAAGCTTTAAAGAACGAGCTGCCGAAATAACACTATGCCCAAATTTATCTTCAGCTCTAATTTTAACCCGCCTATAACCTTCTCCAGTAAAATAACTATCTGGCGCTTGCAACTCGCCATTAAAGTCTGAAGAACCGTACTCAAACACTTTCTCATTACCTGCAGCAAAAGAATTTATCGACTGCAAAACTTCACCTGAATCGGCATCTAAAATTTCAATCTTGCCCAGTCCCGTACCAAAACTAGGCTGCTCTTCTACTCTAAAATTAATCATTATTTTAGGACCTATTTGTTCCAAACGAGTAATTCCAGAAATTTCTGGAGCTGAAGCATCCGCTTTAACTGCATCACTATCACTCGCTCCGCTAGGCAAGTGTGTAACTGTAAAAGTATAAGTATCCTCAACTGCCCCATCACTAAGATCATTAATATAATCACATAAATAACCGCCCGCCTGCTCACTGCAGCTTTGGAACGTATCTGAACTGCTCCCTAACTGAATCTTCACTTGTTCAGGAGAAACAGCAGCTCCTGCCGTATCTACAATTTTAGCTTGCACTTTCCACATATCACCAGCGCCATCAATATAACCAGGCAGAGCTTTCTCACCCTCGTTTTTAACAATATTAACATTAGCCGCTAAAGCTTGCGCGGAATAAAATGGCAAACTGATAATTAGAGCAATAATAAATAAAGCACTGGTCTGCTGCAAATTAATTTTTGAGTATTTCATCTTCTTTCTAGTTTTTAGTTAAATAGTGTTTTTATTAGATTTATTCTTAGTTAGTTATTGAATCATATTATTGAAACATATTCTTCTTATTTTCATTTTTTAGTTTCAGATTTTATTTTCATATTTTTATGTTTATATTTTATGTTCATAGTTTATTCTCACCTATAAATAGGCATCAAAGCACTGCGCAGTTCCGGCATCTTGGAAATATTTTCCATCTGCCCCATCAAATTTAAATCTTCAATAATTCTGATATGTGGCTGCGCAGGAACACTGTTGATATCCATCGTCGGAATATAAAAAACAATTTCATCCGAAGGGTAAAGTCTTTCTGAAGTTATCTTCAAATAAGTTGCAGGAGTATTCCAATTTAACTGACCGCCAACTAAAACGTCCATATTGACTTCATCAAAAGTATAACAAGTATCTGCAATCCCCCCAGTACACCGCTCTTCAGATGGAATAACTAAACCTGATTGATCCATCACTATACCAGACACTTCATAAACCCCCGGCACCAAAGACACTTGTGATTTTCCTTCGTTTTCTCCGCCTTTAAGTACTACGGCTGTACTAAAAGTTTCTCCATAAGCATTAGGATTAATATCAGAAATTCTCTTAAAACTTAAAGTAACCTGTTCTTTATCTCCTAAAGATTGAGTTGTACCAAAGAACCTCCAAATATGTTTGTGATCACCATCTAACATCTCCGGGATATAAGAATAAACTTCTTTAGCAGAACCAGAGACTAAACCTAACGAGCCTCCGCCAAAACATCGCTGCCCAATACATTTACCAACTCTTTTTTTCATCACACTGATATTAACAGGATGATATTTATGCATCTCTAATTCAAATTCTGCTGCAAGAACATCAACCACTCCAGCTCCAGTTTCTGCAGCATAACCAATCAGTTCAGCAGATCTAGCAGAATCACCAGAACCGTATTTCTGTTTATATTTATATGTATCAATCGGATAAAAATTAGTCAAATAATCTTGTTTAATTACGCTCATGCTGCCACCATAGATAGCCGGATAATTCTCTGCTAAAACTCCTTTTTTATCAGTAAGTCCCATCGGGCAATTATCTTGTTCAGGTATAGAAAACAGTACTTGCACTGCTTCCAAAGGCTCTTTTGTATAACTATCTATCACTACCGTCTTTAAAACGTCTGTATTGCGCTGCGTTTGGGCACAAGCTAAATTTTGCAGCCTATTTACTTTAGGCTCTTCAAAACTTCCACTCACTGCAGCATTGTTATTTCGAATATTAGATTCAAGAGCAAAATTAAAAGTATAACCTTCACCATTAAACGCCTCCCTATCTCGCAGCGTTACTAAGACAGGATAACTCAAATCATAAACCGTACGATAATTTTGCATCCCAAAATGCAGCAAGAAATAATTGACCGCTAAATGATCAGGCTTGATAACTCCCGTATTTCCATTGGCTTTAAAATAAGGTTCCCAGCCAAAATAATCAAAATTAACATCTAAATTTTTCAATGGACTATTGGCAGGATTATTAACATTAGTGGTACGACCGCCTGTTTCACTGCCCGTATCTACACTAATTCCCAGATTTTCAAAAGATAAGACAGAATTATCATAATTTTTTTGATATAAAGCACTTAGCTCCGAAACAGGATATTGATAACGATAAAGATTGCTGTTGCTCGCTGAGCGTAACATCGGCACGTAAGAAGTAAGCAAACTTTTCATTTGCCGCGCCAAAGTAACCGCATTCCAACTAGCTGTAGGCACTAACTCAAAAGTCACTGCTGAAGTAGGAGCTAGTTTTTCCACATTCACATCAGAATAAATTTGTAATAACTCTAAAGCCTGATTTTCTAAAAAAGTAAAGTTTCTTTCCGCATTTGTTATTATAGAAGCCGCATCATAATATTGTTTTAATGGCAGATTAATTCTCACAAAAAACTTTTCCATGGTAGTTCGCGCTTCACCTTTTTGAGCTTCTATTTTTTTCTCAAGTAGAAAACTAACTTTCTGCTCGCCAATACCAACAGTAACATCTTGCACTTCTCCTGCAGTTACAGAAAAACCTTGCCCGCTAAAAGTTTCGTATTGACCTAAACAATCATTAACTTTTTCTTTTACAAACCTACCTAATTGCGCTTCGACACTCATAGTAGCGTCTTCACGGGCATAAAGTTTTGGTTTCAAAGAAGTAAAGCTAACTTTATTAGCAGCATTATTTTCATTATTATAATACCAGAAAGGAACTTTTGCTGATTCCAAATCCAGACCATCAGATTCAGCTGGATCAACTTTAGAAAATTCACCGATTAATTCTGGATAAATATAGCCGCCCTGTTGGCCGAGAATAACTAAACCACTTTTAGCCGTCTCAGCTAAACAATCTTCTGTAAAACTTTGCACCGGCTGAAACTCTAAAGGCACTGCCGCTATAACCGGGACTTCTTCACCAATCAAAGCTTCTTGTTTAACAACTTTTGTAGCATAAAAAATTCCGGCAAAAGTAAATAAAAGAATAATACCTACGATTATAAATATCGTAACTTGTCCTCTTTTCCCGTCTAACATCAGAACCATCTTTTATAGTATAAGAAAAGAAATGAGGTATATAAAGGTTGTTGTCTTTGACGGTTGAAAATGTTTGAAGAATAATATTTGAAAAAATAAAAAAATTATCTCTTTCTATATCCAAATTTTTTATCGTAATCTTTATGGCTTAGAATGTCTAAAACAAAACAAATTATTTCAACTTGGTCTCCTTTGATGGTGTATAACATTCTCCAAAAATTAATCAATTCCACTCGCCACAGATTATTGGTTTGACTCTTTTGCAAGTACTCGTTCGGGATAAGATTCTTAGTAATGCTGTCTCCGTAAAATGGGTTAGTTTTTACAAATTCAATTTTTTGTTTGATAGAACGCAATAGTTGAATTTCCCCCGTGCTATTTTTCCCTTCACTCATTTGTTGTCCGACAATTTCATTCAAGCGCTTATATTCTGTTTCTGCTTCGTCCAACAAAATTACCCGTACAGGTTTATTCAATTTTTCTATACCTCAGTTCCTCGCTGAATTAGTTTATTTAATTCACTTCTTTCTGTAAAAACCCAAAGAACGCCTTTTGTTCCAATGATTATTTTTCCACTAAATTGTAGATAATCTAAGATTTGAAGTAGAGTCTGATGCATTACTTGTTTTGGAAGTTTTCTTTTAAGTTCAGCCACAGTTATTAACTCCCCCATATTTTTTAAAGTTTCTTCTACCATCAAAACAGTATTCAAAGTAGGAGAATGAATAACTTTCTCTTTTTCAAAAGTGGGAATTATTTCTGCCATGATCCTGAAAATATAAACTATTACTTAATTTAGATACATTTATACCTAATTAGTATATAAATATTCCTATTAGTTTACATAAAAACTAATAAACCAACCAGCACCGAGAAAAACTTTACCTTACTCTAGCTCCTTCCACCACACCATGGACAGCAATATCTTCAACTGCCGAACTTAATTTCTTGCCATCAAAATAAACTTTCCCTTCTTTTACTAACATAGTCAACTTCAAAAAGTCTTCAAATTGCACTTCTTCACGGCCAGATTCCATGCCTTGGAAACAAACAGCTTCACCAAGTAAAGTCTTATCAACTTCAAGAACAGCCACATTTTGTCCATCATCAGCTGCCAATACCATAGCTTCACTAACTTCTCCACGAATTTTAGCTGGTTTCATGTTCAAACAAAACACAGCTTTTCTATTTAGTAAATCATCTACACTAAAATATTTTCGTAATCCAGCTACAACTTGTCTTTTTCCTTCTAAACCAAAATCAACTTTCATTAAGTATAGGCTGTCAGCATTAGGATGGGGTTTTACTTCTTCAATCTTACCAACAGCTAAACGTAAAGGGAATATAGCACCACTTGGCACATTTTCAATCTTTTGAGCCAATAATTCTACTTTCCCAATTTTGCCTTTCCATTTGAATGAATAATCATCCCATAACAGAGCTTCTTCATCCAAAGCTTTCCTCACTCTCTCAGAAAGCTCAGGTAAAACCGGACTTGCTAAAATAGCTAAGTTGCGTGCCAGATTCACACACCAGCCAACTTTCTTCCGACTCTCTACGCTATCTTTATCTTTCCACACCTCAGATTTTTGGAAGTAAGCATTTCCGATATCAGCAATTTTTAAAATATTTTTAACTGCGGATTGAAATTCTAATTCATGATAATTTTTTTCTACTTCTGTCCTCAAAACACTAACTTCTTTCTCTAACTCTTTTTCCTCAGCATTTCCAGCGATTTCTTTAATCAGACTATAATTCTTCTCAGCAAAGGTTAACACTCGGTAGCAAAAATTTCCTAAACTGCCAACTAAGACATTATTATTGTAAGCTTTAAACTCTTCAAAATTTAAATCTACATCTTGCAGTTGCTTATTCAAATGCCCAGCATAATAAAAACGTAAAGCTTCTGCAGGAAATAACTTCAAGAAATCACGAGCAGTAAAAAAAGTACCACGTGACTTACTCATCTTCTGACCATTGACAGTAATAAAACCATGGGTATTCAATTTAGGTAGAGGGATATCCATCTTCATCAACATAGCCGGCCAAAATAGATAATGGAAATAAATAATGTCTTTACCGATAAAATGATAAACTTGGCCTTTTTTCCAATAGCTTTCCCAGCACGGTTTTTTAGCAGAGATATTTTTTTCTTCAGATACTTTCTCATGTTTCGCGCAATAATTTTCTGTTGAAGAAATGTAACCGATAGGCGCATCTAACCAAACATAAAAATATTTTAACTCGCCGGTTTCTTCCTTGCTGCCAGGAATTTCAAAACCAAAATAAGGAGCATCGCGAGAGATACACCAATCTTCTAAACCTTTATTTAACCACTCTTCAACAGAATGCTTTATTTCTGGCTGAATACCGGGCTTGGCAAACCATTTTTTTAATTCATCAGCGCATTTGCTTAAAGCAAAGAAATAATGAGAACTTTCTTTCTGTCCCGGAGCTTTACTGCATAAAGAACACTTGGGATTGATTAAATCTATTCCTTTTAGAGTACTACCGCAACCTTCACAGACATCCCCATATTGATCAACTTTAGAACAGTTTGGACATGTACCTTTAACAAAACGATCTGGCAGATAACGCTGGCAATTGCCACAATAGATATTATTAATTTTTTTAGTATAAATGAATCCTTTTTTTCGCAGCGTGCTAAAGAAATACTCCACCAGTTGCTTATTTTCAGGTGAGTGAGTCTTATAATAATTGTCAAAAGCGATATGAAAAGAAGCAAAATCTTCTTGATGTTCTTTCCAGAATTCCAGAGCAAAAGCTTCCGGTTCTTTTCCCGCTTTGCGGGCATTGACTTCTACCGGCGTGCCATGCATATCCGAAGCGCAGATATAAATAGCTTCTTTTTGAGTCAATTTTAAAAAACGTACAAAAACATCGGCTTGAATATATTCCAATAAATGACCAATATGGATACTGCCGTTAGCATAAGGCAAAGCTGCAGTAACGACGATTTTTTCGGATTTATTCATATTTTAAATGGTATAAAATCATTATTTAAATAGTTTTAGATTAGAAATAGTAAGAATTCAAAGAGAACCGTAACAATTAGGGAATGATTAACAACAATTTAAAAAGAATAATTAACGCTACAAAAAACATAATGTTTAAATAGTTGTAGCTATAATTAGAAGAAATGACTAGATTAAGCACAAAAATAATACAAGGAAAGGAATACTTCTATTTAGAAAAACCTTTAAGGGTCTGCGAATCCGTTAGAAACGTTTCTCAATATTTAGGAAGAAAAGACGAACTTAGTAAAAAGGAAATAGAAGAAGCAACAAAAAGATTTAATGAAACAATCATTGAGAAAGAAGCTGAACTGATAACCACATATTGGAGTAAAAAAACAAAGTTTACTTTTCCCCTATCTGATTTAGAAATAAAAAAGATTGAGACAATGAATCTCAAATACAAAGAGATAATAAGAACTCTTCATCCCAAGAGTTTAGATGATTTAAACAAAAGATTTATTGCAAATTATGTATTTGAAAGCAATGCTTTAGAAGGTAATTCTTTGACCTTAAAGAACGTCGCCGAGATTGTCTTTGAAAATCGGCTTAGTACTGGTAAAGATTTGAGAGAAGTTTATGACGCCCAGAATTCTTATAACTTATTTCTCTATCTGCAAAAAACACGCCAAGAATTGAGCCCCGAATTTTTAATTAAGATACATTCTCTTCTCTTAAAAAATATAGATGACCGTACTGGTTACAGAACCGTACCCATCGTTCTAGTAGGTAAGAATGTAGAATTACCTGATCCAAAAGATGTGCCGAAAAAAATGGATGAGTTATTATTATGGTATAAAGAAAACGAAGAAAAAATTTACCCTTTAGAATTAGCCATCCGTTTTCATGCTCTTTTTGAAAAAATTCACCCTTTCTGCGATGGAAATGGAAGAACTGGCCGATTTTTGATGAATTACATACTCATACGTAAAGGTTACTTTCCCATAATCATCAGAAAAACTTCTAGAGACCGTTACATTAAATCTTTAGAAGCAGCAGATAATGAACATTGGAATAAGCTCATAAGATTTGCTTTAGACAAATGCAAAGAAACTTTTGAACATTTCTTCGAAATTTATTATAAACACAATAATTAACGCTACAGAAAATTTAATAATTTGTTTATTGTAGCTATAACTAATTTTAACAACTAACACCTATTTTAACTGCTAACCATTTCAAAAGACTAGCCATAAACTAATTTTCCATGTTCTTCGTATTCATATTCCTGCATCACACCGAAGATTTCATAATCTTTAACCAGATCTGCAAAACGATGCCTGATATCTTTCATAATTTTATCAAACTGGCCTTGACTCTCAGCCATGATGTCAATAATATAATCCCATCGGCCAATTAAACTGGCAATATAAGTAACGTGTTTATTGCTTTTCAGAAATTTAACAAACTCTTTTTCCTGATGATCGGTGGGGTTGTACAAAGAGATACAAACATAATTAATTACTGGATAACCCATATTAGGGGGATTAAAAATAGGTTTAAATGCTAGAATTACTTTATTATCAACTAATTTTTTAATACGATTTCTTACTGCATCCCGAGATAACCCTACGTTCTTAGATATTTCGGATAATGGTTTACGAGCATTTTCATCTAATTCACGAATAATCTTGCGATCAAATTTATCCAACTTATAACGCGGACCATAGGCCATTATTCCGGACTCGTAATGGGGTGTTTGTATACTTTCTGACTTCATTTACCATATAATACGCTTTAAACATATAAAACTATCGCATTATGCGTGTTTTTCAAACGAAAGATATATATTTAACTTACTGCATGTTAGGATTACTTCTGAGGGGTTAACTTATATTTAGGAAAGATAACTAAAAGATAACCCAAAAAGAAGGGGGATGAATAAAAATGAATAAAGTAAATAAAATTAATCAAGAAGAAAGAGTGTATGATTGTAAACCAGGAGAGATTGCCTATGCTTCAAAGGGATATAACTTGTTTGATGGAGAAGTAAAGCTTTCTTCTAAGCAAATAGTAGTTCCCTATTTAGCTAAAATATATTTTAAAGCAGAACTACAGTACCATATTGAACTTGGAAATGCTGTTCCACTCAATAGTTATGGTAGTAGGTCGATGTTTTATAATCGTAATAAACCAATGTCTGAAGCATTAGCTAAAATCTGGATATTTGAAGCATTAAAATTAGATGTAAAACCAATCTCTCCTAAGCATGTAATTTTAGAAGAATTAATTTTAGGAACAAAGGGAAGAGAAAAAATTCACATGCTTGAGGCCAATGGTTACGCTTATGTTATAGATGATGGACTATAGTATAAGAATAATAAGTATAAGAATAATAAGAATAAACTAGAAGAAAAATAACTTCTAAATCCCTTCTTCATCCACATCCTCAGCTTCTTGCGATTTAGAACCTTTCTTTTTCTTAATATTCTTCATCTTCTTGGTAAGAGGAATTTTCTCATGACAATGCGGACATTCGATAACATAAGAAGGCACACCTTGGAAATGCTTACGTTTGTATTCTGCTTTTGATTCACCTTCTTTCTTGCACTTTGGACAAGTAAACTGCGCTTCTAACTGCAAGCTTTCCTCGTGCGCTACTTTCTCTTCTTGATATTTGCAACTAGGACATTCATAAATATCAGCTCTGGTTTTAACTTTACCTTTTACAACTGGCTTGCCCATCTTTGCTTTTTTACACTTCGGACAAGTCTTGCGATAAACCCAAGCCATCAATTGTTCATCACCAATAAACCTATTACTAAAGTACAAACACTCTTCCATTGAATTTGGTATTTTTAAAGCCATTTTTAGCACCCCTGATTATTATTAATTTAGATGTTATGATTAATATTAATTTTCCATGAATATTATTATAGTGTAAAGTTATTATTAATTATTTAATTTTTTGTTAATCTTAAAGCATTCTGCAGTAAAGGGATTAAAGCATTATGGTTATAAATACCTATTGGCTGTCCCTGTTCGGTCTCAAAAACATAATTTATTTGAAGTTTTGAAGATTCCTCTTCTCTTAGTAACATATAATCAGTAACTTTAAGATTGTAACTGGCACAAAAAAAAATTAAATAAGGGGTGTCCATCTTCACTTGTTCATCTACTTTCTCTAAAATTAAATCTAAATCTTTGATCATATTATTCATTTAATAATTGTTTAAACTCTATTGATATAGCCTTCTCTTTCAGCCGCAGATAGCGTGGACATTCAGTAAAAGGTAGCTTCTCTTTCTGGCAGTAATTTATAATCTTTTCCTTTTCATTCTCTAAACTATATTTTATCACCACTACAAAACCATTGACTTCTCGATGCACTATTTCCATTGCCTCTAAATCAGCTACAATCTGCTTTCGTTTCTTCAGCAAGAAAGCAATCCTCTGCGGCAAGGCTTTTATCTTCTCTAAAATTAGTTTTAATTTGTTCTCGTCATTAAGAATTTCATCTGCCGATTCAATCACAGTCTTTAATTTTTCCCACTGTTTAGAATCTCGGCAAGAGACAAATCCGCCAAAACCGGCATTAATTAATTTATCTTCTCCAAAACTACAGACCATAATATCAGCTTCTTTGCCTCGACAAAAATCCGTGCCTACAGCTCCAGAAACATCTAAAATAACTAAACAATTATTCTTGGAACACAACTTATAAATTTCTGCAGTTGGCTGCTTTGCAAAATAGCCGCCCGGATTTTGATAGATAAAAGCTGCAGGTTTAAACTTAATCAGTTTCTCCTGCAAATCCAACAAATCAATAACTGCTGCTTGACAGCGCACTTCTTCCGTCTTTAATTTCAGCTTTCTTGGGCCGATACGATAATGCAGCCAGCCCCCTTCTTCGGGAATTAAAATAGTCTTGTCTTTCGGCAGGATAGATAAAGCTAATGTAATGGCAGAATTGCCGCGGGAAGTGATTTGAACGAAATGATGATTAGTTAAAGTTTGTAAAGATTGTTCAATTAATTTTATTGATTCTTTTCCATTATTTATAGAGAAATTCATTAAAAACATCAATTTTCCCATTATTAATAAATTTAACCTAAATCTACGTCAGCCATATCTGCTTCGTTTTGTGAAACCTCGATAACTGTTGGAGGTAAATTTAATGCTGGTGATGTTTCTGCAGGTTCACCGCTAGGCTTTTCAGGAGGCAAAGATACGCCTGCATCATCAGTCGAACCTAAATCTATAACCCCTGGTGTAGCTGGATTGACAAAAGGCTGTTCTTCTTCACTGCTAATAGGCATAGTTACAGAGAGATCTTGTTGAAGAAAAGTAAGTGGTTCTGTGTTTAAAATATCATGTCCTTCTAACGGAGTGCCTGGAACATGTGTTGATTTTAATGCCTCACTAAAAACATTTACCCACCCCACTTGTCCTCGATTGGTCTCTGTGATTAACACTGGAAATTCACTAAGCCCTTTGGTGTTATAAAGATAACCATAAAGATTATCAGCAAAATCTTTACTATAACACGAATCTATCATAATAGTAACTTCTCCCAAATTTCCTCTTTCGGCTAAAGCATCGCCTAACTCCACATAACTAATTGCATCTGAACGACGCATCTCATCCGAAACAGCTGCATCTGCTGAACCTGCTGACAACCACTGATGATTTGGTCCACCGTGATTACTGAAGTGAATAGTAGTTTTACCTTTATCAACACTACTTTTAACAAAATCTAAAAATGGTTCTTTTGCTCCGGCTCCTTTCAAATTATCTGAGGCAATATCTCTAACTCCCGAGTCTCTGGCTAACTGCACCATACCGCTGTTTTCAAAACGTTCTTCTTCGTGAGTTATAGGGATATAATAAGTTCCATCATCTAATATATCATAAGTTACAAACTTGGCTCTATTTTCAAACACTAAAGTAGTAGCTGTAGAGATATCTTCTGCAGTCCAAGTTCCTTTTCTTTCTAGATAATGCTGAACAGTGAGAGCCACCGAATATTTCTCTGGAAAATCTGAGTCCATAATATCAACATTTTTCTGAAAATCAGGATTAAAATAAATTTCTTTAAATACCGGCGGATTAAAACCTAAATCTTCACGTGTTGGCATCCTATCTAAGAGTCGTCCCATAAGTTCTGGCTTACCCTCAGCAAAAGCTAACATTCGACGGAAAGCCACCCCTTGACGATAACCATTTTTAAATGCTCCAGAATATTCTTCAAAATTAATTGTATCAACAGCTAATATCTGCAATTCTGGGCTAAGTATTCCTAATTGCTCTAAATAATTAGCAAGACTACGTGCATATTTACTATCCCCGCCTCCAACAACACGTGATTTTTCAATAATTGCTCTCTTTAGCTCTTCAGAAGAAACACTAGATAGAGCTTCTCCCGGAGACCTAATATTCTCGCTTTTGTCTATAATCTCTTTTTGAATTTCTTCTCTGCCGTAAGAATTAATTAAATAATCAACAACCACAAACTCACTAATACTACTTAACCTAGAGAGAAGAATCCTCTGCGCTTCTACAGCTGCCGATTCTGAATTTTTGAAACCATGACTTTGAGATAAGATGGTAAATTGTTTTGTCGCTCTTTCTCTGTCTGTTTCTTCTTTAGAAAATGACATCTTATCAACTAAATCCACCATCTGCTGAGCGTTTAACTTATCAGTATCTAAAATACTACTGATTTCATTGCTTCCTAAACCATCGGCATTATCAAAGATTATTTCTAATTCTGGACCATAATCCTCTTTGCTTAATAATCCAGAAACTACAGCCAAAATAGATTCACTAATAACTCCTTGAGCATTCGAAACATCATCTCCCGAACCAATGGCCCAATAATAACGATTAAAAGAGTCGCTGGGCTTAAAGACGTAGCTTACTTTAGTTTGTAAACCTAGTAAGTTTCCTTGCGCTAATGGTTCATCTTTATTGAAGATTATACTACTTAAACTGCCATCAGATTTAATTAGGATTAAATTAACCAAACTAGGATTTTCATTTAAAGCCAAAGCTTTTCTTTTAGCTTCTGCATAGTTAGGATGATTTTGTAGTTTCAAAGCATCAAATCCACCTTCAGGATAAATCCCTTCTTCATTAACAAAATACTCTTCATTAGTAATATATAATTTTACGCCATCAATTTCTCCCACTAACTCTTTTCCCATATACGAAGATATTTGTTTAACTACAACTGATTTATACAACCCATCCTGTGCTTGAACAGTTATTTGATTACCATCACGAGCTGAAACGACTAATTTATCTCTCTCAAAATCGCCAGTATAACTCATTGTTGTTCCTGAAGAGCTTTTATCATTATTTGGAACTTCTGCTACACAACTATACTTACTCTTACTGCAATAATTTCCTCCTAAAAAAGTAAACATAGTTTCTTTCGTTCCTTCTATCGTCGCACCTTTTTGTGTTATAAATCTAGCTTGCGGATGTAACAATACTTCATCCCCACTAATCAATCTCGCTTTACCTGTTTGCAAAATTCCTTGTGGTAAAACAATCGGCGCATCAACACTTTCTACTTCCATTAGACCACAGTTATCAATAGAACCATAAGTACATGGTGCCAGTATTCGTCCTTTATTTTCTCCATTGATTTCTATGACTATCTCCTCAGAACCTTGTTTAAAAGAAAACTTTCCGTTTGAAATAATCACTTTTTCAGCAGGAACAGCTGGACCAACTTCATTTGATTTTATTTCCAAATCACCAGAGACAATAACACTTCGTAAATCTCCTTCATATCGTGGTGGTAATTCATAAACCAATTCACCTGCTTCATTGATAGCAAAGTTATGCCTTCCTTCTGTTTGTAAAGATTTTATTACGTCAAAAGTTAAAGTAGTCTTAGTTTCCCCGCTAATACCCCTAGTCTCCATCTTCCCGCTAGCTACATCAAAACTATTCAAATCACTGCCAATAGACGTAAAGTGAATTCCTTTGGTGTCCACATAAGACATAAAAGCTCCTCTGTTTTGATTCAGATACTTCACATCTTTACTAATAACTGCTTCGTATGCTTCCGGGTGTTCAGTAACCACTGAAGGATTATCCACCAAATATTGCATATACTGTTCGGGATGCTGTTCAGCAGCAGCTAATGGATTATTAGCAAAATCTGTTTGAAATTGATCATAGGTATATTCTTTAGGACAATCAGAAGTATCAGAATTATCAGGTGGACAAGCTATCGCTAAATGAAACATAAAGACAAATAATATAAACCAAAAAAACAGTTTAACCTTACTCAGTTTAACTTTACTCACTTTCACTAATCCCCCCTAATGTTTTTATCTCTAGTTTGAAATTTAAATATTTCTCTTCACCAAAAGCATCGCTTACTTTGACCAATATTTGATGCACGCCCACGTCTTTATCTTGCGGTCGAAAACTAATTCTTCCGTCTTTACTAATATCAAAAAGTGGACTGTAATCTTCAAATTGATAAGGATCGTTATAAATATTTAAATTATAAGAACAAATATCTTCAACGTAACAACGTTGGTCTTCTACTATCTGCTGATAATCTAATTTACCACTGCTCTGCGTTCCGTCCTCGCTCACTACCTCTTCCCGTATCCCTCGACCTTGCTGTAATTCTGTCCAATCATACTTGTTGGCAAAAACAAAATGATAAGGTTCATCATCAATAATATGCTCTTTAAAGTTAAAAGAATAAACCACCGCATCTATCTCTGAATCAGGATAACTTAGCTCAAATGTAAAGTTATTTTGTAATGAAGCAGCAGAAATCCAGCCAATAGGCACATAATTTAAATGTTCTTCCTGCTCTGCAACGGTCTTATTAATAATATCATAAATTTCCAAAAAGTTAAAGTTTACTCTTCCTTGAAAATTATCTTTACTTTGCTGACTTTCTCCTTTGCTGATTTGAAGAGGATAATTCAACTTCAACAAAACACTATCTTTAAATTTTACTTCTGGAGAGATTGCACCACTTTCAATCTTCCAGCCTTCTTTCTCAAACACTTTAAAATTATCAAGACAAACAGGCAGTTGATCAGCAAGATAAACTTCCAGCTCCGTTTGAATTTGCTCCAAAGTTGGAAAATTCTTACTTTCTTGGTAAAAATAATAGGGGATTTTAGAACTAGCCGATAAAAACGATATACTCATTGACGGTTCTGGAACTTGATAATACCCGCCATGTTCAGCAAGAAATTTTAATCCTTCTTTAGCAGTATTCTCTTGACAATGTTCAACAAATATCTTTAATGAATCAGTATTGTCAACATTGATTTGTTTATCTTCCTCTACACCTAGACCACCAGTATTTATTTTCTGCAGGAAAAAAAATATTCCCAGAACTACAAAAAGCACAATAATTCCTATAATGATAAATATAGTTATCTGTCCTCTTTTTAACATCAGTAAAGAAAGAACGTTTGACCTTTAAAATAGTATCGCCTCAGAACTTTTTCTCTTTCTCATATAACCAGTATAAGTCCAGACACAACTTCAGAAATCGCTCCAGATATTAATTTAGCTTTTTGATCCATACTTCAGCTCCAGAAACAAACACTTATTCAAAGCTCTTCTACTAACGACGCCTATAATTTTACCTTTCTCGTGCACCAGAATTAGACCAATATTCAGCTGATTAAACTTCTTGAAAGCGGTATAAGCATTATCTTTGCTGTCCAAATGACCTATTTTTTCCAGAGATAAAGATAAAGATTGCAACTTCATTTGGCTCTTATCTTCTACTTTTATCTTCGCCAAATTTTCTAATCTCTGCAAATCAAAAACTCCTTTGAATTTTGCATCCCGAACCATAAAAGCTTCTTCCTCAACTATAGAATATTTCTTTAAAAAATCAGCAAAGCTCATCTGAGCATTTAACACTTCAAACTTCTTTCTTACTAAATTAATAATAGGAATAGGACGAAGTGCTTCTTTCAATAAAACTTGCTCGTAACTAACTTTAGCCAATAGATACAAAAAGAAACCTAAGAAAATAAACCAAAATCCTGGGCCTTGACCAACAACTACTCCGGCTAAACCTACAATAATCATCAAACCTGCTAAAATTTTGCCACCCATTGTAGCAATGTAAGTAGCTTTTCTCAAACTCTTAAAATACCAATAAAGCACTGCCCGAAAAGCTCTACCCCCATCTAAAGGAAATCCCGGTAGAAGATTAAAGATAGCTAAACTAAGATTAATTTGTGAAAGATAAAAAGTTACTGCTCCCAAAAATGGATTGCCGTTTAGCGTATAGAAAAGATAAAATAATCCTGATAATAAAAATGAAAACAATGGACCGGCTAAAGCCATCATCAATTCAGTTTGAGGAGAAACGTCCTCGTCACTAATACCGGCCACTCCGCCGAAGAAAAATAAAGTAATGCTTTCCACTTTCATTTTTCTAATTTTAGCAACAAAAGAATGCGATAGCTCATGCAATAAAACAGATATGAATAGTAGTAAAGACGCTCCTAGGCCCATCAAACCATAAACAAAAAGACTCTGTCCAGAGAGTATCTGCGGGAAATAACTAGATGCTAAGCTCCAGGCTAAAAGCAAGAAAACTAACCACCACGAGAAATGCAGTTTAATATCTATTCCCATCACTCGACCGATTTTAGTGCTGTTATCAAACATTTGTAATATTCCTCAATTAAGAGAGAAATGATTAAGGGTTTAAAAGAGTAATGGAAATTTGTATGTGCATAGCTCGTTCACACCCTGCCTATCTGTTCAGACGAGAGCAACTCGCCATAAGCTTACAACAGCAGGGCATAGTCTAGTATATAGTCACGTGCTCACTGGTCAATTGACGCTATGCACATACGGAAATTTAAAGTGGTATTACTTTGTCAAAAAAAAGAAAGGAATTTACACCAAAAAGTTTAAATACCAAATGGTATCTACTGGTAGCATGAACACTCAAATAAATGTCAGGCTTCCTGAAAAATTATTATTAACAGCTAATGCTTATGCTGAAGGGCATGGTTTTGGAAGTATTCAGGAACTAATAAAAGAATCTTTACGAGAAAAAATGTTCGGTGAAACTTTAATTACAAAAGAAGAATTGATATTAGTTAAAAAATTAGCTAAGATTAGCGAAAAAAATAATTTATATGGAACTGAAGAAGAAATGTTTAAGCGACTAAGAAGGCCTAAAGATGGAATATATCCTTAAGCCTTCAACATTTTTCTTAGAACAAGTTGATGAATTAAGTGAAAAAGCAGCAAGAATTGTTGAAGATAAAATTCGCTTATTGAAGATTAACCCCTTTCGTTTTAAAAGGATTGAAGGATATAACCTCTTTCTTTTTCGTATCAGATTTGAAGATCATCAAAAAGAAAAAAGGATAATCTATCTGGTTGATAAACCTCTAGTAAAAGTCTTATGCATTCTCGATAGAGATAAAGAATACAAAGATTTAAAGAAGTATTTGGAGAAAAATGGTGTTGTTTAGAAGTAAAAGAGTAATGGAAAAAAAATAGAAAAAAAGAAAAGAAAAAAAATTAGTAACAAACACCTCCGTAACAAGACAGAGGGCATGTTTCTAATGAGATACTGTAATTACCGCAAGAAGTTGAATGGGCAGTTACACGAGTATCATCAGGATAACCACGAGGTGGAGGAAGGATGTTTAGACATCCAGCTGTAGTTGCATAACTTGTACAAACCTCATCACAAGACATCATAATATCACTATTTGACACAAAATCAAAGTAATTAGAGCTCAGTTTGAAGTAATAGTATGTCGAAGTACTGGGGACTAGCAAAGGAAATATAAGGTTATAATCCTCGTCAGAAAACATACTGACAAATATATCTTTACTAGTCTGCAAGTCCAAAAACTTCGCTCTACGAGAACCCTCTAATCCAATAAAAGAAGATACATATTGATAATTGTATCCTTCTAAGGAGAATGTGCTTCCCACGCTAACTGATTGACCACAAAGAAGATTTTCAGAAGCCACTACGCAATCACCTGAACAAATATCGCTATTTTCAGTTGGATCACAAATACCATTGCCACAAAAACCCATACAATCACTAGTACAAGTAGTTTCTTCTCCAGGGTCACAAACACCATTACCACACCAATTTTGAGGCACTACACAATTAGCAGGACAATCATCACCATCGTTAGTATTACCATCATCACAAGATTCACCAACATCAAGCACCCCATCGCCACACAAATTGATACAAGCACCATCACGACAAGATATTCCTTGACTACATCCATAAATTGCATTAACCTCTGAGGATTTTGTTACACCAGGGCCGCTGCTAAAACTTGTAGTACCTGCACCACAAAAATATCCACCAACTTGTCCTACAGTTTCTGGACCTACACCCACACCACTATTTTTACATTCAGGAAGAAAAGTTCCTTCTTCAGTAACAATGCCAAAGTACCTACGACCTTCTGAATCAGTAATGATATCATTTTGCCTTGTTCCTGCAGGCAAACGATTTCCTGCAGCATCTAAATAATAACAGAATCTATTTGCTTCACAAACCCCTTTTTTACAGCTTTCATCATTAGAACATTCATTAGACCTCGACCTAACTTTAGAGATACCATCTTCATCCAATTCGCAATAAAACTCTACTTGCCTACCATCTTTCTCTCCTCCTACAATACAATAATCTTCGTCAGTTACTATTTCAGTAGGAGTATCTAGCCAATTTGGACCACTAATTTCACCTTTAACTAAAACATTATCTCCACCATCAGAGTCAGTACATATTGGTGCACAAGCACCATTAATACAAGCTGCTCCCGTGTCACAAGCTAGGTTCTTAATTTTATAATTTTTTCCATTGCAGAAGTATTCTTTGACTGAATTCTTATTCGTTGCAAGACACATATCTGGATAATTATAGGTTAATACTTTTCCTTTACTATCTTTAATTACATAAGTAACCGTACCCTTTACATCTTTATTTTTACCATCATCATTATCAACACAACTTACAGGAGTAATCTTACGCACTGCCTGTCCGGCCAGCGCCCCACCATCAGAACCTTCCTCTGTTGCTTCTTTCACACACCCAATCAATAAAGACAAACTTACTAGTAATAAACTAATTAAAATTATTTTCTTCATATATCAACACCTTCTTTTATTTTTTTATTTTACAATAATATTTACCTACTTCTTTTTCTTACCTTCTTCTTTCCAATCTAAAAAACTGTCTTTCTTCCTGTTGATGAAAAACAGTAAGACGAAGAAAGTTATGACTAAAACTACAAAGCCTATTTTGCTGCGAGTGTCAAAATATCTAAGAGTCGCTCCAAAAGTAGCCGCTACACTGCCTAAAAATAAACCCATACTAACGCTTTCCTGTAATTTAGGCATAAATAAAGCCAGTAATAATATCGCCAGATTAAACAAAGCTACAAAAACATATTTAGTACCTTCGTATTCCAATTTTTTACTCTCCCAAGCTCGCTGCTCTGCTTGATATTGCTCATTACATTCTCTTTGTAATTTATCGATATTAGCTCTTTCAGCTACATTTAAAGAATCTGGATTTTGTGGATAAGGATATTTTCCATAACAATCAGCATAAGGTCCTTGATAATAACTATTCATGCCAGTATATTCAGGAAAGAAAACATTTGCTCCCAAGAAAACCATAGGCACATAAATAATAGCAATAATTAGAACATAAAATAATTTTGACCAATTCATCTTCAACACCTCTTGATTTAACTAATATAAGCTAACAAATATAAAGTAAACTCAAGAATTATTTAAAACTATCGACACCTAAACTTTTCTTCTCAATTTCTCGTATTCTTCACGCGGTAAATCTATTTGTTTTAGTATTTCTAGCAATAATCCACGACCTAATTCTTCATCTCCATGAACCGGCACCACCGTTTTACGTCCATCTGGATGAAAATAGCGTACATGACTGCCCACTTGATGAACCTTTTCAAATCCTATCCTCTCTACTAATTTACACATCTTTCTTCCAGAAATAGGAATGAGTTTTGACATCTTAAGCAGATAAAGATAACTCTACTTGTTGTACACTTATGAATTTTAAAGGAGAATAACTGTCTTTCTCTACTTCCAGACAAACTTGAATTGCTTCTTTAATTCTTTCCAAAGCTTCTTCTACAGTTTTACCTTGTGTATAACATCCAGTAATATCTGGAACTTTGGCAACATAAATCCCATCTTCATCTTGTTCGATTAAAACTGTAAATGTTTGTTTTTCCATTTTAAATCTCCACCTATTAAAATAATTGCTATTAGTTAAATTTCTATTTAAAATTATCGTTAAAAAATACCCACACTTCACTTTTTACTTTTACTCAATTTCACTTCTTTCCCTTACTCAATTTCGCTTTCTTCTCCTCTATAAAAGCCCCCGCTACCAACAAAGGAAACGCAATCGTCGCATCACAATGAACTTTTACAGCTGGAGCTTTGGCTTTTACCTTGCCCCAAGTAATAGCTTCTTCTACCCTAGCTCCCGAATCAGAGCCATCATATTCTTCTGCAGTGTTAATGTAAATTACAAAATCAAAACCTTCTTTAAAGATATTAGCATTCAAAGCAAAATGCTTGCTAATTCCTCCGCCTAGAATAATCCCGCCAGTTTTCTCGGAATTTAACACTAAATCAACGATATCTTTCATCTCTTGCGCAATATCAATCATAAAACCAGGATGGCTCTGCTTGAAAAAGTAAATTAAATCACCTAAAGAACCATCAATTAAACCAGGACAAAAAACAGGAATATTATTCTTTGCTGCCCAATACAAAACTGAATCTTGGTTATTAATCTCCAAACCTAACTCTCTAATTAATTTATTGGGACAAAAAACTTTCTTCTGCGCTACTTGCTCAGCATAAATTCTTTCAAAGAATTTTTGGATGAATTTGTCAAAATAAGCAAAGCGATCATTTGGCACAAAAATATTGCCCGTACGATTTATTCCTTCTTCAAATAAAACTCGACCAGGAACATCAAATTGCCCCAAGACGAATGGTTTTAGAGATTTGATAATATCTTCCTCTATTCCACCAGCACTGGTTATTAGAACTTGTACTTTTTTATGCTTCACTAAATATTTAATAATCTCCCTATTTCCAGAACTGATTTGATTAGAAGTATAAGCTAAAAAAATGGTGGCTTTTTCTCTCTGCATGGCTTTAGCAATCTCAATCCCTTGAGCTAAATGCGTGGCTTGAAAACCTGAGAGTGCAAAAGATTTCAAAAACTCTTTAAAATTTAATCCTTTCTCAAAATCATAGCCCTTAATCTGCGGATAACCTTCAAGAGTCATCGATCTATTTGGAGCATATTGAAGATGTTGAGCTTTTAGATCGGCGGCTGATTTTTGATTGACTATTTTCATTTAATCACTTATATTTAACTTGGCGGGTTAAATTTTACTTGTTGAATTCAACTTATTAAATCTATCTATATACTCAAGAATATGCTTTATTTAAATAATTTTTGGCTCACATCCGTAAAACATTAAGTACCAGATATTTCTCTTAATAACTCCTCTACCATCAAAAAGATTAAAAATAAGTCTTTATGGAAACTTAAGAGGAAGAACCTAAAAACCCACCCTATTTACAAAACAGATGAAAAGATACAGCAAAAGTAAAGAAAAGCTTCAAGCTTGGAAAGCACGGTTTAAAAGCCAGCTAGTTAGCTATTCATATAAATTCAATCCTTGGCTGGCTCAGAAGATTAAAGAACAAATAAAAGTAGAAGCTAAAGTGAAATTCTTTCAAAATCACTTGGCTGATTTAACTGCCGCTCCTGATACTGATGGAAGAAACTCTTTTCCCCCACAAACAACTAATGAAGGATTAGAGATAATCAAACTAGCTCGAGAATTGCTCGGCGCCAGCTATGATCTTTCTGGGGAAAATATTATCTGTTTCCTCTCTAGCGCTAGCGGAGCTGCCGAAGTTGTATTAAGTTCCTGCACCCATAACCTCGATTCAAAAAGAAAAATTCTGGCCACTAATTTTGGCGCTTTCAGCGAAAGAACTGTTAGACTAGCAGTATCCCTGGGCCTGCCTCTAAAAATAATTAAATTACCATATGGCACAGCCCCGCTATTTGAAAATTTAGTTAAGGAAATAGATACCCATACACACCTAATTACCTTTACACATTTAGAAACCGGAACTGCTCAAGAATTACAGCCTAAGGAATTAATTTCTAAAATTACAGATTATTGCCGTAGAAAAAAGATAACTCAACCAATAATTGCTATTGATACAACTAGTTCTAAAGGGACAATTAATTTTCAAAATTATGAAGAAATTCCACTAGTTGTCTATTCTGGAACACTAAAAACTTGCGGCTCACCTTTGATGTCTTTCGTAGCCGCCAACGATAAAGCTTTAGAAAAAATAATTTCTTTACGTTGGGAATATCACCAGAAAAAATACCCATTGCCTTATTATTTTGACCTACTTAGAGAGTTTAGTTTTCAATCACCAGATAAATTTTTCACTCTTGCTGCCAATATCATCAATTTATCTGAAGATGAGCTAAAATTAAAACTAAAGAGCCTAGCTTATCATGTCGCACCAGGGAAATCTTATGGACGAGCTAATTTCACTCAAAGTGTTTATCCTTATTTTAGCCTTGGCCAAAAACTGCTCCAACGCTATAAAGAAGCAGCAAAAATAGGACATCCAAAAACAAAAGAAAAATTACAAGAAACTGCTGAACTTCTGCTCAAAACACAAAGAAACATTCTAACGAACTTTAGAAATATTGGATTTCAAGCACTTAACTTTCAGCCTTATGGCACCATTCCTAGCCAATCATCCATGCTCAATGCATATGTCTTACCAGAAGGTATTAATGGAGAAGAATTAAAAGAATTTTTACGATTTCAAAAAGGAGTAATTTGCGGGTTGGGATATAATGGAGCTGCCCCACAGGACTGGGAAGATAATGTCCACCCTCGAGTTAAGAAAGCTGCAGATATATTACGTCTTAATAATTATCAAACCATGAGTAACTTCTCTGAAGCTCTTAAACAATCTGAAAGATTGCTAGCTGGTGTTAGCGAATTCATGCAAGAGAAATATGCCCAAAGGCCTTTCCGTAAGATGCTTAAAGAAAACAAAAAGCAAGCTTTAAGACAATTAAAACTGGAGAAAAAAAGAATAGAAAACAATAATGTTTGATTTAAAATTAAAATAATCTTAGTACACTGAAGATCTTAGTAAATAAAAAAAAATATAATTCTAAAGAAGAAAAATACCTGAGCACATATCTTATCTAATAATTAACTAAATCTAAACTAAGAGAATATCGTGTTTATTAAAACAATATTATTTTAAAATTATTACTAGTATTCCAATAGTTATTTTTTTCTTCCGCAAACTTTATAACCCAGCACTGTGCCTAAAAACTACTTTATATAATAATTATATAATCAATTACATAAAATGAGGTGTTAAAATGAGAACTATTTGCGTTATCAACCATAAAGGTGGTGTAGGAAAAACTACTACTGCCGTAAACCTAGCTGCTGGATTATCTAGAAGAGACAAAAACATTCTTTTGATTGATTTAGATCCACAAAACAACGTAGGCGTATCATTAAAAGTACAAGCAGAATATAGTGCTTATGATGCTTTAATCGGCAAGGTTCCATTAGATAAATGTATAATTAATCTAGCCAAAAATCTCGATGTTGTAACATCTAGAGAAAACTTAACCAAAGCCGAGTTTTATCTATCAACTCAGCCTAATGCCCGCATGCTGCTCAAAACCATGCTGCAAAATATTAAAGGTTATGATTATGTCATTATTGATTGTCCGCCATCGTTAGGTATTCTAAACCAGAATGTTATGGCTTTCTGCCAAGAAGCTATTATTCCCGTTTCTACTGATTATTTAGGTATGGATGCTTTACATAAAATGAAACGTGTAGTAGAAGAAATCAACAGAACCTTCAGCCACAATTTGAAGATTAGTAAAGTCGTACCTACTTTATATGATAAAAGAAGTAAAATTGCTCAAGAAAGCCTGCAAGAAATGCATAAATTCTTCCCAGGAATTGTCGCTCAACCCATAAGATCTAATTCCAAACTCAAAGAAGCACCAAAGTATGGGAAATCAATCTTCAGCTTTGCTCGTTCAAGTCCAGGCGCAGAAGACTATCAAAAATTAGTTTTGGAAGTAGCCGAAATGGGTCAGAAGATTGTTGAAGAAGCCGTGTGTTGAAGACAAAGTTTTATTTTTTTAGAATTTTATTGGTTTTTTGTAATTTTATTTTAAATTATTTTGTGTTAGTTACTAACGAAAGATTTATATAGTATATAACATAAAAGAGACCTATGGAATTAGAAACACACAAACAAGCTTTTGAAGAGCGTAAAGAAACTATCTTTAAATGGGCCCTTGAAGTTAGAGGCCTAGAGAATTCTCAGCATATTGTTGGTGATAATGCTTCTAGAGCCATCACTGAGCTACTATCTGCTTACTTGCACCAGCAGAAAAAAGTAGAAGTAGGATACCAGCTTAATCATGCTTGGTTCAAATCAGAAAAAGTAAGAGAACGTTTGCCTGAATTTAATTCTAAAGAAGAAATTGTTTCTCAGATGATATATTTGGAAATACTTTGTGAAAAATTATCGTATGGATCTCCTAAACCACTAGTTATGACAGAAGAAGTAATTAACCTATTTAAATCACTTGAAAAAAAATTAAAGGAGCTCCTCTTATGGAACTAAACCAAAGCCTAATTGGTTATGCCTCTGCTTTTTCCTCTTTTTTGCTTGACAGCAAAATTGGAGGATTAATCAACAAAATAATTCTTTTTGGTTCTACCGCCCGTGGAGAAGCTACAAAAGAAAGTGATATAGACATCTTTGTAGATACCTTAGAAGAACATGAATCAGAAGTACAAGCCATTCTTAAATTGTTTAATCTCTCGCAAACAAACAAACAATGGCGTTTAAAAGGAATTACTCAAGAAATTTCGTTAAAAATTGGCCAATTAAAAAAATGGAAATCACGTCGTGAGATACTAAGTTCAGGGATAACACTTTATGGAAAATTTAACGAATTGCCTGAAAAAGCTGAATATTATGCTTTAATTGAACTAGAGGAAATAAACTCAAGAGATATAGCTCAGCAGGTTAAATTTTGGCGAAAATTATATGGATATAAACAAAAAGTAGGAAAAAAAGTGTATATTCAAAAAGGCCTTGTAGAACTAAGTCTAGGAAGAAAGATAGGCAAAGGAGTTATTCTTGTACCAATGAAAAATAGAAAAGAAATCTTGAATTATCTAAACCAACAAAAAATGAGATATAAGATTTACGAAATTTGGTCAGATGGATTTTGAGATTAAAAAAATAAATAACATCAAAAAAATTAACTTAAACTTTATCTAAACATCTTATCAAATTTCTTCTCGTTAAAAGAATACTTATCAAAAGAATAATTCTCATTAAAAAATGCTATAACCTTTCTAGTATCATTCTCTGCATTTTTTAAACATACAGACGCGCCAGGTGAAGGAGTGATATTAAAAATAATATTATCTCCCACTATTTTAGCTTCACCCATATTCATTTGTCTTTTAGTTGTGTCTACTATCTGCGGCCTAATACCGCCTATTTTTTTCTCAAGATGAATTTGAGATGCCTTCATAGAAGGAATAATTTTTTTAACTTCCTGTAAAAAGAATAATTTTCCAATAAATGGCAGATCGTACATTAAATTACGAATAAGATAGCGAAAAATAATTGGATCTGAGACTATCTTAAGTAAGCTAAGAACCCCACCCAGAGTAAAAGCAGATGTTTTTAAAAAATCAGAGATAGTATTATAACGGTGTCTTTCGAGCAATGGTAAAACTTTTGCTGTCGGACCAAACCTTGTTTGTTCTGGCTGAGCCACATCAGGATCACCGTGAATTGCTGCAAAAGGTAATTTTTTGATCTGTAGAGTATATACTTTTCCATTCAAAGCTTTGGAAGAGGTATAAAAACTTCCCGCCACAGGAAGCAGTCCAAAATCCTTGCCATAACCTAAAGATTGAGCAAAAATAAGACTATGTGAACCAGCACACACTACTACCACAGAAGCTTCAAATAGACCATTGTTTGTAGCAATTTCATAGCCATTTTTAGTTTTATTGAGTTTATTTATTTTAGTATTTAGAAATAGATTAAAACTACCAGTAGCATGACTAACAAAAGATTCTGATAATTTTCCATAATCAACTGCATAACCATCTTCCGTACATAAAGCTAAAATATTTTCCCTATCATCTCTATCTTTTACAATATTAGGTTCTAAAATAGCAATTTCTTTCCTTCCAATCTTTTTAAATTTAGGAAATAGTTGTTTAAATTCTTCATAACGCTGTTCTAATTGAGCAATTTCCTCTGCGCCAACTGCCAAAACCATCTTATGCGTTTTATGATACAATTTCTCATTCTTTCCGATTGTAGTAATATATTTAGCCACCATTTCTGCTGCTTCTTTTACTTTGGCAGCTTTTTCTAAAGAATAATTTGTTTCAATATCACCAAAGTGCAAAGTTTGGCTGTTATTATTTCTTTGTGAATTTACCTGGCTCAATTGAGAGTATTTTTCCAGCAGAGCAATTTTTTTTATATTTGTAAAATTAGAGAGAACATAAGCAAGGGAAGTTCCCGTAATTCCCCCGCCAATGATAATAACATCGTAGTTTGTTGATTTCATAAATATCTCTTAAATAAATTTCAAATATCTTTAAAATTTATTGTTAAAAGTAAGTTCTCTTAAAAATCTATCTTTAAATGTAGATTCTCTTAAAAAGACCGTTATTGTTTTTCATCTGAAAGAAAAAAATAAAAACAAAAACAAAAAGAAAAAAATACCCCAATTATACTTCAGCGTTTCTACTTAGCCTTACAAAAACAAAGGCACTAAAACTAGAGTAATGGTCGATAAAAGCTTAATCAGTACATGTAAGCTAGGCCCTGCTGTGTCTTTGAAAGGGTCTCCCAAAGTGTCACCAGTAACGGCCGCTTTATGCGCTTCGCTGCCCTTACCGCCGTAATTACCTTCTTCAATGAACTTCTTAGCGTTATCCCAAGCTCCGCCACCCGTATTAAACATTAAAGCCATTAAGATGCCAGTAATAGTAGCCACCATTAAGAAAGCGGCAGCAGCTTCGTATTTCAAAAGCACGCCTACAACTACAGTAATTACTACAACCAGTAATCCGGGAACGACCATTTTTTTTAGTGATGCTTTCACACAGATATCTACAACGCTAGCATAATCTGGTTTTTCTTTGCCTGACATAATCCCTGGTTTTTCCTTCCACTGCTTGCGCACTTCGTTAACAATAGAGAAAGCTGCCTCTCCCACTGCTTTTATTGCAAAAGCACTGAATAGGAAAATTAGCATGGCTCCCAAAAAACCACCGACAAAGACGTGAATCTTAGAAAGATCAACCACTACTTTATCTAAACCAGTATACTTTGCAACATCATCTAGATAAGCACTAAATAGTAAGAATGCTGCTAGAGCTGCGCTACCAATAGCGTAACCTTTAGTTAAAGCTTTAGTTGTATTTCCTACAGCATCTAGTTTGTCGGTTCTCTTACGCACAATTTCTGCAGCATTACTCATAGAAGCAATTCCACCAGCATTATCCGTAATTGGCCCAAAGTTATCCATGGCTAAAACATAAGCTGCAGTAGCCAGCATACCCATTGTAGCAATTGCTGTTCCATACAGACCACCGTGAGGTATTCCGCTGACATTTCCAAGCCAATAAGAACTCAGTAAAGCCAAAGATAAAATAACTACAGGCATGATAGTTGCTTCTAAACCAACAGCAAAACCAGCAATGATATTTGTTGCATGGCCAGTTTGTGAAGATTCAGCAATCTTTTTTACTGGACGATAATTTGATTCAGTATAATAGACGGTAATCAAAACTATCAAGATGCTAGTTACAATTCCAACAATACCAGCCCAAAAGAACCAAGCATAATATTCTCCAAGTAACCATTTAGTTGCCCCATACATTACCCCGGCCGCTAAAATGCTAGTTAGATAGTAGCCCCTATTCAAAGCTTTCATAGGACTTTCATCCTCATGTTTTAGTTTAACAGTCATAATTCCCGCAATAGTCGTAACTAAACCTAAAGCTCTAACTACTAAAGGAAACAGAATACCTTTTAATCCAAATACTGGAAATAAAGCTACACCTAAGATCATAGCTCCGATGTTTTCTGCAGCAGTTGACTCAAATAGATCTGCTCCTCTACCTGCGCAATCACCTACATTATCACCCACTAAATCAGCAATAACTGCAGGATTTCGTGGATCGTCTTCAGGAATTCCTTTTTCTACTTTACCTACTAAATCAGAACCAACATCAGCAGCTTTGGTGTAAATACCGCCACCTAGCTGTGCAAATAAGGCTACAAACGAAGCTCCAAAACCATAACCGATAATTAAAAAAGGAATTTCTTTCGCATCTTGAACTCCTAAACCATATAAATAATAAATTAATCCAACGCCCAGTAATGACATGGCCACTATTACAATTCCCGATACAGCTCCGCCACGGAAAGAAACTAAGAAAGCTTCACCCATACTTCGTTGCGCGGCGCTAGCTGTTCTTACATTTGTACGAACAGAAACCCACATCCCAAAAATACCGGCAATAGCTGAACTGGCTGCTCCAAACAAGAAAGCAACACTAGTCTGCCATCCCAAGGTAAGCTTGCCAAATGCTGCATAGCCGCCAAAGATAATTACGGCTAAGACTAAGGTTAGAATGGCAATTGTTTTATACTGCCTTTTTACAAAGGCTTCTGCTCCAATTTTAATGGCTCCGGCAACTTCCTGCATACCTGCCGTGCCCATATCTTTTTTCAAAACCTGTTTTGTCAAATAGCCTGCAAAAAGCAAAGCTAAAACACTAATAATCAATACTAATGCTATCATGTTTACACCTCAAAATTTATCTTTTCTTTGTTTGTTATAACTATTTGTTTGTTATAACTCTTTATTTTTAATAATCTCTTTATGGTTATAGTGGCAATTATTCTAACAATAATAATTTTCACACCAAACATAACTCTAAACAAAACGATTTTCAAGAAGTGCTTTATATATTTTATTGTAGTTGGGGAGATAGATTGAAGTTAAGAAAAATATTCCATTTTTCCACTACGGCTTAATTATCCACACAATAAAATAATAAAATACAATAAAATTCCTACACCTCCACAAAGAATAATCAAAACGGCGTAATTAACTAACCTGGCCCCCTAACAAATAAAACCACTCACAAGTAGTAAATAAACAAAACATTTATAAATAACTAATAATTCTTAATAATAATAATTGAAATAACAATTAATAACCATGAAACAAATATTTACCTGCAGCTTAGATGAAGAACTAGTAATAAAAATAAGAGATCGAACTAGAGAAAGTTCTTTTCGTAATAAATCCCATTTGGTAGAAGAAGCCATCAAGAAATTTCTGGAGGAAAAATGGGATTAGAAAAAATATTGGGTCAGTGTTCACAGTTGTTTGAGAATACTGTATATTTTGGACATTTGCTTAAGAAAAGATTTTTTCCCTCTAAAGAAGAAGTAGAACTAAAAATAATAAGATACCTTGCTTTAGGAGATGAGATGCATAGGCAAGGCTGGGATTATGTAAAATATTTTCATTCAAAAACACCGCATGATTACAGCAAAATACCCAGAAATTCAGATGACAGCCTTATAGCCATAAAAGACCTAAATGGGCAAGAGTGGTGTGTCGGCCTTTCTCTAGAGAATAGTTCTGGGTTTGTCGATGCCCCTAGTTCTTTGCGCGGACACTATGTTGAGAATTTATTAAAAGATAAAATCAAAGAAAAAAAATGGGATCTGTGGTGGGAACCATATGTTCCAAATCACCTCATGGGTCTTGAGTTTAATGCTGGCGATGAATTCGATTTTTTAGAAGAAATTGAAAAAGCAGTAGGTAAAGCTGCAAGAATAAATAATAGTCTTGAAGAATCTCTCTATGAAACTGGAATCTCTCAAGAGTTTTGGCCGTTAATTCAAAGAGCATACGAAGATCTTTCTTCCAAAGAAGTAGATAAATTAACAAGTTTAACTGGTTCAAAAGTAATTATTAAAGCAAGAGGCTTTGATAAAGAAAACATAGAACGTCAACTAGTAGGCAAAGTAGCCGCCTCTGATTCTTTAGCAAGAGAACACCATTATTTAACTGAAGCTTGGAAAAGACCAATTCTTCAACCAATAACTGCTAAGCCCTTCGGATTGATTATACCCCATAGCCCCATAGGGATAATGTTTACATATCATACAGAAGATACGCCAATTTCCCGTGAATCTGTTCAAAAATATTTACAAAAAAGATTACAAGCAATTAATAAATTAAGTGATATGCACCAATATGGAATTGACGATCCAGCTTTAGTCGATGCTTTTAACCTTGCTTTACACCACACTTATATGAGAGATGAAATAAATAATCAACTTTTACATGAACCAGTTAGCCCAACAATTTACCCATTTACATTTTTACTAGAACGCTCCGGATTAAACAGGAATAATCATTACTTTGCACAGTTTAAGTCCTTGGAATCTAGATACAATGAAGCTGCCTCTCGTTATAAAAATACCCCATCAGTTTCTTGGGATAAAGTTATAGTTCATGGCGATCTGCGTGCTGAAAATACTTTTCCAGGAGTATTTCGTTCATTAGGTGATTTTGCCACGGCCCACATATATACTCCGGAACAAGATTTAAGCAGATTTGATTTTATAAATGGAAATATAATCGATCAACCAGCTAAATATCAAACTGCCTATCTGTTTTTCCGAGAACTTTTAGAACGGGAGAGAGGGAACGATTTTGCATATACTCCAGAAGAACGCCAAAATATTTTAGGAAGAGCCAAAGCATTAAACTATTTAAAACCAATCAGAGATCTCTCATTCAGGATTGGAAAAGAACGTTATTGCGAAGCTGATAAATTACTCAGATTGATTCACTATCGCGCTGAGAATAAATAATTCCTATAAGCGGACTAGTAGAGCGATAAATTTCTTGCAAGGCCAAAGCCGTATAATACCCAACAACCCTATTCCCTTTAAGTAAGCTGCCTAAATCATCTCGAAGAAGTTTTCTTAAATGAACTATTGAAGAGAGAAGAATCTTATAATCCTGTGTGAAAAAAGCTTTTCTTAAAATTTCAAAGGCTTGTATAACTTCTTTCCACAGAGGAGATAATTTATTACCGCCCTGCTGCTTTAGATGATAACAATGCCGAGCTAACTTCTGCTGATCTCCAATAAATTCACCATAAAATATTTTATCTGAGGATAAAAAAGAAGATTTGTTTAAACATCTTCTTAGATAGTTAGAGTATTTAGTCACTTTTTTCTGCAAAATATCCACATTTGGATTATAGACATCTTTTATAATTTCACCAATCACAAAAAATTGGTTTTTCATGATAGAATCGAAAGTATCATTACTAGGCTCGCTGACTCTTTCAATAACTAATTGTTTCTTGTACTCAAAAACATCAAAACCCAAAAAATACCAGTCAACTATTTTTTGCACACTCTGTAAATCTAGAGAACTGTTTAAAAAAATCTTATCAAAACCACTGCGATAGGCATTGCTTAAAAAAGTAACGATGGCCTCTTCATTTATACCAGGCAGGTCCAGATTAATTTCTTTTATAACCTCCGTTGTATCCTTATTAGAAATAACAAGTTCACCTTCCCTCTGAATTATGTTAACTTCATCTTTTTCCCGCAGCCCCTGCTTTTCTACCCACAATTTTGGTAGAGTCAAAGTATAAGATTGCCCTTGTTTGATTATATTGCGGTTCATTTTGAATATAAAATCCCCCTATTATTGTGATAAAATCTTCTGATTTATAAGCTTTTCTTAAAAAATATTAAACATATGTTTAATAGGCAAAACATATTTATCAAAAGATAATGACTACTATGAAGTTAATCTCAAACAGTTAATTTCAAAAGAAAAAACATAAACAATGACCACAATAAGAATATATCAATTTGACAAACCAGTTCCCAATAGTGGAATAACTCCTCATAGTGGAATTAACGTTGCTTACACAGTAACAGATGAAAAACACCTAGTTTTAGCGCCACAAAGTTCTCCTCCATCAGAACGCGGAAGAATCTTGAGGGCAGTAGACCGTCTAGAAAATATGAAACCAGGGATGAAATATATTATTTCTAGCCATGATATCGTTAGAGACACCAATACGTTTCAACTAGGAGATAGAGTTTATTCTGGGGAAAAGATGTACGATTATGAAATTGGAGATATGCGAACGGCAACATGGTTGATAGAACAAGACAATATAACAAAATTAAACCAACACACTGCCCAAGTAGTTGATGTTAAAGAATTAAATTATAAAACTTTAATGGAATACACTTTAGATAAATCCAACGGGCCACTACATAGGCCCATAGTACAGCTAAGAGATAGAGCGCGATTATCTAACGAAAAAAATGCTCAGGAAAAGTTGGCAGAGATAGAAGCAAAAGTTCGCCAAGAATTTCAGGAACTAGCCAGTTTAGAAGCAAAGTTGTTAGATGATATGGCTAAACATTTTTTGAAAGTTTAAACTGCTTTTAAGACTCAATAATATCTAAATAAAAAAATGAATAAAAAATAAAAAAAATAGTTAATTAGGAGAGAAAAAAATGAAAGGAAAATTAATAGCAGGGACATTATCCCTATTAGCTGCTTGCGCAGCACCACAATATGAAGTAAGGCAAAGCGAAGCGCAAAGAGAAGTTGTAGAAGTACATCATTATTATAGACCAGCACCAAGATCTGAAAATAACCCTGGAGCTTTTTTTTCTGAACAACAGGGGAATACCTATTTTTACCAAGTTCCTTTAGAGCAAGGATATAGTGTACAAGGCGCTACAAATGCTAGATTGATTGAAAGCCTAGCCAATATTGCAGCTGGTCAGGTAATGACTAGTGAAGAGCGTTCTTTTTCTATAGGAGATGTAGTTGGAACGTATAGTGAAGTATTTGGATCTAGAGTTTTTGCCAGTGAACAATTATTGCTGAAAGTTCTCAGAGAAGCCGATAAAGATGGCAACCATAGTATAACTAGTGATGAAATTAAAAGATTACTTGAAGAGCAGAAGAAAATATATGGCAGCAGTATTGATATCTTGATAGAAAGTGCTGGTTGTAAAGGTGAAGAATCTGCTGTTCTACGCCAGTGTAATGAATCTTTTAGATATAAAATTTCTTCTTGTCAAGAAAATAATAAAGATAAAACGGGTAATATTAGGTGGACTGCAAGTAGTGGAAAAGAAGCTTGTGATACAAAAAAATCTAACGAATTGTATTACGCTGGAACTGATGCTGAAAAATGCAAAACTGAAAAAAGTAATGCTAATTATTACTGTAGAAAAGACCAAGAGAAGAGGTTATCTGAATGTGGCAATGTAAAATATTATGCTACTGAAAAATTGAGCACCTGGAAGGGCAATGCTGATTACGCTTGTCAGAGTGACCCTACCGTCGCTGTAAATACTTGCTTGGACTCAAATCAGGCAAAATATGATAAGAAAAACCAAGAAATCACTGCTACTTTAAATGCTTGTAAAGAAGCAGATGCACAACAACTACAACAGTGCATAGGAGTTGCTGAAAAAAAATACGTTGCCTGTAATGCAGAGGCAGAGTCTAAAAAAGAAAAAGCCAATAGTGCACATGATTCCTGTTTAAGTGCAGTTGAAGCTAAACAAAGTTCTGATTCACAGCAAGCTGCCAGTCAACTTTCTAGTTGCCTGCAAAGTACTAAAGAAGAAGGTCAGCAATGCGTTTCTAATGCTAGAAGCAAAGTTACTGCCTGTAAAGAATAAGAGGAATAAGAGAATCAAAAAAATAAGAACACCATAAAAGAATATAATGAAAATGGGAGCAATGCTAGCAGAAAGATGGAAAAAATTAAGAGAAGATTATACTCAACTAGTTAGAGTTTCACCAAATTTGTTTGAACAAAATGTTTTGCAAAGAGCCGATAATATCCTGGGCCAGAGCGATTTAGCTGAAGCTGTTGTTCAGGAGATTATTGAGCAAATATCTTATTTAAAGCCAAAGCAGATAGATAATTTTCTAAGAGAAGGGATTACTGATGATACTTTTTTATATCATCGTGAAAGGGTTGTTTTTGAAAACCAAAGAGCTCTAGTCATTCCAAAGACTTATTTCCACATTAATGCTAGCTCTTTTTTGAGTACTGCAACACATCTAATCCCAAAATATATTTTTGAAGGAAAAGAATGCATCTCCATCTTTGGTAATAGTGATGCTTACTTACGTTTTCAGTGGGATGATTATGAAGTTAATTTTGCCACAGGATGCATAGGAGATTTAGCAATATTTCAAGCAGGTTGTGTTTTTAGTGATCCTAAAAATGAAGATAATGAAGCTTTTGATCCAAATAATCAGATTCATAATATTCCTTTTGGAGTTTATTCTTTAGTAGGAATAGTAGCTTCCCATGAAAGGAATTTTATTGCAGATAGTCCAGACCATCAGGTTACTAAAGGAGGGCATGGCATCAATACTGGATATTTAGGGGATGAACCCTCCCGTAAAGATATACCAAGGATTGTTTCCAAAAGAGAGGCAGTTGAAGTTACATCTGCTAATTTTTCTGTTAAGTTAGATAGTTTTCTAGCTCTTCCTTATATTGTCTGGACACCCCAAGAAATAGCAAGTAAAATACAAGAAGCTGCTGGAATTTATAATGGAGGCAAAGCCACCATGAGAGGCGTAAGTTCTTATCTTGGAACATTAGAACAATTCACTAACCATTATGTTGCTGAAAGACAATTAGAAAGTATTATTCTCTATACTTTACATAAATTTAGTAAAAAGATTAAAGCAAAATCATTGCCAGAAGAAAAAATATAGAGTTTAAGAAAAACAGATTATACATTTAATGGAGAATAAAAAATTTAACGGAGAATAAAAATGAAACAAAAACATGAATCTAAAAACAGATGGGAATACCCCAATAATAAAAGCGGTATGTTGTACAAGTTTAGAATGACCGGCTCAGGCACCTATGTTGATTTTTGGAATAAAGAATTTAGAGATAAGTATAATGAAATTGATGTAACGCAATTTTTATCAAAATATGTACTTACCGATAATTTTGCTAGAGTAATTTGGCCGGCATCATTAAGTGATCGTATTCTTAGAAGCATTGGTAATAAAACGGTTAGTAATGAAATGGGCGAATATTACCTGCTGCCCGTTCAGGTTGAAAATCCAAAATATTCTGCAAGGGGTTTTGATTTATTTGATAGAATTTATGCTCCAAAAATAACTAATGATCCAGAGGAAATAACAGATGTCATTATTCATGAAAGTATGGCCAGTAGTTTTACTGCCACAGTTATTGGTATGGAACAAATAATTGACTGCTCTTCCCTGTATTTAAGAAGTATTTTAGGAATAAAAAACTTAGCAGAAAGATTGAGATAAAATGGAGGCAAAGCTACCATTAGGAGTGGAATTTCTCCTCTAGGAACTTTAGAATAAAAAATTTAACGGAGAATAAAAATGAAACAAAAACATGAATCTAAAAACAGATGGGAATACCCCAATAATCCAAGCGGCATGTTGTACAAGCTTAGAATGATCTTGCCTGGTGATAGCGATTATTTGGATCTTGGAGAAGCCAGAAACTACCATCAAGAGATTGATGCAACACTGTTTTTACCAAATTATGTACTTACTGATAATTTCGCCAGAGTAATTTGGCCCGTATCGTTGAGTGATCGTATTCTTAGCAGCATTGATAGGATAAAAACTGTCAATACTGATGGCGATAACCGTTATCCACTGCCAATTCAGGTTGAAAAACCTCGATATTCTGCAATGCATTTAAATTTGTTTGAGAGAATTTATGCTCCAAAAATAACTGATAATCCAGCCGAAATAAAGTATAACCTTGTTCATGAAAACATGATTAGTGATTTTATTGCCACCGTTATTGGTATGGAACAAATAATTGACTGCTCTTCCAGTTATTTAAGAACAGTTTTGGGAGTAAAAAACTTAGCAGCAAGATTGAGGTAAAAATTTACTTCCGAGATATGACAATTAAGAGATTTAAAAATGGTAATAATGAAATATATCAAGAATGGATTAGCTGCAACTACACTTTTAACAGGATTACTGATTAGTCAGCAAGCGCAGGCACAATGTAATAATCCCAGCCTTAGCGGAGGCTTAGGTTATAGGGGAGATTCTAATTATGAAGAAGAAGATTCTGGTTATAGGCCGGTGTATTCTACAAGACTAAATCAGCGTTGTGTCAATTACCCAGGCAGAAATTATTTAGAAGAGGGACAATTGTTGACAATTGGTACTCATGGAGTAGTAGTTGGAAAAAATCATAAACCCATCAATATATCAAAAAAAACATTAAGAATAGGTCATCAAATTTGTACTACATTTAAAACAATTTTTGTTGAAAATTATTCTGCAGAAGAAAAAGAAGAGCCACTCAAAGGACTAGATAATTTAACCCATTTTTTAACAGACCACTTAGGGTATAAAGTTTATGTAAAACCAGAACAAAAACATCCAGTAGAAAGTCAGGATAATTTAAAGGAACTAGTAAATAGTATTAAATCAGATGCTAATGAACATGCAAAGTATGAAGAAGCTAGCGAAACTGTCGGCGGGTTAGGCTATCGTTGTGGTAGTAGTGTACCAACAGTTATCGCCAGATTATCAATTTATAGAAGAGATATAGCCGATAAACAGTCACCAGTTTATTCTGCTGAAGAACAAGTGATTTTTGAATCAGATACCCGCACCAGAGAGAAAGTTTATGAAATGGATTCTTTGCTAGATTCTCTCTCCCCAGATAAACATGGAAAAAAAGAACATGAAGAAGCCGTAAAAAAGCTAACGGAATTAGTTCCACCAAGCTGTGCAAAGATTAAGTTAAGATCATCAATCTGTAAGATAGTGAATTAATCTTTGATTGATTAAAATATTTGATCGACTAATCTCTGATCAATTTAATACAATAGTATTATCTAAAAAAATCAATTCTTACTTTGAGGAATTATAATCCACGCGGCAATATACAAGAAAATTCCTGCGCCACCCATTAAAATAAGTAAAACCCACAATAAGCGTACAATCGTTGGATCTATCTCAAAATATTCTCCAATACCTCCGCAAACACCGGCAATCATCCTATTCTTTCTAGAACGGTATAATTTCTGATAAGCATTAACCATTGTAATTTTCTAGTATTGTTTTAAAGATTATAAAAGTTACTGATTTAAAAATATTATGAATACAAATCATCAACTTTGCCCTTCGCCAATCAAATAATCCCAGGATTACACTTATTCGGAAATATAAATAATTATTAAGCTAAAAATATGGTTATTTCCATAAATTAATAAATACCAAAAAGTTTATATATCCAAATAGATTTATTTCCAAATATGATAAAAATGCGTGAAACCGCCTCACCTCGCTATAAAGCTTTGCCGCAGCAAAGTCACGAACACAGTGACTTGAGACGAGGTTTCAAAAGAGGCGGTTTCTAAACTACGCATTTTTAGCATGCAAAAATTTCGCCCTAAAGGGCGGGGTTTTACATCCGGCGAAATTTTTCGCATTAGGAAAATGTTCATAGAAAACATACTTGGCTCAAAAGCCAAAGTGAAAATTGTACGAGTGCTATCTGAAGTTAGAACTGCTTACTCGCTTAAAGCTCTAGTAGCAGAAACGGGATTAAGTTTGAGTATAACACATCAAGCAGCTGAAGAATTAGCAGAGGACGAAGTCCTAACAAAAATAAAAGGCACTAGAAAAGAACGATTATATAAGTTCAATGCCGAAAGTGGATTTGCTTCAGCTCTGTTTGAACTGTTTAAAACAGAAAAAACAAGACAAAGAAAAGAAGTAGTTTTACTTAAAACTTGGAATTTATTAGAGAATATCCTTACCAAAATAAAAAGAAAAATTGATTTGATGATTGTGTTCGGCAGTCAAACTAGAGGAGACGCAACTTTAAGAAGTGATATTGATGTATTAATTATTCCAAAAAATAATAGTTCTTATCTTTTAGAAAAAATTAAACAAACAGATAAAAGAATTAACCCACTGTTTATAGACTTAAAAACGTTTAAATCATATCAAAAAAATAAAACACCATTATATCTTAATCTTAAAAAAGAAGGCGTAGTTCTTTTCATCAGAAAAAACATCAAAGACGAATTAAAAGAATTTTTAGAGGAGCATAAAGGAATATGAATGATGCGGAATTTGACGAAAAATGTTTGAAAAAAAGAACAATCACTATACTTCCCACCGTCACAACTCTAAAAGAAGAAGAACAGATAAAAGCTTTAGCTCAACAGCACAAGAGTAATTCTGAATATTTTTTGCAAGGAGCTAAGAGTTTATTAAAGTCAGATACGCCCTTATTGGCCATATTGATAGGATATTTTGCCATGGAACATAAAGCAAATCAAATAATAGCATTGCAAGGCTACAAAGTAGAAAGCCACGTATGTACCCAAATGGCTTTGAGCAGAATATTAGAAAAGAAAGACTGGGCTAGAAAGTTAAGTGAAATTTTTGGCTTACGGCAAACAATAGGCTATCGAATGTCTTTGAAGCATAGTCCTGAAGAAAAGAAAAATGCAGAGGACATTGTTTTAGAAAATGTTATCCCATTTATTAAAGAAATAGATGCTTTGATTGAGAAGATTTAACCCCGTAATCTTCTTTGAATATAGGACTAATCTTTAATAAAATCACTTGCCTCCCCATAAACCATCTCCCACTCATCTAAATACTTTCTAGCCAAATCTTTATCTTTAATTATCAAAACATTCTCATCGTTATTTTTATCACCGTTGCCAGTAGGATTAAAACTACCCGTAATTACTGTTTCATTATCGATTATAAACACTTTATGATGCAATTTGTACTTATTGCCATCTTTTAGAACATCTATTCCCTGATTGCTAAAAACATGAAACTGCGAGTCTTTACTTACTTGCTGTATATCCATAACTCCGCGAACAGTAAGATTATCCATCTTCTTCAAGAGAATCATATTGCCAATAAGGTCATTGGTAAAAGAAAAGGTCATAAAATGTATTGATTCTTTGGCTTTTTTCAACTCCTCTTTTACTTGAAATGCACATTGGTCCTCTGGACAAAAATAGTTAGACACAAGTGTATCTCCTATCTTTAACATAGGTTGCCTTACTTTCTCTCCTTTCTTAAAAGTGCCGTTCCACATTTCTGCAAACTCCTCTTCATAATTTCTAGCCAACACTTCAGACTCAATCAAAAGCAGATTATTATTGTTTCTAGTCATATCATTTAAAGTAGGATTCATTGAACCGCCAGAGATTTTCTTGCCATCGAGGATGCAAAATTTATTATGCATTAAACCATAAGAATCAACTTTGACAAATGAATGATTAAATTCTTTCAGATAATCATCGTCTGTTACTATCCGTACTTCTAATTTCCCATTTCTTTCCATTTCCAACAGCTTCTGCTGCACAGAAGGCATATCTATCTCATAAAGAGCACAATGCAAACTATTTTCAGCTGAAGAAATAAACTGTAAAAAAGCATTTTCACAATCCTCACGTGGACAGAAATAGACGTTTATAGTACCTTGATCAGAAATGTAGCTATCTGTACTAACACTGGAATTATCTGGAAGTAGATTAGTAATTATATTCCCAGGCTCTGCTTCGATTACTCCATAAGAGCCTAGACCTAAGATAACAACTATGGCAAAGAGGTGCACTTTAGTAATCTTCTTTTTTGAGGATTTTGCTTTAGATACTTTTGATTTAGATTTCTTAGCCATTTAAAGACAGGAAAAGAATTAGATATAAAAAGATTTGCTTAACAAAAAAGAAAATAGAGAATTAAACAGGAAAAAAAAAGATAAAAAAATAAGCAAAAAAAAGAAAGATTAAGTAAAAACAAAAATAATTAAACCGTTAATCCACGACCTTTCTTACCAGCAGATGTTTTACCGTAGAAAACACGCTGTCTATTCTTGCCTTTGCAAATCCAGTTAATCTTAGGATCAGCTTTAATCACTGGATGCTCTGGATCAACTAAAATAACTTCATACCAATAATAGTGACCATCTCGAGCTACCCAATAAGAGTTTAAAACTACAAGATTTTCATAACCTTTTTGGGCTCTCTCTTCCGCAATCCATTGATAATTCTTCTTTAAATTTAATCTTAAACTAGAACGTTTTGGTCTTCTTCCACCTTTCACATCAGGACGAGTATGTCCACCTCGTGGAACACGCTGCCTAACAACAATAAAACCTTGTTTGGCCCTATAACCTAAAGAACGAGCACGATCAATTCTGGTTGGTCTTTCAATTTTAGTAGAAGATTCTTCCTGACGCCATTGAATTAAACGCTCTTTCCATAACTCAGGCATACTAGATTGTGGTTTTTTCCACGCTTTTCGTACATGTTGATATAATCCCATTTTAGCCTCCAATACTCTCGAATTAGATTTAAACTAATATTCGAAGTTTCTGTCTATATTTTAGATAGTTAGTTTTAACTATCAGTGTTATCACTTTATTCAGGATTCAGGTAAGCTACTACCTACATTTCCTAATAAGAGCTAAATCTAGGGCTTATTTAAAAAGATTTCTAGTAAGAACGAATAATAGAGAATATCTACCATATAATTTAAAAATAGTTTACTAATTTAAAATAAAATGTTAACTCCTTCAGAAATAGATTCTTGGGATAAATTAATAGAACAATCGAGAGATTTAGATTTAGCAAGAAAATTCTATCCTAAAGCTGGCAAGCCCGAAAGAGTAAGGGAAGTATTTAGTAGTGCAGTTAAACACCTAGCCACATATGATTCTCTTTTACAAGAAAAATTTGACCAAGGAGCATATAGACCGGAATTAAGCAATGATGAAGTAAAACAGATAGCTGCTGATTCTATAAGTGTAGATATCCAAGAGGGATATTTAGGAGAGATTTTCAATAAATTAGGTTATTCTGTTTACGACCAAGCCCAGTTTTCAGAGGATCAACTAAGCAGTTTAGTCAATAAAGCATTAAGAGAAGGAGCACAAGGTTATCATCCAGGAGAAGATATAAGAGAGTTTGCAAATGGATTGATAGAATTTCCAACAGGTACAGAAATGGATGAAGAGGTTTCTTTTGCTTATGCTGTTTTTGATAATCCTAAGTATCAAAGATTTGTTGAACCAGAATTAGCAAGAAATGTAGTAACATTAAAAATATTTAATGATTTGCTTTTAGGAAAATTCAATAAAGCATCTAAAATTAGAGGAAAATACCCGCAGCATTATGATAGTGCACTAGCTCGTCAGCTTGTTGAAGATTTAATAGATCATGAAGCATTTACTGAAGAAAATTATTCTTTAGAATATCTTGTTGACACTCAACGAAGCATCTGTAAGGACATGTTCCCAGAAGAAATTGATAAAATAGTTACGCAAAGAACTAAAGAGTTTGATGTCTGGGAAATGCAGCATGGAGCTAAACATCCACCTGAAAAAGTTAAAGACAGCAGAGAAAGATATCTTGTCGGGTATAACAGATTATCTCTAGCGAAAGATATCGCAGATTACTTAGATGAGAAAAGAGAGATTGCAGTAACTCCCGAAATGGACAAAGTAGTTTCAACATTTGAAAATTTATATCTTAAACAACAATATGCTCAAAAAAGAGGACTACCTTATGAAAAAACAAAGGTTCAATTAGAGATAGATGAGCTTCAAGAAGCATTCAATGAAGCAGAAGATAGATTTAGAATCTTAGGTGGAATAAGAGCATTAGAAGAAATTTTAGGCGATCAGAAATTTGTCGAAGAAGTTGGAAAAGAAAAAATTAGGCAAATATTAAATGAAAGGATTGCAAGAGCAATACAAGATGGTAAAGCTCATGTAGTTTATGTATTGCGATTTGGAACAAATTTAGGCAATGGCAATATACAATCTGGTGTTCAACATTTTGATGAATACTTAGATGTTGATAAGAATAGCTTACTCGAACCAATGATCTCAGCGATAGATTTGGATCCTGAACATATTTTATCTAACAGTTATGATCTTAGAAGTGATAGCTTAAGATTTAGAAGAGGATTTGAAGTTGATAATGCTTATGGATTATATCAAACAATCCAACAAGAAGGAGGAAGACTACCTTCTACTGAGGCAATAAAAAAATTAGTATTTTTGAAGATGGCAATGCATGTTCATGATCATTATGAAGGTAGAGGAATGAAAGTTGTCGCTGATGTTTTTGAAAATCCTGCCAATTCTGAATTTGTTGATCAAGGGCAAATTAAGAGATTATTGACCAAATTATTTACCGATTACTGGGTGAATGGAAGAGCAGAAGGTTTTGGAATTATAAGTGCAGAATCTGTTCCATATTTTTATAAGTTAGTAAACTCTAAATTAGGAGAGTTAGTTAAAGATGATCAAAGATTAGCCCCTTATTTTAAACTACACAATTTTCTAGAAAATAGTAATCCTTAAAGCACTACTATTAATAGTATAATCTAAACAAACTTCGCTTCTCTCTTTGTCCTATTCAAAATAACTGCTCGAACTGTTCCGCCGCAAAAACCTTTGACGAGTTCACGAACTTCCAAAGTGATCTTCTGAAACTCCTCCTGACTAACCGGAGGCAGAGCTTCGAGATGAATTAATGCAGTATTTGTTTTTGGACCAACTGCGGTCTTTTTATTCTTCCAAAAATCTAGTTTAGTACCCAAGATGTTTGTCTCATCACGATAATATAAATCACCTGACTGTAAATGCCTCAACCAACCTAATCTTTTTTTATCATTAGCAATAGAAAAAGTAATCTTTCCATTCAAACCTTTTTCAAATTTAGAGGCATCATCCACCCCCAGAGGTACTATATGTTTTAAAGATAGGTAATTCAGAACGTTAGTTAAAGAATCTTTGGCCACAATATTCCCCCCACGTAAAACTTTCTTTAGAAGCTTTTCCACAGAGGTATGGTAATGGTACGCATTTAAACCAAATTCTTCCCTGGCTGTTTTCCACGGCGAAATTAAATTATGCGTCCGTAAATTGTCTTCATGCATAGACTGTTTTAAATAAACCATCGTTTCTTTTATCAAATGCTGGGATTCTTTCAATCGCTGTTTATTATCAATATTTTTTACAAGAAACAAAGCAATCTGCAGCTGCGGAAACTTTCCAAAAACACATTTATCTACAGTAATCCTCATTTTTTATTCCCACCCTTACGAAACCATTTGTTTAGTTTTAACATGATTTTCTTCACTAAACCAACTCTTGATCTGGAATTATTAATTTTATAATGTTCATTTAATTTATCCAAATCATAAAGAATAGCTTTCAAAAGTTGAACTTTCTTACGTTCATAATAAAGACGAGAAATGACCATGATCAGATAGACACCAAATATTCCACCTAAAACCAGATTCAAACCTTTAAACAAAGGTTGTAGAACTTTAGTCAAATTATTGATTAGCTCATTTTCAGTCACAGCCAAACCATCTTCACTTTCTCTCGGAGGCAGACCAATAGACGTAGCTTCCGAAGAAGGTCTTAAAGGGAGAGATTCGGCCAAACTTAATGAAGAAAAGATAGTAATCAAGATACAGGCTAAAACCATAATACTAACCGAACGCTTTTGATTCAATAAATTTGCAAACATACTTCTCCACCTCTTTTGTAATAGGTTAATCTTAAGGGTATTTATAGTTTTTGGCAAGCTTCCAAAAAAAGCACAATTAAGCAGACACTTAAGAAAATTTTATAAACTCCCCGCATAAAAGCTGTAAACAACAGCCCCGTCGTCTAGCGGACTAATCCAAGTTAACGGAGTCCAGGGATAGTGCCCTTTGGTTCTGGATTTGAAAAGTTATTATCAGTTACGGAAATGAAAGGCATTGACCACGGTTCGAATCCGTGCGGGGCTATTTTTCTTTTATGATACTGATTTTTAGTGTACTAATAAGAATAGCCCTCGCACAGAGAAGTTCTCAATAGAAAAATACTTAAGAAAAAATGTTTTCTTACTATTAAATTTCCAAAAAAAGTAATGTTTATAAGTTTATTTTAATTTCAACCACTAAAGACATAAGCACAAAAGATATAAGCAAGAAAGATAAACCCATAAATACCAATATTAACAAATATGAAAATAATCATCCTCGGACCGCCAGGCAGCGGTAAGGGTACAATCTCAGAAAACCTAGTCAAAGACTTTAGTGCTGCTCATATCTCTCCAGGAGAGATTTTACGTGAAGAAGTACGTAAAGAAACCACTTTAGGTTTTGAAATTAAGAAATACATAGAAAAAGGCAATCTTGTACCAAACCAATTTGTAGTAGAAATAGTAAAATTAGAAATTAAAGAAAAAAAGAATTTTATTCTAGACGGCTTCCCCCGCAGCTTAGATCAAGCCGAAGCGATTAAAGATATTCCATTAGATGCCGTATTGTATCTTGACGTTCCAGAGAAAATAGTACTAGAACGCTTTTCCGGCAGAAGAACCTGCGTTAACAACCATGGTTATCACATCAAATACCTCCCGCCGAAAAAAGAGGGTCTTTGCGATATTGATGGCTTGCCTTTAAGCAAAAGAAAAGATGACCAACCAAAAGTAATTAAAGAACGGTTTAAAGTTTACCATAAAAATACTGCCCCATTAGTTGACTATTACAAAAAGAAAGGTCTTTTGATAAGTGTTGACGCCTCTCCTAGTCCGAAAAAAGTTTATGCTGAAGTTAAAAAAGCGCTAAAGAATATTTCTAAGAAGTGAACAGAAGTAAATTTTTAATAAATTAGTGTTTTTTTGTTAAACTATTAGAATGTCCGCCAAATTATTCAGACAATATATTTATATAAAAAAACATATTAACTTAATTTCTATAGGTGAAATAATCCAATTTCAATAAAATATCCAAAAAAGAGGTGTACTTATGATTAACGTAGCTATCAATGGTTTTGGCCGCATCGGCCGGATGATTCTTAGAGCCGGATGGAATGAACGCAAAATTAACTTTGTCGCCATTAACGATTTAACTGATACAAAAACCCTAGCCCATCTCCTAAAACACGACTCCCTACAAGGCTCTTTCAAAGAAGAAGTAGGATTTACAGAAGACTCTTTAATCATCAGCAGAAAGAAAATTCGAGTTCTAGCTGAAAAAGACCCTACAAAATTGCCTTGGAAAGATCTAAAAGTAGATTTAGTTATTGAATCAACTGGAAGATTTACTAAACCACAAGATGCAGCGCAACATATTTTGGCTGGTGCTCGAAGAGTGCTTCTTTCTGCACCATTTAAAGCAGACGGAAATATCCTGCCACCAAGCACTTTAACTGTTTTAATGGGCGTCAATGAACACTTGTATAATCCAAGAGAGCATTTCATAATCTCTAATTGTTCATGTACAACTAATTGCATTGCCCCTGTGCTTAAAGTAATCTCCGATAATTTAGGTATAAAATATTGTTACTTTTCCACCATCCATGCCTATACTGCAGATCAACTATTAGTTGATGGTCCACACAAAGATTTAAGACGAGCTCGTGCTGCTGCCATAAATATAATACCAACCTCTTCTGGAGCAGACATAGCCGTAGAAGCAGTTTTACCGCAGTTAAAAGGAAAAGTTAAAGGCTCAGCCTTTCGTGTACCTATCGCTTGCGGCAGCGTAACTGACTTTGTAATTGAAGTAGAAAAAGAAACTTCCATCGAGCAAGTTAACCAAATCCTACGTGCTTCATCTATAAATAAGATGCAAGGTCTCCTAGAATATTCAGAAAACGACTTGGTTTCATCAGATATTATCGGTAATTCTTATTCAACCATTGTCGACTCTAAGCTAACTCGCGTACTTAACAATAAAATAGTCAAGATTGTCTCGTGGTACGACAACGAATGGGGTTATAGCTGTAGAATGGTTGATATAATTAAGATGATTGAAGAAAAATGATGATTTAATTTACAAGAGAATTAGATTTAAATTATAGAGGACTTTGATTAACCCCCATAATTTAATGGATACCGGGGTTCTTCAAAGTCATCTTTAGAGGTTTGAACTAAATAAAATAGGTTATTCAAACCTCTCTATATTTATTTAATTTACTATCTTTGATAACTACTTTTCCCGGATCTATAAAGTCCTTGTAGATTAGAACCAATCTGTTGTATTAAGCTAGCCGCCTGAGCTGTTTCTTCTGTAAAACCTTTATAATGTCCTGTTTCGATATCTTCTAATCTTTTTTCAACCTCTGAAAGAGCATAACCAACTTTCTTCTGTTCAAATCCCGTCATATAACCACGCTCTTCTACTGCTTGATAAATACTTTTAATCTCCTGCGAAATACCGGGCATATCCAATTGACTAAGTGGCTTATATCCTCCAGCCCCAACCATTAAACCTTGTTGTCCCCCATATTCTCCTTGCAAAGTTGCCGGACTCATTCTATTTTTTTCATTTCCAACTACTTTTTCTAAAGAATCATCTTTGCTAGATTTTTTCTTTTTCTCTTTTTCAGAAAGTTCACTATTTGAATCATTAGATTGATCTACTTCCTTCTTTTGAATACCTTTATGTGCTCTTAATAATTCCTTGCCTTCTTCACTTAAACCTTCTAAATCCTCTTTGCCAACTTCAGGAATTGGAACTTTCTCCTGCTGTTTGTGCTTCTCATTTATCTCTTCTTCACTACTTTTAATTTCTTTTTGAGCTTCCTCTATCTCTTGCTTTCGCTGTTTTTCCAATTCTTTCAGCTTTTTGATTCTCTCTTCAGGAGGCAAGTTCTTTAGATCATCTTTAGCCATAATAAATATCTAAAGCTAGAGAAGATTATAATCTTTTCTGATGTAGATTTGTAAAAAGAAAGTTTAATATATTGAGTATACATAGTTATATTATTAAAAAATGAGACGAAAAATAGTAACGTGTTTGTTATTAGTAATTGTTTTTGGGCTTTTGCTAGTAGCCTGCTCTCCCTCGGATGGTGCTCTATCTGGAGAAGCAACGAAAAAAGCAGCACCTTCTTCGCAACAATCTGAAACAAAAACTCATTATGGGTACGTTTTTACGCTCAATCCAAACACTTTGAAAATCAATTCTATTTATCCTTATACTCAGAATCAAAAAGTAACTAGCGCCTTAAAAAAGTACAAATCATTATATAAGAAAGAGCCAGAGTATACTTTTGTGCTTGAGAATAATAAACAGAAAGACAGTGTTTCCTTTTCCCCAGAAACAGTTTCCATTGTTGAAGATTTTCAAAATAAAGAAAATAGGCTTGTTTCTTATGATCGTGTGTCCAAAGAAAATATTTTTGTTTATTTAACTCGTACCTCTCCATTAAACTTAAACAAAGATGTGATTATAACTATTAAAAATAAAGAAAATAGAGTCATATCTAAAAATACATATTCAAATAAAATTACAACAAAACTTATTACCCCTAAAGAACCAAGCAATGAAGAAATATATTTTAATTCTCTTTGTCCTAATCTTCAAGAAGTTTTTCAGGGACATAATCGTTTCGGAGACCAACGAATTAATTTGATTTTTGTGGGACATGGTTATAATCGTGATAGTTCCGGTCAGCTGGAATTTGTCTCCCATCTTTCACAGCTGATTGATAAAGAAGGAATAGGATTTACTCCTCCTGCTCAAGATACCGATAGTAGTACTCCCACTACTGCAAAAACAGTTGGATACAATATGGCAGGAATAATGACCCATGGTTTATTTGGTGAATGGCCATTTATAGGGAATAGTAATCTTTTTAATTTTTGGTATGAAGATATGCCTGCACCACGAATAGTGATGCCTTTTGAAGAAGAAGAAGCACCACCATTATGTGAAACTAGGCCTGCTTCTGATTATACCTGTTCATTTCCAAATACATTTGTAGCAAATATTATTAATACTCCTTGTCAAGGTAACGCTCGCTTTGAAGGACAAAGCTATGTGAGTTTACCATTACCAGCAACAGAAACAGAAATTGCCAGTAGTGTTCGTACATTTGTACATGAAATGGGGCATAGTATTGGTTCACTTAAAGATGAATATGTGGCACCAATATACGGAGATTGGCCAGGGGATCCTAATTGTGCATCTTCTGTAGAAGAAATGAACGCTTGGGGATGGGATCCAGCAGGAAAGATATACGGGGGTTGTTCTTATGTAGAAAATAATTTTCGTCCTACTCGTTACTCAATTATGAATGGTGAAATGGAGGATAATGATTTTGATTATATTAATGAAGCCCATCTTTGTGCAGTTCTTGCCGAGAAAACTGGGAAGTTTGGTTTTCCTTGCGGAGACGGAGGGAAATTCTGGACGTTTAAAGAAGATTATTCCTAAACCTAAAACTTCCCAGCAATCTGTTCTAATACTTCCCTATCGTGTTCAACAATCTTTAGTTTTAAAGTCTCAGATAACAAAAACCAACCAAAGTTTTGTCCTTCTTGAAGATTAATAGTCTGTGAAGAATTATATTTTTCAACAAAGACATATTTTGTTCCACAATGGTTTTCTGATTTAAAATTTTGTTCCAGCACTAATTTTGGAGAATGTAGATGATAATTTAACTCCTCTAATGTTTCTCTTCTGACAGCTTCTTCTGCACTCTCTCCGTATTCAATACCACCGCCAAAGAAAGCCCAAGAATTAGGAAGCCATGGCGCATTATTATCTCTATGCTGAAGAAGCATCCGGTGATTATTATCATACAGAACTATTAAAGCTGCATTTCGTCTAATCATTTAGTTATAATTAATATAGTTTTATTTATAGTTTTCTACATATTCAAACTAAACATTAATAAATGTTTGAATGTATATTACCATTAGATGTTCAAAACTAAAAAATTATGGCTCAAAGGAGGAATTATTGCCTTAGCTGTTTGTCTTATTCTCGGCTTATTCTACCTCTTTGCTTATTTTCCTATAATTGACAAAATTTATGCAGCTGATATCGAAGCTTATGGCGGCACACCAGAGTGGACAACAACCATCCCCATACTCACTGGACATTTTTTTCCTTTAGTATCTCATTTTATCTTGCCTTATGGCTTTCTCTGTGAATTTAAAAATCCAATCTGTACTTATTGGGCAGCTGAAGAAGCATTGACTGTAGAAGAAAAACAAAATTGTATTACTGAAACAGTAGAAGGCACTCCTGGATGCTGTGTTGAACAAACCATGCAGCCTACTGAGTTTTGTGCCAATGTTTCCGAGATAGTGGGCTTTGGAGGATTAACACTTCTTCTATTTGGAATTTACTTTGCACTAGGTGCAGGAATTGGTATTACAATACAAAAAGTAAAACAAAAAAATATCAAAAAGTAAAAATCATAGCAAAATTTTATCCGGAAACCAACATAAATCCCTAACCTCTACACTTAAAATATTTAGTTTTTTGACGCCAAAAACGCGAAATGTTTAAATACTTCACTTCTTTACCTCTAGAATGGCAGTAGATGTTAGTGAATTAAAAAAAGAAGGTGGTAAAACTGAAGCAGAACGTATTTCAAGAAGTCAAAAAGTTTAAAATCCAGCGCTGCTGCAAAGGTTGCAATAAACGTATAGTGGTTGAGAACGCCAATCGTTATTATTGCGCAGACTGCCGTGGATACTAAATTCTTATTTTTATTTTTCTTTTTAGTTTTATCCTAGATTACTTTATTCTCAGTTTCTTAATTTATAGACCATGACGGTATCAAAATTATATTCATGATAATCTTGATATTGAAGCGAGTCAGAATTGTGCACTTTAATGCAATCAAGTATCATAGAGCTATTGTTGGCACAAGCTACTACTGCTCTAAGCTGCTTTATGTAGTTAAAAACATCAGAATCAGTACTGCCGATGCAAACAATATCCCCGTCTTCAAAATTAATAGTCGGCTCACGAATATGCAAATTGATTTTAATGTGACGTTTGATTGTAGTCGCGTAAAAATCGGCCACAAATAAGTCGGCTAAAGAAGTATCATCTACTTTAGGTATAATTCTTTGAAATGGTTTAGTTGATTGCCCATCTAGTTTACGAATATTTTCAATAGAATATACTCTGCTCGAGTTTATCTTAATAAACTCACAAAATTACTCATTGACTCTCTGAACTAAATCCACAATATTAGTCGCTTTGGCCATAAAAATTACATTTAAATAGAAATATTTAAAAATATTGAGGATGAAAAAACTATAACAAAAAAAATACGATAGATACCAGACTAGACTTAACTGATTAAGTAATCGATTAAATTACTAATTAAACAATCCTTTCAAAAAATTCTTAATTGCTCCAAATATGCCAACACTTTGTGGCGCTTCTTCAACTGGAAGTTCTATAGCGCTTCCTGTTGCCGTCTCTTCTATATCCATTCCTGAAGCTGTCGTTTCAAGAGGTAAAGATTCTGAAACTGCGGGTTCTTCAGAAATAGGAACTTGAACTTTTGCTTGAACGGTATGACTACTTATAACTGGCTCAAGTTTTCTTTTTCCCAATACAAAATTGCCTAATTCAGTGGTACTAGCAGAATAATAGTTATAATTATCTTTTATCTCAACAAAAGTAGTTTGCTTCTCTTTTCCATTAACATATAATTTTAATTCGTAAGGATTCAAACCAATAGCATTAAGATCTTTATTAGATACTTTCATCGTCAAACGCATAATACTTAATTTATCTGCTACATCGCTAGAAACAACAATCTTAGAAAAAGCAAGACCATTAAATCCTATGTCTTTATTTTCATTAAAAATAATTCTTCCACCTTTTACTGTATCTTTAAATTGAACTACTGCTGAACTTAAACCAGGAACATTCCTAATTTCAAAATTCAACTCTGAACCAATTGGAGCATAACTGATAGTCTGTACAGCATTACCTAAGATACTAAATTGCCCTAAAGAAACCATTAGAACTAACCAAGCTAAGACCGCTGCACCTAAACCTAAAATTTTTATCCGGTGTTTCAATACTTTAGTCTCTTTGACACCTAATTTCTTTTTTCTTAGCTTACCTATCATCACACTTCACCCCTAGAGATAAAGAAATGTTGAAAGTATATAAAGTTTACTTAGGATTGGAGATAATAGATATCAATAATTATCATATTTATAGAACATTATTAACTATATTGATAGGGAGGATATCAGTTCATCTAAAAAAAATATGGGAGTGCGGGGATTTGAATTCCGTGATTATTCCTAAAAGTGAATAACCTCCCCGGACAACATGGTCTTCAGCCATGTGCTCTTTCCCGCCTTGCAACCCAAATAGGACCAGGTCCCAGGTTGAGCTACACTCCCAATGAAGCTCAAGATTAGGGTTTTATTTATATAGTTAACGCACTAAATTTTCATACAGTTAAATGATAATAGCCCAATATCGTAATGCAAGATGATATTATTTAGACTAATTTCTTCTAAAATTTAAGTGCATTGACAAAAATTATCTAGATAAAAATACCCATTCAGGAAAAAAAAGAAGAATTTACAGAGAATTATTCTTTAAAAAATAATCATAAATCTTACGACTGTTTGCATCTGGATTTGTGTGAGAGTATTTTTCTAGACACTCTCCATCAGTCCATGACATTTCAAGCATTTCCATTAAAGAAAATTCACGATGCAATATTTTGTCAGGATTACCATCCATTTTACCATAACGGCTGCCATCATAAATTATCAAGCCATCATATTTACCAAACTTTGTTTTTTTAAATAGAGCAAGTGATAATGAAGTTAAGTCTCGAGTTTGATCCTTAGCAGGCACATAACTAAAACGAACATAATCATATGTAACTCCATTTATATCAGAGCCATCTAAAGCTAATTCATATTTAATAGAACTTATACCTTTTACATTAATGGGATCTTTTTTTCCAATTTTTTTAAGTTTTTCCACATTTTTAGAGACATCTTCTACCGGAGCCGCAAAAGTAGAAGAATAAAGAAATGAAGCAAAGCTAATTCCCAAGAGGATATTTTTTAGATATGACATTTAAATGTTTTTAAGTCACTTATTTATAAGTATTTCTTAAATTTAAAAAAAAGGGGATATTTTTAAGAATTCAAGATTTACATTTCCTATAAGTCAAACCTTAAATTCTCTAAACTGTCTAACTAATAATTATGCAATACAAAATGCTCTGTAGAAAAAGTCACCGCTTAGGCCAAAAAGCAAAACTGGAACTGCAATTTACCTGTTGAAATCATAACAAAAGAAGAAGCAGAACAAATGATAGAAAAAGCAAAGTATTTTGTTCAAGAAATTAGAACATTTGTTCTTAAAATTAGAACAGATACAAAATAAAAATAAAATAGTTAGAGATATATATACATATGGATAACTACATATTGTACTATATAATCTGAAAAAGACGATGAAAAATAAACAATCTTCTTCTAAAAATATTATTAATGTCAGCAGTCCGACTGCGTTAACAGAATTATCACTAATCATCTCGCAACTGTTCAAACAAAATCAATCAATTTAATCTTCTTCGACGGCATCTCTTCCATGCTAATCCACAATCAAGATATCACTTTAGTCCGTTTTCTCCATGATCTAGTAGGTAAAGTACGAAATACTGATAAGAAATTAGTTATGACTATGTTACAGAAGGACAATATTGGGTCTTTAGCTAGTGTTCCTTTATTTTGTGATGCGGTTGTAGAAGTATCTTAAGAAATGGTTTCAAATTGTTGTTAGTCTTTATTTAAGCTTCGCTATTGGTTAAAATAAGAAAAAATAAACTTACTTCTAATTACATCAAACAACTCTATTACCCTTATGTTTAATCTTCACTCAACACGTCGCAAAGCTCGTTGACATGACCGTCGTAGCAAAGAGGTTGAACAATAGCATTACCAAACCAGCTAAAGCGCAGTATAATATAGTACTGCGAATCATGTTTTTGCCTAACTCAAAACGCTCACCTAGCTTATCAACGCCATTTTCAATACCATTGCTTAAAACTGTCAAAATGTAAACTATTTGAATAATATAAATTCCAACAACTACTTGAAAATAAAATGTTGGCACACCCAAACCAAACATATCTAAAGCCGCAGTTCCTGCAAATTCTCCTCCACCTTTGCTAAAACAAGCGAGCTGCCCGCTTAACCTAGTTAAGATGGCTGATATCATAGAAGTGATACCAATGACAATACCAGCAATTGAAGGTGTCAAAAATTGAATCTGTGATTTCATAGACGAAATAACATCGGCCATCAAATCTTTCAAACGTTCCTCTACCTGCCTTATTTCTTTGATATAACGAGACATAGAAAGCAAAGCTTGAGCGGCAATACGTGGACCTTTCTTGATACTATCGCTAAGCACTTTCATAGAAGATTGAATTACTTCTGAAGGGAAATAAACTAAAGCACCAACTTTTGAATCAAAGATGGCCTGTTCTAAGCCCATACCAAGCTTAGTTATGTTTCTCTCTGCTAAACTAAAGAAATCTCCCGACGTCGTGCCTCGCATAGTCTCAGCAACTTTAGCAAAAGCAATCTCTGCCGGCAAACCATCACCCAAACGATTACCTAATTGAAATAAAGCGGAAGCAAACTCTTCTTCCAGCTCTTTAGTTCTATTTCTAATTTCAATAACATTCTTAGCCCGCAGTTTGAAGAACAAACCCACAGCTAAACCTAAACCTAAAATAACCATCAAAGAAAGCATAGACGCCCCGAGGCCATATGGTCCAAATTTCTCTTCTTCCTTACAATTAAGATTGTCAGTAGAACAGACGTACTCTAACATTTTTAAACTGCCGCTGTCATTAAAAGCAAAATCTTTAGCACCAAAAGCATGTAAGATAATAGGGCTAAAACCAATTGCTAAACCTACAATTAGAATAACTAAACTTAAAAGCAAAGGATTGAAGCTTAAAGTCACAAGCTTACCCATATTTATTTTAACATTACGAAAACTTTTCAATTCCGGCTTTTCACTAATATCAGCAGAACCATAACCTGCAGGCCTTTTGCTTAAGATATTTTTACCAAGATAAAATACAGCTGCAGGAAGCGCAAAATTGTACAATAAAGCAATATAAACTGTGGTAGTAAAAGGATTGGAAGTATCACCCATAAAACTAACCACTAAAGGTAAAATAACCAAACCCAATACTGGTAAAATAATACCAAGCATATGCAGCATAGTCATAGGAGACTTCAACTCATGCGCATAATGCAGCATATTTTCATAAGTCCCATTGAGAATAACTTCTAGTGATTTATCCAAAAGCGCCAGCCTTCTATCTTCAGAACTCTCATAAAGAGATGATTCAATCAGATGAAAAGATTCTACAAAATCTTTATCCCATTCTTTCCAAATTTGTAAGAATGTTTCGGCAGCTTCAGTGATATTGCTATATTTTTGAGTTTCTATATCCCATAAAATTTTGCGAAAATCTAAAGAAAGCGGCGGTTCTAAGTGGTCAGCCGCAAACTCGATAGCCCTTTCCAAGTTAGAGGTGTGCCGCATATAAGTAACTAAATAAAAAACGCTCTGCACCATTTGATTGCTGGCTTTCATGCGCCAAGTATTGGCCATAAATTCTGGAATCTTCTGCATGGCTGGAATTAACAGCAATCCAACAAATAAAAAGAAAATAGGTAAAAATAAAGATGGACTACCCCCTTCTCCGGCAAGTAATAGACTAATAGCAAAACCACCCACCCCGCCAATTATAATAAACACTAAAGCCACTAAGATGGCTAAAGAATTGACTCCGCTGGGCTTAACATTTAGATGACAAAGATCAAGATTTTTTTGTAATTGTTCATTCTTTTTTGGATCGTTCTTTAATTGTAAAATTTTATCTGAAAAATTACAGGCTTTTTCGTATAAAGAATAATGCCCAGGAAATAACTCGCTTTTAAACTCGCTGTACTCTTTAGAAGAAACCTTCTGCTGAACTTTACTATCTTGTGACAAAGCAGCTTCCTCTCCAAATTCCTCTTTAATCTTCGCTTTATACTTTTGCAGCAATTCTTCGTAATCTTTTTCTTGCATCTATATAGCCTCATTAGAGAAGTTTACTCTTAAGTTTAAAAATGTAGCGACAGAGTGTGGCTGGGTCTAAGTTCGGGCAGCAATGCCTTTTACTAATTTGGTGAATAGTTGCATTGCTGCTGAATAATCATTTTCTCTTCCAATGGCTTTAAGCCAGTCTTTTTTCATCATCTTAACAGCAATATTGTAAATCATATTCCTCAGCTCTTTTTCAGTCTTGTAGCCATTTTTTATCTTTTCGGGCTTGGTGTTACTAAAATCCACAGAATTTTCCACCGGTCTCGGACCGGTGGCGAAAAATGCCACCAGTCACGGGGAAAATTCTGGGAGTCCAAAGGAAAGCGGCCGAGCGAAGCGAGCATGCCACCGGTCTTTGACCGGTGGTGCCGCTTTCCTTTTTGACTACTGCTCTGCGTGGTTTGTTGTTTTAAGAAAATGATATTGAATATGCAGAGTATATTCTAAGAAGTATTTGTCGAGCCGTTCAATCTGTTTTTGAACTGGCTCAATAAATATCTGCTTTTGTTGGAAAAGCAAAGAAAGATATTCTCTAGCTTTTTCAATACTTTTGACGTCAAAGAACAGGTGCAGTTCTTTTATTTGATTTATTACATATTCCGGAAGTTCATCTTTTTTAAATTTCGAATGGAAAATAAACTCTTTTGCATTCTCATAAGTGTTTTTCTCATAATGAAAAGCACAATATGAATGTCTTATTTCTTGTTTAGGTTTTATTAATCCCTCTAATATTAATTGCTTGTTAACCCTCTTGATCACATCACTATAGTCAGAAAGACCATCTGTCGAGATGGTCTTAGGAATTATCCCACATTTAACCAAATGAACAAAACAGTCATACCAAATCTTTTCAAGATTATCTTTCTCCATAGAATCCGTGAGATAAACAATAACTCCGTTGGTTATAGCGTCTCTAAAAAGATGAAAATATAACCGTTTTTTAGTTAATTGGGCACCCTTGATGCCCACATCACCTTCAAAAACAGACATGAACTCTTCATCATAGACAAGATGACCACTAAAATGATTATTGGACAATATGAATAATTTAGCTTCTTTAGCGACTTCAGAAATCCATCTACGGATTGTTTTCCTGCTTATTTTATTGTAATATTCTACGTTAATGTCCTTCTTTACCGCAGAAAAAGAACTTAAATGATTGAGATATTTTCCTACAGAATCATTCTTCACATTTGAAGAATAGTGTTTAAATCTCTCAAACACGTTTTCATATGGTTTTTCCGGAGTTTTTTTACAATGAAAACAGGAATATCTCATGAATTTTAGAACCATTTGATGTCCACCAGGAAAATGATAAATCTTTTTGATGACATCTTTTCGGCGTAATTTATTTTTACAATGTTTACACCTCTCGTCTTTAAGATAAAATATTCCTCCCTTGCCCATCACATAATTGGAAAGTATGACACCCATTACGTTAAGAACCTCTTGGTCTGGGCAATCTTTAAGTTTTAAACTGGAAGATAAAGTAATATTAATTTGATCTTCTTTTGTCAAATTCTTATCTTGTCTAAAACCAAATAGGTTTAATTGAACCATTAAAAGAATAATTATGGACGAGAAAATAAATCTTTCTAGTCACCATAAAGTAGAACTGAGATTTTTCAGTGCCCGAACTTCGACCCACATTGGACAGAGTTAAAGAATTAAGAGAAATTATCATTGTATTAATGAAACAAATGTTTTGTCAAAATCGGCAGGGGATGTTCGCTTCGCTCACCCCTGCCGACTTTTGAGAACGCCAAAATACCACCTGATCGATATGTGGTTTACAAAGTAAACCACCACTCAATAGAGTGGTGGTATTTTTAGCGTATAAAAACAGTCTAAGAATCTTCTAATAATTTCCATCTTGAATCCTCAACACAAACTAGTTCTTTCCCATCTAAATGAAAATGTTCATATTTCATTTCTGAATAACCGTCTTTCTCACGACATCTCACACCAACTAAAGTATAATATCCTTGATAGTTTAAATTCATAAAGTGTCCTATTTTCTTTAATTGATTTTTCATTTCACGTTTACTCTGTTTTTTAGTAGAATTGTTTTCAGAAGAATGTATTTTCATTTCAATAAAAGCAGGCTCATACGGGGGTGTATTACTTAAGCACACAAGGTCAACAATTGTAATTGAAGGTTCATAGTTCTTGATATTTATCAATTTTCCCAGCTTGGAATAAAGAGGAACTTCAGAATAGCAAAGATTCGAAGTTAAGCCTATAACTTTAGAGTTTGCACTAATCAAACTACTTACTTTCTCAGTAAGATCTTTTGTCTTCTGTGCGTATGATGAAACTATTTTTGGAGGCAGTACAAACAACTTCTCTAATGACCAATTTAGATCAGCTTTAAGATAAAAATCTTCAATGAATGTAGAATAAAAGTGTTCTGCTTCATCAGCTGTTGCTTCAAAAACAAATAGCCCTTTGCATTTGGCCATATGAAGAAAATCTGAAGTCTCTTGAATAGGCAATCCAACATAAAATCCAAAATAATTCAACATTCTCTCCATAAGAAAACTGTACCCATAAGGATAAATAACTAAAGCGTTATTTTGTATAGTCACTATATCCTGTCCACTCTTACCGATATATGAAATATCCATTTTAATTTTATATAAAATACATTGAATAACTAATAATTTTAGTTGGACTCACTCTTTAACCAATAATTTTGCCATTCATTTAAATTTATTAAATAAGTGATGAATCATCTAAAGATTTGTGATGGATTATTTAATCTTGTCAGATAATCAATAGATCTTTTAATACCATCAATGGAATTAGGCAGAGTCGTACCTATTCTTGCTAAATGGACAGGAGTATTATAACTTTCTTTAATTGCTTGAGGATGCAGTAATTGTTCCTGAAGCTCCTTGGCACTTTGCAGAGCAACAGGAAGATCTATTTCAAAGGTATCTTCATGTTTAGATAAATGTTTTAGTAGTGCTGTACGATATTGCTTTGGGCCTAAACCGAATAAACTTCCATCACCACCACCCCTATTAATATGTCCCAGTGGAACAACCTCTGAAGCAAGAAATGCCAGTGAAGCCACTAAACTTTCATAACCACCAGCTCCACTTACTGCAAGAGCCATTACCGTAAGTGGTGCAATTACTGGTAAAAGCACATACTTATTTAATAAAGTAAAAGAATAATTTTCAACAGATCTTAAACTTCTTTTATGAAAAGTTTCATTAATTTTAGTCAAAGCAGATTCATAAATATTTAATGTATCTTGGTTAAGCAAACCAACTTCAGCTAAATATTCCAAGGCTTTACAATTAGAACTAAAAGATTCATGATATGAATATTGAATATAATGATTAATAGTTTTTTTTAGACTGTCCGTTTTACTTACTAACTCTTTGGTGGTATCATCTACTGAAGAAAAATCAACCAAATCATCAGCAGTAGTAGAAGGAGTTTTTAAGCCGTAATACCTTTTTAGAATATTTGAAATAAAATGTTTCTCTGCTTCAGGCTCGAGTTCCCGTAAGGTTTGTAAATATGGTTCTACTTCATAATTTCTTGCTCCATCAGTAGAAGTTCTTTCTATCTGTGGTAAAGATGAAGCAATTTTAGCTTCTCTCACTCTCCCATCTAGCTCTTTTGAACGTAAAAGATCTTCCCTAGATTGAGTCACAGAGTCAGCTAGAGCTTTATCTGCATCACCTGCTCTGATTAATAACCTTTCCAATAGAGATAACATGATTGATAGTTTGCAATGATTATTTATAAATGTTTCGATAAAAACTACTGTAGAGTAATACTAATAAATAATGGCAACATTTTTTAAATACCCTAAAAATACATTAACAATTATAGACCCAATAAAATCTATTTAAACAAAATGAAAAAACAAATCTATCTCGACCACGCATCTACTACACCGGTAGATCCTCGCGTACTAAAAGAGATGCTCCCTTATTTTAGTAAAAATTATGGCAATCCTAGCAGTCTGCACACTATAGGAATTCAAGCTAAAGAAACTGTAGATATATCACGCTCTAAAATTGCCAAAATCCTCAACTGCCAACCAGAGGAAATAATATTTACTGGCAGTGGAACAGAAAGTATTAATTTGGCTATCAAAGGTGTTTCTCTTCTAAAACAAAATCTAAAAAGCAAAGGCCATATAATAACAAGCAGCATCGAACACCCAGCCGTCTTAAACACTTGTAAATACTTAGAAACGATAGGCATCGCAGTAACTTATCTTCAAGTTGATAAATACGGTTTAATTTCCAAAACAGACGTTGAAAAGAATATTCGCCAGGATACTTTCTTAATTTCAATAATGTACGCTAACAATGAAATTGGAACAATTCAACCTATCGCTGAAATAGGCAAAATTGCCCGCCAACATAATATCTTATTTCACACCGATGCTTGTCAAGCAGCCGGTGCACTTGATTTAGATGTAAAAAAACTAAACGTAGATTTATTAACTATAAATGCCAGCAAAATTTACGGTCCAAAAGGAACAGGTTTACTTTACAAAAGAAAAGATATTCCGCTCCAGACTTTGATACTCGGTGGAGGACAAGAACAAAATCTGCGCAGCGGAACAGAAAATGTTCCAGCAATTGTCGGTTTTGCCAAAACTCTAGAACTAGCTCAAGCAGAAAAAGATAAAGAAAATAAAAGATTAATAAGATTAAGAAACTATTTTATCGAAAAAACGATTAAAGAAATCCCGCAAACAAAACTTAATGGGAATCCTATATTAAATAGTAAAAAAATTAAAAGTTTGCCCAATAACGCTCATCTATCATTCAAAGATATTGACGGCGAATCATTAATGCTTTATCTCAATCAAAAAGGCATTTTCATTTCTACCGGAAGCGCTTGCACTTCACTAAAAATAGAAACCAGCCATGTCCTAAAAGCCATTGGCTTGGATACAGCCTACGCTCAAGGCTCTATCCGTTTCACTTTAGGAAAATCAACCACTAAAACAGATTTAGATTATACGATTAAATGCTTGAAAGAGATAGTAAGAAGTTTGAGAATGATAAAATAAGTAGCAGTAAGAAAATATTCAAGAGAATATTTAAAAAAAATATACCTCCCATGAAAACAGAAAAAGCCACATTTGCTGCAGGATGTTTCTGGGGCATACAAAAAATATTTGATACTCCGCCTGGAGTTCTGAAAACAACCGTTGGTTATTGTGGTGGAAAAAAAGAATATCAAAATCCCAGTTATGAGAAAGTATGTTCAGGAAAAACTGGTTACGCTGAGTCAATAGAAATAGAGTTCAATCCAAAAATAATTTCTTATGAAAAATTGCTAGAATTATTTTGGCAATGCCATGATCCAACTACATTAAATCGCCAAGGACCAGATATTGGAAGCCAATATCGTTCTGCAATTTTTTATCACAGCACAAAACAAAAAAAGATTGCAGAAGAATCTAAGATTAAAGCACAAAGAGAATTAAAACAACCGATTGTAACAATAATAAGCAAAGTAGAAGAGTTTTATCCTGCAGAAGAATATCATCAAAAATACTACAAAACACATGAAGTTTATTGTAGTATTAATAGTTAAGAATTAAATAAAAACAGAATAAAGATAAAGCAAAAGCATAGTTGAAGATTGATTAAGTGATTTATTGATATAATTATTTATATCCTTACACTTGTCACTTTACTAACCCCTTCTTGCATACTTACACCATAAAGAGTGTCGGCTTCTGAGATAATTGCATCGTTGTGTGATATGACCAGATACTGAGCATTGTTAGCATAACTTCTAATCAAGCGTGAAAGCATATCGGAATTCTGCTTGTCTAAAGCTGCATCAATCTCATCCAAAATATAAAATGAAGCGGGCTGGTATTCTTGGATAGCAAAGATAAAAGATAAAGCAGTTAAGGTTTTTTCCCCCCCAGATAAGGATTTCATATCCATAAACCTATTTCCAGCAAATTTAACTTTGACACTTAAACCATCATCAAAAGGTTTATCTGGATTTTCTAAATATAATGCAGCTTTCCCTTTCTTAAACAAATTAGCAAAGATACGCTGGAAGTTTTCATTAGCTTTATCAAAAGTCCTCATAAAGTTTTCTTTTTTCTTAGTCTCAATCTCATTCATCATAGTTAAGACATCAATCTTCTCTTTATCCAAACTATCTTTCTTTTCCACTAGTTTATTGTACTCTGTCTCTATTTCTTCATAGACTTCTAAAGCTTTAAGATTAACTGCAGACATCTGAGAAAGCATAACTTCAGCTTTTTTGATCTCGTCTTCTAGATGAGATTGAGTTTTATTTTCCAAAATAATCGCGTTTTTGTAACGATTAAATTCTTCTTCTAAACCAGCTAATTTTGCTTTAACTTCGGCATTTTTCAAAGAAAGTAGATTGATTTCTCGTTCCAAATCTCGCGCTTTTTCGCGATCTTTTTCCATCTCATTTTCATGTTTAACAATATCAGCATTAAGCTTCTCTCTTTGAGAAAATAGACCATGATATTTGCTATATAATAATTTACTTTCTTCTTCTTTGACTGCTAAATCTTTCTCTTTTAATTCCACATCTTGACTTAATTTTTTAATCTCAGAATTAAACTGCACTTCTTCTTTATCATGCTGTTTCATAATTTCTTGAATTTTTATCTGTTCTGGAGCAATTAATTCACCCAAATGAGTTAAAGCTGATTTAAGCTCGCCTTCTAGTTTTAAACTCTCTTCACGAATCTGGCGCTTAGCTTCTTCAAAAGCAGTCAATTGCGCTAATAAACGAGGATTACGCAATTCGTTAACCTGTAAACGCAAGCTTTGTTTTCTTTGTTTTAACTCAGCCAATTCTTTGTTTAAGTGGGATATTTTTCTTTGTACTTCTTCTGTTTTTTCTTCGTTAAGCTTGGACTTCTCTATTAACTCATTTTTAAAATCTTGAGAAGCATTCAAATCATCAGTATCAATATGTAAAGTTTTTTCTAATTTAATGGATTCAGCTTCTAATTCTGCTTTGCGATTACGCAAGTAAGCTATTTCTTTTTCATTAGCTTCACGTTTTACTTGTAGGGCAGAAATAATACTTTCAGTTTCTTGTATTTCTTGATCAACTGCTTCCAGCTGTTGCAGCGAGCCTTCTTCTTTAAATGACAAAGGCGAGGGCTTAGAAAAACCGCCCCGCATAACTCCGCTAGCTTCAGCAATACTACCATCCATGGTTGCCATCTTTAGACGATTAATTCCAATATTTCTTGCTACATCTAAGTTCTCTACTACCATAGTATTGCCAAAAACATAGGCAAATGCTTTTTTAAATTGCGAATCAAATGAGATTAGATTTATGGCAAAATCATGCACCCCATCTTGATTTAATAGTTTTTTATCCTCTGAAGATATTTCCCCATAACGAATTTTGTTAAGTGGAATAAAAGAAACTGAACCCATTTTTTGCTTTTGTAATGCTTTTATACAATCTGAAGCAGTCTTGTCAGAATCAACAATAATATGTTGTATCTTTGAACCAGCAGCTTTTTCTAGTGGCAGAGCAAATTTCTTCTTAGCCTGCCCCAATTCTGCTACGGTGCCATAGACACCTTTCCACTGTTTTTTATTTTCTAAAATATATCTCACGGCTTGATTTGTAGCAATACCGGCACGAAGAGAAGCACTTTGCGCATTGAGATCGTGCTGCTTTTGCTGCAGATCTAAAGATTTCTTCTTAGCGTTAGACACTTGAGCAGAAAGACTACTGTCTAAGTCTAATAACTGATTTAACTTCAAAGTTGAAGCTTTAAATTCTTCTTTAAATTTTTGTAATTCTTTAACCTGTCCGCTGTTTTCTTTTTCAATCTCTTGAACACGACGAATTTTTTCGTCTATGGACTCCAGCTGTAAGTCCAGACGGTCTTTTTCACGTAATAATTCTTGTTGCCCTAGACGGATATTATTAATTTCCTCTTGTTTTTGCTCAATTAATTTTTCTTTATCTTCTATTTCTTTCTCTATTTCCTGAGAAGATTCTATCTTATGTTTTTTCTTAAATTGAACTATATTTTCTTCCAACTCTTTTAACTCACTATGCTTTTTAGATAATTCCTGCTGCACTTCTTTTTCTTTATAGGAATATGATTTAGACTTGTCTTCAAGCCCTTTTAGTTCTTCACTTAGCTGGTCTTTTCTTTGTTTAATCTTGCCTAACTCATCTTTAAGAGTAGAGATTCTAGTTTTGTGTTTAGCTAACTCAACTTTCAAATCTTCAATATCGTGATGTACTTTTAACTGCTCTTTTTCTCCTCTTTTTTCAATCTCTTGATTGATAGAAACCACTTCATTTCTTCCTTCAGAAATTTTAGTTTTAAGTTCATTAATCTTACTTTCTGAAGCATTAATTTTATTCTGTAATTCTTCTACTTGCAAGTCATTTTTAGACTTCAGTTCATTTCTTTCGCTAATCTGTAAGTGCAAATTAGTGGCTTTCAAACTGTCAATAGAATCTTTGACCTCTTTATATTTTAAAGCCTGATCGCGATCTTTTTTTAATTCGCGCAGATGAACTTTCCTTTCTTTTAGAATAATCTCGGCATTGTTAAGCTTTTCCTCAACACTTAGAAGCTCCGCATTGGCTTTATTTTTCTTTTCTTCGTATAAAGAAATATCACTAATCTCTTCAATAATTTTTCTTCGTTCTATTGATGACATATCTACAAAATGAGTAATATCGCCCTGCAAGATTATATTGTAACCATTGGGGTTTATTTTAGCCATAGAAAGAGTGTCTATCACTTCAGTTCTAGTCAGCTTCTTGCCATTAATGCGATAAATGCTGGCCCCATCTTTTTTAATAGTACGATTGATAACTATTTCAGATTCCTGTTGAGGAAATATCTTGCTACTGTTGTCAAAAACAATCTCCACAGAAGCATGAGGGGATGGTGCTTTATTCTTACCTCCATTGAAGATTAAGTTAGAAGCTTTCTCTGCCCGCATAGACTTAGCCGAGATTCTTCCTAAGACGAAACATAGAGCATCCCCTACATTAGATTTACCAGAACCGTTGGGCCCTAGAATACAATTAAACTTATCATCTAAAAGAAGATCTGTCTTGTGAGCAAAGCTCTTAAAACCGTGAATAGTAATGCGCTTAATTTTAGTCATCTGTAAAACCTGCAGTTAAGAGAGTAAGTGTTTTATTTTTGCTTTATAAAACTTATTGTTCTGGGGAGAGTAGATTCTAGTTTTGGTGGTGTTTTGAGGTTAAATTGTTAATCCAAAAGAAAGTGATTAAAATAGTCGCACTATGTCTTCCAAACTAATTGAAGTACTTACTAAAATTTCAGGCATATTACCTTCTTTCTTTGTATAATGGTCAAGCGATGTGAAGCTGTTTATATAATTCATCCATCCTTGTGTTCTATCAACCATCCTATCATATATTGGAAGCAGCTTAGCAAAATCGATAACATAAACTCTTTCCGTTGGTAGACGAACTTTTATTCCTACTTCCATACGGGAATCTATGAACTGACGCAGAAATTGTCGTGCTTTTTGTTGAGACTCAGGTATTTTGGAAAAGTATTCTTCTCCGCAAGAAAGACGAGGAACAAAAAAAGAATAATATTGATAAGCAAAATCAGGAAGTTGGATGTCTTTGAGAAAATGCCTCACTTCAAGTTCCCCTGGAGCTGCGTTTCGATTGATAAAGACATCTAATCGAGAAGTTGGGTTTAACCTTCCCTCCTGCTGAACCTTTTTCCAGTTTTCAATGCTCATCCCATGATATGCCCATTTCAGAATCATTTTAAAGAATCATCCCTATTCAATTTTCTTCGGCACGAACCAATATTCCGTGTACTTTCTAATTAAATTGGCCACAAATTCTGTCCCATATGCAGCAGAAAAGCCCCAGTGTCCGCCATCGGCAGTCATAATACCGTTGATAAAATTGTTTTTCCTTCCTGCTAGCATAAATCGGTAGTAATGGGATTCTGAAACAACGGCATCATCATGTGCGTGTACTACTAACAATGGAACTTGAATAAAAGGTGCAATACGAGTAGCATCACTCAGACTAAGATAATCTTCCAGTGAATTTGGCATTTTTTCTGGAAGTGTTTTATCAGTAATATATGGAGCAAGGTACTCCCGCATAAGTTCAGGATGTTCATAACGTGGCGTGGAGAGATAAATTGTTTCAATCTCTTCTAAAGTAAAAGGTTGACTTTTACAAGCAGAATCATTTTTTCTTTCTTCCTCAAACCCGTTGTAAAGCATTTCCAAGCCTATTTTGTTCAGCCAACTAGTAAAGCTCCAGAAAGATGGTCCGAATTCGCTGTCATCACGAAGATTTCGCAGATTATTTCCAGGCACATCCAAAAAATCTGTTACTGAAGAAAATACAATAGCTGCATCGAGTATACCCTTTCCTCGATAAGCTGCATGCATCACCCCATTACCACCCATACTAATGCCTAAAGCATAAATAAGAGGAATGCCAAATTCTTCTTTTATCTGTTTGGCAATTTCCACAATCATATACCCCTCTTCAATTCCACCCCAACTGGCTTCTCCATTGGCACAATAAAACGGAGCGCTAGAAGGATGATTAAGAATGAGAATATTATAATCTTGTAACACTTCTTCTTCTACCACTTGCATAAAATTGTAAACTGCATGGCTATGAACATCAGAAAAAAAGCCAAAAGTGCCAATCAGCAATGGCGCAGTGTTATTCTGATGCTTATACAAACCTTCTTCAACAGTTCCATTTGGCAAAGTAAACTCTACTTCTTTGTATTCTGAAAGTTCATTATCTTCTAACCTCCGGAGATTAGAAAAAGCAGTAGATAGATTAGTATCTTGCGCAAGTATCGGAATTTGGGCATTAATTTGTTGCAGTTGGTGAATAAGATTCATCTCTTGTTTTTTGTAATAATGATTAATAGGGGAAAAATAACAACTAGTGCTAAAGAGCGAGAATAGAGCCAGTCCTCGTGCCGCCTTTACCAGTTGGTCAAGTGTCATTTTAGTGTAATTTTATGTGTAGAACAAATAGGCCACAATCAAAAAAAGTAAGACCTCGTCTTAATATTTTGTCCATAACATAAGAGAAATACCAAGAAATAATTAAAAGAGCACACTTATTTTTTTAACAATTACACAAATTTAATAAATAATAACTACTTTTAGTAAATTTTGATGGTGTTATGTACTATATATTGGTGACATTTTATGCAATTCATGGGACAATTTCACGAACACAACCATCAAATTAAGCTTGATCTTACAGATAAGAAAATTTTATACTTATTAAGTCTTAATGCCCGATTTTCAGAAAGTAGTATTGCTAAATCATTAAATCTTTCCAAAGAAGTTGTTCATTATCGGATCAAAGGATTACAGAAAAAAGAATTTTTACATGGTTTTATAACTATTGTGGATTCAGAGAAACTAGGCCATATGGTCCACTCTATCAACGTACTGTTGCATCCATCTTCTAATCAAAAAGAGTTGTTGGATTATTTACTTGAAGAAAAACGGGTAAACCAAATTAAGCATCTGAACTCTTTACTGAACTTACAGTTTGGAATAACTACTACCACTATCAGAGAATTCATGGAATTTTTTGATACTTTTGTCAATAAATATCATGCCAGCATTAAAGATTATGCCATCTCCACAATTTTAGAAGATGATTTTATGGGATTAGATTTTCTAGTTGAAGATCTTAAAGAAAAACCAACCATTTCTGAACATAAAGGTTCCTCATTTCAAAACCTCTTTTCAGAGAAAAAAAAGGTCTTGGTTAAGATTGATGCCAAAGATAAAGAGATATTGCACCATCTTAAACTAAACTGTCATATTCCTCTAGTATTACTGGCACAGAAAGTACAGCTAGCCACTACCTCAATCCAAAAGAGATTGGCCGATTTAATTGAGCAGAAAGTAATCAAGCACTTTATCCCTTATGCCTCTTTTTCTTATTTAGGATATCAATGGTATACCCTTCATTTACGCACCAAGAATATTGATGAAAATAGTTTTAAACATTATCTACGCCAAGAGCCAAAAATAGTCTGGTTGAGCAAGTGCTTAGGTAAGTGGAATTACCAACTGAGTATTTTTGCCGAAAATAATACCCAATTCAATGAAGTGGTGCAGCACTTGCAGCAGCAGTTTCATGATTCTATTATAGCCTATGAAACTTCAGCAATATTGAAGCAATATAAATTTACGCCGAGGGTAATATGAATAATGAATTAACAATAGCAAAAGTTCAAAGTACTCAAATAACCAAATTAGACGCACAGTCACAATTTGACAGTTTAGTAAAAGAGCTTTCTTCCTTGAGCCAAAAAGCGAGTGATATCCAACATGATAAATCGTGCGGTATAGAAGAGCATGTCCTCGTAGGAGAGGGAGTAGATGTGGGTCCAGAATTTGTATGCAATTGTGATTATGACATAATATGGAATGCTGCCAATAAAGAAGTTCAAACCATCTTGCAAGAAACATCTGAGTTTGCCGATACTCACAAGATATATAACACAGATAGTCTTAAAATTCATGAACGCGCAGGTCATATTAATAGACGCTATATTGCTGCACAATCATTAGGGTTAGTAGAACTACAGCTGGATCTTTTAGGAGATATGAAACGATTTGAAGAAGGTGCAGAATTAGCCATACAACATAGAAAAACTAAAACTGCAATAAGCCTCTTAGAGAGATCAGGCAACCTTCCTCGTCTGCTTCAGTACGCACAAGAACAAAATTTGGAAAAAGTAGTGGTTAAGACTCTTTTGAAAATGGATGACATAGATGGAGCTTTAAGACATGCAGAAAGTAAAGCCATGCATAACGATTCTCTGGAAATATTGTGTTCAAAAATGAGAACAGATGAAGCAGTTAGATATGCTCAAAGATATAATCTTCATGACAAAGCAGTAGAAATACTAGGAAATCAAAATGCTTTCGAAGCTTTGTTCGAATACGGAGAAAAAAATGACTGTTTTGATCTTGTCAAAAATAAATCTCAAAATAGATTAGAACATCTTCTTAACGAAGACAATAGTTCTTCTGCAGCTTCTTCTAAAGCACAAGAACTATGCATGACTATGGAAAGGTATCAACTATCACGAAGCGCAGGATTATACCGTGAAGTAATTGATGAATTTGAACGAAGAGTTGAAGCTAAGAAACGTGTTAACTTCTACGAAGAACTATTTAAAAAAGAAAAAGACATTGATAGAGGCTGGTTCGATGTGGCTGATCTTGAACTTAGTTTAGGCCATGTGACCCGTTATAAGAAAATATGGACAAAAACAAAAGAAATGTGGGAGAATATACCACACAATACTGACGATTGGGACACAGTAATTGATGGATCCATGCTGGCACGTTCTGGTTATACTACTAAAAGAACAAATCACGTTTCTCTTGCCCAAAGCATGATTGATAATCCTCGATATTATTCTCCAGATACAAGATTGCCAAAATTAGGAGTTTCTACTAACAACCTATTAAGTATTGCCATGCCATTAGCAAATTTATTGGAATTAGAAAATAAAGACGGTGAAAAGAAGTATCCAACTATTTCCTTAAATAGTGTTCTTGCAGCATGGGGCAAGAACGGGATAGACTTATTCTTTGAACGAAATGGAATAGATGGTTATAACAAAAAAAATCACTATACTTACGCTTCTGAGTTTATAAAAAAAGAGCTTTCAGTTTATCTGCAGAATGTAAATTATCCTATAGCATTTACATTTATAATTCATTATTACCCATTTTTATTTAAGATAAATGAAACAGAAATTAGACCACTTAACGAACCAGTAAAAGAGAGTAAATTCTATCGTCTGGGTGAGTTATTGGAATACGCCCTAGATGAAACTGCTCAAGATAAAGAAAAATCTACGCGAAGAAAAATTGCTTTAGAGAATCTCATTTACGTTCCAGTGAAAAAACTTTCTAAAGAAAATATTTTTGATTTAGCAACGGGAGGGCCGGATGCAGTTTGGAAGCATATAACTTCTAATGAAAATAATTCAAACAGTTCATTTATTGACTCACGCCTTCATGAAATTAGGCAAGCCTACACTCAATTTGATGAGGAAACAAAAATAAGAATGAAAGATATATTTTTTGAGGCATATGTTTCTTCTGAAATGACTAAAACATTGGAACGGGCGCTGACATTATATATAGAAATAAAGCAAGCATACGGAAAACCGATTATATTTAACGCAGATCACCCTTTCTATTTTTTAAATGATTTGCCGTCTGATAAAGCAAAAATGCAATCACACACGAAACAAGTGATGAAAGAAATTTATTCCACTCCTTCAAGAAGAAAACAGCTTGCTGAAGTAGCATTAGGCAGAGAATTGCCTGAATTTTTTGAAAGAGCATTCGAATTAAATAACAGGAGAGATAATGAATTTATAGAAAAACTAACAAAATTTTTAGACGCTTCCTCTCAGCAACTGGAGGTATATTCTCAAGCACTAAAAAGCACCACAGATGCACCAATTACTTTTTTTGAATTAGACGCTACACCCAAAGGAGAACATGAAGCTCTTCCTAAATGGACTTTTTTTGAGCATTATGATCACTTTGCTAGTGCTATTATCGCCAATAAAAGTTCTCTGTTTGTTCCAGGGAGCATAGCACAGCATGTTATCACCACTTCACGTCCTCAAGGGAAAAAATATGGGATTAAAGAAAGGATGCTTCGCGAAGTTGATGCCATTGGTTATTTGTTTAGAGAAATGTACCAGATAGCGCAAAGTCAAACTTTCAAAGAAGAAGCAGATTTTCGCCAGAATGCAGTGGCTTCTGCAGTGAAATTATGGAGAAGAAAACAAGAAGAATTTCTGCCTTCTGAAGTGGCTGAAACTTTGATTCGATTTAATTTTAATCGCTTTTTCCATGGCAATGATAAAGAGGTGCAAAGTTATTTAGAAAATACGAAGAAAAGAAACAATAATGATTCTATGTTCATAGAACAACCAGAAATTATTTTTTCACGAATCCTCGATCCAGGATATTATCTGAGTCAAAAATCAGATAATGACCAGCCAAGATCTCCTGACGATATGTCTAAACCTAGTGATAAGAAGCCAAAAACTTTGAGTGATGAATTTATTAATGCTGTCAATCGCCTAAAAAATGGTCTTTCTACATCCTGGGAATTTGACGAATTAAGGTGCGAATTCAATGAAATCTTAGGACGTAATTTTTTTAATAATGCGGCAGAATGTACAGGAAATAGAGGGAAATATCAGCGTTATGGTTATGCCCATATGCAAGACCACAACATTGGGATTATTGCTGCTAATCTTTATAAGTCTGGGAAGTACAAATCAACAGTTGGAAAAGCTTTTCTTGCTAGGTGCAATGATGAAAATAAAAAAGAACTGTTGTATGTAGATGGCGTAGTCATACTACAAGATATTGCCGATTTTCTAGAAGAGCCAAATAGCGAAGAAGCTCACTGGGCAGCGTTATATACTAAAGCCATCTTACAAACAGCACTAACACACAATCTAGAAGAAGTAGTATTTAATGTTTCTCATCAATTAGCTCAGCGATCAGTCTGGCAGTATATTCGTCATGTTGCAGAATTGCTAGAACTAGAAAATGGAAAAGATTATACTTATAAAGAAGGTTATGTGGATGATGGAAGCAAAGTTAACAAAGTTAAAGTTAAAACCATGAGTAACGATGGCTTTGAATTAAATAAAATAGTAGCAGAAAATAATTGTCATTACCTTGAGAAAAAAAAAGATAGTTCATATGATGATGAACATCTTTTAGAAGGTTTTTGGATTAATCATTTCGATCCAGTTCAAGCAAAAAATAGTGCACCACTAATCACCGCAGTAGTTAAACCATTAGACCATAGAGAAATTCCATATATAAATGACGGTAAGGGATATGTCATAGGTTTACGCAGAAATAGAGAAGAATTAATTACACGATTTAATCACAAATATGGAGAACTATATGGAAAGATTTAAAGAACTGTGTACTAAAATTAATAAAAAACTAAAACATACCATTTCAAAATAATTTATTATTAACTAAATACCCATGCCACCTAAACCTTATATCGGAATAACCGGTCCAACAACTATAGCAGATACCAGAGCCATCTGCCGAGAATTTTCTGATGCGGGCTATACTTTAGAAACACCCCACCAGCCTATGCTGGGTTTTTTAGTTAGTTATAAAACCTTAAATGCTCAACCAACTACCAATAAAAGATATCCGAAAATTGAGGAACTATCTCAACTTCTTCAAGCAACCGAAGGAGAAGTGTTTACAATGATTCATTATAATTCTCGAGAGACCGATACTTTGGCAAATCAAGTTTCTCAAATATTCAATCCACTATACGACTCAGGACTATGCCGTGCTTTACAGTTAAATATTGTTTTACCCCCATTAAAAGAAGTTAAAAAAATTAAACAGCAGTTTCCAGATCTAAAAATAGTTTTACAAGTGCAAAATAACTTAGTCTATGAAAAAACACCAACAGAGGTTATAACTATATTCAAACCTTACGAAGGTCATTTTGATTATTTATTAATTGACCCTTCTGGCGGTCGAGGTTTGGAATTTAATATGAATAAATCCCTGGCTCTCCATTCTTGGCTGCAACATACCCATCAAGAAATAGGAATAGGCTTTGCCGGAGGTTTTACTGGTGAAAACGTAACTAAACGGTGCCAAACCATAATCGAGCAAACAAAGAAAGATAATTTCTCCATTGATTCTGAAGGCGGATTAAGAGATAAACTTAGTCAAGAATACGGCGATGATTTACTGAATTTGCAAAAATGCAGAGATTATTTACAGGAAGTATCTAAAGTTTTGAAGTAGGGCAGTAATACAACATTTCTAAGTGATCATTCAACTGCCAAATCCTTCCGTAAAATTTATAAATCCCAATAGATATACAATGGGTTATGACAGAAACTATGCAATTTTCCTTGCGTATAGAGCCAGAGTTAGTAAGAACTATGGACGCAGAAGCAGAAAGAGAGTACAAAACACGAACAGAATTTATTAAAGAAGCCATTCAAAAGTTGTTGCTAGAGAAAAGAGAAAAAGAAAGAATGAAACAACTTGCTGCTGAACTTTGGTTGAAAGGAGAGCTTTCTGAAACGCAACTAAAAAAAGCTCTAAATGAAGAAGAGATTAAAGATCTCCACTTCGGAAAAAAATGGGTAGATGATATTATTTATGAAATACGCCAGTGATACAGGAGCTTTACTTTCTTTGGCCTGCTCTAGGCATTTTGCAGACGTAATTGCAGAGTATAGCATCATTTCTCACCGTCTTGTAATTCAAGAATTGTGTAATTTTGCTATTTTTGATGATTTTCTTGGAATTAAAGCAAAACTTGTTCTTCAACAAAAACTTTCATTAGAGGAACCTGGCAGTTTTCTTAACCTTCCTATTGAAGAAACAGAACGAGCAGTATTTTCATTAGCTCACGAGAAAAAAATAATTGCACTTACAGACGATATCCATGCTGCGCGAATAGCTACAGAAAAAGTCCCAAAACTAATAATCAAACCCAGTTTCTATCTTCTTTTACATTTTTCACAGAAAAAGAAAATTTCTAAGAAAAATATTACTGAAGATTTACAGGAGATTGCTAAATCTAGGAACTGGATGCAGGGAGCAATTTGGAAGTACCTAGAAAAAAAATTGCAGGAGATAAACTAAGCCGCAACCGTTTTTACGCTTTCTCTATCAAACCCGACAGCTTTCTCTTGTCCTCCACCTATCAATTCCTTCATCTTCTTTCTTCCTATTTTCCGTGCCAATTGCAATGGCTCAGGAACTTTATGAGGATAACAAATAGTTTTAGCTGTAAGCTGCAAGGCTGAACCTAAAGACATCAAATGCCCAGGAGAGATGTAAATGGGATTAGCAAATTCTTTAGTCTTTACTTCAAAACCACGAATTTCTACACCTAAAAAGACTTTTCCTTGCTCTACCCGGCCTAGAGGCAATTTTTCGGTAATTCCAATAGTGGGTTTGTTTAAAATTAAACCAAGATGGGCAGCCAAGCCCATTTTTCGAGGATGAAGAATACCAGAACCATAAACAAATAGAACGTCAGGCTCTGTTTCTAATAGATTATAAGCTTCTATTAAAGCAGGCATTTCTCGATAAGCAACAAACTCTGGATGATAAGATAGAGGATCAGTCAAAAGGTAAATTTTCGTTTCAATTACTTCAAAAGAATCAGCTTTACAAACTACAATGCAAGCCAGAATATTGTTGCCCATAGTAAAGCACTCTGCCCCGCCAATAGTCTTGACTTTATCAAAACCATCTTGTACTAATATTTTAGGAGCCAGCTTCAATTGTTCTTTTTTAAATTCAAAATTATCCATTAATGTCACCTATTTTCACTTTACAAGCTAAGCGAAGAAACAACCAATAGTGCTATTCTTTTTAAATGTTGTGTAGATTTTTGTTACTTTGGAGTGGTCTTTTAAATGGATTTTTCTCCACAAATTATTTAAGCATGAAGTGAATTACTTAAAAAATGACAAAATTAAAATTTGCCTCTACTGCACCAGAGTTTATTCTTCCTAACCAAGAGAGCAAGAATATTAATCTTAACCAATTTAGAGGACGTTGGGTAGTGCTATATTTTTATCCTAAAGACAATACCCCAGGATGCACCCAAGAAGCTCAAGAATTTAGCCAAAGAAAAAAAGAGTTTGAAAAATTAAATGCAACTATCTTGGCAGTTAGTAAAGATGACCCAGAAACTCATTGCTTATTTATCAAAAATAAACAGTTAGACATCACTTTGCTTTCCGATGCAGATCATAAGGTTATGGACAAATATGGGGTTTGGGGTGCTAAAAAGTTTATGGGAAGAGAATTCTTGGGAATACACCGCACCACTTTCTTAATAGACCAAAACGGCTTAATAGCCCATATCTGGGAGAATGTAAAAGTAAATGGACATGTAGAAGATGTTCTTCTTAGATTGAAAGAATTGTCTAAAGAAAAATAAGTTAGGATATCAGAAAAAAAGTTAAGTTTAAAAAATCATAAAACTGGAAGGAAAATTAAACCATGGCAACACTAAAACTAAACGAAAAAAGCATTGAAATAAAAGATGGTGAAGAAGTAAAAGAATTTGCTCGAGAATTAGGTGTTCCATTTGGCTGTGAAAACGGCTTTTGCGGCACTTGTGAAGTAGATGTTATTTCTGGACAAGAGAGGTTATCTGAATTATCTGAAAGAGAGGAAGAAATGGGCCTTAATAAAGATCGTAGAAGGATGTGCCAATGTTCTATTAAAAATGGGAAAGTAGAGATTAAGTGTTAGTAATAGATTTAATATTTTTAATAAATGCCCTATAATAATGTTTATATACTTCAACCCCTCATCCAAAGTAATAAAGAGAGGTTAAAACAATAAAGATGTTACGTGAACAAGATAAACATTTCTTATGGTCTCTATTGGCTGCAATCGGAGTTATTCTAGTTTGGAAAGGAATTTGGGAAGGCCTAAGAGAAGTTCCTTATCTTGGTGACCCCTGGGTATTGCTATTTATCGGTTTTGCCATGCTCACTTTTTCTGGGATCATATTTCACGAGTTTGATCCATTGGGAAGCATTGATAAGTCCATCATTAAAGTATTCAACCAAATTAGAGTTCACCCACATAAAGGAGATTTTGAGATAAAATACTTTGACAAAGCAAAGAAAAAAGAGATAATTATTCATGCTGAAAGAATTAAACACCTAGAAAAGGGTTACCTTATAGTAGAGCATAAAAGAGGAAAGCAGGAAGTGTTTATACCAACTAACCGCCTGACAGAGGTGCTCTACAAAGGTAAGAAGTACTGGCAGTTATAAAAATACCAGTAGATTAAAGAGAAAATTTTCGAATAAAAAAGAATAAAATAACAAGGAAAAACAAGATGATAGAAGAATATATTTCATTGGTTAAGAAATATTTTTGGTCACTTTTTGGAGTAGTCGGAATTGTATCTTTTTGGGCTGGGATATGGGAAGGAATAGCCGGATTGCCGTATATAGTAAATCCTTTAATTAGTCTTATTGTAGGTATTACTCTGCTTTTATTTTCAGGACTTTTCAACAAAGAATTCGACCCAGCTAAGGTAACAGAAAAAGCAGTGCATCAAATAATCCATAAGATTAAAAGACACCCGCAGAAACATCAGTTCCATATTCGATACCATGATCATTTAAAGAATAAAAGCATTTTAATACGAGCAAGTAATCTTAGAGGTATTGAAAAAGGAGGTATTATTTTCTCAAGTAAAAAAATTGGAGAGATGTTTTTACCAGTACATCGCATTAAAGAAATACTTTACCGTGGTAAGACTTATTGGAAAGAATAGAGAAATAAAACAATATTCAACGAAACTAAAAAAATATGATTAATAACAAAAAAATTAATAAAAAAGCCATAACTCCTTTAATGGTAACATTGCTCTTAGTTTCTTTTGCGGTGGCAGTAGGTGTAGTTGTTATGAATATTGGTCAAGCTCAAGTAGAAGAAGGAGCAGTTTGCCCAGTGGATATAGGCTTTGTATTTTCTTCCATTGGCGGTAAAGAACAATATTGTTATGATCAGACAAAACAAGTATTTTCTTTTACTGTAGAAAACGGGATTAATGCAAATATTGAAGAGTTATTAGTCAATATAATCGGTGAAGAAAAAGCTGCTGCTTCGCCTCTAAGCGACGCTAAAATGACCCGCGCGGCAAGTTATGTAGGAAAAGTAAATTTTGATACATCAGTAAATGGAAATATTAGACAAGTTAAAATTTCTCCAACAGTTCTGCTCAAAGGAGTACCTGAAATTTGCGTAGACCAAGCATTAGTAGTAGAGAATGTACCTAATTGTTAAATGCTTATAGTAAACTACCCTCACTTATTTTTTGAGAGATCAATTTCTTTAGATCATCAATAGTACTATACTTAAAAAATATCCCTTCTGGATAGAGAACCGCCACGCTACTTTCAGGATTACAAAAACCTAAACATTTGGCTTTTGTACAATATACCCTGCTAGCAAGGCCATTTTGTGCTAACCATTTCTTCAATTCTGTAACTCCCTCTGGCGTTATCCTAGGACAACAACTAGGGGTTGGATTTTCTTTAGGTCGCTCATTAATACAAACAAAAAGGTGCAGTTCTGGTTTAGGAAATGAGATTGTTGTTATCATGACTGTTTTTTAATAAATAATTAAATATATAATAGAACTATTCAGAATCACATAATGCATCCACTTTCTTAATGCTATCAGCAGTTGTAACTCTAACGGATCTACAGGAGGCCTGATTAACATTACTGTTCCACAAAGATAATAGTTTTAATTCTGAAAACTCTTTAAAAAATGAAGCATCTCCCATTACAGAGGTATCATCTAAAAGTACTTTTCTTAAACTACGGAGATCTCTCAAAGCGATAATGTCTCCACTTACATTAGTGCTACTTAAAGTAATTTCCTCAATCTTAGTCATTCTTGATAAATCTGAAATCTCTCCGGTAATATCATCTCCAATTAAACCCAAATAAGTTAAATTAGTTAATCCCGATATCTCTGATATATCTCCCGTAATTTTAGCAACTCTGGCATCTAGTTTTCTTAAATTAGTTAACCTTGATAACGATGAAAGCTTCCCTGCAAATTGGTCATTGTACGAAGAAAATGAGCGTTGATTTATTAATAGATATGTTAAACAAGTTAAATCCTTAATTCCTTCAAGGCTTTCAGATTTGATTAATTTATTTATGCTTGTTGTATCCAACTCAATAAATCTTTCAATAGACCCATCATCTTGTTTAATAAAGAATTCTTGCGTATTATAACCGTTACTGCTACAAAGCCCATCGTTTAAAACAATTGGTTGTTCTTCAACTACTACTGTTTCTTCACTACTACAACCTAAAATTAAACTAATGATGAGAATACACGATATTAAAAGCACTTTATTCATAATTTTTGGAATAATAATATAATTTATAAGCTTTCTGGTAGGTGGATTTTAATGGTTTAATCGTTTGGATCTCTCAAATTAATAGAAATAATAACTAAGAAAGAAAGTAAAAAAACGCCACCGGCCGGATTTGAACCGGCAATCCCAGAGGGACAGGTTCTCTCGAAAGGCTTTTCGCCCCACAACTTTTTCTTAAGGAAGCATCTCAAACATATAGTTTTTTGATGCAACTTTTTCTTAAAAAGTTGCTTCAAGACCTGCGCAATACCGAGTTATGCGACGGTGGCATGAGCGTGATTAAGGAGATTTCCTTATTGATTTTATAAAACTTTACTAAATTTAAACCAAAGTTAGTTTTACACATTAGTTTATTTGCTCCAATAATGATTCAATCTTCTTTAAATCTTCAAGCAACATTTATATACCTCTTAAATATCTATAATACCAAATATAATAAAAAGAGGTAAATTATGTCTGAACAGTTTAAAAAATATGTCCCATTATTATTTTTTGGACTACTATTATTACTATCTTTCCTTATTATTCGCCCTTTGCTTGAATCTTTATTTCTCGGAGCAATATTGGCTTTTGTTTTATACCCTTTACATCGCAAATTAAGTTCAAAAATAAATAAAACTGCTTCTGCTCTTTTAATCTGTTTTCTTGTTTTATTTCTTATTCTAGTACCTGGTTTCTTTATTGTTAAAACACTTGTCCAAGAATCAAGCATCTTAATGGTTACTGCCAAACAAAAATTAGCCGTAGGTTTATTCAGAGGTTGTGAGAACAATTTTTGTCAAGCTATACAAGAGATAACTAACGTTCCAGAGGTAAGTGCTCAAGTTAAAGTAATTAGTGAAGGGATAAAAAACCTAATTTTAAAAAGAGGCACTGAATTCCTTTATGGAGTTCCAAGATTCATGATGATGGTATTTGTTATCTTCTTCTCATTATTTTATTTCTTAATAGGTGGACTTGCTTTCTTAGATAAATTAAAACTAATTTTAGGGTTTCCAATACCTAAATTTGAGTTCATAATTAAAAGAATGAAAGAAATCACCGGAGGAGTAGTTTATGGTTATTTTATCGTGGCTTTAATCCAAGGCGCTTTGGGAGCCTTAGGATTTTATATGTTTGGTTTAACCATGCCTCTTTTTTGGGGTGTAGTAATGGCTTTTCTAGCTTTAATACCTTACTTAGGAACAGGCTTAATTTGGGGTCCTGCTTCAGTTTTAATCTTCTTAGAGGGAATATTTCAAGGTTCTAACGCTTTAATTCTTACTGGAACTGGTTTATTCATATATAGCTTCATATTTGTTGGTCTTCTTGATAATTTTATTAAACCAAAACTTATGGCAAACAAAGCCAACATACCGCAACCAATAATAATGGTTGGTATCCTTGGCGGAATTATGTTTTCAGGAATTATCGGGGTTATTCTTGGCCCTTTAATACTCTCTTTAACTATTGTCCTGATAGATGTACATTTTGGAGAATGGAAAAAAAACGGAAACAAAGAATTATAGTAGAGTAAAAGATTTAATTACTTATAATCTTAAATAAATCTTAAATAAATATTAAGCAAAATCTTTAAATTAAAAAATTATCTTCGATTAAATTGTATCATCTGATTCACATAACTTTCTATTTGCTGTTCTTGAGAAATGTGCTTTACTACAAAACCATTACCTAGATTTAAACTATAAGTCTTAAATAATTTATCTAAAATATTTTGACTAGAAGAAGATGAGAGGATATTAACATAATTAATAGTTTTATTTCTGAAACTTATTCTATTGTTAAAAAAAAGATAAGAAGCTCGCGCTTGCCGCCAAGATAAAAAAAACCAAAAAAAGACTAAAAAAACTAAAACAATAATAGAGATCAGTTTAATTGAGGATACTATATCAGAAGATAAACTAAGTAATTCTAAATTAAGTAAAATACCGCCATAAAAGATTAAACTTAATACCAGCAGACTAAATAATTTAGGCAAAAGTGCCCTCATCATTGACTGATTAAGAACATATTGCGGTTTTTCTTCAATAATATCTACCATAATTAGATCTAAAAAGAAGACTGGTTTATATTGCTTTTTATATTATTCTTAGAAAAAAACAAAACATTGCATTAGAAAAACTAAATATGGGCCTGCCCGGATTCGAACCGGGGATCCTCTCGATTCAGAAAAGCTGACTTTAAACTCAACTTTACGTCAACGAGATGTCATTTATGGAACCATTTCCAGAGAGTCTTTTTGATCAAACTTTTTCTGAAAAAGTTTAAGCCACTAGACCACAAGCCCTTAATAAAACAAAAACTTTATATGGTTTTATAAACTTTCCTTTTATAATTAATACTTTCAGTTCATAATTCAGAAAGTTTAACTTAACTTAAGAAAATATCAGAAAATATCAAAAAAGAGGTAATTTTAGAAATATGATTAATCATCAAGAGTTTTGGTGGCGTTTCTTTCCAAAAAAAGAACTAACCCAAGTTTATATATCTACAGCCCTGCGTTCTTTAGCTATCTCTTTAACTGGAGTTTTTATCCCTCTCTATCTGATGATTGAACTGAAGTATACATTAACTGAAACATTTTTATTTTACCTCTTTTATTCCATCAGCTTAGCAATTGCCAGCCCTGTTGCTGCTAAATTTGCCGAACGTTATGGAATTAAACACGCTGTTTTAATCAGTATCCCATTTTACTTAGCTTTCCTCAGCGGCTTATACATTCTGCCTATCATAAAGATCCCCCTCTTAATTTTAGGCGTATTAGTAGGCATATCACTAGCTTTATATTGGATGGGTATGCACTTGGTTTTCTATCACTGCAGCCAAGAAAAACATCGTGGTGATGAGGTTGGAAAAAGAGAAGCATTATCCATCGCTTCTACTATCTTCGGACCGCTTATTGGAGGAACAATTATTTACTTTTTTGGATTTGGGATGATTTTTCTAATTTCTAGTTTACTTTTGCTCGGTTCTGCTACATTTTTATTTGTCAGCAAAGATAGTTATATCCATTACCGCTTTTCTGTTAGATCCATTATTGATAGAAAGTATTGGCGCAACTCTTTATATTTTGTAGCAAAAGGCATGCAAGTTATGGCCGAAGGTGTACTTTGGCCGCTCTTGGTTTATTTCATCTTAAAAGATTATTTTAAGTTAGGAATTATGGGCAGTGTTTTATCTGGATTAGGTGCTGTTTTATTCTGGCAAATGGGAAAGTTGAGTGATAAAGTTGGAAAAAGAAAAATTGTCCGCTGGGTTAGTCCATTAGAATTAATATCCTGGATATTCCGTTCTTTAATAAGCAGCGGCAGCCAAATATTAGGCGCCACTTTACTTGGCGCTTTAGCTTATGGTATTCGCGAACCGTCATTACATGCTTTAGAATATGATAAAGCCAAAGGCCAAGCTGCTAGCTACTTTGTCAGCCGAGAAATTTTTATCTGTTTAGGTCGTATACTGGTGCTGCTAATAGTTCTAGCTCTTGGCAGCCTGAATGCAGGAATGGTACTAACTGGCGTAGCTAGTTTAGCTGCTCTACTTTTTTAAGCTAACTTTATAACAAAATTAAAACTATAATAAATAGTTAAAACTATAAAAAGTAAAACAAAATGCAACCAGATGCTGAAACTTCTTTTTTGATAGGCATGACAAAATTATATTATGGACTTAACGTTAAAAAACAATTAAAAAAAATAGCAACAAAAATTTCCTGGGCCAAAGGCTGGCCTGAGGATAATAAAGCATTTTGGGAAGCTGAAGCTTTTATGTGGCAATATAAAATTGATAAAAAAATAAGAGATATAATTTCTAAAGAACTATCTTTTTTAAATTTTGAAACTTCTTTAAAGAAAAAAAAATTAAACAACCTAGATTTAGGCTGTGGAGCTTACAGTTATCTGCCCTCCACAGGATTTGACTTTTCTGAAAAAATGCTTCTCTTCAACGAAAATTGCCATCAAAAAGTACAAGGAGATTTAGAAAAAAATCTTCCATTTAGAGATAAAGAATTTTCTTCCATTACAGCAATATTCATCTTGAATTATATAAAAAATATTGATCAATTATTAGTGGAAATTAATAGGATACTAAAAAACAAAGGCTATTTTGTGGCCATCCTTTCAGATAGAGAAATCAGCAGCTGGCCAGCTCAGAAAGTTGTAAATAAATTAAATATTCAACAATGGAAAAATCTTATTCAAAACAAAGGATTTGATGTAAATATAGTCAAAAAATCGGGATTATGGATATTTAGAGCAAAAAAAGAATAGTGAAATAGGCTAGATATCAGATAAAATGGTCATAGAAACAAAAACTTATTTAAAGTTAAAGAAGATTAATCCAACTAATAAGACATATTTGGCTAAGAATAGCGCCATTGAGCTAAAAAAAGAGGAAGATGATTTAGAATCATCTACATTATTATGATTAACCGCGCAGAATTACTAATAAAACATGGATTTATTAAAGAAGGTAAATTTGAGAATTACGAAAAAAATCCTAAAACCGGTGAATATGAACCTAAAGAAGGGGAAAAATATGATTCTAAAGATGCCGATGAAGATATTAGGCAACCTTATGGCAGATCTTCTTATGAACCAACTGGATTTCCTAAAAGTAAAAAATTTTACCGCCTTTCTTTAGAGAGATACGACTTAAGTTTAGAAGAACCTTATTATTGGATTTTAGAATTCTTACGACAAGGATTTCAAGAAGTAATTAAAATCGAAGATAGCTTTGCTGCAGCAGAAAATTCTGCTTTTTTTGGTGTAACGCAGCAACGTATAGGGGCGCAACAAGATAAAATTACTCAGTTGCTCATGGCTTCTGGCAAGATGATTAAAGAACTTTTTCAGATGGTCAGAGAATTGCGGATCATTGATGAAAGAATGACCTATTATGAAGAAACAGATAAAGAGTTAAGTAAACCTCTAGAAAAACGTGGAAAAAGTGCAGAAATTACTTTAAAAGGTATGTTTGTAGATTTGGTCCAGCAAGGCGCAAAAAGTGCCGCCTCAGTCTTTGGTATGGCCAGGGAGTTAGAATATATTACCTTGCCAGACTTATTCTTCGATGCTCCACCTTTTAAAAGTACAGAAGAATTAGAGACTTATGTAAAAGGTTTGGAAGCAAATTTTAATGCCAGCGTTCTGAGAGTTTTAATAAGACATTTACGCCAATATATGGAGTGGAGAAAAAGAACACACCAAGAACATAAAACCAGACGTAGTTTCATGCTCAGCTATCTCAAACAACATTTTGAGATAGTTAAAATGTATCTTATCTGGCTAAAGCCTTATCTTCGTCATGTAGATAAATTAACCATGAAAGGCGAAAAATTAGAAATGCCAGAAATAGTATCAGCCTTTGAATCTAGTATGTTAGACATTGAATTATTAGCTATGAATCCATCCAAAGCTCCTAATTGTAAAGAATGCCTTTTACTGACGTTTAACTATCGAACTAGACCAGAGTTAAAAGTAGTTCAAGAAGGTTATCAACGTGGGCCCGTACATGTAGGAAAGTTTGAAGTGTTCCTAAGAGTATATCATTGGACCGCTGAAGAAGTAGCAAATTATAAAAAAATGAAAGAAAAAGAAGCCCTGCTTCTTGTTGGCGACGTTTCAGAATCAGTGCAGAAAGCCATGGCTTCTTTAGGCACTGCTTTAGATGATTATCTTGCTGAAGCAGAAGGAAAAATAAAAGACGAAGAGAAAAGAAAAAGCCCAGGAACTAAAAAGATAAGTATGGCAGAATCATTTATTACTGAATTCTTTGGATCTAAAAAATCAGGAAAAGAAGATAAGAAAGCCTCGGCTGCAAAAGATAAAGCAATACGAGAATTTAAAGAGGCAAATACAAGCTCAGCCTTTGGCGGCGCTTGGAACTGTTATAATAACTTCAAGAAATCGCATCGCATGATTACTTGGTAACTAATTTAATTAAATTATAAATAGTAGATTAATTAATGAATTAGAATTAATACGTGGATGATTAAAAAAATATTTCTTTGAAAATATATTAAAATGTACTTAAACTAAAAAATACAAATCTCAATAGAAATGTTTAAAAATAACAGGCCATTTTATAGAGTAAATGATGGGTATACCGTCTTTCTAAGTTCAATATCTTAGTAATTAATAATAATTAACTTTAAAAAATTATATCCTGTAAAAATTATAACATATCTTTAAAACTCATTAAATTGATTATTAGAATTATACTTACGGAAGAATAAACAAATTTATAAGCTTCAAATTTATTCTCCTCACAATAATGTTTAATAAGTGGTGAATAGGTGATTAAAATGGAAGAACAATTAAAAACAGGTACTACTACAGTAGGTATTGTTTGTAAAGATGGTGTAATTTTGGCTGCTGATAAAAGAGCAACAGCCGGAACAATGATTGTCGATAAAAGAGCAGAAAAAGTTCATCTTCTTTCTGAGGATTTAGCAGTAACTATCGCAGGAAATGTTTCTGACGCTCAATTGATAATTAAACTAATAAAAGCAGAATTAAAATTAAAAGAAATGCGCACCGGCAAAAAGCCTTCTGTAAAGGAAGCTGCTAATTTACTTGGAAGCTTGCTTTATTCCAATATTAGAAGAATGAGCATGATGCCAGGAATTGCCCATTTCCTTTTGGCAGGCCGTGACAGTAGTGGAGTGTATTTATACGACTTATTTCCTGATGGAAGTGTAACAAAAATAAAAGATTTCATGTCCTCAGGCTCAGGTTCAGTCTTTGCACTTGGAGTCTTAGAAACACAATATTCAGGAGATATGAGCACAGCTGAAGGAACAAAGCTAGCTGTTAAATCGGTAAATACTGCTCTACAAAGAGACAGCGCTTCAGGAAACGGCATAGATGTCGTTGTTGTCAATCAAAATGAAGTAAAATTTGTAATGCATAAAGAAATAGAAGTAACTTTGTAAGATATACTAAAATAGTATAATGAGTATAAATAGTAAAGTTTCTTCTTTTTTATTTTATTATTAAATTAGTCATTAAAACATTATTAAACTATTATACATCCGTGATTGTTAATTAAAAAATTATCGATCAGAAATTAAAAAAATAGAGTTTAATAATTTAAATTAAACCAAACGAAATTAAACTTATTAAACATAAAAATATAATTGTTAACATTTTTAAAATAAAATTTTATTAGGAGGATTTTAAATCATGCCAGATATACTTAAAGAAGTTATTAAAAAATTACCAGATGGAAAAATTTCTGATGCCGCTTTTGAAGGCGCAAATCTTGTACTTTATACTAAAGATAAAGAATATTTTTTAGATAATAAAGGCACTATAAAAGAAGCAGTACAAGAGTTCAAAAAAAGAATTGAACTTCGCCCTGATCCTAGTCTTTGCATGCCAATGGAAAAAGCAGAGAAATTGATTAAAGAAATTATCCCTGCAGAAGCTGAAGTTCAAAATTTTATTTTTGACGCTCCACGATCTATAGTAATGATCCACGCTGAAAAACCAGGCAGTGTAATTGGCCGGCAAGGAGATTTATTGCGTGAGATTAAAGCTAAAACAATGTGGGTTCCAATTATAGAGCGTATTCCTCCAATCAGATCAAAATTGATTGAAAGTATTCGCTCTGTATTATATGAAAATGCTGATGAACGTAAGAAATTCTTACATAAAGTGGGCCATCGGATCTACGACGGCTGGATCAGAGAAAAAAAACACGAATGGATTCGCCTCTCTCTTTTAGGAGCAGGAAGACAAGTTGGAAGAAGTTGTTTCTTATTACAAACACCAGAATCACGTATCTTGATGGACTGTGGTATTGACCCTGGAGAAGACGACTCTACAGAAGCTTACCCTTTTTTAGATGCACCAGAGTTTAATATAAGTGAGATTGATGCAGTTATTGTCAGCCATTCACATTTAGACCACTGTGGTTTAATCCCTTATCTCTTTAAATTTGGTTATAAAGGTCCAGTTTATTGTACCGCCCCAACTAGAGACATCATGTCTTTGTTACAATTAGATATGATTAAAATTCAACGTGGAGAAGGCAAGGAACCATTATATAGCAGCGATGAAGTTAGGGATGCAGTTTTGCATACCATTACCCTAGATTATGATGAAGTAACAGATATAACTCCTGATGTGCGTGTCACTTTATACAATGCTGGACATGTACTTGGTAGTTCCCTGATACACTTTAATATTGGAAATGGCCTACATAATTTTATTTATACTGGAGATCTAAAATACGCACGTACTAATGTTTTAGAGCCCGCCAATACCCAATTTCCTCGCGCTGAAACCTTAATGATTGAATCAACTTACGGTGGAAAAGACAATATTATGGCTGAGAATGAAGCAGACGACTATATGGTTAAAACAATCCAAGAAACTTTTGCTCGCGGGGGTAAAGTTTTGATGCCAGTTTTAGGATCTGGAAGAGCACAAGAAGTTATGATTATCATGGAACGTTTAATCAGAGAAGGAAAAATTCCAAAAGTACCTGTGTATTTAGACGGTCTGCTTTGGGATATTACAGCCATCCATACAGCTTACCCAGAATTTTTAAACAGAAATATCAGGCAGCAAATTTTCTTTAAAGAAAATAACCCTTTCCTTGCCGAATGCTTTAAAAGAGTCGGTTCACCTAAAGAAAGACAGCAAGTTATTTTAGAAGAAGGTTCTTGTTTAATCCTAGCAACTTCAGGTATGCTTCAAGGCGGCCCTTCTGTAGAATACCTTAAAGCCTTAGCTGAAGATAAAAGACATTCTTTAGTATTCTCTTGCTACCAACCACCAGGCAGCTTGGGGCATAGAATCCGTGAAGGTGCTACCGAATTAATGATGCGTGGTGAAGGCAACAAACAACACCTACTTAAGATAAATTTACAGACCCATAGAGTTGAAATTACTAACCACTCCGACCGCCGGCAGTTAATGAATTATATCAAAAGATGTAATCCACAGCCTCGGAAAGTTATTGTAATACATGGAGAAAGCTCTCGTTGTTTGGACTTAGCAAGCAGCATCCACCAACAGTTTAGAATTGAAACTGTAGCTCCTAAAAACTTGGAAGTTATAAGGATAAAGTAAGTGAAACAAAAAAGTCCTTAAAAAATTAGGCTACATTTAAAATTGACCAAGCCATAGTTAATACTATTCCTCCACCTAAAAGACAACCGGATAGCTTACCAATAGCTACAGTTAATATCGTTCGTTTATCTTTTATTTTCAATTTCTTTGTTTTTTGCCATTCATAACCTTCAAATAAACCAGCTAATCCATCTGTAATGGCATTTCCGACTAAACCACCTACAATCGCTCCTAGAATACCAAATAATTCTGCACCAAATATAGCAAAAATAGCTAAAATACCATTATCTATAATTCCAAACATTATATCTGCTTTTAAAACCTGAAAAGGAACTTTAAAGAAATAAATAGGAAGAAGTGAAATTATTCCCAACAAAATTAAGAGAGGGCCAATGATTCTCTTTTGTGTAACAAAGAAATAGCTGACTAAAAGAATAATGACAGTTAAAATTAGTAAGTGTAATATGGCTGTCACCCAACTTTTTTTATTGAATTTAAACATTTTCTCCTCTAAATTAGAGTATATAATCAAGACATTCTAATAAACCTTCCGATTATAATTCGGACTATAAACATTAAAATGAACCATTTAAAAATTTTAGGAAGTAATAATATCTATTAAATTTTTTTCAATTTCTTTTATTTTTTTCTCTTTTAAATAACCAATTTTATAAGAAATAATTGATTTATCTGCAGTAAAGATTCTATTTACTCTAATAATGCTGGGGACTTGAAGATTACCTTCTTTGAAATCGTTATCATTTAATGTTATAGAATAATTATCTATTCGCACCGCGCTAGTTATTTGGCAACAAACAATATCATCACCTTGCAATGTAGCTACAACGACAGCTGGTCTCTTTTTAGACGCACTCAAATCAGAAAAAGGAAATAGCATTACAATAACATCTCCCTTTACAAATTCTTCCATGCTTCTTCATCCTCTTTACTAAGCCAATCTTTAGCTAACGATTTTTCACTAGCGAAAGCAGTAAACATTCTTTCACTAAATTGTTTCAATGGACGTAGTTCTATCCTATCTCCAAATGCTAAAATTGCAATTTTATCACCTTCTTCGAACCCCTCTAACTCACGTATATCTTTTGGGATAGCAATTTGACCTTTCTCCGTTATTTTAACAGTTTTTATTTCCATTAATGACATTTTGATCACACACCATATTCTTATTTATAAGAGAAGTAAGAACAGTTATATAAACCTTCCGATTATAATATGAATCTTTACTTTGATTGTATTAGAGAGTGTATAATTAATATTAGAATTGCACAAAAAATTTGCCAAAAGGTTTAAATATAAAATATGTTTTAATCTTAAAATACATAGTAAATACAAAATGGAAGTTGCAATAACTAAAATGTCTGAAAATGGTCAAGTAGTTATACCATCAGAAGTAAGAAAAGATGCCGGTATAAAACCGTTTAGCAAATTTTTAGTGTTTAATGAAGGCAGCAATATTCTATTAAAAATAATTCATAAAGAAAATTTAACAAAAGATATCCATCTTCTAGAAATGATTGAACGAAGTGAAGAGCAAATAAAAACTGGAAAGTTTACAAAAGTAGATACTTCTATGAACGATGAAGAAATAGATGACTTGCTAATGGTGTGATAAATGGAAATAATCTTCTCTGAAGAATTTAAGAAAGATTTTCAGAAGATTAAAGATAAGACTACTAGGTTGAGAATCATCAAACAACTTAAAAAATTAGCTGAAATTCCAGAAGCAGGAAAACCATTAAAGTACGAGTGGAAAAATCATCGTAGTTTACGTGTTCCACCATTTAGGATAGTTTACCGATTGGAAGAGACTAAAATAATAATCAATTGTTTTGATCATCGCAAAGAAGTCTATGAATAAAACTTTTATTAATTCTAGTCAACATACTTTTAATGTTATAGTGGCGAACTAAAATATCCTAAGAAACGCTTCGTGCGTTTCTGGGACACAAGAAATTACTTGGTAATTTCTCCGTGATTGAGCAATGATTAGTCGCCACTATACGAGAAATGAAGAAACTACTTCATTTCTGTACAAAAAATAAAGTCGTTGCTTTATTTTTTTGTATCTAAAGAACGCAACTATCTTAATCAATTATTTGCGTTCTTTACTATAGATTAATTACAATTAATATATTCTGAAAAACTAGCCTATTTTTATTTATCTAACTATCCTCCAAAAGAACCATAATCCTCAAAATTCTTCAGAAACCTCATCAAACTTTTTGAAAAAAATAAAAAAAAAATAAAGAAAAAAAAGCTTTTCAGCTTTATTCTGTGGTTGTTGCGTCAGCAGCAGCTTCTTCAACTACTTCTTCAACAGCAGCTACTTCTACGACAGGTGCAGAGACAGTTGCGTCACTGTAGGTTGTACCTTCAATGTCCACTTCGTCACCGAACAAGTCTGCGGCTCTGTGAGCAAGTACTCTACCAGCTAAGCGTGTGTCATCTCCACTGTAACCAGCTACTAACATGGCCATTTTTCCGCCTGTTTGTGTGAATAGCTTAACTTTAGCTCTTCCTGGAGTAAATCCAGCAGCACAATCAGCAGGGTTGCCCATTAACTCAGCAGCGACACTGTTGACACATGGTCCACCAACTACAATCAAGTTCTGAGCAGCTACATCAGCTACTTCACTATCCAACTTAGTTGCATCAACTACTGTTACAGCAGTTAAAGTTCCAGTTGAACTAGTGCTAGCAGCAGCGCCTTCAGCAGTTACATAAACTTGTGGCAAACGCTGTTTCTCAGGGTAAGCTAAAGTTAACTCGTTAGGTGATCCGCTAGGTGAAGTATAAGTCCACTTAGCACCCATCGTTGTATAACCGTAACCTATGTTCTGCTCGCCTTCAGGTGTAATTGAAGGGTTGGATGCTTCGACACTACCTGCTGCTTTAAATGAATTTACCGTTACTTCATTAGTAGTTGTTGCCCCTATCACAAAATTCAATGATGAAGGTACCATGTTGTCGTAATCATTGACGTTAGGTACACTGATATTAAGTTTAATCGAGGTTACATTAATACCAATAGGCAAGGAACTGTTGATACCAGTAACTCTATCACCAATACCAGCCGTAGTTGCACTTCCGTTTGCTTGCAGATATCCATACAATGAATTACCAAAGTCAATTTGCGCACCGTAGTAGTCTATGATGTCAATTTCCCCAACTGGAGAATCACCAGCATTGTAACGAACAACCGATCCTGAATCCAAAGCTACAAAAATAGCAAAGTCAGCAGTTTCTTTATCACGTACACTTTCTACTGCAAAGGAATATCCACCCAATTTAAGAGTTGCTGTAGTGTTAGTTGTTGCCGTCGTATCTACGTTAAGGCTGATAGTTTCTCCTGTTCCCAAATTCTTAAACTTAATTTGTGGACTAGTGGCTGATCTTTTATCTGAGCCTTTGTATTGCAAAGCATAACTTCTTGCCGTACCATCAGCTGCAGTACCACCGGAAACTGCAAAGTAGTCGTTTTTAGTAATGTTAAACCCTTTGTTTAGCACTACATTTTTCTCACTAGCTTCTTCAGACACAGTTAAAGTAGTACTTGTATTTGCATAGGCTAATGGGAAATCGACTAAATTATTGTCCCCATCATAAAACTGTAGACTATACTTTCGGTCATTACTAGATTTTAACTTAATGTCATGCGTTGTTGCCTCAGTTAAACCCATGTATTCAATATCCCAAGCATTAGTGAAAAGTAACTCTTTTTCATCACCAGCTTCTATGATGGCAGAACTTAACTTACTACCCGTACCAACATAATAAGCATCCTGAGCAGTCATGTTTACACGAATACCAGTTAACTGGAAGGTACTGTTATCATCACTACCAGTAATGATTACATTGGCCCCATCAATAGTTTCACTGCCAACTTGCAATTCACTAGAAGAAGCAACATTGGTGATGTCTGTATCTTGTAAGACTAGTTTACTAGCCCCTAAGAAGAAGTCAGCACTGTGGATACCACCGGCATAACTTTGGTACAATACTTCGGAAACACCGATTTCTTTGCCATTAGATAGTTTATAGGTATCACCAACTTGCAATTTGTTAGTCTGTTCACCGTTTACAGTAAACTTAGCGTAAGTACTATCTACATAGGTTAAAGTAACTTCGTAGCTGTCAGCTCCGATAGATACAGTAGTAGTTTCTCCTTCTAATAGAGCACCACTAGTTGCACCACCCATTAAAGTTAATTTGACACCATCATCAAGGTTAGGCGTTCCATCATTTACTCTTCGTGCCAAAACAATGTCATATTCTTTTCCAAAGAAACTGATTTTGGTGTTTTCGAAGTCGTCTAAAATTGTTCCAGCAGTATTTGCTGCGCCAGTAGTATCTTGCACACTACTTTGTGGACTAGAGGTAAATTCTATTCTGTATTCCCCAATGTTGGCTCCACTTTTTATTACAAAGTTATCAGCAGTTACATCACTATGTGAGTTTTCTACATATTGAATTACTTCGTTTCTTTCATCATTGGCTTTATCAAAGTACAAGTATTGTGTATACCCATAACTTCCACCATTCGTAGTAAAAGTGCCATCAGCTAAAGCTTTCATTTCTCCTTTTCCTATGAAAGTTTCTATATCATAAAGACCTTCACCAGTAATAGTTGAGTTAGAGTTAGCCATTTCTAGCTTCTTAGCTCCACCTTCAGCTAACCAAGCATCTCCTTCAACAGTAGTAGTAGTTGCGGCATCAGCTGCATGGTATTGCATGGAAGTAGAGATGTCAATTGCTGCTAAATTATCAAGTGAGGCAGCTTTTTCACCAACTACAAAGAATCCATCAAATTTACCATCCATTACAAACATATCGGGATAATTTCCCAAATCGGCGGCTAAAGCTCCCATCGCGGTTGCTCCTAACATAGTTGCTCCAGAAGCTACTGCAAATAAGCGCTTCACCATTCTTTTTATTTTCATTCTCAAAACACCTCCAGTGTTTGAACGTTATTTAATCTCTCTTCCTCTCCTATATGCAAAAATTCCGCAAGGCACACCTCTTCTTGATGCATCCTTTTCGATTTTGCAGACAGCTGATTAAGAGCCTAGAACTAAAAACCAGAACTCTGTTTATAAAGATTTCGCAAGCCCACTACCCAATAAACTACCAAAAAGCCCAATAATGGCTAAAACACTAAAATTTATCGCCTTCACAGCTTCATCATTTAAAAATGACAAATTGTCAAAAAACGAACTTTGTTCCATTTGCTGTTTTTGCTTGCAGACGAGAGGGTGCATTTTGAGGTTGTTTTGTAGTCATTTTCAAAACTCTTGGTCTTTTTTCGTTACAATACTCGTTTTCTGTCCTGAATTATTAAATCCTCCTACAAAACACCGCCGAAAATTATTTATAGTAAGCAACAATTTAACTAAAGAATGGCTCAAAAATTCACAGTAATTATAGAACAAGGAGAAGATGGCTATTTGATTTCAGAAGTAGTAGAACTTCCCGGATGCCATACTCAAGCTAAAACTTATGATCAACTCATTGAAAGAACTAAAGAAGCTATTTCCCTATATTTAGAAGATCCTAACATACCCGAAATTAAAAGCAAATTCTTGAGTTTACAACAGATTGAAGTAGAGGCATAGTTATGTCTGATAAACTGCCATTTTTGAAGGCAAAAAATGTAGCTAAAGTTCTTGAGAAATTAGGATTTGAATTCAAAAGACAAAAAGGGAGTCATATGTTTTTTGCTCATCCTGATGGAAGAACCACCGTAATTCCTAACCATCCAACTGAACATGTCGACCGAGGATTGTTGAATAAGATAATAAAACATGATTTGCAAATTAGTCGCGAAGAATTCTTAAACCAACTAAGCGTGTAAGCAAAATGCTCCTCCAAGAACTCCCCATCCCCATTTTCTGCCAGCAATTCTATAATCAATACCCTCAGCTAACTCCCGTACAAGAGAAAGCCGTGCAGCAAGGTCTGTTCGAAAACAAATCTCTTCTCGTCTGCGCCCCTACCGCTTCCGGTAAAACACTTATCGCTACATTAGCCATCTGCCATAATCTCCAGCAGGGCAAAGCCCTTTACGTCGTCCCTCTCAAAGCCCTAGCTAACGAAAAATTCAAAGAATACCAAAAGCTTCTTCAGGGAACAGAATACCGAGCCATCCTCAGCACCGGAGAGATTGATTCCGACTCACCTTACCTCTCCCGCTATAATATAATAGTATTAACCGCAGAGAAACTTGACTCACTGCTCAGACATCGCATCGGCTGGTTGAAAGAAGTCAAAACTGTCATCATCGATGAAATCCATTTGCTTAACGATTCCCACCGCGGTCCAACTTTAGAGATAATTATAACTCTGCTAAAAAGATTAATCAAACCACAACTTATTGGACTCTCCGCCACCATTGGCAATCCCAAAGAACTAGCCCAATGGCTGGAAGCAGAATTAGTAATAGATACTTGGCGTCCTGTAAAATTGAGCCAAGGAATACATTTTGCAGGAAAGACGGAGTTCTTTGAAAAGAAAATAGACTAAGTCAAAAAAACAAAGAATAGAAGAACTAGATCTTCTTCGCTTTAAACATCGAAGCCACATGTCCTTTAAAACTAAACGTGCCTACATGCGTCAGAGAAGCTCCAATATCGGCATAAATCTTCCCGCCTAAAGCTCGCCATCTCTTGCAAAAAGTATAATCTTCCGACAAATACCGTTCCGTTTCCGGATCTTTGATACAATCAAATAGTAAGTAAGTGCTCTGCGAATCATACTTCCCCGAGGTAAAATAGCTGTCCGATTTATAGCTCAACTCAGGATAAGCTTGTATCATCTTCAACAAAACTTCCCGTTTCAATAGCATGAATCCCGCTGCCACTTCTTTAACTTCTACAAAACTGCCTTTTTCTAAAGTTACCTTTTGCGGGTCAATAACTGAGATGTTATAATCTAAAGATTTGGCTTCTAGTTCCCATGGTTCTCTGACCCCTTCTTCAAATGCCTTAACCAAGCGGGCAAAATCTACATTTTTTCTTGGATAAATGCCGCTGCAAAATTCTTTATCAAAATCCAACAAACGAAACACATTCTCCGGACTGAAACCGATATCCGCATCAATAAATAATAGATGAGTATAATTTTCAGGAGCATCCAAAAACTTACTCACGCATAGATTTCTCGCCCTAGTAATTAGAGATTCATTTCCAAAAGTCAAAACTTTCAACAGAATATTTCTCTTCTGGCACTCTCGTTCCAGACCTAAAACTCCTTGTAAATAATTATGTGTAACCATGCCGCCAAAACAAGGAGTGGCTACGTAGAGTTTAATCTTTGAACTTTCGGGTGAAGTTTGATTAGGATTGTTTGTTGAAGGGGGGTTTAAATTTTGCTCTTCCATTTTTAATACCTCTAAATCAATTATTCTTTAAAAAACTTCTCAATAGAGAAATTTGAAAAATAGTAATTTTGATAAATTCATTGTCACTTTCTATCAAAATTACGACTATTTCAAATTCTCTTTAGAACTTTGCACTTGATTAATTGAATTTTGCAAAGTTCTCAATAATTAAATCTTTTCTCATAATCTTTGTGATCGAACCATTCTAAAATAGCAGAAATTAAATCAACTTCATTGCTAGGAGCAATAGTATACATAAGCCTCCAACCGCGAGGTAAATCATACTTCCATAAGTTGTTAATCTCATATTTTTGCACGTATTCTTTCGGAAAGAGTCGTTTAGGGATTTGAATTCCAGAAAAAGCATTTTCTTTTAAATCTTGAATTGCTCTAACCATCCCTTTCTTAAGGGGATCATCTTCCTTCAAAGAGTTAAAATCTCTCTCTAACTCTTCTGAGATAAACACTACTTTTGATGGTTTAATCATCATACCAAAATCTCCTTTCTAGACTTAAGCAGTTGAGCGAGTTTAGGATTCCAAATATAAGCGATTTTGCCTTTTTTATCGACAGCTATTTTGTTTATGCTTTCTAAATATTCTAAAATAATTAAAAAAGTTTGCCACATTACTTGTCGAGGAAGTTTTTTCCATAATTCCGTTCTGTTGTATTCACCACTACATTCTTCGACTACCTTTTCTACCATTAGTACGGTATCTAAAGTAGGTGAACGAACAAAGGGATTTTCTAGTTGTGCTTGCATAAATTACCAATATATCAATTGATATATAAATATTTCCATGATTTTTACGAAGAACTATCCTAAACAACATTTAAGATTATGCCACTTTCCAAGATTTTAACCACCCAACTCTTTCGCCTTCTGAAACGCCATCCCTTCACGCATTTTATCCCCCATCTCCCGATAACAGCGACCCATATTCCTAAAAACATCGGCTTGCTTTGGATTAATATTTAAACTTAAAACAAAACTATCTAAAGCTTTCTGGAACTCTTTCTTCTGAGCATAAGTTACCCCCATATTATTATAGATAGCCACAGCCCGTGGATTGAGCTGGCGAGCTTTCTCTAAACTTTCAATTGCTGAATCAAGTTCTTTTTGCAACAGCTGAATACTGCCTAAGTTCAGCCAGCTGACCCAGAATTGAGCATTTAACTTCAAAGATTGCAGGAACATTTCTTTCGCTTCTTCAATCTTGCCTCGTTCCAAATACTGTCGACCAAGTTCATAATAAGAAAAGTAATCTTTTTCCAACTCTGCTTTTTGCTTTCCAATTCGTTCATACATTTCCCATTTTTCTTTTAAGTGTGCTAAATCTAGCTTGCCAAAATGATGGATTGGAATATTACTATTAACAATCGACGTTTTCAACGAAGGTGAAACATCTTCGTGAACTTTCCCGCTAAAAGCTACGCTAAGAGTTCCAGAAGTTCCAAGACTGTTTCTGAACAAACGTACAATAGGAGTACTCAACCAGCCCAAACTATTCTTACTTTCTTCATAACCATCGCCTTTGGATAATTCTAAACCCCTTTCTGATTCATTAACTCCTCTTACTTTCAAACCACCATCAAACCCTAGTTCTGTATTATCTAAAGAAGAAACATAATTTCTTTGTAGTAAAACAAACCCGCCAACACTAGCATCCGCATCATCAATTAGTTTTCTAATCTCACTTAAATCTTTCCAAGCAATTGTCTCATCCGCATCCAAGACTAAAATCCAATCCCCCGTAGCATGCTTTAACGACTCGTTTCTTGCAGCAGAAAAATCATCACACCACTGAAAGTCGAATATTTTATTAGTGAATTTAGCCGCAATCTCTTTAGTCTTATCTGTAGAACCAGTATCAACAATAACTATTTCATCAACTAGCTCCCGAACAGAGTTCAGACATTGTTCTAAGAACTTCTCTTCGTTCTTGACAATCATACATAAAGATAGTTTAGTCATTTTAGTTAAGAGATTTTGACGAATATTTAACAACTAATTATTTAAACAATTTATAATTTTTTCCAGGCACTCTTTACGCTTTTCTTTATTGCTTTCTTTCTTATACTCACTTGCTAAAACCCTTAGCTTTGCTAGGTCCAATTTCCAGCCTTTCTTTTCCAACTCTTTCCTTGTTCTACAGATAAACTCCACAAACTGCGTTACGTTCTGCGGCTTCTCCGTCTGCCTGCTGCGTTCGAAATCCAAAAGAGTAACTTTAGGTTTAAAATCTCCCCTGCCCCTAATTATGATATGCTTTAAAGGCCGATGCATTTCCTCTTTACTAATTCCAAGTCCATCCAAGATAAAGCATTGTCTCAAAACATCTTCTAAAGCAAGGGCCACATCTTTTTTAGTAGAGATTTCAATCCAAGGAATAATAAACTGTCCTTCTATTCTTTCCATGACCACATAATCTTCATCAGACCATAATATCTTCGGCCCAATCCCAGAATCATTGGCTATTTTTAGCCACCGCGCTTCATCCTGCAAACTGCTTTCAGCTTTAGAATCAACCCGTTTTAGTTTAATAACTACTTCTTTAATCTTAGATTTATCTCTAAAAAGACTTTTCTTCTCCAGCTTACTATAATCTAAAAGACCACGATAAATTTTTCCGCGACTGCCCTTAGAGAAATAGCCAATACTCTCAATCCCAAGTGCTTCCAATTTTCTAAGCACAGGATTTTTGTCAATAGAATAGATATATAATTCTTCAAAAGCCATCCTGCCCCGGCTCAATTCTTTAAAAACTAATAGATGCTCATTAATAAGACTTTCAATCTTCTTTTTGTTAGTCAAAGAAGAAAATAAAAATAGAATCCTTCCTTCTGGTAAGAGATACTTAGATACATCTTGAAAAAAGCGTTCTGAAATCTCCCAGCCCTTTTTACCACCATAGAGCGCTTTATCTTCAATTATTTTACCTGCAACTTTGTCTTGCGGAAGATAAGGTGGATTAAAGATAATCACATTAAACTGCCCTTTTAGTCCTGAGAATAAATCGCCCTGTTCAATTGTAAGCTTACGAAGTTTTTCACGTTCTTGTTTGGTTATTAAAGCTCGAATTGATTCCTCATCAATATCGATGGCTACTACTTCCCGCACTTGCGGATTTTTAATAGCAGTCAGAGCTTGAATCCCCGAGCCTGTGCCTAAGTCTAGTACTCTGCCTTCAGCAAAAATAGAAACGTATTTCTGTAGAAGATAAGAATCTTCTGCTGGTTCATAAATTGTCATTTTAGTAGTTTTATCAGTGGTTTTAATCAGTGGTTTTAATCAGTTGCTTTAATCAATTATTTTAATTAGTTAGTTTGAACAGTTTTTTGTTAAGTTTGTTTGTTTAGTTGTTTTAGTTTGGTTACTTTAGTTTAGTTGTTTTAATTAATTTAATCATCTTAATTTAATTATGTTATTTTAGATATTAGAAGAGGATTTATTCTTGCTTTATACTGGGTTTATTTAAAGTTAATTTTAACTTAAGGTCAAATTTATTTCAAGTTTATTTTATATGTTCTAGCTTCTTTAACTTGAGACATAAAATCTCTTACTTTTAGTCTATCTACTGGTTCACAAGGATTATTATTTAATTTTAAAGAGGTCCCAACTATTGCTCCATCAGCAATCAATAATTGTCTATAAGCATTCTCAGGAGTTAATCCTGCGCCTATAATTAGTGAATGACCACCCATTACTTCTTTAAATCTTCTTATTTTATCTAGTGGTGTTTCTTTTCCGGTTCCTGCTCCAGTAACAACTATGGCTTCAGCCCTAGTCATTCCTTCTCTTAAATCTGCGTCTAGATTAGATCCATCAATGGGATGATAATATTTAGGCCACACACCACCTAATACCAAAGTATCTTTATGTCTTCTTTTAAAAGAAGAATAAATTGGAAAATTTAACTCACCTTGGTCATACCTACCAGCAACATGATCCAGTTGAATAAAATCAGCTTTATATTGCTGTGCTAATGAAAAAGCTTGTTCAAAATCATTAGGAAGTATGTTGATACCAATCACTAGATTATTTTTTCTTTGACTTGTTTCTTGAAGAGTACCAATAACATCCCCTATAGAACCATGATAGTTTTCAATTATTGCACCAGTTATTCCTTCTTCTTCAAAGATAGATAATTCTTCCAACGCTCTAATAACTGGTTTATCGCCAGCAAGATGAATCATTCCAAAAATAGGGAGATTATCCAATAAAGAATGATTATTAATTTTTGATACCATAGTTGACAAAAATCATTAAAACTTAATAAACTTAATTAAAATATTATCTTCATTTGTAAAAAATAGATGGCCAAAGGCAGACTAAACAAATCTTACTCGAAACTTTTTTAAATGAGACACTCAAACTGCCCTATATTGGGCCCGTGGTCTAGCGGTTACGCAAAACTGCAGTTTTGTAATCGCATCTTGCGTCGCAGATGACAACTCCCTTACATGCCTTAGCAACTGGCGAAGTACGGAGTAGGCCCCCGGTTCAAATCCGGGCGGGCCCATTCATTTTTAATATATATTAAAATTACCAAATATTCAAATATCTAATCAGGAATTTTAGATGCCGAAAAATAAACAACGATTTATTTTTGGTACATAAAGGCCATGTCTTTAGTGTATATAAAGTTCCGATGATTGTTTGAAAGCTACGGAACTTTAATACAAATAGCAATTATCATTATTGTTAAGAATTAAAATTATTAAGGATTAAAATATGGACCAAAAATTAGATGGTTTGATAATAAAAAGAAAAAGATCTGAAGAATTTAATAGTGAAGATATAACTGCCAAGCTTAATGGCAATTTAATTTTTGCTGCAACAAGATATAATTCTGAAAGTTACTCCTCAACATTTTGGCCAGTTGATTCTAGTATGACTAAAGAAGATCATCTTAAAGAATTAGTAAAATTTTATGAAGCAATTAACCAAAGCAAGTTTAAAGAAAGAGGAACAAGAGGATTTCCATTAGGTATTTTATTGGATGAATTTAGAGAAAATCCATTTCCATTAGAATATCTTAATAAAAATCAATCAGAATTATTAAATAATGAAAAATGGAAAGATTTTTTTTTATTTAGAGTTGATACGCTTTATGCTGCATTTACCATGGAAGACTTTTCAGGAGAGGGATGGAAACCAGAAACTGGAAAAATGTCTGTAATCTCTCATAACGATTTATCCATACCAGTTGCTGAATTAATTTTTGAAACAGCAAAATATAGAGTAGAAGCAAATTTATTACAACAAATACTAAGAGATAATGTATATAATTTTAGCTGATAAAAACAAGTAAAAAAAGTAAGTTTGTACTGGCTGCAAAGTCGTCTGCTCTTTTTTCTCCACTAACAGATTCAACTTTAGAAGTTTCTTTCTTACTGCTTCATCTTTTCAGAAATTTTACAACAAAGCTTCCATTAATTATAACAGTTTATTATAACCATAGCCTGCACAGAAAAAAAGAGTGTAAAACCACCCAGGTAGAGACTTTTAACACCAAACTAAGAGGTAGTTGCTCCTTAAAAGTAATCAAATCAGCGTAACATTTATAACTAAAGCTTGTTTTATGATGCTTATGAATTGGAAAAAAAAAGCAATATTAGGAACTGCAGCTTCAGCTTTAGGAACGGCAGGAGTTTTAGCTTGGCAAATTAGCCAGCAAGCTCCAGATCCAATCTTGCTAAAGAAAGATACTGCATTTCGATTAGGAGCACTTACAGAAGAATATTTCGAACGTTTTCAAGATCATTTTTCCACAGAGTTAATAGATAATACCTTATTAAAAGTTAGACTAACCCAAGGTGATAGGATACTTGTTTACGGAGAAAATGGAGAAGACACTTCATACTTCGTAGAAGGAAAAAAAGAACAAACACACGATATAGCAAGCTTGGAAAGTATCATAGCTCAAAAAATAGGCCAAGCAGCTGTAAAACTAGATCTTATTAGAACACAAGAGATTGAAATTGTACCAATGCAAGATTTTTTCATTGCACCTAAAAGTTATAATGAATTATTAACTCGGTTAGAATATGGTTGGAAACATTTTCAACTAAATAGAAAGCAACAAGTATTATCGCAACAAAAATCAACAAAACAGCCAGCAGATTTATTTTTAGATCCAGGCATAATCCACGAGGTTTCTAAACACATCAATTACCCATATGGCTTCTCTCCAGCAGTAGAAGGAGTCGAATATGAATATTCTTATTTGCAAGATTTTGACAAACAGCGCATCCTTTGGTTCTTTGATAATATCTCTAACACAACGGCTAGAAAACTGATGAAAGCAGCCAACTCAGATAATCTAGAAGAGACGCTCAATAGATATAAGTCAACAATTGAAGGAAAAGGAGAGATAATCAAAGCAGTTGCCTCAAGCTTACGTGAAGCTAAGATAATTTATCACGAAGAAGGCTTATGGAATAAGGCCTTTGATCCAAAACTTCACCGAGGGGATTTTTTTCACTTAGACTGTGACCTTTTAGTATATACTTTCCTTCATGTTGCTTCTCGTTTAGACTTACCATTATATGCAGTCCATGCCCCGAATCATTTATACTTAAAATGGCGCGATATAGAACATAATTTTGCTATAGAAGCAACTGAATTTCGTAATAAAGAAGTACAAGGAGATTATATCAACATGGCAGGAAAAAACTTAGGCAAAGATTTTTTTCCATCTGATAACTACCTGCGAGGAAAATATATAGTGGATAAGAATTTTCAAGATCACGCACGTTTTTTTGAAACACTTCCAGAAGTAGATCTACACTCAACACTTAAAGTAGGAATAATAAGTTCACTCTACAAACAAGCCACACAAAAATACAAAGAAGATAATGGTTTAGAACAAATGGTCCTCAATGAAATGGAAATATTGTCACAAAAAACTGATAATACACAATTACACACAAATCTTTACATAATCAACGTAAACAAAGCCAAGAAAGCTTTCAATGAAAAAGCATATGAAAAAGCTAAAGTAATGATAGACAAAGCATTAGGAATTCTAGAACACCAAGGAGATAAGGTTGTTAGAAACACAAAAGGTGAGAACTACGAATTACGTGCACGTATTTCCAAAAAGTTAGGTAAAGATAGTAATGCATTAGCAGATTATAGACACGCCGTGCAATGGTATGAACTAAGAGGTGCAAAAAATATGACACAGGGTGCTATTAAAGACGAAGCACATGCCAGAGCAAGATTTTACGTTGGAAAAGACTTATACAAAAAAGGAGATCTAACTACAGCTTATAACCAATATTTAGGGTTTACAGTAAATTTTTTGCTAAACAATGAGCCCGAAGACAAACAACTGTATGAAGCCTTCAGGCTTGCAGCAAACATATTCAAATGGCAAGATCAAGAAACATTTCAAAGTATGGATCTATTAGCACGAGAACATGGACTATAATTTAATAATATTGTTTTTAGAAGTAAATAATTTACATTTTAGGAAAAATAGAAAAGAACTAAAGAGAAAATAAAAAATCCCAATCGCAGCAGTCTAGTCACTGTCAAGTCATTCGTTCACTCATTCGTGACATTCTTCGTTCCTCAAAAAGCGTTCGTGACTTTGCTGACGCAAAGAGCTGCAGAGTATTTAATTAGTTGTGATTTTTTAATCTGCACAAAAAGTACGTACTTTTTGGCACACAAGAAACAGTGTTTCTTCGTGTTAACTGGGTGAATAATTATTATCGTTGCAGAGCACGCAGTAAAGAAACTACTTTACTGGTGTGCCAGAGAAATCGTTGTTTCTCTGTGCACAACGTGGTATTAGACCCACTTAAGAAATAAAAAACCAATCACAAGAAAAAGTAGAAAAATATTATTAATTAAAAAAAAATGATAGTTAACGAACCTACTTTTTCTTTACTTTTTTCTTAGATTCAACTGGTTTTTCTTTAACTTCAGAGACAGATTCTTCTAAAGCTTCTTCATTTGTGCTTGCTGCGTCATCTGCTCTTTTTTCTTCAGTGACAGCCCCAGTATTAGCAGTTTCTTTCTTACCACTAGCCATCTTTTCAGAAATTTTCTGCTTTACGTCCTGACCTATTTTCTTTGCATGATGTGTAGCTTTAATAAGGATACCGCTCAAAGTACCTAAAGCGGCGATAATAGCGGTAATTGCTACAGCGTTTTCTTTCATCCACATTAAAAAAGTAGTTTCTTCTTGTTGAGCTAATGTTAAAGATCCAGTCAAATCATCAACTGAACTACTAGCTAAGTCTAGACTAACTTTAGCTTCACCAAGCTTATCAGTCAATAGTTGCTCTTGGGCCTTCCTTAATTGTTCTTTAGAAGTTTTAATGATATCATATACTTCTGCTACAAGATAACCATTAGCTTTCTTCTCAGTATAAATTTTTTCTTGCTCATCTAACTTTCCTTTCAAGAGAGCCAACTGTTGCTGTAATTCTTCTTTGTTATATTGCACTGTTCCAGCAATATTTAATTCTACAGGAAAACTTTTACCAGCAATTTTCAAATTGGCTTTTAAAACACCATTCTGCTGAAGATTGCTCTTTACAGTCAAAGAATCTTCGTCACCAGGCACTAATTCATCAATAGAACTAGAACTCAAATATTGTATCCCTTCACCTACCAACTTACCACGAAGATTAGATAATTTTTTTAAACCTTCATTTTTAATAACAAAAGTAATATCTTGTTCGCCTTGTTTCAAAGCTTTAGGAAAAAATGAAACAATCGTTAAATTGACTTCTTCAGCTAAAGCTGTAATCATTATTTCTTTATTCCAATTTCGGCCTTCACTATCTGTAACTGTAACCGTGGCTTTGTAATCCCCAGCCGTATCATAAATAAAATTAGCAGTAGGAGAAACACTATCAACTTTACCGTCAGTTGTAAAGTCCCAAGCATAACTGCTGCCTTGACCGCCATCAACCATAGCTGCAAATTGTACAGCAAGAGGAATATTACCTGTTTGAGGAGTAGCAGTTGCAATAATAGAAAAGTCCCTAACAGTTATCGTTTTACTCAAAGGAACAGTATCTGCACCAGATAAGATTGTTGCTTTAACTACGTTAGCACCAAGGGTATTAAATATATAAGTAGGAGCAGCTTCTGTACTATCAATCACTCCATCATCATTAAAATCCCAACTATAAGAACTAACTTCATCACTAGATTCCACACTAAAAACTACAGTTAAAGGCGCGCCGCCTATTTCTGGTATAGCTTTCATTGTTGCCCCCATATCTGCAACAACAAACATAGAACCTAATAATACAGAAACCAATATATATAATAAACTAACTAACGACACCTTCTTCATTTAAACCATCTCCATTGACAAATCTATCCTCTTATATGATTATAACTATACTACTATAGATATAGTCCTATAGATAATATAACTAATGTTATGATATAACTTAATTCAAAACTTAATATCTATTTTTAAATGTTTGGGCTGAAAACAAGAAAAATAAAATATAATTGTTTTGTTGAAAAAAGTTGCAGAGGTTATAAACAAAAACAAATATTTTAATAAACACTGCCAATTTAACCCCATTAATAGAATATTAAACAAGCATGATAACAATTAATGTAAAACAACTATAATATATAAACAACAACTAATTTAAAATGCAGCAAGAAATACTAAGCCTACTCTTAGAACAAGAAGAAATCTCCTGGAAGAAGATTATCTACGATTTAGTTCAAAGCGAGCAGATGAACCCTTGGGATATCAATATTTCTCTTCTGACTCAAAAATATATTGAAGTTATCAAAAAGATGCAGGAATTAGATTTAAGAGTATCAGGCAAGATTCTTCTGGCCGCTGCCGTGCTTCTAAAAATAAAATCAAACCACTTAATTGACTTTGATTTATTCAATTTAGACAAACTTATGAACCAAAGTGAAGAATTATTAGAAGAAGAATTATCAGAAGATCTTCTTGGCACACACAGTAAGAATAAAGAAAAATTCCCATTAATTCCTAAAAATCCCCAGCCTCGCAGCCGCAAAGTTTCAGTTTATGATCTAGTTCAAGCTCTGCAGGAAGCCCTAAATAGCAGAAGAAAGCTTCTTGTTAGAAGTCAACCTACAAAATTTGAGATGCCTAAAAGAAAAGTAGATATTATGGGAATCATTCGCGAGATGTATTATCGCATAAGTTATTATAGTGATAAAGAAAAAGATAAAGAATTGACTTTTACACGCCTGCTTCCACCACAAGCCGGAAAGAAAGAAAGAGTTTATACATTTATTCCTCTGCTTCATCTTGAAAATGAGTTAAAAATAGAAACTAAACAAGAAAAACCTTTTGACGAAATTTACGTAAAATTGTTAGATAAAAAGAATAAAGCTTCTGAAGATGATTAATTATTAGGTGGAATTAAAAATAGAGACACAATCTTTTTAAATGATAATAGTTATGACAGCCTAATAAAAAGAAAGAATCAGTGATATAATTAAAAAGTGATAGTGTTCTGAGGACTAATTAAATATCACTAATTAAAATACCAACAGCAAGACATATATTATAGATTAAGAAACAGCTTGCAAAAACAATTTACAAAAAAATATTTACAACCGAAATCTAAAATGAAATCTACTGCAAATTTAGCCATACCTGAAAAGATAGTAGACCAAGTAATTGGTCAAGATCACGCTGTAGAAATAATTAAAAAAGCAGCGCAGCAACGTCGTCATGTTCTGCTTATTGGAGATCCAGGTACTGGAAAATCAATGCTTGGTTTTGCTTTAGCTGAACTTCTTCCAAAATCAGAATTAAAAGACATTTTGGCTTACCCTAACCCCAACGATGAAAATCAACCAATAATTAAAGAAATGCAGGCAGGTAAAGGTCGTGAAGAGGCAAAAAAATATTTATTTGATTCACAAAAAGTACTGAAGAACAATAATTTTTTATTATTTTTAGTTGCAATAGCTACACTTATCGCCCCCTGGTGGGTTCGCTATCATTACAAATCAGATTTAATGTTCACGGCTTTTTTCTTGGGAGGGATGCTTTTTCTAGCTGCATTTTCCATTATAATTAGCATGGGCCCAAGGATGTTCGCCCGTCAATCTAGTTTTATTTCACCAAAGGTAATAGTTGATAATTTTTCACAAAAACAAGCACCATTTTATGATGCTACAGGAAGCCATGCTGGAGCATTATTAGGAGATGTGTTACACGATCCTTTTCAAAGCGGTGGTTTAGGTACTCCTGCAAACTTGCGTGTTGTAGCCGGAATGATTCACAAAGCACACTTAGGAGTCCTCTTTATTGATGAAATTGCCACTTTAGATCCGCGCACTCAGCAAGAATTATTATCTTCATTACAAGAACGTAGATTTCCGATAACAGGACAATCAGAACGTTCTGCTGGTGCTATGGTCAGAACTGAACCAGTGCCCTGTGATTTTGTTTTAGTTGCAGCAGGCAATTTAGAGACTATTAAGAATATGCATCCTGCTTTGCGCTCTCGCATCCGCGGTTATGGATACGAAGTTTACATGAAAGATACAATGATAGATACACCTGAAAATCGCCTCAAAATAGCTCGTTTTATCGCTCAAGAAGTTAAAAAAGAAAAAGGAAGAATCCCTCATTTTTCACTAGATGCAGTTAATGCTATTGTTGAGGAAGCTCGTAGAAGGGCTAATCGCAAGGAACACCTAACTTTACATTTACGTGGTTTGGGCGGCTTAGTCCGTGCTGCAGGAGATCTAGCCAAAGAGAGAAATTCTTCTTTAGTATTAGCAGAACATGTCAAAGAAGCAAAAGTACTGGCTCGCCCATTAGAACAGCAGATTGCTGACCAATTCATCGAACGAAAGAAAGAATATGAAATTATTGTCACAAGCGGCAAACAAATTGGCCGTGTTAATGGATTAGCTGTTATCGGCAGTGGAAGTGCTTATTCTGGTATACTTCTGCCTATCGAATCAGAAGTAACTGCCGGTGGTAAAAAAGCAGAAATAATAGCTACTGGAAAACTAGGAGAAATTGCCAAAGAAGCCATTAAAAATGTATCGGCCATTATTATGAAATACTTTGGAGAAGACATCAAAGAAACAAAAGATATCTTTGTCCAATTCCTGCAAACTTACGAAGGGGTAGAAGGAGACTCTGCTTCTATTGCCGTAGCCACGTCAATAATATCTGCTTTAAAAAACATACCTGTACGTCAAGAAGTAGCCATGACCGGTTCTCTATCTGTACGTGGAGAAGTTCTTCCAGTAGGAGGTGTATCTTCTAAAGTAGAAGCAGCCATAGACGTAGGAATTAAAGTGATTATTGTACCAAAAGCTAATTTGCAAGATATCGTAGTTGATGCACAGAAGTTAAAATTAGTTAAAATTATACCAGTTACATCCATCAAAGAAGTACTGGAAAACGCCCTCAGCTGGGAAGGACAAAGTAAACTAAGAAAACAAATATTAATGCCTAAAAAAGAAAAAAGAAGCAAAAAAAATCAAAACCTTTAAAAAAGAGGCTTAAAATTAGGTCTTAATTAAGTGAAGCTAAGTCTTAATCAAATAAAGCAAAGGCCACTTAAATAATAAAAGTAAATTATAGGTAAAAATAAACAGTATAAAAACAAAACGAGACAACAAAAATGGCACGATCACAAAGAAAGTCACGCCGTAAATCTTCAGGCGGATTATATCATTATTCTCGAGGTAAAAGAAAACGAGAATTAGCAGGATTTACTGCTTTAACTAAATTAGGAGAAAAGAAAGAATTACGTTCTAAACGTGTTTTAGGCGGACACAAAAAAGACTTATTATTGGCAGTTAAAGAGATAAACGTAGCTGATAAAAAAGGAAAAACCACTAAAACAGAAATAATTAACGTTCTTGAAAATACAGCCAATCCAAACTTAGTACGACGTAGTGTATTAACTAAAGGTACAGTTGTAGAAACTAAACTAGGCAAAGTAAAAATCACTAGCCGCCCAGGACAAGAAGGTTTAGTTAACGGACAATTGCTTTAATTAAAAAATAGATTCTTTAATTTTTTAAAATTTAGTTCATTCTTTTTTATCTTTAATTAAGATAATTTTATGGATTTTTTTATTTAGACAACAAAATAGTTTTTACTTTAGGAAAATTTAAATAGGAACCTCTAGTTTTTGCTCATTAAGCCACGGTGGCACAATCTGGTAATGCGCAAGATTGCTATCGCGTTGATGCAAGAAGGAATAATTCCATCGATGAGCATCATATCTTCGCAGATATCTTGTCCCTCTGGGATTCCCGGTTCAAATCCGGGCCGTGGCGTTTTTTACTTTTCTTCTCAGAAATAAAACTTGCGTCTAAAATTAGTAATCATTAAAACAATAAACCCAGAAAAATATTACTTACTCTCTTCCTTCTTTACTTCTTCGACAATAGGTTTCATCGTCGGAAATAGAATAACGTCTCTAATAGAATCTTGCGCGGTCAAAAGCATGACCATCCTATCTACACCAATGCCGATTCCACAGTTAGGAGGTAATCCAACTTCCAAAGCGTTGATGTAATCTTCATCCATTGGATGAGCTTCTTCATCACCGCCACGACCTTTGGCAGCTTGTTCTTCTAATAATTTTCTTTGTAAAATTGGATCAGTTAATTCAGAATAAGAATTACCAACTTCCCAGCCATTGATAAAAGGTTCAACTCTTTCAATCAGTTCAGGATTGTCACGATGCGTTTTTGCAAGCGGACAAGACTCCCTAGGATGATCAATTATATGTGTAGGCTGAATCAACTTATCTTCACACAATTCTTCAAATAGACTAAAGATCATTATTCCGCGATTTACATCACCTTCTATTTCAACGTTATAATTACGACAGATATTTACTAAATCTTCCTCTGAAAGAGCATCAACATCTATATTGGCATGAACTTTCAAAGCTTCTTTCATGGTCAATCTTTTCCAAGGCGCTTTAAGATCAATATCATGATCACGATATTTTATTATAGTTGTACCTAAGACTTTCTTTGCCACATATTCCCATAGGTCTTCTGTTAGACGCATGGCATCAAAATAATCCGCATAAGCCCATTGGATCTCCATCATAGCAAATTCTGGATTGTGTGTTCTATCAGCATCCTCATTTCTAAAGCAAGAACTTAGGTCATACACTTTCTCAAAACCGCCGACAATTAAACGCTTTAAATGCAATTCATAAGCGATTCGAAGATACATAGTCATTTCCCAGGCATTAATCTTAGAAATAAAAGGACGGGCATTAGCGCCACCATATTCAGTTTGTAAAATAGGTGTTCGCACTTCAATAAATCCTCGTTCATCTAAGAATTCACGAATAGCTTTGTAAATTTTTGCTCTTTTGATAAAAACTTCTTTAACATCTGGATTAAAAATTAAGTCTAAATATCTTTGACGATAACGCAGTTCTTCATCTTTCAAGCCATGAAACTTTTCCGGCATCAAAGCTAAAGATTTACAAAGAAGCTCAAACTTTTGTACATTAACTGTAACTTCGCCCATTTTGGTCTTGAAAATCTTACCAGAAACACCGATAAAATCACCAATATCAATTTTTTTAGTTGCTAACTGATAAGTATCTTCACCTAAAGCATCTAATTGTAAATATATTTGTATTCTGCCGCTTTGATCTTGGATATGGAAAAAAGAAGCCTTGCCCATTACCCGTTTTAACATAACTCTGCCAGCTAAAGATACTTCTTTCTCGACATGATCTCCCGCATTTAAATGAGAAAACTCTTTATTTACCACATCAGCGTGATGCGATTGGTTAAATTTGTAAGCAAAAGGGTTAACATTAGAACTTAGAAGTTCATTTAATTTTTGCAATTTACTTGGATCTATTTCAACTTTACGTGCCATATTTTTTGCTTTCTCAAGCAATTATATAAATATTTCTCTAGTAAAAGGATAAACCAGAAAAATTACAAAATGTAATCAATAATATCCAAATCAAATCATTTTCTGTTTTCTCTCTTCCGGACGATAAGAAGTTACTTGAACATTGTTAACAATAGCAGGACCGCAGAGTATTCCTGCTCGCACACTAGCTTGTTCCTCTCCATCCCCACAATAATGAGGAATATACGCTCTAGGTTCACCCATAACCACTATATTTTTAAGAAAATTAGAAGCATAGGAAGAAGTAAATATGAATTTAGTAGGTGACATTTTTCCATCAGGTGAGACTAAATAAGGAAAATTATAAAAACAAGAAATTCTACCAGTATCCATCTCTGATTCTGCATCAGAACCTTCAGGAATATAAATTCCATTAGTGCCTTGCTTTTTTAACAATTGAAGAAATCTTTGAAACATGGCTTTCTTAGAACGTGGCCTGTTTAGTGCAGTATAATTGATATCTAAATTAGAAATTCTAGGCTGTGGTTCAAAAAAATCACCATTATTAGTCATATCAAAACGACAGTCTCCTGGAGAAACATTTGTTCCAATCCTCTTACTAAGATGAAAAGCACCATTTCTATCTGCTAGATAACCTACAATTTTACCATTTTCAATTAATTGTCTTCTTTGAGAGGGGATACCTTCATAATCGAATTTAAAACTACCCCAGCGATTAGGCATTCCTGGGTCGGCCGCGACTTGTAAATATTTACTTGCCACCGGCTGGCCATAATTTTCCCAGCCAAAAATTGTAGAATAATCCAGAATCATATCTGAAGCTAAAAGATGAGCAAAACACTCGTGTAACTCTGAAGCTAAAGAATCAGGAGTGTACATAACTGGACAAACTATAGTACCAAATGGAGAACAATCTTTTCTTTTGGCAACTTCCCGCACCATATATTCAGCAAAATTATATATTCTCTTTTCATCAAGATCACTATTTCGAGTAAAGTAAAAACCTTGAGAATAATCTTCATCTCTTCCACTAGCATCACGAGATTTAATCGCAAGAAGTAAGCGATACCCAAAAAAGTTATCTCTAATTACAGTACCTTCTGAGTTGACATAACGTCTAACCTCTTCTTTGATTGACACTTTAGCATTACCAGTGTCGCCTAACTTATTAAGAATGCGAGAAGATTCTTTTACAATTCTACGCAACTTATCCAATGGTATTTTATGTTTTTTTGAACTATCTAAATTTCTTTGAGGCTCAACTTCAACTAAACGTGGAAAATTAACATTTTTTTGTACTAAAGATTGTCCATAAAAATCACAATAACTCTCAATAGAACTTTCAAAAGATTGATTACATTGTAAATTAACTATCTTTTCCAAAGCTCTCAGATCACCTTTGAGAGTAACTAAACCACTATTATAACCAACTCCAGTTCCTTCTCGTGTGCCTACCCTAACTTCAGATAAAACACCGCAATCTAATTGACGAGGATTTGCTAGAGTGTCATCAATAATACCGCCATCAATCCCCCACACCAAAGCGTTAGTAAAACTAAGCTCCGTCAGTGCCACATATTGCGTGCTTGGAGTCACATGAAAGCGATTATATTCACCATTTTTTACTCTTCTAGCATGATGTTTCTCAACCTGCCTAATCAATACGTTCAACCTAGAGTCATCAGTTCGTGGAATTCTATTCATAATTTTTAGCTACGATTGAGTACTCTTTTTAAATATTTATGATAATAATTAAGATTAATGAAAAATAATAAAAGAAAACAGATATACTAACTAGAAAAATATCTCTATTAAAGAATATAAAATCTAGCAAAAATCACTAAAACAATTATCTTTTCCGCTTGATACTCTTGTTTTTAGCAGTCTTTTTCTTTGTAAATTCTTTAATTTTTACAAAACCTTTCCCGAAATTAATCAAGTGGTAGGACTCAAATAAGGAAAATAATAATGATAGAAATATAAAAGCATACCACACGTGTTCTAAGAACTCTGCCACCTCACTTTCTCCGCCAAAATGATAGAACATCATAGCCGTAACACCAGTTAAAGTTAAAACAAATGATAATGCGCCTAGCCATAAAGTTGTTTTAAATTGACCAGTGAACAGACCTTGAGCTGCTCTAACCAATAAGAAAATAGCTACAAAACCAACCAATACTGTCAGTAAAGAACTGATTTGTGCCACCGATAATATGAACGCTTCTTCCATTTTACTTAAAACCAATATCCCCGGGCTTTAGCCAAGATTTTTTTAGCTGAGATAATAAAAAATATAAATGAAACTAATATAATAACATGAGCAATACTTTCTAAAGTTAACTCCATAGTTGCCCCATAACCTACAGAAAAATAATCACCAAAAGTATGAAGGATATAACCTGCAACTAAAAGTAATAAGCCATAAGCTCGTAAAGAGATATAACCAGCATTTTCTTCAATTGAATATTTTTTACAGTAAAAACCCAAAGCAACAGCTATAATAGAAAAAACAATTAGAGTTGTTAAAATTAAACCTAACATCATGTCTATTTTGATAATAAAAAGATTGTTATTATCCTAACCTCTTTAAGAAATAGTAATTTTTTAATCTTTATATAGTTTACTATTTGTGAAGTAATCTCCACCATAAAAAGAATAACAAAGAAGATTTTATAAACCTCTTCTCATTTCTGCTCTCTATAAAAGAGGTTGATTGAAAATATGATAATCACTAGCTGTGGTAATTCCATTTCTTTAGCGCAAAGATTAGCTAAATCCTTGAAAGTAAAATTTTCGCCTCTAAATATCGGTTCTTTTCCAGATGGAGATATTTACCTCAGATTTAATACTCAATTAAACAAACAAACTGTGGTTATAGTCAATTCTTTTCAACCAGAATCTAATAAAGCTTTATTCAACATAGTCTTTGCTGCGCAAACAGCAAAAGATTTAGGGGCCAAAAAAGTAATATTAGTTGCTCCCTACTTAGCTTATATGCGCCAAGACAAACGTTTTAATCCTGGAGAAGCTATTTCTTCCAAAATTATGGCTAGATTACTTAATGATTCTATTGATAAAATTATTACTATTGACCCCCATCTTCACCGCTATAAATCATTAAAGGATATATTTACTATCCAAACTAAAAAACTAACCACTAATCCACTCATTGCCCATTACGTCAAAAAACACATCAAAAATAGCTTAATTATGGGTCCTGATTGGGAATCTTACCAATGGGCAGAAGACATCGCCAAAGAGATTAAAGTTAAAAACACAGTATTAGCTAAAACACGCTATAGCTCACGACATGTTTCTGTAGAAATGAAGGACCCCCAATCGCTAAAAAACAAAAATATAGTAATTGTTGATGATATTATTTCTACCGGACATACTATGATTGAAGCGGCTAAAAAAGCTAAACAAAAAGGAGCAAAATCAATTATCGCAATTGGTGTCCATGGACTATTTGTAGAGAACGCTTTAGATAAAATGAAAAAGTATTTTGACCAAATAATAACAACTAATTGTATTGAGCATAAAACAAATAAGATTGATATTCTGCCGCTTCTTGTTGAAGAAATTAAACATGAAACTCGTTAATCTAATTACCAAAATCATAAAATAAAATGAGCCAAACTAAAAAATCTACCCAAGAGGACTTTTCTAAAAAGAAAAAGAAGAAATTAGGCAATTTTGTTATAGACGAAGACAGTGATTATCCTGTTCATGAAGAGTATGTTAAAGAAAGACCAACTAAGAATTAAAGAAAATCCTGAAAAGTGTCTAATGCAGATCATTAATAAGAGTTATCACACTTTCTTCAAGTTGTACCGCTTCATCCTCCCAGTCATCAAAATCAAAAATAGATATACCCCAAGTATCATCTAATTGAGAGGAGTAGTCTCCAAACATGCTGCTACCATCATCAGTTACATCATAAAACAATCTAAGGGTAGGATGATAGAAAGGATAAACTACATAGTCAAAATCTTTCATATTATTAACGCCACAATAAGGAACTACTTCACCAGGAACATCAATAATATAATCTGGCATCGAAAGGCCAGATACTCCTCCTACTTGAGGATTATACACTTCATAAGTTAGCTTTATAATTAGTCCAGGAAAATCATCAAGAAGATGAGCATTTACTCTCTCAAAAATATTATCAATATCACTTTCAGACATTGGAGAAGCCGCAAAATCATCATTATCAAACCAATTAATATTACAAACAAGAACTTTTCTTTCATTTACACACACGCCTTCAACGCAAGCTTCTGCCCTTTCGCCTGGATTAGGACCAGCAACACGACAAAAACTATCACAACTACCACAAGCCCAAAAATCAGTCTGCAAATCAAGACAACTACTACCACATCTGGTCTTTCCTAGAGCACAACTACGACAAACACCATTTTCACACCAGCGATCTCCCGTACAAGCTAATTCACTGGATTTATAATTCATTCTTCCCAGCCTAGTACCTTCACAACTATATTTCGTAACTTTGCTAGGGTCTATGCAGGAATTTGATTTTGATTCTCTGGGTGATGCTTTTGTTTGCCTGATAGTGATACCATTGTCTACTGCCTTACAATCATACACACTTTTGAGAATAAGGTTACTTTTAAGATTATGGTTAAGTTTAATTTTTCCTGCCTGACCGGCCAATGTTTCTCCTCTATTGAACATCCAGAAAAGTCCGCCAACTAAAACAACAATAAAAATGATAAGAATAATTAGTTTTAAGTGATTTTGTTTAGATTTTTTAGTCATGTATTGCTCCAATAATTATTCTTCAAACCAATCGGTAACACAGCTTACAACCCCTCCAACTGATTCACTTTGGCAAGATACAATATCGGTAACACAGCTTACAACCCCTCCAACTGATTCACAGTGATAACCACTTTGGCAAGCAGTATCATATACAATATCAGTACCACAATCAGTAATATAATGAGTTTCAACACGACGTGGTTTTCCCTCAACACAAGTATCATATTGACTTACTTTATTACAACATCGCAATTTTTTATCATTACATCCTAACTGTACTGTTCCCATAGATGTTGGATTAAGAACTGAACAATCATGTAAATAACTACTTGCAGACTTATCACCAGAAAACCCACTACAGCGATAATATTGTAAGTTTCCGCCAAAACACTGATTATTATGTTCTACCCCGCCACTGGTTTGAACACCTTTATAATTTACATCTTTTAGTTCAAAATTTTCAAACCTTGTAGGAAAACCGAAATACAAATCGCCATTTAAATGAACATTGAAACACCAAGTTATTTCATGGCAAAAACCATAGGGTTCATCTTTAGTAGTTATACATTCAAATCCACTAGGACAGATATTTTCGCTGGTTTTAACTTTATTCCCATCACATTCAAAAATAACTTTTTCCGTAAGACTTTTACAATAATTAGTTGTTTTTTCCCATTGCGATTTACTTGTTTTTTTGGTACGCACACCATTAGGAGAAAAGCCTCCGCCGCCACCAATATTTTCACAAGCATAGAGAGATGTTTTTTTAAGAACATTACTCTTCACTGCTTCTCCAGCAATCACTTCATCAGACCCATAAAAATTAAAGAACAATATTAATGCAACTACGATAATAATGACACTAACAATAATGATAATTATTTTAGATTTATCTTTCCTTATCTCTCTATCTTTCCCATTTTTCATTTTTTATTATAAAGAAGAAATGTGACAAAGTTTATAAACCTTTTGATTACCCAAAAGTAAGGTTATGAAGACTTTAGACAGAACTATCTAATTTACATATTAAAATAAAATTATTTCACAACACAAAATACAGTATCACCGGCAGTATCAAACAGCCCATTAAATGATTCTTGCCGACGTTTAAATAAGAGGTATATAACCCCAGCGCAGTTGCTGTCAATAATATTAACAAACCCATAAAACCATCAAAGTAAAAAGTTAGCCCTGCGATAAAGACGATAATTATTTTTATTAAAAGCCGATAATTAACTTTGGTAATATAATGAGCAAATAATTTTGAAAATTTTAAAGTAAGTATTGTAGCAACTCCGCCAGCAGCTAAAGAAACTGCTAAAAATAATAACATCTCAGAAAGACCAATACCGCCCATAATGCTGTTGACCGCCACAATCGCTCCATTTCGAGCTTTATCTAAAACATAAGCTGCAGCTAAGGAAATTAACATATTGGCAGTGTTTATACCTCCTACTAAAGATAAAAAACCTTCGTCACCAATATCGCCTACAACATTAGTTGCCATAATCGCTGCCTGTGAAGAACCAAACCCCGGTAAAAATGCTGCTAGAAAACCTGCTCCCGTAGCAGCAGAAATAGATTTAATTGTTTTGTCTTTAGTAATGGTAAGAGGTCGTGTAAAGTCCTGTTCTGGAATATTTGATTTTTGAAAAAGACTAAGAAAAAGAAGAGATATCCCAAATAGTCCAGAAAGCAAAGGTAATAAAGGCTGGTTTAATCCAGGCAAACTAAAAATAATAATTCCTAAAGTTCCAGAGAGAAAGAAAGCTGCCGTTGAAGCTAATTTTTTATTTAGACCTTTTTCCTTTAGAATCATGTAAGCAATAATTATTATTAAAAGATATCCTACTATCAGTTGTACAAAATCAGCCATTCTAACCATTGACCAGATAAAAAATGGAAATAAAATCATACCCAACAACAGGCTTCCCAAGGAACCAATTAGAGTGTAAACCACAGCATTATGCCCTTCGCCTTTTAGCAATAAGCGATGTCCCGGTAAAACATTCAACTCCAATCCAGCTTCCGGCGCTCCTAGATAAATCCCGGGAATATTATTCAGAAAACTTTGAGATATAGCTAAACTGATGATAAAAACTCCGAGAGTTACAGGAGAAACGTACAACAAAAATAGAGGAGAAAAAGAAACCACTAATACTGATAACAAATTCACATGAAGACCAGGAATTAGGCCGGTAATAACCCCACCAAAAATCCCTAATGCGAAAGCAATTATTAATTCTAAGTAAAACATTTCCATTTAAAAAATAAAAGGTTTTATTATTCTTTATCTGACTAAACATGGATAATAAAATATAGTGATGACAAACAATAGGACTATAGCCTAAACAGTCAAACAATTAACCAATAACCACTAACAAGTAATTACACTACAAAAGATTTATAAATAACCTCAGATTCCTAAGTTTATGCCTTATCAACCAAAAGAACAAGCCAGGATCATAACAAATAGTGAAGACACCTCATTACTAAATACACTGCGTATATCACCAAGCTTAGAAGCATTGGTAGAGACCAGCTCACCAGATACTTTGGTACAGAAAGCAGCAGAAGAAGCGCATGTCGTATTAATTGATTATCAATACCTGCCCTCTGAATTAAAAGAATACGTTCCTTTAGCCCGCTTTCTAACTTCTTTAAGAGATGCCAATGGAATGAAAATAGTTCTTCGAGGATATTCAGGAGATGAACAAATTCAAGAATTGGAACAAGCCGAATGTATAACTGATATTATCAGCCCAACAGATTCTAATACCGCTGCCTGCCTACGCCTAAAAAATGCTTTTCAACTATTCTTAAGAGATAGAGACAGCTTAACCAAACTATATAATGGCGATTATCTTCGTAAGAAGCTTAAAGAAGAATTTGCCCACACTAAAATAAAAAAGAAACCTTTAAGCCTTGCCCTATTTGATCTAGACAGTTTAAAAGAAATGAACAAAGAACACGGATACGATGCTGGTAACCAATTGATACAAGCTTTTGCCGCTGTGCTTAAACAGTCATATCGTAAGAGAAATGAAGACATTCCAGGCCGTTGGTTTAGCGGAGACGAGTTTATGATAATTTCTAGAGATACAAACCAAGAAGGAGCATATGCCCTTCCGGAGAGAATATTACAGCATTTAAAAGAAAATCAAATAGAAATTTCCGGAGAAAAAATCTATATTTCAGCTAGCGCTGGCCTAGCCACCTATGATGGGTTTGATCAATCTACCACAGTAGAAAGCTTAGTCAGAGAAGCTAATTATCGTCTGCTTCAGGCCAAAAGTCAAGGCAAAAATAGAGTTTGTGGGTATAGAGAAATAGCAGCTATCCCTACTGACTTTATAATAAAGTAGAGATCAAATTACAAATTTAAAACCAAATAATACAGTACACTAACCTACAGATAAAAATGTTTATAAACGCTCTTTCTTTACCAAGCCATAAAGATGGTAGGTGTAGCAAGTAATATATTTTGGCAGTTAGGACTAATTGTAATTATCGCAGCCATAGCAGCCTATCTTCTACGCTTAATTAAACAACCGCAAATTTTAGCTTATGTTTTAGTTGGCATTCTTATAACTCCTGTATTTAAAGTAATTACTGATACAACAATCATACAATCTATGTCCATCATCGGCATAGCTTTTCTACTATTTATCGTAGGATTAGAAATGGACATAAAAGCCTTAAGAAGTGTTGCTCTAGTCTCAGCTTTAGGTGGTGCCATTCAAATAGTCTTACTATTTGTTACTTGCTTTTTGCTGGCACTTTTTCTAGGATTTCTACCTCTAGAAGCCATTTATCTTGGTCTGCTTTTCTCATTCTCATCTACTATGGTAGTCATGAAACTTCTCTCAGATAAAAGAGAACTTAATACTTTGCATGGACGTATAGTGATTGGAATTTTATTGTTAGAAGACATCTTAGCTATACTAGCTCTTTCAATATTGAGCAGTATTAACAGCTTTTCTCCTTCTATATTTTCATTCGCACTGATTAAATTTGTTTCTCTCTTTGCTTTGGCTTATTTAGCCAGTAAATATTTATTTCCCAGAATTTTCAAATTTTCGGCTCAGCACCAAGAATTACTTTTACTTACTTCTTTAGCTGTCTGTTTTTTATTTTCTTTAGCCTTCCAATTTTTAGATTTTTCATTAGCCATTGGCGCTTTTGTAGCTGGTATTTCTCTGGGTAATTTAGAATATCGCACTGAAATTGCCGGTAAAGTGAAAAGTCTGCGAGATTTCTTTGCACTGCTTTTTTTTGTCTCTTTGGGGATGGGAATTTCATTAGAGACTATAAAACATATTTGGAAACCATTAATAGTCTTTTTAATAGTAATATTAATGTTCAAACCATTCCTCACCATACTGATTTGCTCTTTATTTAAATTTACTAAAAGACCTTCTTTTTTAACAGCTATTTCTCTAGCTCAAGTTGGAGAATTTTCTTTAATAATAGCCGCACAAGGATTAACCCTGGGCCATATTTCTCAGAATACTTTCTCTTTAGTCATCCTGCTTACCCTTATAACCATTACTTTAACTTCTTATTTTATTAAGTATGATGATAAACTGTATAATTTTTTACAGCAACCACTAAAGTTCTTTGATATTTTTACCACAGAAGGCTTAGAATATCTGCCAAGCCAAGCTAAGCCAAAAATAATCCTCTGCGGACACAATAGGATAGGCTACAGCCTGCTTAAAAATTTTGAGTCTGTTAAGAAAAAAGTTTTGGTCATAGATTATAATCCAGAGGTAATATCAATGTTAGTAAAAAAAGGTTATCACAGCCTATATGGAGATGTAGCTGATGAAGAGATTATTGAACGCATGAATCTTAAGAATATTAACATGCTAATTTCCACAGTACCGGATATACGTGATAACTTTTTACTGATTCGCAAAATACGTGAAATAAATAAAAGAGCTACAATTATCGTCACTGCTTCAGAAATAGATGAAGCTTTACGTCTTTATTCTCATGGTGCCAGTTATGTGATTATGCCACACTTCTTAGGAGGAGAACATGTAGCTAAGATGATCATGGCCATAAAAGAACAAAAAATAGAAATTAAAAAAGAGAAACAAAGACACCTAGCTGAACTTAGAGAAAGAAAAGAAATAGGACAAGAACATCCTAGTGATGGTTAAATGGAATAAAAAGTTATTTTAAATTTAAGTAGTTAAAAATTATGTTTTCTAATTCTTCGTCCATAAGAATCTTCTGTAGTCCAAAAATATCTTTGAGGTATAGGAAGAGTAATATCTTTTTGTTTAGCATCCAGATATATCCTATAACAGTACTCAGAAAATACCTCGTTCACAAATTTTTCTTTACAATCATTAATATAACCAGTAAAAGTTGCTATTCTTCTTAGTGGGACCTTTTCAGCATAAATCCCAAATTTTGGCAAGTCTGGTATTGGCATAAAAGCGTCAGGCTTTGTTGATTTTCTATCAATCACGAAGTCATCAATTACTATGCGCTGTCCAATATAAAATTTAGGGTTTCTAGTTGATGATCGCATTTTAGTGAAGTCTAAACTACCCCTCTTGCAGCAAAAACTTACTTACTCTTCTTTAACACAGCCATGCACTTTTTACAGTAATTTTTCTTTGCCTCTTCTTTGCCTGTAACAAATCTAACTTTACACAAGCGGCAAAAATGAACAATATTGTATCCAACCATTTATCGCCTCCCTCGAAATGAACTTCCTCTATCTGAAGAAGAGCTTCTGCGTTCTCCACTGCGTCCACTATCCCGGCTAAAGCTGCTTCTTCCTGAAGAAGAACCTCTACGGTCTCCGTCCCTACTAAAGCCCCCTCGACCAAAATCTCTTGCGCCGCCTCTTCCACCACCAAAGCCACCACGGCTAAATCCTCTTCCGCCCCCGTTACGATCATCATCAACAGGCACAGTTCTTATTTTTTCAATCTCAGGTAATTCTATTCGTTCGATAGAAAAGTTCCTATATTCTCTTTCAATATGTGAAAAGTTATCATAATCATATTCACACAATAGATTTATTGCTTTACCTGAATCTCCTGCACGAGCAGTACGTCCGATTCTATGAACATAATCTTTAGCATCTCTTGGAAGATCATAATTATAGATATGAGACACGTTATCTACATGTAGACCTCTGGCCGCTACATCAGTACATACTAAAACTTCTGCTTTAGCATCGCTAAAAATATCCATCGTCCTAGTTCGTTTATTTTGGGATAAACCACCATGAATAGCTACAGCATCAATGCCATTAGTGGTAAGATTTTTATGTACAAAATCGGCATTGCGACGTGTGTTGCAAAAGACCATGACTAACCCAGTACTTTCTTGTTTTAACAAATGAACCAACAAAGAAAGTTTCATGTTCTTAGGCACATCATAATAGACTTGCTTAAGTTTGCTAGGGTCTACATGCTTGACAGCAGAAAATTCACGTGGATTCTTCATGTATTTCTTGGCTAAGGTCTTCACATCAGAAGATAAAGTAGCTGAAAATAAGATAGTCTGTCTTTCTGTTGGACAAGCTCTGACAATTTCTTCTACATCTTCAATAAAACCCATTTCAAACATACGATCTGCTTCATCTAAGACTACTATTTTTATTTTAGAAACATTGATAGTTCTTCTTTCTAAATGATCAAGTAATCTCCCGGGTGTGGCTACTACTACATCAGCTCGTGATAATTCGTGTATCTGCGGACTGATAGAAACTCCACCATATATAGAGATTATATTTAGGTGTTTATATTTAGAAAAATTTTTTAAAGAGTCTTTTACTTGATCTGCTAATTCTCGTGTAGGAACCATAACTACTGCTTGTAAACCAGCGCGAGGTGTTACCTTATCTATAATTCCGCAGCCAAACGCTAAAGTTTTACCAGAACCTGTTGCAGATTCTCCTGTAACATCTTCACCAGACATTATACAAGGCAAAGCTAACTCTTGGATTTCTGTAGGTATAGTAATACCTAATTCTTTTATCGCTTTTAATAACTCAGCACTTAATTTCAACTCTTCAAATTTACTCTTTTCTGTTAATTTACTCATTTCTTGACTCATTTTATTTACCTCGTAAATAGTTAGAGAAAACTACTGAACAAATCAAGATGATTATTGGACTCAATTATTTAAACATTTGATCCAATTCAACTGATTTAACCGCAATTATGATAGATATTAATTATAATATAAACCAATAATCTACAGCAAGTCCTAATGCCTGCATGAATAAACTCACACTTTGGATATTAGCACTTTTCTAGAAAAAGCGAAAGTTACATTCAATGATGAATGTTGGTTTAACAGTGCTTTCTCCACAGTAATTATACTCTGTTTAGGTATATATTGTTGAACTAGTATATAAATGTATCTAGTTAACTACTTGAAAGAGATTACTCCAACAATAATGATAATAGTAATAATAGAATCCAAGTTATCCAAAAATATCACAAGATACTACAAAATATCACAACAGCAAAAATTATTTAAACCATTGATGTATTAAAAAAAAATATGAAATTTACAGACCAAATTAAACAGAAGATAGAATTAGCCCTACCTGGAGCAGAGGTTAATGTTTTAGACCAAAGTTCAGAACATCAAGAACATAATCCCGTAGGAGCGCATATTGAAGTACAGATAACTTATTCTGGTTTTGCCAAAAAAAGTCTTTTAGAACAGCATCAAATGATTTATAAAATTCTTCAGGAAGAAATGAAAGAACAGATTCATGCTCTAAAAATAAAGAGCAAGATTGAATAATTTAGAAGATAGAATAATTTAGTAAACCAAATATAGTAAAGGCAATAAATAATCGTACAAAATAGTTATTGCCTTTAGACACAAAGTGAAGCAACGACTTCACTTGCATGAAAAGAAACAACGATTTCTTTTCAGCACAAAAATGAAATGGTTTTTTCATTTTTTGTGTGCACAAATGAGGTAGTTTCCTCATTTTGTGTATAGTTAACGCATTTTAATGTACGAAAATTTAGTGCGCTAACTATAAATATAGAACAATATTTTTAGTTAAATCTAATTAATCATTTAAAAAAACAATTGCATAACTTTTTTAACTGCACCAAAAGAAAGAAATACAAAATGGACCCCGTATTAAAACAACGAATAGAAGAACTAATCAATTCCAGCCCCGTATTTTTATTTATGAAAGGAACACCGCAAATGCCGCAATGCGGATTTTCTGCCCAAGTAATAGAAATTCTAAATGAGCAGAATATAAAGTTCAAATCATTTAATGTCTTTGAAGATGAATCAATACGTCAAGGTGTAAAAGAATATGCTAACTGGCCAACCATACCTCAAATATATGTCAAAGGTAAGTTCATTGGCGGGTGCGATATTTTAACTGATTTAGCTCAAAGCGGTGAGTTAAAGAAGTTAATTTAGACCAAGATCTAGATATTTTATTAAACTAAATTCTAATAGAGCTGCTTCATTTAATCTATTGGTTACAACTTCAAAATAGGAGTCCATGGAAGTAGAACACATCCCATTTAAAGCAGTTTGAATGGGGGCATAGAGTTCATTAACAACTATATTTGCAAAGGGCATATTTCTATTAGTTTTAGAGTCATATGGGCTCCAACCACCTTCCATTTTTATTAATAATTTTTCATTGACTTCTTGACTAACGGCAATTCTGCCTTCTTTGCATTCTTTGAAAAGCATCTCTTCATTTGATAAGTTAGCATATTTTGAAACTAATGGTCCGTAAGAATAAACTAACAATTCTGGAAATACCATTTCATGATATTTAGCACCTTTTTGTCTAGGTTCGTTGTCTACAGCCAATATACCAAAATAAGGGATTAAACTTTTCCTGTTCTGTATGATTGAAAAGGATAATTCGTTGAACATATCGGCCAAAGAAGGAACTATATAATTAGAAGGATGATAATGCACCCGTAACATTACATTTTTATTTTTTTCCACATCAGAAAAGTTTATTGATGTTTGATCTCCTTCGATAAGTTTAGAAATATCGCCAGTTTTATCTACTAAAAATCCTCTTTCATTTTTAAAATAATTAGGGTGGCCCGTACAACACCTAACCATATGTTTAAATTGTGGTGTTTCTAGTAAGGCTGCTAGTTCTTTGTCCATAAACTAAGAGAAAGCCAGGTACTATTTAAATGTTTGGGCTAATAATCACTGGATAGTAACAACTCACGCAGTGACACTAAACAATATCCTAGCTAAATACCCAACGCCAAAACTAAAAGCGGAAACACCCAAACTAATTAAGGCCATTTCCCAAAATCTTCTTTGAAAGGGCAGATCTTGAGCCACTGAAGTGTAAAAAGTAAAGCCAAAAATAATAGTTATCCCTATAACAATAGTGCATACTAAAGATAAAAATACGTTTGAAAAAATGAGATACGGTAAAACTAAAAGAATAACAGTGATCATATAAGCAGCACCAGTGTATATACTGGCCATTAGAGAATTTTTAGCTAAAGATTTTTCTGCTTTTCTAGATAAATATGCTGAAGCAGCCATAGAAAAAGCTGCAGCAACACCAGTAATTAACCCACTAATAGCTACAATTTTATTATCGCGTAAAGCTAAAGTCAAACCAGCCAAAGCGCCAGTTAGCTCAACTAAAGCATCATTCAAACCTAAAACTATAGAGCCAATATATTGTAATTTTTTTTCTCCAAGAAGATTTATCAGTTTTTCTTCGTGCTTACGCTCATCTTTCATTACCTCTGTTGATTCAGGCAGATATTTTAACCACAAAGCATAATTTTTCTGCGCTCTACCTTCTCCTTTTTCCATCAACTTTAAAGCAAAAGTTAAGCCTAAAAAACGAGCCAAAAAATAATACCCCCACAATAATATAATAGAATGGCCTATATCCTTGCCAGTATATTTTTTCCAAAAATAATAATGCTTTAGTTCATCATCAGAAATATGGTTTAAAACTAATTTGTTCTTTTTATCTTTACAAGAAATGGCCAACTTAGAATAGATTAAATGTTCTGTAATTTCCCTGCGCTGTGCTTTTAACAGAAATTTTTTAGATTGAGTTGAGACCAATTTCTTTGAGAGCACCTTCACCATAAACACGAATTAATAAAACAAAGTTTATAAAATATACGCCAGAATAGATAAAATAGAACAAATAATTGACTAATTAAGATAGATCAAAGATAAATAAGAAAAATAAAAATTAAAATAATTAACCATGAACTTTCAAACTCTTTCCACAGTACCTAACAGCAAGCAGATGCTGGAGGAAGCTTTTCGTAAGGCTAGAGAGCAGGCTGACAAAAAAAGTTTCAAAGGAGAATGGATTCAAAAAGTTAAACAAAATGAAGCCACAAAATTAGATGTCTTCAAAAACGAATTAGCTCAAAAATTACAAAGAATTTTGAAAGAGTTCCCAGATTCTGAAAGACTTCCTAGGTTTTACAACAAACTTCTACGTCTAACTTTGGACTACGATAATTTTAAAAAATCTTTAGGCGGAGTAAATTGGGTCTTGCAAAAATTAAGATTTTTTCACCGTTTTTATGCAAGTAAAATCGCTCGTGAAAAAAATGGCGGTCAGATTAAAGTAATCAGCAAAGAAAGCTATGGAAGAATTTCTTCTTTAATAAAACAAATAGATAGTAATTTACTATTTTTAGAACAATCACGCCGAGTTATGAAAACTTATCCTGATATTAAAGATATGTTTACGGTCTGCCTTTACGGATTTCCAAATGTTGGAAAAACTACCATACTAAACAAATTAACTTTTACCAGAGCGCAGGTAGCAAATTATGCATTTACTACTACCAGCATAAATGCCGGGTATATAGAATTAGAAGGAAAAAAAGTACAAGTGTTAGATGTTCCAGGAACGTTAGCAAGACCAGTAAAGATGAATAATATTGAAAAGCAAGCCGATCTAGTTCTTTACGAGCTAGCCAAAGCCATTATATTTGTTCTTGACCCCAGTGGTTATTCAGGTTATACAGTAGAAGAACAAGAAGAACTGCTTCAACGCTTAAAAAAACAAGTAGGACCAGAAAAACCAATATTCTTGTACCTCAGTAAAACAGATTTGGTTCCAAAAGAAGATATAATTAAATGGGAAAAGAAAGCCCTTTCTTTTGAAGATATTAAAGAGAAATTGAAAAAATTAAGAAGAGAATATATTGAAGTAGCTCCCAAAATAGAACCAGTTAATACTACTAAAAGAAATATAGAAGATATAGATGATGGCGACGATTTAGATTCTGAAGATAACGAAGAAGATTATTGAGAAAGTTCTGAAAATTTCTATTCTAAAAATTTCTAAAGTTAGCAAATAGTAAAACGAAGCAAATAGATTTGTTTTAACAATTAGAGTTTCATAGTGACGAAACTGTGTAACTTAACAACTTCACAACCAGGAAACTTTATAAACAAAAAGGTCTTTTTAAGTTTAAATCATGGATTTTCCGGAAGAAAACCTAGTTCGAGGACTAAGTGCTAGCTCTAGGCGCCAGCTTCTTCGTTTGATTTCCGAAAAACAATGTTCAGTAAAAGAATTAGCTACAAAAACTGGGCAATCTGTCTCACTAACTTCTCGTCATCTCAAGTTCCTTTATGATTTGGGCTTTCTTAACGTCGTTAAAAAGTTTCCATACAAATATTATTCTTTAAAAAATACAAAAATAGAGCAGTTGCTAAACAATTATCAAAAAACAACTGCTGCTTCTTTCGAAACAACAAAAAATGATGACGAAGAAAACTTAGCAAGAGCCCTAGGAGCAGAATCGCGCCGTCAGCTTCTACGTTTAATTGCAGAAAAACAATTGTCCGTTAAAGAATTAGCTGCAAAAACTGGTCAATCTGTTTCCCTCGCTTCTCGTCATCTCAAATTTCTCCATGATTTAGGCTTCCTTAAACTAACAAAACAATTTCCCTACAAATATTACTCTCTCAAAAATAAAGAGCTTGAAAGTCTGCTTGAACAATATAATCAAGTGATTAAGAAAACGTAAAGATTAAGAAATATGAATACTAGAAAAAAACAGCAAAAAAAGAACCTAGGAAAAAAATCTAATTTTAAATTAGATTTCAAACTAGAGCCAAAAATAGTTGTTCTTCTAGTCTTTAGCCTATTTGCTTTAGGATTGCTTTGGCTCAATCTTTCAGATTTATCAACAGAGACTTGGCAAAAAGAAACGTGGCAAAAAATTACTGGAGGGGTTGTTTTAGATAGTAGTTTAGATAACAATCTTTCAATCGAACAACCAGATACCTCTCCACTGATAATTATTCCTGAAACAAACAGCAGCAGCACTTCAACAAATACAGCCTTGCCATTAGAAGAAAATATTACTACTATAGAACCTGTAACTGCAACCATAACTTCAACAGCACCAGAACTAATTAATTCAGAGCCAGCAATAGCTAAAATAGAACCGCCTTCATCTCAACTAGGAATACAAGCAGAAGCAACCAGCACCACTTGTGGAACCGTTAGTAGTAGTTTAACTTTGACAGCAAGTGTTAGCGCTGCAGAAACTTGTTTCAATTTTACTGCACATAATGTAGCTTTAAACTGCGCAGGTTTTACAGTAACTTATGGAACTGGAGGCGGAGCCGATGATGGAATAGTTAACCATGGTGGATATGATAATATTACTCTTAAGAACTGTAATATAACTGCTGTTGGGGATATTGGTGTCAGTAACAGAGCCGCATTCTTCAACTTCTCAGATAATGTAATATTCACCAATAACACAATCTATACCCAAGGAAGTAACCATAACGACTGCTTTAGATCGGAATATGGAAATGACCCTTTAATCACTAATAATACCTGTTATATCAATGGAACTGCGCATAATAATGCAGGATTTAGAATTGTTGGAGGACTTGGAGGAATAATCAGCAACAATAACATAACTGTCTATGGAACAAATGAAACACACGGGATAGCTATAGACAGTATTGGTGGCGGGATAGGAACACAAAACAACACAATAATCAGAAATAATATTATCTATCTCCAAGAAAACCAAAGTAGTGGTGATGGGATAACTATTGGACACAACTCTACAGTTACTTTTAATAATATCACTATGTACATGAATAGTACAAGCAATGGAATTGATTATGGTACTATAAGTTATAACAATTCTTTAATTGAAGATAATATTATTTTTGTAAATGGAACATATAATATTTATGGTATCCATACTCGCCAGGACTTTACTAATAGAGGACTTAATAGAAATAATGTCACTATTAATTCTAATAATAATAATACAGGGATAGATACTGGTTCAGAAATAGTTTATAATAATACTGTGGGAGTTACTGGCTTGGGGGATTATAATACTGGAATATATGTAAGAGGTTCACAAGCCAACATTCAAACTAACAATGTAACAGTTTATGGTGCAAATAATAATTATGGCTTAGATTCAGAAACTTCTTGTTGTGCAAGCGGAACTAATTTTACTAATAACACATTAATTTCAGATGGAACAGGTGCTAACAATTCCGGATTGTATATTGGCAATTCTGGTGGTAACTATTATTTTAACAATACAATTAGATCATTAAGTGGATCATATACTATCTTTGATTCCAATGGTTCTCAAGGAAATGATTATATTAGCTATAGTAATACATTTGGTAGAATTGCCTGGGATGAAAAAGAAACTGGCCAACAAGGTGTACTTAATCTTACCACTAATGCAACTTTAGTAATGGGCACAGGAATTTTCTTGGAAAATAATATTATCGGAGTTAGAGAATTGAATGAGATGGGTTTTGTAAACCAAAGTTCAAATATTACTTTTTATGGCTTAACGCCTTCGGCAGGAAAACAAGTTTTTAAAAATTCAACCGGCGTGGCAGTAAGATGTGATGATACACAAGCTTGTAATCTAACTTATATTGCACAGTCCACAGAGGTAAGAGTAACTATCAACAGTTTCAGTAATTATACTACATATTATGAAGATGTAACACCTAATGTATCTAACTTAATACCTGCTTTAAACTATGTGACTAATACTACTTTGAGCGTAGAAATTGGAGCAAATATCACTGATACAAACAATGTTAGTTCTGCTACTGCCAACATCACATTACCAAACGGAACAATTAGTATAGTAACACTAAGTAACGGAACTGGGTATAATGATAAATGGAATGGAACTTATACTTTAGATTGGTTAACTGGAACTTATAATGTTACATTCATAGCCACAGATAGTTTAGGCAATATCAATTCAACTCAAACAACCAATTTTACAGTTAAAGTAGGCTGTGGTATTTTAAGTAATGCCAACAATTTACGTATCACCCTAGACCAAGATATTGTGACTAATACTTCTAATTACTGTTTTACTTTTCAAAGTACAAACAACAACATCACTATTAATGGAAATGGATACAGTGTAGTTGGAAATGGCAGTGGTAGTTTGGGAACTGCAATAGGTAGCGGTGCTGTGAGTAATATAATAGTACACAACTTGACCATCTACAATTTTTCACAAGGGATTTATCTTTCAGATAGTGATGGTAATAATATAACTATTTTTAATAACAGTATTACTGTACCAGAAAGTGGAGCGATAGGTATCGGTGGCAATAATATTAACATTTCAAATAACCAGCTAAATAGCACTGGCAATTCTATCGGAGTACAGGGCAATATTAGTACGTTAAATATTTATAACAATATAATTAGTAGTAGAAATAATGCTGTGGGGATCTCAGTTGATGTACCTTATGCCATCAATCACGTTGTTATAAACAATAACAATTTTAGCGGCAATGCTCCTGCAATTTCATTAATGGGAAGAAACAATACTAACATAACCATCAGCAATAATTGGATTAATAATGTTTCTTCCAGTTCAGCAATAAGATTAAACAACACTAAAGATCTTTATATTACTTCAAATAATTATACCATTACTGGGGCCCCATTTATTTATGCCGATATAATCAATAATACAAAAGTGGAACATAATTTTATGAATTATAGTAATACTTTCAGTGGAAATGGAATAACTTTTGCAGCAAATGGAGTACAACATTTCTTATTTAATAATAATACAATTACTAATTCTTTGAGAATAAGTAGTGGAACTACCTCCAACCATTACAACTTAACATTTACTAATAATAATTTCCAAGGGGGGGAAGTAATTCAGTTAAGTGGTTCAAGTAATTTGTTAACTTTTAATGGCAATATTATTGGCACTGTGGCCTCTGATGAAACGGCTTTGGACTTGAGCAATTACACCAACGTAACAATAAGAAACAATAGATTTCAACAAAATAGGAGCGGAGGCAATTTAGGCAGCGAGGTTATTATTATTAATACCTCAAATGGTTCGATGATTACTGATAACTTTATTTTGGAATCTGGTAGAACAACAACCACAGAATACAGAATATCACTCTCACCTTTGACTAGGGACAGTGTTAGTTATGCAAATGGAACCATTATTATGTATAGTAATGGTAATAGTGATAATATATTATCTAATAACACCGTATTAAGTGCCAGTTTTTTTGACCCAACTAAAAATTATGATGTTTTTACTACAGCAAGTTGTACAGAGACAGGAGCAGCACTTAATTATTGTACTATATATACCGAGGCTTCACTTTTTGCAGATTGCAGCGAAGTAAAAACTTTTATTCCGTTAACTTCATGTGAAAGTTTTAACAGCAACATTTTAACTTCAAATGGCGCAGGAAATGATTATACTGCTTCGGTTTCGCAATTTAATTCTACGTTTAATGTCACTACAGGATATACTTATCCTCAATTTATCCGTTATGTTAGTAGTACAGAGGAAACCTATGGTCTATCCATAACAGATTCGTGTGGAATACAACTGGGGAATAACACTTTAACTAATGCCACGCTGCATTTTATTGGAAGTAGTACTTGTTTGGCTAATTTAAATTACAGTAACACTCTTGGAATAATTACTTGGACAAATACAACTTTCTTGTCAAATCTAACTTTGAATGCAGATATTAATTTATCTGCTTCTATAGGAATACACATAAGCAACAATACTGCCTCTGTAAATACTTCTGCATTTAATTCGAATACGAGTATGATAAACTCAAGTGCAAACATAACATTATATGGTTTAAACAACTGGTCATCCATAAACGGAATTAAATGGCTGCAAAACTACAGCACCAATAGTTCAAAGATAAGAAGTGAAGGAACAAACTGCACAAATTGTTACATTCAAAGTTTCTCTGCTGGAACTTTAATATTTAACGTTAGTTCATTTAGCAGTTATGCGGGTGATTTATTTTATGATGTAATAAATCCAACCATCACCTTTCAAAGACCAACAGATAACTCCAGCATCTTTAAGAGTAACAATTATATTCAAATAAATGTTACTGGTACAGATGAAACAGGAATAAACCTAATTAATATTACAATCTACGGAAATAGTAAAAACAAATTATATTCAAACAATAGTTCGACATCACCATTACTGCTAAATATAACTGGGTTATCTGATGGATTGTACTATTTCAATGCAACAATACAAGACACTTCAAATAATAACGCTTCAACAGAAACGAGAAACGTAACCATAGATATAACAATCCCAACAATAACAATAAACACACCAACTAACAGAACCTTCAGCAGCAATACTGGATTAAATATCAATTATTCTACTACTGAAATTAATCTAAATCAATGCTGGTATAGCAATGATACATATCTACAAAATATTACTCTATCTGGATGTGCTAATATCACAACAGTTACCTGGTCTACAGGATTGCATAATGTAACGATATGGGCTAATGACAGCGCCAATAATATTGGTCAATCGACTGTTAACTTTACTATAGATACAACTAACCCATCAATTAATTTCAATATACCAACAACTAACAGCAGTAATACTTCTCTTACTTATATTATGGCTAATGTTACTTTAAGTGATGTAAATATAAACACGATCAATATAACTTTATGGAATGCTACAGGATTAACTAAATTATTTTCTAATAATAGCATAGCAGATAGGTTGTTTAATAATTACACTGAACTAGTAGATGGAAGATATTTATTAAACGCGTCAGGAAATGATAGCGCAGGAAATAGAGCAGAAACTGAAACGAGAAATATTACAATAGATGCAACTAATCCAAATGCTACTCTTTTAACTCCAGCAAATAATACTTTTAATAATACCAATCAAAATTTTACAGTAAATTTAACCGATAATTATGGATTAAGTAATGCCACGTTATATATTTATGATTCTCTTAATAATCTAATAAATACTACTTTTTTTGATACAATCAATGGAGTTACGCAATCAGTTATCGGAACGGTAGTTAATTTAATTGATGGAGTATATACTTGGTTCTTTCAAGTTTTTGATTTATCCAGAAATTCATTTACTACCCAAAACAATACAGTAACCATAGACACCATCACATCAACAATAACAATAAACACACCAACTAACAGAACCTTCAGCAGCAATACTGGATTAAATATCAATTATTCTACAACAGAAATTAATCTAAATCAATGCTGGTACAGCAACGATTCATATCTACAGAACATAACCTTATCTGGATGCGCTAATATCACCTCAGTAACATGGTCAAGTGGGTTACATAATGTAACAATATGGGCTAACGATAGTGCCAATAATATCGGTCAATCGACTGTAAACTTCACTATAGATACAATAACCCCAACAATAACAATAAACACACCAACTAACAGAACCTTCAGCAGCAATACTGGATTAAATATCAATTATTCTACTACTGAAATTAATCTAAATCAATGCTGGTATAGCAATGATACATATCTACAA